>Ga0075429_100000191_pt1 | contig 40312 bp, 39 predicted proteins | sample RhiMetdeltSRZDD3_FD_75295 | JGI IMG/M metagenome (GOLD analysis project Ga0075429, IMG submission 75295) | Populus rhizosphere microbial communities from Tennessee, USA - Rhizosphere MetaG P. deltoides SRZDD3 | ecosystem: Host-associated > Plants > Roots > Rhizosphere > Soil | place: USA...
CTCTCGCCGCTCGAGGTGGCGCAGATGTACCAGACCATCGCGAGCGGCGGCTTCCGCTCGCCGCTGCGCGCCATCCGCGAGGTGACCACGCAGGAGGGCAAGCCGCTGCAGCGCTACGCGCTCGCCGTCGAGCAGGCGTTCCCGCCGGAGCCGATGTACCTTCTGACCGCCGCGCTGCAGGGGGTGGTGCGCGAAGGGACTGCTCAGGGGCTCAAGGCCTTCGTGGCGCCGGAGATCGGCGTCGCCGGCAAGACCGGCACGACCGACGAGCAGCGCGACGCCTGGTTCGCGGGGTTCACCGGCGATCGTCTCGGCGTAGTGTGGGTGGGCTACGACGACAACCGCGCCGCGCGCCTCTCGGGCTCCACCGCCGCGCTGCCGATCTGGGGCGACATGATGGCCGCACTCGCGCCCGAGGCGCTGGCGCTCGAGAAGCCCGAGCGCGTCGAGACGGTCTGGATCGATCCGCAGAGCGGATTGCGCGGCGTGAGCTGCCCCGGCGCGCTGGAGCTGCCTTTCGTGCAGGGCTCGGCGCCGCGCGACATGGCGCCTTGCGCCAGCCCGGTCGATGGCGCGGTCGAAGCGGTCGGGCAGACGATCGAAAAAGCGAAGAGCTGGTTCGAGCGCCTCTTCAGGCGATGAGACTTTTCGCCTTGCTCGTCGTGTTCCTGGCAGGGTGCGCGAGCGCACCGGAAACGCCGCCTCCCCCTGCACCGCAGGAGCCCGGGGCCGCGGCCCCACCACCGACACCCGAGCCGGCACCGCCGCCGGTCCCGCGCTCCGAGAACGTCGCCGTCGCCGGGCTGATGGAATCCGCGCGCGCCGACGCCGCCGCCGGCAAGCTCTCGACCGCAGCGGCCTCGATCGAGCGCGCGCTGCGCATCGAGCCGCGCAATCCCCGCTTGTACCAGGAGCTCGCGCGGGTGCGGCTGCAGCAGACCAATTTCACGCAGGCAGAGAGCATGGCCACGCGCTCGAACTTCTTTGCCGGAAGCGACCACGCCCTGCGCGCGGAAAACTGGCGCCTCATAGCCCAGGCGCGCGAGGCACGCGGCGATGCCGACGGCGCGCGCGAGGCGCGCGAAGCCGCCGAGAAGTTTTCCCGCTAGATTCGTGACATAGGACCATCAGGCGGGAAGTCGAATTCCCCCATACTTGCGGGCACATGCGTGCGAAACCGCAAGTGGAGTCTCTGCTGCCCGTCACCCTCCCGGACGGGGTGCGTTACGCGCCGGGCGTGCGCGCCGGACGTTGGGTCTTCGCCACCGGCCACAAAGGTACGGCGGAGTTCACCGGCCGCATGGCACCCGAGGTCGTCGATGGGGCCGCGCCGAGGCACGGCGCGCCCAGGCACAAGAAAGAAGCCCGGCGGATCTTCGCCAACCTGGAGGCGGTGCTCGCGGCGGGCGGCGCCGAGCGCAGCCACGCGGTGCGCATCGACCAGTACTACGCCCGCGCCCGGGCGGTCGATCCCTACCACGAAGTGCGGCGCGAGTTCTTCTCCGGGAACATCCCGCCCAGCACGTCGAACCTGCACCAGCGCTTCCTGCTGGCCGGGCAGGACATCGAGGTGCAGCTGATCGCGGCGGTCGCGAAAGAGGGCTTCGAGCCGCAGCAGCATCGCCCCGCAGGACTGCCGGTTCACGCGAGCTCGGGGTACAGCCCCGTGGTCACCTGCGGCGACTTCGTGTTCGTGGCCGGCCAGACCGCGGAAGCGCTCGACAGCGGCAACGGCCCGCTCGATCCGGAGGCCGGCATGCCCGCCGGGCACCTCTGGAAGGGCACGCCGATCAAGCTCGAGACCGAGTTCGTGATCCGGCGCAAGCTCAAGCCCGCGCTCGAGAGCGTGGGCAACACGCTCTCCGAGGTGGTCAAGGCGCAGGTTTACGTACGCGATATCGACGACATCCCGGCCTTCAACGAAGTCTGGGCAGGCCATTTCGGCAATGCGCCTCCGGCCACCAGCATCATCACCACGTCGACGCCGGGCTTCATCTGCGAGGCGAGCCGCGTCGAGATCAACACCATCAGCGTGCGCAGGGGCGGCGCCACACGCAAGGCGATCGTCGACGCCGAAGTGCCGATGCCCTACGCCGGCCAGGTGCAGGCGGTACGCGCGGGCGACCTCCTGTTTCTTTCCAACCTGATGGCGGTCGACGCCGGCGGCGCGCTGGCCACGGCCGCGGATGCGCGGCAACAGATGGATCACGTGCTTGCCGCGGCCGAGCGTCTGTGCCGCAAGGCCGGCACCACGCTCGCGAACGCGGTGCGAGTGCAGCAGTTCCATACCGACCTTGCCGATTTCAATGCCGCATGGGCTGCCTGGGAGCGCCAGCTCCCGGGCCACTACCTCCCGTTTTCAGCGATCGAGGTGCCGGCGCTCGCGGTGCCGGGCGCGGCGGTCATGCTCGACCTTTGGGTCTACGTTCCCCAGGCGGCCACATGAAGCGAAGAACCCTGCTTTTTCTCCCGGCCCTGCTTTTTCTCCTTGCCGAGCTTTCCCCGCCGGCGCGCGCGCAGCCCGACTATCCGCCTGCCCAGATGCGCTTCGTCGTGCCGTTCAGCCCCGGCGGCGGCACCGACGTCATCATGCGCCTGGTCGCGCATCACCTCGGGGAGGCGTGGAAGATCACCGCGCTGGTCGAGAACCGCGTCGGCGCCGCGGGCGTGATCGGCTCGCACTACGTGACGACGCAGGCGCCCGACGGGCGCACCTTTCTCGCGGTGGCGAGCGCGTTCGGCGTGCGCAGCGCGATCGACCGGACCGTGCCGTACGACGTGGGCCGCGATTTCACCGGCGTTGCGCAGCTCGCGCGCTCGCCGAGCTTCATGGTGGTCTCGCCCGAGCACGGCTTCAAGTCGCTGAAGGACCTCGTCGCCTACGCCAAGGCGCAACCGCTCGGAGTCTATTACGCGTCGGCAGGCGTGGGGAGCACGGCGCATCTGCACGCGGCCGCGGTGGCCCAGCTCGCGGGCATCAAGGCCGAGCACGTCGCGCAGCGCGGCACGCCCGAGGCGGTGAACGATGCGATGGCGGGGCGCGTGCTCTATGCCTTCGCCCCCGGACCGAATGCCATTCCGCTCGCCAAGTCGGGCAAGTTGCAGATCCTCGCCACGACGTCGGCCGCGGGCCACCAGTTCATGGCCGGCGTGCCGACGCTCGCGGAGGCCGGCCTTCCCGGCTACGAAGGCGACGACTGGTTCGGCGTGTTCGCCCCCGCCGGCACGCCGCTCGCGATCCGCAGCCGCGTGGCGAGCGAGATCGCGCGCGTCCTCTCGCTGCCCGAGGTGCGCGAGCGCCTCGCGGCGCTCGGCGCCGAGCCGGCGTTTATGGGGCCGGAGGAATTCTCCGCTTTCGCTCGCAAGTACGTCGCCGACACCCGCAAGCTCGGCGAGCAGATCGGAATTCAGCCGCAATAGCTGGGATGTATCACCGGTTGCGCGACAGCCTGTCGCGGATCGGCGACGTTGCGTGAAGGGCACAAACGGACGCATTGACGCCCTGAACGCACGACAACCACGCTAGACTTTTTACAAACAAAAGACAGGGAGTGGAAGCTGGCCATGAAGTGGCTTGGCAGGACGCGCGCCGACGCGGTCCAGAAAGAGGCCGCCGCACCCACGGCCGAGCGCTCGCTCGTGTGGCTGCGGCTTGCCGTAGTGCTCGCCGCGCTTCTGCCGTTCGCCTTCTTCGCCGGCGCGGCGCGCCTCGGCTACCTCGACGCGGTCAAGGCGACGAGCACCCGCCTCGAGGAGCTGGCGCGCGCCGCCGAGGATCACGCCGCGCGCATCCTCGAGCGCAACGACCTCGTCATGCAGCAGATGCTGCAGCTCCTGAAGGACGACGACGACGAGGCCTTGCGCAGGCGCGAGGCGCAGCTGCACGAAGTGGCGACCGCCATCCTGCTGCGTCTGCCGCACATCGGTTCGATCACGCTGAAGAACGCGCAGGGAGAGGTGCTGATGTCGACGTTCTTCCCGCCGGCTTCGCGCACCCTCGCCGGACCCGACTGGAAGCTGCTCGCCGATCGCGCGAACGACGAGGTGATGCTCACGGTTTCGAAGCACCGCGGCCTCGCCGCCGGCGCGCCGGGCGGCGTGGTCGAGCTCACGCTCAACCGCTCGTACTTCGACGAGTTCTACCGCCGGCTCACCGAGGGCGACAGCCGGCTGACCGCGGCGCTCCTGAACGGCGAAGGCGTGCTCGTGAGCAGCTGGCCCCCGGTGCCGCTCTCCGACACGTTGCTCGCGCACGGCCCGCTCGTGAAGCGCATCAAGGCCGGCGAGGCGCGCGGCACGCTGCTCGAAAGCGGCGTGCTGGCTACGGCCGGCGAGCGCTACGCCGCATTCCGCAAGGTGGGCGACGAGCCCTTGTACGTCGCGGTGACGCAGGACATGGCGAGCGCGCTCGCTGACTGGAAGCACCAGATGCTCGTGCTCGGCGCGATCCTGCTCCCGATCACGCTGGCGCTGGTGGGCGCGTCGTGGCTGGCGCTGCGCCGCACGCGCCGCGAGATCGAGGCGCGGCGCCGCCTGCGCGACGAAGCCCAGCAGCGCGAGCACGCGGAGGAAGCGCTGCGCCAGGCGCAGAAGCTCGACGCGCTGGGCCAGCTCGCCGGCGGCCTCGCGCATGACTTCAACAACCTGCTCATGGTGGTGAGCGCCAACGCGGAGCTGCTCGGGCGCGCCGTGCCCCAGGCCGCCGCGCGCCCGGAGCTCGGCTCGATCCTGCGCGCGGTCGACGGCGGCGGCAAGCTGACGCGGCGGCTGCTCGGCTTCTCGCGCAAGCGCGCGCACCATCCGGAAGTGATCCGCCCGCAGGCGGCGCTCGACGGCATGCTGGATCTCCTGCGCACGACCGCCGGGACGGCGGTCGAGATCACGCTGCAGGTCGACGCCGAGACGCCGCCGATCGAGGTCGACGTCGCCGAGCTCGAGATGGCGCTCATCAACCTCGTGGCGAACGCGCGCGACGCGATGGGGCACAAGGGCCGCATCCGCATCCAGGCGCGGCCCGGCCGCCCCGGCGAGGGCTCCGAGGGAAGCCTGCTCGGCTACGCCGTGATCTCGGTCTCGGACACCGGCCACGGCATGAGCGCCGACATCCTGAACCGCGCGTTCGAGCCGTTCTTCACCACCAAGCCGCCGGGCGTGGGGACCGGGCTCGGCCTCGCGCAGGTGTACGGTTTCTGCGCGCAGGCGGGCGGCGACGTCGAAGTGGCGAGCAAGCTGCGCGTAGGCACCACGGTGTCGATGCTCATCCCCGCCACCGCCAAGTCGGTGCAGCCCGCGCGCGCCGGCGCCGCCGCGGAGGCGAAGCTCTCGGCGCGCGTGCTGCTCGTGGAGGACAGCCCGGAGCTCTCGTCCAGCATCGCCGCGTCGCTCGAAAAATCGGGCTGCGTGGTGACGCCGGTCAGCTCGGCCGTCGAAGCCGAGCGGCTCGCCCTCGCGCCCGACAGCGGCTTCGACGTGGTGCTCTCCGACATCGTCATGCCGGGCGGCGACGGCGTCGCGCTCGCGACGCGGCTGCGCAAGCGCAAACCCGACCTGCCGGTCGTTCTCATCACCGGCTACTCGAGAGAAGTGCGCCACGCCGTGGGACCGGACATGGAGATCCTGGCGAAGCCCTGCGCCGCCGATGAGATCTTAGGCGCGCTCTCGCGCGCGATCTCCGCGCAGCGGCCCGCCTCGCCGATGCACTGAGAAGCCGGCTAGTTGAGCGTCACCCCGGCGGCCTTGATCACCGCCGCCCAGCGCGCGCTGTCGGCGGCGAGCATCTGGGCCATCCGCTCGGGCGTAGAGGCGATGACCTCGAAGCCGAGCGGCTCCATCCTGCCGCGGAAGGCGTTCGATCCCGCGGCTTTCGCCGCCTCGGTGTTAAGGCGCTTCACCACCGCCTGCGCCATTCCCGCCGGGCCGATCAGCCCGTACCACGACACCACCTCGAATCCCGGCATTCCCGCTTCGGCCACGGTCGGCACGTCGGGAAACAGCGGCGAGCGGGTCGCGCCGGTCACGGCGAGCGCGCGCAGCTTGCCGCTTTTCACGTGCGAGACGGCCGAGGGGATGGTGTCGAACATCATCGCCACGCTTCCACCCATCAGGTCGGTGAGCGCGGGCGCGCTGCCCTTGTAGGGGACGTGGACGATGTCGATGCCGGCCATCGTCTTGAAGAGCTCGCCGGTCAGGTGCAGGTTGGTGCCGTTGCCGCTCGAGGCGAAGCTGAGCTTCCCGGGCTCGCGTTTCGCGGCGTTGATCACATCCTTCACCGAGCCGAGCGGTGAACCGGGACCGGCGACGAGTACGTTGGTGAACGACACCAGCGGCGTGATGAAGGAAAAGTCCTGCATCGCGTCGAACGGCAGCTTCGCGTAGAGGTGCGGGCTGATGGCGTGCAGCGCGTTCAGCGTCAGGAGCAGCGTGTAGCCGTCGGCGGGCGCGCGCGCCACCTCCGCCGCGGCGACGTTGCCGCCGGCGCCGGGCCGGTTCTCGACCAGGACCGGCTGGCCGAGCGGCGCGCTCAGCTCCTGCGCGATCGCGCGCGCCGTGATGTCGACTCCGCCGCCCGGCGGGAACGGGCAGAGGATACGCACCGGCTTCGCCGGGAAAGGCTGTGCGAGCGCGAGCTGCGGCAGCAGTGCGGCGAGAACGACGCGCAGAATTTTTCTCACGGTGTCCCTTGTGCAGACTTTCGAAGCGTTGCCCAGTGTACGAAATTCGGGGAAATCGCGACTGGCACCCTTGCGTCGCCAGGGTATTCTTTCCTCACACCGTGCGGCTCGACGACTATCGCAGCGCCCTGCACTTGAGCGAAGCCGCGGCAGCTCCCGAAGCGGGCGGCGTGTACGTACTGTGGCGCGACGCGCGGCCGGCGACCCTTCACGTGCCAGCCCTGCGCCGACGCCGCGGCGCGCGAGGCCGAGGCGCGGCTGCTGGCCGCGAAATTCAGGCTTTCAGGCGGTACCCGGTCCTGAAGATCCACCACACGACGGCGAGGCACAAGACCAGGAACAAGCCCGTCATCGCAAGGCTCACGCCCACATGTACGTCGGCGATCTCGTAGAAGCTCCAGCGGAAGCCGCTCACCAGGTACACGATCGGATTGAACAGCGTCACCGTCTGCCACGCCGGCGGCAGCACGCTCACCGAGTAGAAGGTGCCGCCGAGGAAGGCGAGCGGCGTGACGATGAGGAGCGGGATGAACTGCAGCTGCTCGAAGCCGTCGGCCCACAGCCCGATGATGAAGCCGAACAGGCTGAAGGTGAGCGCGGTGAGGACGAGGAAGCCGAGCATCCACAGCGGATGCGCGATGCGCAGCGGCACGAAGAACCAGGCCGTGGCGAGGATGGTGAGGCCGAGGATCACCGACTTGGTGGCCGCCGCGCCGACGAAGCCGAGCGCGATCTCGAACGACGACACCGGCGCGGAGAGGTACTCGTAGATGGTGCCGGTGAAGCGCGGGAAGTAGATGCCGAACGAGGCGTTGGAGATGCTCTGCGTGAGCAGCGTCAGCATCACCAGCCCGGGCACGATGAACGCGCCGTAGCTCACGCCGTCGATCTGGGCGATGCGCGTGCCGATCGCGGCGCCGAACACCACGAAGTACAGCGCCGTCGAGATCACCGGCGCGGCGATGCTCTGCATGAGCGTGCGCCGGGTGCGGTCCATCTCGAAGGCGTAGATCGCCCACACGCCGCGCGGGTTCACCGGTCTCTCCTCACCAGGTCCACGAAGATGTCCTCGAGCGAGCTCTGGGTGGTGCTCAGATCCCTCAGCTCGAGGCCCGCGGCGTTGACGTCCTTCAGGAGCGCCGGGATCTCGCTGTGCTCGGCCTGTGCGTCGTACGTATAGACGAGCTCCTTCCCCCCGTCCACCAGCGCCAGGCGGTGCTGCGCGAGCTCGGGCGGCACCGCGTCCAGCTTGCGGTGCAGCTGGAGCGTCAGCTGCTTCTTGCCGAGCTTGCGCATGAGCTCGGCCTTGTCTTCCACCAGGATGATCTCGCCCTTGTTGATCACGCCGATGCGCTCGGCCATCAGCTCGGCCTCCTCGATGTAGTGCGTGGTGAGGATGATGGTCACGCCCGAGTCACGCAGCGCGCTCACCGCCTGCCACATCCCCTGCCGCAGCTCGACGTCGACGCCCGCGGTCGGCTCGTCGAGGAACAGGATCTGCGGCTCGTGGGCCAGCGCCTTGGCGATCAGCAGGCGCCGCTTCATGCCGCCCGAGAGCGTCATCATGCGGTTGTCGCGCTTGTCCCAGAGCGCGAGCCCGCGCAGCACGCGCTCGACGAGCGCGGGATCGCCCGGCTTTCCGAACAGGCCGCGGCTGAAGTTCACCGCCGCGCGCACCGTCTCGAAGGGATTCCCGGGCAGCTCCTGCGGCACCAGCCCGATCAGCGCGCGCGCCGCGCGGTAGTCCGCCACGATGTCGTGGCCGGCCACGGTGACGCGTCCGGAGCTCGGCCTGACGATGCCGCACACGATGTTGATGAGCGTGGTCTTGCCCGCGCCGTTCGGGCCGAGCAGCGCGAAGATCTCGCCGCGGCGGATGTCGAGGTTGACGCGCTTCAGCGCCTCGAAGCCGGAGGCGTAGGTCTTGGACAGGTCCGAGACTGAGAGGATGACCGACATCGGCTCCGGCGGAATGTTACGCGGCCTGGCGCGGCGACTATTGCAGACGTAACCTGTCCAGCGCCGCCCGCAGCTCCGCCACCTCGGACTCGAGGCGCGCGACTCTCGCTTCCAGCGGTTTGCTCTCCGGGACGGAAGCCGCGGCCTCCATGGGTGGACTGTTCACAGGCGTCCCGCTTAGGAGATGCGCCCATCGGTTCTCGCGCGCGCCCGGAAGCCGCGCGAGCTGGACCACCAGCGCGCCCGCCGGCCGCGCCGCGAGCTCCTCCAGGAACGCCTCCACGGCCGAGAGATCGGCGAAGCGGTGCAGGCGCTCGCAGTTGGTGCGCAGCTCGCCGGGCGTCTGCGGGCCGCGCAGCATGAGCACCGCGAGGATCGCCACCGACTGCGACGGCACCTTCAGGACCGAGTCGACGTTGTGCGCGTAGCGCGCCACGCGGCCGCCGCTCGACTCGATCACCAGGTTGCGCCGCTTGAGGTTGTCGAGGGTCGCCTGCACCTCGGTCTCGCTCGCTTCCATCACCGGCGAGCGGCTGGTCTTTTGGTTGCAGCCCGAGACCAGCGCGTTGAGCGTCAGCGGATAGGTGTCGGGCACGGTGTGCTGCTTCTCCACCAGCGTGCCGAGCACGCGCGTTTCCAGGAGCGAAAGGTCGTTCATCGAAGCTGCAATTATCCGACAGGGAAAATCGGGGACAGACCCCGATTTCGCACGATCCCCGATTTCGCACTACAGCTGCGCCATGCACGCCTTGTGGCGTTCGCTGACGCGCATCGCGTAGCCGTAGCTCGTCAGGCGGCGCGACGTCTTGAAGCTCTCGACGACGATCATCGGCACGACCGCGCGCGGCGCGCGCCGGCCGAGCACACCGTCGACCATGGTGAACACCGACAGGTAGAGCCGGCTGCGCTCGAACTCGGCGCTCTGGCCGAGCTCCAGGTCGCTGCGCACCTCGGCGCTGGTCATCTCGAAATGCCCCGCCAGCGTGCGCACCGCGGCCTCGGTGCGGCTCACTTCGCGCAGCGGCTTGCCCTGCTCGAAGCGCAGCAGGTCGCCGTCGAGCTCGAGCGCGCTGCCGGTCAGCTCGGCCACCGCCTTCTGGAACGCGGCGTTGCGGCTGGCGTAGCGCCCGGCGTTGTAGTCCGCGAAGCGATAGCGCAGGTCATCGTAGGGGGCGGCGTAATCGAAAAGGTGCGCGATGCCGAAGTAGAGGCCGCCACGGCGGGAAAACACCTCGTCGCGAATCGAGCCCTGCAGGGGGAACGGATAGCGCGTGGAAGCGGCGTGCAGCTGGGCGAAGCCGATGCTCACCTGCATCGGGCCGCCGCTGCGCACCGGGTTCTGGTCGCCGAACAGCGACTTGCCGAGCGGGACGCGGCTGGCGAAATCCTCGAACATGTCCGAAATGTGGCGCTCGGTCGTCGCGGCGTCGAGCCGCTGGACGTAGGTACGGCCGTCCGAAGAGGCGAGCTTGAGCGCCGACTCCGCCACCACCTTGGGTACGCCAGCGCGCTCGCGCCGCTTGTCGAGCTCGCGCCGCGCAAGGTCCGGTAGGCCGGGAATGGACGGATCGACGCGGAAGCTCGATTCCTGCTCGATGATCGCGACAACCGCGCAGACGTTCTCCGCGGTCGGTTCCACGCGCAGCGCTGTCATCGCGGCGTACATGTCCTCGGCCCAGGCGCGACGGTCGGCGAGGCGCGTGGGAAGGAGCTCTTCGACGAGCGCCGGGCCCCTCACGACTGCGCCGCCCTCGGTGCGTTGCGATTGCGCATCGGGTCGTTGCTGTTGGGCGCCGGGTAGCGTGCCGCGAGGCGGCGTGGCGCACCCTGCCAGAAGTACCAATACCGCCGCAGCCAGGCGTACCGGTTTCCGCATCCTGCGAGCTTAGCCAACCGCCGCCGATAACACGGTGCGGCTTTTCACACATTGCGCTGCGCCAAGCGTGGTTACAGCGTGAATTTCAGTGAAGAAATCAGCGCACCGGGAAGGTGCGACCCCGACGTCGACCGTTCCCCGTAGGTCGAAACGTCGGGCAGGAGCTCGCGCTCGCGCGTGAGATCGACGAGGTTCTCGCCCAGCATGCGGTAGATCGAATCGTCGAAGCGCATCGGCGTCACCGGCGCAACGATGTGGCCGCGCTCGACCCAGAGCGTGGCGAAGCGCGTCATGCCCGTGATGCGGCCCGCTGGACGATCGGAAAAGTTGAGATACCAAAGGTTGCTGATATAGAGGCCCGTATCGAGCGCCTCGAGGACGCGGTTGCTCTGGAGTCCGCCAGCATGCAGCTCGAGAGCCTCGGGACCCTCGCGCCCGGCGTTCGGCATGAGGCCGTATTCCTTCGCGGAGCGTGGCGAGACGAGCGCATCGCGCAGACGTCCCGCTTCGATCAGCGTCACGCGCGCCGGCTTCACGAAACCCTCGCCCTGGAAGCCCGGCGCCATGCCCTCGGCGGTGTTTTCAAGCATCGTCACCTTCGGGCTCAGCGTGCCGCCCGACTCCATGCGCAGAAGCGGGCTTTGCTTGGTCTGCCGCGCGCGCGCCGAGAACCCGCCCCACGAGAGCAGCCCGGTCAGCTCTTCCAACGCGCTCGGTGCGAGGTAGGCTCGATAGTCGCCGGGCTCGAGCGTGCGCCGCGCCTGGGAGAGATGCGCGAGCTGCTGCGCCGCCGCCTCGACCCGGGCTTCGAGCGCGCGCGGGTCCCAGTCGAATCCGGCATAGCGGCCCTTCACGGCCTTGTCGGCCTCGAGATAGAGGCTCCAGTCGAAGTTGAAGCTGTCGACCTCGTGCCAGTTCCGCTGGCCGAGCGAGTTGGCGAAGCCGCGGCAGATCGTCCCGCCGGCGTAGATGCCGACCAGGTCCTGTCCTTGCGCCGCTGCGATGATTTCTTCGGTTGCCGCGGCGGCGGAAACGAGCCTGCCGCGCCGCTCGCTCGAGGCGGAGTACGGCGTCTCGTTGAAGAGGAGCCAGGGGTCCTCTGGAAGATCGTCGAGCACGCCGCGAAGCTCGTCGAGCGCGGCCCTGGAGGCTTCGAAGTCTTCGCTTCCGAGCGCGAGCGTGATCGATGCCTGGCGGCGCGCGCGGATCAGGCGCAGCGAAACGTAGCCCTGCTCGACGCTTCCCGCCTGGCGCACCCTGCCGCGGTTGAAGCGCACGAAATCGGAGCGTTCGCCCGAGAACTCGCAAAGCAGCGTCTCGCCGGGCTTCGGCATGCGGCCGAGGCGCTCCGCGAGCTCAAAAAAGCGCGCCTTCATCGCAATCCCGCGTGGAGCAAATCCTGCTCCGGGGAAAAGCAGGCTAGCGCGCCGTTCCCGTGGCCTTGCGCTGCTTCAGCGCCTGCGCCCGGCAGTCGAGCAGCGCTTCCAGGACCGTCGCGCCCTCGCCCTCCACCGAGCGCTTGAGGACGCTGGTCTGGCGGGCCGGGCGCTCGTCGGCCCGCCGGGTCCAGTAGACCGTATAGGCGCCGCCGTTGCGCGTGATGATGATGACGCCCTGCCTCGTCATGTCCGCGGCGAGCGCGTCGAGGCCCTGCCTTTCCGCGGAAAGGCCGGCCCCCACGCTGCGCCAGCGATCGAAGAGTCCCATGCGCCGTCCCTTGCCCTTGCGGCCACGCTGGACCGAACGTTCCGAGGAAGTTTGTCACCATCGCGGGGGGCGGGAATAAGGAACTAAGTCCTTCTTCAGGCGGATTGGCCGCCGAACACCTCGACGTCGGAGAACAGGCACGGCGGCGCGGCGTGGCCGCAGTGGATGGCCTGATTGGGCTCGCCCTTGCCGCAGTAGAGGGTGCCGTGTACCTCGAACGACGCCGGGCCGCCGACCGCGCGCAGGCTGCGCCAGAACGTTGCCGAGACGCCGCGGTAGTTCGGGTTCTTCACCACGCCGCGGCGACGGCCGTCCTCGATCAGCTCGCCCCATTCGCAGCCGAACTGGAACTTGTTGCGCGAGTCGTCGATCGACCACGAGACGTTGGTGCGCATCAGCACGCCGCGGCGCACCGAGACGATCATGTCCTCGAGGGTGCTAGAACCCGGCTCGACGTTCAGATTCGCCATGCGGTGAATCGGCGGCCGGTTCCAGCCGCTCGCGCGCGAGTTCGCCACGCCCGGTCCGCCGAGCGCCGACACGAGGATGCCGTTCCGGATCAGGAAGGCCTTGCGCGCCTCGAAGCCGTCGTCGTCGAACGCGTAGGTGGCGAGCTCGCCTCCCAGAGGGTCGTAGGTGACGCTGAGGAGATCGGATCCATAGCGATACGACCCGACCATGTCCGGAGTGACGAAGCTCGTGCCCGCGTAGTTTCTTTCATCGCCCGCAATCCGATCCAGCTCGAGAGGGTGGCCGATCGATTCGTGGATCTGCAGCATCATCTGGTCCGGCATCAGGAGGAGATCCATCCTCCCGGACGGGCAGTTCGGCGCCGCGAGCAGCCGCAGCGCCTCGTGGGCGAGCCTCTCCCCGCTGCCCGCGAAGCCGGCCTGCTCGAGCTGCTCGAATCCCCCTTGCCGCGCGTGGTCGAGGCTGCGCGACTGCGTCTCGACGCCCTCGTTCGCCGTCACGCGCATGTGCGGCAGCGTGAAGCGGAAACGCTGCGTGACTTCGCCGCCGGTGTTGGTGAGGTAGATCCGCGCTTCGTCGATCAGCTCCAGGGCGGCATAGCGCTCGACGATCCGGTCGTCGATCTTCGCCGCGCTGCACTCGCGCGCCAGCAGATCCTGCATCTCCCCTTTTGATGGCGGCTCACGCAACGCCTCCGTTGCATATGCGCCGCGAGGCGCCGGCATCTCGGAAGGGTTGAAGCGGTACGCGCTCCTTCCCTTCGTCGCATCCGCCCATTGCGTGGCGCGATCGAGCGCGTTCTGCAGTCCGCCCGGCGACAGGTCGCTCGTCGCGCAGTAGCCGTATCCGCCTTCGGTCACCGCCGTCAGCATCGCCCCACGGTCGAGCGAGATGCGCGGGGGCTCGAGCGTGTCCTGCCGCATCGCGTGCGATGCGCGCTTCTCTTCGTGGTAGCGCAGCGACCAGAACGGCGCGGTCGAGCGCAACGCCGCGAACCCGGCGCTCAACTCACGTGTCGAAGCCACCGCTATCGAATCCCCCGCCGTCATCGATCGCCTGATCCGCATCGGCGACTTGCGTGTCTTCGCCGGGTTCGCCACCGTCATCGATCCCCGCCGCGGCGTGTCTTTCACCGCCAAAGAACTCGCGCGCGATCATGCTGCCGATCACCGTGCCGGCGATGCTGCTCAGCAGGGTGCTCGCCATCACGCCGCCCATGCTCATGCCGCCGGCCTGGCCGAACATGCGCTCCATCGCCCCGGGTTGCCTGATTTCCGCGCGTGTCGCCATGCGCGCCAGCGCTTGCGGAGTGGCGCCGGCTTGCTCGGCGCCGGCTCGTTCCGAGGCCGGCACGCTCTCGGCCATTTTTTGCAGCATCAGGCGACGCTGCTCGGGCGTGAGCTGCGCGAACGCTTCCGCATGCGCCTGCTCGATGGTCTCGGGGGGCGCCGTTTTCAGCATGTACCGATAGCGCGCAATCGCTTGTTCATCGGCCGACTGCGCCTGGGCTCGCTCGCCTTGCGCCGACTGACCTCTTCCAAAAAGGCTCATCTCGCCGCTCCTTGTCGTTGGAACGCCGAGCTTACCGCACCGGAGCAGCGTTACGAGTGGTAACACACTGACACCGATTGCAGCGAGGATCGCTGTTCTAATCGGTGGTCGTTCAATTTCTTTTCGAGGAAACGGAAATGTCCAGGTCGGGAATCGTGGTGAGCTTCCTGGTGTCGCTGGCAGGCATCGGTGGGTGCGCGACGCAGGCCGAAACCGTAGGCACCGCGACGGGCGCGGCCGTGGGTGCAGCGGTGGGCGGCGGCAGCGCGATCGGAACCATCGGCGGTGCGATGGTCGGATTCGGGGCGGGTAAAGCCTACGACCAGCGCCAGAACCGCTAGCGAGGCCATCGAACCCTGCCGCGGCGCTCGCCGCGGCAGGACATGGAACTTCCTGTCCTTCTAGGCGCTCTGCCGCGCTTTCTTGTAGCTCCGGGTCGCGACCTTCAGCGCCCGCTGGTGTCTTTTCAGCGCCGCCGACATCCTCGCCGCCTCTTTCCTCGCCCTGCGCTGCAGCGCCGCGAGCTTGACCTTCGCCTTCTTGAGCCGGGCCTTGGCCTTCATCATGGTCTTCTTGCTCATTTGGAGCCTCCCTTGTTATTAACAACGGCCGTTATGTACCACGGATCCTCTCGCGCTGCATGGCAGGATTCGGCATTCGGGCGGACAATAGCCGCCGGTCCCGAAGCCGGGAGAGGAGAGATCGATGGCCGCCGTCATCCGCCGCACCGTCGCCGCCTGTTCCGTTCTTTTCGCAGCGGTCGCGTACGCCCAACACCACGCCTTGACCGGTCAGGTCAGCTCCGTCGAAGAAGGTCTGATGGAAGGCGTCGTCGTCAGCGCCAAGAAGGACGGCTCGACGATCACCATCAGCGTGGTCACCGACCCGCGGGGCCGCTTTGCTTTCCCGGCCGCAAGGCTCGAGCCTGGACATTACGCGTTGAAGGCGCGCGCCGCGGGCTATGAGATCGACGGAGCCCAGGCTGCGAGCGTGCCTCCGGATGGCATAGCCAAGGCCGACATCAAGCTCAGAAAAGTCAAGAATCTTTCCGCGCATCTGACCAATGCCGAATGGATGGCCAGCATGCCGGGCACGGACGAGCAGAAGCGCTTCCTGCTCAACTGCAACGGCTGCCACACGCTCGAGCGCATCATGAAGTCGACGTACGACGCCGACGGCTTCCTGCAGATCTTCCAGCGCATGGCGAGCTATTACCCGGGCAGCACGCCGCTCAAGCCGCAGCGGCTCGCCGGCACCGCGACGCGCGACGTCGAGCGCGGCGGCGCCGGCAGGAAAACCGCGGAATGGCTCGCCAGCGTCAACTTGAGCCAGCAGCCGACCTGGTCATTCCCGCTCAAGACCGAGCCGCGGCTCACCGGCAGGTCCACCCGGGTGATCATCACCGAATACGATCTGCCGAATCCCCTGATCCAGCCGCACGACGTGGTGCTCGATCGCGCGGGCAACGTCTGGTACTCGGACTTCGGCCAGATGTTCCTCGGCAAGATGGATCCGAAGACCGGCAGCGTGACGCAATATCCGATTCCCGTGGTCAAGCCGGGATGGTCCGAAGGCACGCTCGATCTGGAGTTCGACCGGGACGACAACCCCTGGGTCGGCGTGATGTACCAGAGCGCCGTCGCGAAGCTCGACAAGCAGACCGGCAAGTTCCAGCTGTGGACCACGCCGAAGGAATGGGACAGCGACGCCGGCCAGCTCGGCCATCTCGCGGTCCAGGGCACCCACAGCGACAACAAGGTGTGGATCAAGAACTCAGCCGGCGGCCATATCTACCGCCTCGACCTCCTCTCCAACAAGATGGAGAACCTGGGCGCGTTCAAGGATCCACGCACCGGCAAGCGCATCGGCACCTACGGCATCCACTCCGACGCGCAGAACAACGCCTATCTGCTCGACTTTGCGGCCGGCAACATCGTCCGGATCGACGCCAAGACCCTGCAGGCGACGGTCTTCCAGACGCCGACGCCCGACTCCCGCCCGCGGCGCGGACGCGTCGATCACGAAGGCAGGCTGTGGTTCGCCGAATACCAGGGCAACGCCATCGGCATGTTCGATCCCAAGACCGAGCGCATCACGGAGTGGAAGGTGCCGACCCCCTGGAGCGCGCCCTATGACGCCGTCGCCGGCCGTAACGGCGAGGCGTGGACCGGGTCCATGCTGACCGACCGCGTGGCGCGCCTCGACATCAAGAGCGGCCAGTACACGGAGTACATGCTGCCGCGCCCCACCAACATCCGCCGCGTCTACATGGACGATTCGAAGAGCCCCGGCACGCTCTGGATCGGCAGCAACCACGGCGCCTCGATCGTCAAGGTCGAGCCGCTCGAATAGTTACCCTGCTGGAGCGGAGAAACCTCCGCCGGCTCATGCGCTACATTTTCTCCGGGAAACGCGGAATGAACCCATCGCGATTCGGCATCTTCACCTTGGGCAGCGTCTGCGCGTTCATCACGTCCTGCTCGCCGATCAGCTTGTTCTGCGCCAGGATGTACGCCGTCAAGGCGTAGACCTCCTCGTCGCTGAGCGAACGCGGCTGCGTGAACGGCATCGCCCGGCGGATGAAGTCGAAGAGCGTGGTGGCGTAGGGCCAGAAGTTGGCGATGGTCTTCGGCGAATCCATGCTCTTCACCGGCGCGCCGCCGACCACCGCCGCACTGATGCCGCCCTTACCCTGCTCGCCGTGGCAGGCCGCACACTTCTGCGCGTAGATCGGCGCGCCCTGCGCGGCGGTGCCGCTGCCCTTCGGCAGCCCGGTACCATCCGGCAGCACGTTGATGTCCCACGCTGCGAGCTCGGCGTGCGAGAGCGGCTGGCCCAGGTTGGGTCCGGCGGCGCAAGCCAGGTTGCACAAGGCGAAAAACATGAAAAATCTAAGCGTAGACATGGCGCACGCCTCCGCTCGCGTCGATCGCCCAGCTCGTCGGCCCGTTGTAATGCTGGCTCGGGAATGCCAGCACCGGCGGCGGCTTCGAGGTCTGGCCGCGCACCGCGACGATCTGCTGGCGCGTCGGCTGCGCGTTGCCGCCTTCGTCCCACGCCCGGCTTTGCAGGACCGCAGGGCCGCCGTTCCATTGCCACGGGACGCGGAAGCGCGTGAACGCCTTCGGCAGCACCGGCTCCTGCAGCGCGGCCTGCGCCCAGGTCTGGCCGCCGTCGGCCGAGACCATGACGCGGGCGATGCGGCCGTTGCCGGAATAGGCGATGCCGGAGATCTCGTAGAAGCCGGGTCCCTTCATCGCCAGCCCGGGAGACGGATGCGTGATGAACGACTTGACCTCCTGCACGAAATAGAACTGGTAGGCCTTGCCGCCGGGAAGGATTTGCGCGTAGGTGCGCGACTCGTAATAGGTCATCCCCGGCTGATCGGTGAGCTGGAGCCGGCGCAGCCACTTCACGTTCATATTGCCTTCCCACCCGGGCAGCAGCAGGCGCATCGGATAGCCCTGCCCGGGCATCAGCCGCTCGCCGTTCTGGTAGAGCGCGACCATCGCGTCGTCGAGCGCCTTGCCGAGCGGAAAGCTGCGCGAGAGGTGCGGCGCGTCGGCGCCCTCGGCGACCAGCCACTTCGCCTTGGGGTCGACGCCGGCCTCGTCGAGCAGGACCGAGAGCGGCACGCCGGTCCACTCCGCGCACGAGGCCAGGCCGTGCAGCGCCTGCACGCTCGCCTGGATCGGCTCGGGCGAGAACAGCGGCGCGCTGTTGCCGCCGCACTCGACGAAGGTGAAGCGCGACACGAGCGGATAGCGCGAGAGTGCGTCGACGGTGAAGCCGAGGGGCCGCTTGACCAGGCCGTGGATCGCGAGGCGGTGCCGCGCCGGATCGATCTCGGCGTTGCCGGCGTGCGAGATCGTAAAGTGCAGGCCGTTGGGCGTGACCATCCCCTGCAGTTGCTGGTGCGGGGTGCGCGCATGCTGGTTGCGCGGCTCGCCGTTCGGATTGCTGAGCGTGCGCGCCACCGCCTTCTCGTATTTCGAGGGCGTGCCGTACGCCGGTACCACCGTGCCCGGCTCCGTGCTCCACGGCGCTTCGCTGAGCGGCTCGGCGCTGGCGGGGCTGACCGCGTAGCCCGTGATCAGGATCCCGCTGCGGCGCAGGAACGCCCTTCGATCGAGAAGCCCGTTGCCAGCGACGGGTGCGACATCGGCCATGGCGCCCTCCTCCCGGGTGGACGATCCAGCCTACTCTGGCGAGCGCAGCGAAACAAGCGGGGGCCGCCGGGTCGAAGCTCCCAACACTTCGCCGTCCCGGAGTAGGCTCCCTCCCTTCCATGGGAGAAAAGCATGAGCCGAGTCAGCCGTAGAAACGTCCTCAAGGCCGCGGCAGGAACCGCGGTGCTGGGCTTTCCCGCCATCATCCGGGCGCAGCAGAAGGAGGTCGTGCTCCTCGGGCTGTGGGACCAGACCGGGGCGTTCGCCGACGTCGGGCCGCTCAACGACCGCGGCATGCGCATGGCGCTGGAAGAGCGCGACATGAAGATCCTCGGCCGCCCGATCAAGTACGTGACGCGCGACGGCGCCACGCAGGCCGGCACCTCGACCCGGCGCGCGGAAGAGGCGATCGACGGCGAGGGCGCGCGCTTCATGATCGGCCCGTGGTCCTCGGGCGTCGCGCTGGCGGTGTCGGAAGTCGCGAAGCGCAAGAAGGTGCTGCACTTCTTCAGCGGCGGCACCGAGGACATCTCCGGCGCGCGCTGCCACCGCTACTCGTTCCAATGGGCCGCGAGCCCCTACACCGCGGCGAAGACCGTGGTCGACAATTTCATGAAGGCGAACCCGAAGGCGAAGCGCTGGCACCTGCTGGTCGCCGACTATGCCTTCGGCTGGTCGGTGGAGAAGTACATCAAGGAAGTGGGCAAGGGCCACGGCCTGGAGTTCGTCGGCGCCGACCGCCATCCGCTCGGCGAGCGCGAGTTCTCCAACTACGTCCAGAAGGCGGCGGCCAACCGGCCCGACGCCGTCGCGATGATCAACTTCGGCGGCGACGCGGTCGCCGGCGCGCGCGAGATCTTCAACTTCGGGCTGACGCCCAAGGTCCCGCTCATCATGAGCTGGTCCTCGGGCGTCGAGGAGCTGATCCAGCTCGCGCCCGAGATCCGCGAGAACCTATGGGTCGGAACCAATTTCTACTACACCGCCGACACGCCGGTGGCGAAGGAGTTCGTCAAGAACTACCGCGCGAAGTTCAAGACGCCGCCCGGCTACGCGCCGTCGGCGGCCTACTCGATGACCCGCCTCATGCTGGCGGGGTTCGACAAGGCGAAATCCGTCGAGGTGCAGGACGTGATCAAGGCGCTCGAGGGCATCGAGGTGAACGACCTGCTCGGCCGCATGCACGTCGACCCGGCCACGCACCAGACGCTGCGGCCCTACTTCTTCCTGCGCTGCAAGCCGAAGAAGGCGATGAAGGAGGAGCTGGACCTCGCCGACGTGATCGCCACCGGCGACACGCCGCTGCCCAAGGAATACGCGACCTGTAAGGACATCGGCGGTTTCTAGTCCTTGAATCTCTTCCTCGGCCAGATCCTCAACGGGATCGCGACCGGGATGCTGTACGCCCTGATGGGCCTCGGGCTGTCGCTCATCACGGGCGTGCTCAACATCCCGAACTTCGCCCACGGCGCTCTGTTCGCAGTCGGGGCGTATTTCCTCGTGTCTGTCGTTGGAGTTCTCGGAAACTTCTGGCTCGGCCTGCTGCTCGCCCCGCTCGGCGTGGCGCTGCTAGGGTTGGTGATCGAGTATGCGGGAATCCGCAGGCTCTACGCCGCGGGTCACGACTACCAGCTGCTGTTCACCTTCGGGCTGGCGCTGATCCTGAACGAGCTGATCATCCTCATCTGGGGGCCGGTGGGCATCAGCCACCTCCCGCCCGCGCTCCTGCGCGGCGGCGTCGACCTCGGCTTCACCTTCTACCCCAAGTACCGTCTGTTCGTGATGGTGATGGCGGGGCTACTCGTGGCTGCGACATGGCTGTTCCTGGAGAAGACGCGCTACGGCGCGATCATGCGTGCGGGCATTGAGAACAAGGAGATGGTCTCGCTCCTCGGCATCGACATCCACCGGCTGTTCACCGTCGCCTTCGCGATCGGCGCTTTTCTCGCCGGAATCGCCGGCGCGCTCACCGCGCCGATCCGCGGACTGAGCCCGCAGATGGGCGTCGACATGCTCGGCATCGCGTTCGTGGTCGTCGCGCTCGGCGGCCTGGGCAACCTGCTCGGCGCCATCGCCGCCGGCCTGCTGATCGGCGTAGCGCAGGCGGTAGTGGCCGCGTACTGGACCGAAGCGTCGACCGCGGTGATCTTCGCGGTAATGGCCCTGGTGCTGCTGGTTCGTCCCCAAGGCATGTTCGGCATCCGATGAGAGCTTTTTTCCTCATCTTGATTTCTATTTGTGTGCTGCCGCTGATCGTGCGCCCGGTGATCGCCACCGAGATCTGGATCTTCGCCATCTTCGGCCTCGGGCTGAACCTGCTCCTCGGGTACACGGGCCTCCTTTCCTTCGGGCAATCCACGTTCTTCGGCTCGGCGGCCTACGTTGCCGGGTGGCTGCTCAAGCACTACGGCGTCAACGTGTTCTTCGCGCTCGGCATCGGCGTCGGCGTGGGCGCGCTCTCGGCCCTCGTGGTCGGCTACCTGTGCGTGCAGCGCTCGGGCCTCTACTTCATCATGCTCACCTTCGCGCTCAACCAGCTCTTCTACTTCGTCGCCTACCAGTGGACCAGCGTCACCGGCGGCGAAGACGGCATGCAGGGGGTTCCGCGGCCCGAGTTTCTCGGCCTGGATTTCAAGGATCCGCTGGTGTACTACGTCTTCGTTTCGGTCCTGTTCCTCGCTTCCCTGTGGCTCATGAAGCGGATCGTGGAGTCCCCCCTGGGCCGCATCCTGCAGGCGATCCGCGAGAATGAGCTGCGCGCCGAGGCGGTCGGCTACCACGTGCCTCGCTTCAAACTGCTCGCCTTCGTGATCGGCGGCGCCTTCAGCGGCGCGGCGGGCGTCCTCTACGCCATGCTCTTCGGAATCGTGCCGCTCGAGGCGATCGGCTTCGTGTTCTCGGGCAACGTGGTGTTCGCCACGCTGATCGGCGGCTCGGGCTCGCTCTACGGGCCGATCATCGGCTCGTTCGTGTTCATCTGGCTGTCCGAGTCGATGAGCGTGGTGTGGGCGCGCTGGCCCCTGCTCCTCGGCGTGGCGTTCGTGATCGTGGTGCTGTTCTTCCGCGGCGGCGTGGTGGAGGCGTGGCACAGGTTCTGGACATGGCGGCGATCCTCGAAACCCGCAACCTGAGCAAGTCCTTCGGCGCGCTCGCCGCCGTCCAGGACGTGAGCCTCGCGATCGACGCGGGCGGCCTTCACTCGATCATCGGGCCGAATGGGGCCGGCAAGACTACGCTCTTCAACCTGCTGACCGGGACGTTCCCGCCGACCTCGGGAAGGATTCTTCTCGATCAGCAGGACGTTGCCGGCACGCCGGCGCATCGCATCGCCCACCTCGGTCTCGCGCGCTCGTTCCAGCGCACGAATGTGTTCCCCGCGTTCTCGCTTCTCGAGAACGTCTGGATTGCCGCGTTCGCCACCGGCCGCTCATGGAAGGGCCTTCTTTTCAGAAACACCAGTCAATATCCCGAGGCAAACGAGCAGGCGCGGCAGGCGCTAAGGGACGTAGGACTCATCGACAAACAAAACCAATTGGCGCGCGAGATCTCGCACGGCGAGCAGCGCCAGCTCGAGCTCGCCATCGCGCTCGCCGCGCAGCCGCGCGTGCTGCTGCTCGACGAGCCCGCGGCGGGCCTTTCGCCCGAGGAGACGCGCAGGATGGTGGCGCTGGTGCGCTCGCTGAAGGGGCGCTACACCATGGTGCTGATCGAGCACAAGATGGACATCATCATGAGCGTATCCGACCGCATCTCGGTGATGCACTTCGGCCGGCTGATCGCCGAAGGCGCGCCTGCCGAGATCCAGCGCAATCCGGAGGTACGCCGCGCCTACCTGGGAGGGGTAGCCACTTGATCCTCCAGGTGGAAAACGTGGACGCGTTCTACGGCATCGGCCACATCCTCCATGGGCTTTCCCTGAATGTGGGAGAGAGCGAGGTGGTGGCGCTCCTCGGCCGCAACGGCGCCGGCAAGACCACCACGCTTCGCTGCATCGCCGGTCTCACCCCGCCGCGCCGCGGCGCGATCCGCTACCAGGGACGCTCGATCGCCGGCGATCCCCCGCACCGCATCGCGCGCATGGGCATCGCGCTCGTTCCCGAGACGCGCGACATCTTCAGCTATCTCACGGTAAAGGAAAACCTGGTCATCGGACAGCGGGCGGGCTCGCGCTGGCGCATGGATACCGTGCTCGAGCGCTTCCCCAAGCTCGCCGAAAGACTCGGCAACAAGGGGCGCGAGCTTTCTGGCGGGGAGCAGCAGATGCTCGCCATCGCGCGCGCGCTTCTCACCGGCCCTGAGCTCCTGCTGCTCGATGAGCCCTCGCAGGGGCTCGCGCCGCTCGTGGTGAACGCGGTCATGGATACGATCCGCGGCCTCAAGGCCGAGCGGGTGAGCATGCTGCTGGTCGAGCAGAACGCCGAAATGGCGCTGCAGCTCGCCGACCGCGTCTACGTCATCGACCACGGCACGGTGGTCTTCGAGGGAACCCCGGCCGCCCTGCGCGCCGAGCGCCAGGTCACTGCGACCTACCTCGGCGTCGGCGGCTAAGGGAAAAGCTCGCCCATGCGGCGGGCGAACCGGTAGAGGTCGCTGTTGCGGCTGCGGATCGCCCGCAGCATGGGTTTCGCCTCGGAAATGATCGCGGCGGCGTCGAACGCCTTGATCTCGCGATCCTCGACCACGACCGCGCCGTCGACAATGACGGTGTGAACGCTCGAGCCGGTCTCGGCGAACACCATCTGCTGGACCGGGTCGTTGAACGGTGTCCACGCGGGCGTGTCGAGGTCGTAGAGCACCACGTCGGCGCGGTAGCCCGCCTGGATGCGTCCGATGCTTTTGGGCATCTGGACCGCCCTGGCACCGCCCTCGGTCGCCATCGCGAGCGCTTGCCGCGCGGTCACCCACTTGCTGCGCTCGCGCTCCGCGACCCGGCCGAGCATCGCCGCGAGACGGATCGCCTCGTGCAGCACCAGGTTGTCGTTGGTGACGCTGCCGTCGGTGCCGAGCGCCACCGTCACGCCCGCGGCGAGCATCTTCGCGATCGGCGCGATGCCGGTGCCGAGCTTCAGGTTGCTCTCGGGGTTGTGCACCACCACCGTGCCGCTCGCGGCGAGGCGCGCGATGTCCTCGTCCTCGATCCAGATCGTGTGCGCGCAGGAAAGTCGCGGGCTCAGCAATCCGAGGCGCTCGAGCTGCTGCACCATGGTACGGCCGTAGCGGCGCTGCGCCAGGCTCGTCTGCACCTTCGATTCCAGGAGGTGGGTATGGATGCCGAGGTCGTGACGCTCGGCGAGCTCGCGGCACATGGTGAGCAGCTCGTCGCTGCACCGCACCGGGTTGGTCGGCGCCGGGAACACCGAGACGCGCTCCTCCGGCCGGTGGTGCAGGCGGATCGAGTCCTCGATCAGCCTGCGCGTTTCGGCGAGCGGCTTGGGCGGCAGCGGCTTGATGCGCTCGAGATCCTTCGCCAGGTCGGCGGGCAGCGGCCGGTCGCTCGGGAAGATGTCGCCGAAGTCGTCATCGAACACGCGCAGGCCAAGCACCGTGCGCATCCCCGAGTCGCGGTAGGCCTTCACCGCCGCTGCCACGTCCTCGGGTCCGAAGTTCTGCGCCGGGAAATGGTCGATCGAGGTGGTGATGCCGCCGAGCAGCATCTGCGCCGAGTTGAGCATCGCGCTCACGTAGACCTCGCGCGGCGTGCGCCCGCTGGTATCGGCCTGGTTGAGCCACATGAAGGCGGGATGGCTCGCGCTGTCCTGCGTGCCCGCCGAAAGCGCGCCCGGCGTGTGCGTATGCGCGTTCACCAGGCCCGGCACGGCGAGAAAGCGCCGCCCGTCGATCACGCGGTCGGCCTTGCTGCGATCCACTTCACCTACCTGCGAAATGCCGCCGCCTTCGATCAGGATGCTGCCGCGCTCGAGAAAGCGCTCGGCCTCGTCGAGCGTGAGAATCGCGGCGCTGTCGATGAGGAGCGAGCCCATCGCTAGACGACGATGCCCGACCCGCGATTGAGCACCGCGCGCACGATGCTGAGCGGAGCCGAGATCGAGGTGCGCGGCGCCTCGGGGCGCGTCTTTCCCAGCATCCTGATCTCGAAGCGGCCGAAGGCGCCCTCGGCCATGATCTCGTTGCGATTTCCGCCCGCCTGGGGATCGGCCACCAGCTCGACCGCGGTGCGCTCGAACCCGACGCCCGCCAGTGCCACCGCTGCGGCGACGTTCGCATTCATCGGATAGGTGCTCGCCGCCTCGCGCGCGTTTCCCCGGAACAGGCACACCGGCTCGCGCACCGCGGAAAGGTCGACCGCCTTCTCGCCGGCGGTGCCGAGCCATGCAAGCGGCGGCTTGATGGAGCGAAGCACCACGCGCTCGACGCCCTCGCTTCGCACCGCGGCAAGCAGATCGAGAGCGCCGACCGCGCCCGCCGGAATGATGATTTGGGCGCCCGTCCTCTGCGCAGCCGACTTGACGCGCTGGAGAAGGGCCGCGTCGGCGAACGCACCCATCGAGATTGCCATCAGATCGGCTGCGGCGCCCACGACGCGCTCGGCGTACTGCGCGACCGCACCCTGCCCGGCGCATTCGATGACCAGATCGGGCTTGAGCGCGAGCACTTCGCTCACGTCGTCCAGAAATCGCAGCGGCACCGGCGGCTCCGCACGGCTCTTCTCCTTCCATCCCGGCCGCAGCAGCACACAGAGCACTTCCACTTGATGAGCCACGAAATGCCGCAGCACGGCCTGCGAGACGGCACCGTATCCGATCAGGGCGATGCGCTGGGAGGTTCTCATCTTGTGTTAACGTCCGTTGTCCGCGAGCGCTATTGTGTTTTGCGAGGTTGTATGCAGGCAAGTCTCTTTCACAGTTGAATGCCTGAAGAGCCCATCCGGAAGCGCCTGTCGCCGCACCTGTCCATGGCGCGCGCGCGCGCCATTTTCCAGGAGCTGGTGCGCGTGCCCTCGCCTCAGACCGATCTCCTCGAGGACGAGCCGCAGCTGCGCGAGTTCATGCAGGCGGCGCTCGTTCCGCGCATGAAGGCGCTCGGCATGTCGAACATACGCCTCGACGCGATGGGCAACCTCATCGCGGAAAAAGGCAGCGGCCGCAGCGGCCGTTCGATGATGCTGGTCGCGCACGCGATGAACCAGCCGCCCAATACCATGCCCGACCCGTACGGCGGAGCGGTCATCGACGCGACGCCGCACGGGCTGCCCGGCGAGGCGGTGCTGGGCAAGGGCGCAAGCGAGCAGAAAGGAACCATGGCGGCGATGCTGCACGCGATCGAAGCTGTTCAAGAATCTGGAACTGCTTTGCATGGCAAGCTGTACTTCATCTGCTGCGTCTCGGGCGAGACCGGCAAGCACGATGCGATCCGGAACGTGGTCGAGAAGGAAGGTGTGCGCGCCGACCTGGCCTTCGTCTACGGCAACAGCCTGAAGCTCCAGCTCGGCAACCGCGGCCGCGTCGACGTAAAGGTGACGGTGCACGGCAAGGCCGCGCACTCGAGCCGGCCCAACGACGGCGCGAATGCGGTCACCGGCGCCATGGAACTCCTGCGGCGGCTGGCGGCCGAAATTCCGAACAACCGCTCTCATCCCCAGCTCGGCACCGCGTGGCTGACGTGCAACCGCATCGAGAGCCTGCCGAAGTCCACCCATACGGTGCAGGACCGCTGCGAGGTCGGCCTCGACCGGCGCCTCCTCCCGGGCGAGGACGCCGACGCTGCGCTCGACGAGATCACGCACGTGGCGCGCAGCCTCGAGGGCTGGAAGGACCCGGTCTCCGGCAGGCCGCTGCGCTTCGTGGTGGAGAAAGGCGCCGTCATGTATCCGAGCCTGGTCACCGAGGACTCGCCGGTGGTGCGGCTTCTCGCGGCAGGCTGCGAGGCGATGCTCGGCGCGGCGCCCGAGACCTTCTTCGGCCAGTCGGCGCACGACCAGGGCTACCTCAACCACGTCGGCATTCCGACCGCGAACTTCGGCTCGGGCGAGCAGGCCTTCGCCCACACCGACCTCGACATGGCTTCGGTCGACCGCACCTTCGACGCCGCCCGGGTCTATGCCTGGATGATCGCTTCCTACCTCGGTGAGCAGAGAGACTAACCTCGGCTATTTCTTCGCCGGCTCGGTCGAGAGGTTCCCGCAGAAGGTCGCGGTCATCGACCTGTACGGCGGCGTGGAACGCAACGTCACCTACGCCGAGCTCGACGAACGCGCCGACCGGGTAGCGGGGCTGCTGCAAACCCGCGGCGTGAAGGCCGGCGAGCGCGTCGGCATGATCGTCGGAAACCGGGTCGAATTCCTCGAGATCTTCTTCGGCGCCATGCGGGCGGGGGCCATTCCCGTGGCGATCAACACGCGCCTCGCCCGCGATACGCTGAAGTTCATCCTTGAGGACGCCGAATGCGTCGCCGCGTTCGTCGAGCCCGAGGCGCATCCCGATGCGATGGCAGTTTCGGCTTCGGTACCCAATCGCATTTCTCTGGACGACTACTCCCGGGAACGGGATAAGAGTCCCAGGCTGGCCGGTCCCCCGGACCTTCCAGAGAACGCGCAGGCGTTCCAGCCCTATACCTCGGGCTCCACCGGTGTTCCCAAAGGCGCGATCATGACCCACGCCGGGATGCTCTGGTACGTGCAGTACAACCAGCGCTACTGGCCGACCAGGCCCGAGGACCGGGGGCTGATCGCGCTGCCCCTGTTCCACAAGAACGCGATGCGCGGCACGGTGAAGCCGATGCTTTACGCCGGCGGCTCGTTCGTGCTGATGCCGGGGTACGAGCCCAAGGGCTATCTCGAGGCGCTGGCGAAGTACAAGTGCAGCTACTCGCGCGGCGTGGCCGCGGTGTTCACCATGTTCCTGCAGCACCGAGACGAGCTCGCGAAGCTCGACCTCTCGAGTCTCCGGAGCTTCACCATCGGCTCCGCGGTGGTGACGCACGAGCTGATGGACGAGGTCGAGCGCGCGATTCCCGGCGTCCGCGTAGGCGAGAGCTACGGCCTCACCGAGGGCGGCAGTCCGTTCCGCGAGCCGCTCGACGGGCTGGCGGTGCCGCGCGGCTCGCCGGGCGTGCAGGCGCCGGAGTATCAGGTTCGCCTAGTCGGCCCGGACGGCGAGGAGCGGGACGACGAAGGGGAGCTTTGGCTCAAGTCGCCCTACAACTGCCTCGGCTACCACAAGCGGCCCGACGTGACGCGCGACAAGCTGGTGGACGGGTGGCTGCGCACCGGCGACGTGTTCCGGCGCGACGCGCAGGGCTTCTATTACTTCAAGAGCCGCGTGGACGACATGTTCTCGTGCGGCGGCGAGAACATCTACCCGAAGGAGGTCGAGGACCTGCTGTTCCGCCATCCCGCGGTGGCGAACGCGGTGGTGGCGCCGGTGCCGCACTCGGTCAAGGGCTACGTGCCCGCGGCCCTCGTCGTCCTCAAGCGCGGCGCCGCGGCCACCGCGGAAGAGATCAAGACCTACTGCCTCAACGAGGGGCCGAAGTACGCGCATCCCCGCTTCGTCGAGATCATCGGCGAGCGCGACATGCCCCTGAACGGCGCTGGCAAGATCGACCGCAATCTTGCTCGCGCGAAGCTCGCTACTCTCGCGGAATCCCGGCGGCTTTGATGGTCTTGGCGAGCTTGTCCATGTCGGCGCGCACCAGGTCGGTGAGCTGCTGCGGCGTGGTCGGGTAGGGATCCGCGCCGAGCGTCGAGAAGCGCTCCCTCAGATCCGGCGCGGCGAGCGCGTGGTTGAGCGTCTCGTTCAGCTTCTGCACCACCGGCGCCGGCAGGTGCGCAGGCCCGTGCAGTCCGAACCAGAAGCGCAGCGTGGCCTCGGGAAAGCCCGCCTCGCCGAAAGTCGGCACCTCGGGCAGCAGGGGCGAGCGCTTGTCGGAGAGCACCGCGATCGGCTTCGCCTTGCCGGAGCGGATGTGCTGGATCGCGGAGGGCAGCGTATCGAACACCATCGAGACGTTGCCGGCGAACATGTCCGGATAGGCCACGCCCGCGCTCTTGTAGGGCACGTGCAGCATCTGCGCGCCGACGGTGGTGCGCAGCACCTCGCCCGACAGGTGGCCGATGCTGCCGACGCCCGACGAGCCGAAGCTGAGCTTGCCGGGGTTGGCCTTGGCATACTCGACGAGCTCCTTCAGGGTGTTGAACGGCGCCGAGGCATTCACCGTCAGGATGTTCGGCGCGATGGCGACGCCGCCGATGGCGCTAAAGTCCTTCACCGGATCGTAGGTCACGCTCTTGTTCATGTTCGGCGCGATCGCGTACGCGGTAAGGCTCGAGAGCACGATGGTGTAGCCATCGGGCGCCGACTTTGCGGTGGCGTCGGTGCCGAGCGCGCCGGCGGCGCCGGCGCGGTTCTCGACGATCAGCGGCTGGCCGATGAGCTCGCCGAGCTTCTGTGCGAGCGCGCGGCCCATGATGTCGGAGACGCCGCCGGCGGCATAAGGCACGACCAGCCGGATCGGCTTGTTGGGATAACCCTGCGCAAGCGCCGAGGCGGACAGCATCGACGCCGCGAGCCCGATCAGGAAATTCCTCCTGCATGTCATTTTGGCTCCTCCTTTGACTGGGTCATTATTTCAGGGGACCGGTGAAATAGGTGCCCCTACCGCTTGCAATCAACCGGTTCTCCGCGTCGAACACCTGCGCCTCGCAGGCGGAAAACTGGCTGCCGAACTTGATCACCCTCCCCTTCACTACCAGGTCGCCCGGCATCGCGGCGCGGTGATAGTCGACCCGCATGTCGATGGTCGGCACTGCGTGGCCGGTGCGCGACGTCAGCGCCCAGTCCGCGCCGAGATCGATCAGCGCGGCCAGGATCCCGCCGTGCGTATGTTTGCGATCCGGGTTCGCCATCCACTCCTCGCGCCAGGTTGCCTTCACCTCGACGAAGTCCTCGCCGCAATCGAGCACCTCGAGGCCGAGCCATTGGTGATACGGTCCCCGCGTGATCAGCCTTTGCAGATCTTCCTTCGTCACAGCGCTCATGGCGTCACCACGACCTTGCCGACGACCTCGCGGTCGCGGATCAGGCGCAGGCCCTCGGCCGCGCGCTCGAGCGGCAGCACGCGGTCGATCGCGGGCTTCACCTCGCCCCTGGACACGAGCTCGAGGAGCGCGCGCAGGTCCTCGTCGGTGTAGCTGTTCGAGCCGATCACCCGCAGCTCGAAGCTCCAGATGTAGCGCAGGTCCTCCTTCGGATCGAAGCCCGCGGTCGCGCCGCACACGAGGATCTTGCCGCCGCGCTTCACGCACCTGAGCGAGGGCACCCAGGTCTCGCCGCCGGTGAAGTTGACGACGCAGTCGACGCCGCCTTCGTAGCTCCGCCGCTGCGGCTTGCCGAATTTTTCGATCGCCCACTTCGAGAAATCGGTCTGCCTGTAGTTCACAGCGTGATCGGCGCCGAGCTCGCGCAGGCGCGCCAGCTTGTCGTCGCTCGAGGCGCAGGCGATCACCTCGCAGCCGATCCTCTTCGCGAGCACCACGCACGCCATGCCGACTCCGCCCGAGGCGCCCAGCACCAGCACGCGCTCGCCTTTCGCGAGCGTGCGGTGCGTGACGAGCATCCGGTGCGCGGTGCCGTAAGCCACCGGCAGCGCCGCCGCGTCGACGAAGCTCACGTTGTCGGGCATGGGCACGAGCTGGTCCGCCGACACCAGGCAGTATTCGGCCATGCCGCCGTCGAGCGCCTCGCCCATCAGGCCGCGCTCCTGGTTGAGCGGATTGACGAGCACGCGCGCGCCCGGCTTCCATTGCGGCGCCGCCGTCTCGGCCACCTCGCCCGCCATGTCGAGGCCGATCACCACCGGCATCGGCACCTTGATGCCCGGCATGCCCTTCACGGTGAAGACGTCGTGATGGTTGAAGGACGCGGCGCGCACGCGGATCACGACGTGGCCCGGCGTCGCCTGCGGCCGCGGATAGTCGTGCGCCACCCGCAGCGCTTCGATTTCGCCGTGCTGCCTGAGGACCAGCGCCTTCAAAACTGCCTTGCGCCGGGAAGCGCGGCGATCGCCGCCTTCGCCACCTCGAGATCCTGCTCGCCGGTGCCCGAACCGACGCCGATCGCGCCGATGACATGGCCCTCGACCACGATCGGCAGCCCGCCGAGCAGGTTGGTGAGCTTGCCTCCGGTCGCGAACGCGAGCTTGACCTCGTTCGCAACATTGGCCTGGCCGGACGGCGCGCGCGCGGACGCCGCGGTCATCGCTTTCTTGTGCGACGAATCGATGCTCAGGACCTTGGCGCCATCCATGCGCACGAAGGCGAGCAGGTGGCCGCCTTCGTCGGTGATCGTGATGCACTGCGGCTGCTTCATCTCCAGCGCCTTGGCGACTCCGGCGCGGAGCATCTTCAGCGCGCCCTCGTGGGTCAGCTTCAGATGCGGAACGTAGTCGGACACGATTCTCTCCTTCGCGCTCTCCTCGTGGATGGGACTACGATACCGCGCGCCGGGCGCGCGATGGGCATTAGTTCACAAAACCCTCCGTTCGGCGGAGCCCCTGCCGTACCCAAATCAAGGCAGCGCGCGCATGTTGTTCCTCATGAGAATCCAATCCCTCATCGCGCTCGCCGCGGCGAGCGCGATCATGGTCGGCCTCGGCGCCATCGCCGGCATGGTGACGTACATGTCGCGTGCTGTGGGACAACACGACGTCCGGGTCGCGGTCGCGGCTAAGCCGCTCGATCGCGGCTGTCTCGACTGCGGCGTGGTGATCGCCGTGAAGCAGGTCGAGCTCAAAGGCAGAAAAGCCGCATCCTCCAGCCAGTACCAGATCCGGGTGCGCATGTCCGACGGCAGCGAGCGGACGGTGACCTACGCCAACCCGCCCTCGTGGAAAGCCGGAGATCGGGTGCGGCTGCTGAACGGCCGGCTGGTCGGCTAGCCCGCTAGACGTTGAGGCGGCGCGCCTCGGAGATGTGCTTGCTCCAGTAAGGCGCGTCGACGCGGTCGCGGCGCACCCGCTTGCCCGAGGAAGGCGCGTGCACGAACTCGCCGTGGCCGACGTAGATGCCGACGTGCGAGTTCTTCTTGCCTTCCTGGTCGAAGAAGATGAGATCGCCGGAGCGCAGCTCGGACACCTTGATGCGGTGGGCGACCGCGCGCTGGTCGTCGGTGCTGCGCGGGAGCTTGCGCCCGGCCTGCGCGTAGCTCCACTGCACCAGGCCGCTGCAGTCGAAGCCGGTCGAGGGGCTCGCGCCGCCGTAGCGGTAGGCCTTGCCGACGAGCTGCGCGGCGTGCTGCGCGGCGCGCTCGCCGACCCCGCCGGCCGCGCGCTGGGCGGGCTGCGGGGCGCTCGCGGGCTGCGGGGCGCTCGCGGGCTGCGGGGCGCTCGCGGGCTGCGGGGCGCTCGCGCACCCCGCGACGACGAAGAAAAAGAGGCCGATCGGGAGGACGGTGGCTAATCTGTTCACCGGCATCGCAGCGACTCCGATCGGCCCGGAAGCTATGCCTGGTGCCCGATCCGGTGGTGGCGCCGCGACCCGCGGCCGCCGAAGAGCGGCGTGAGCGACGCGGAGCCAGTGAGCACCGCGGCGAGAAGCCACGCGGCGCTGAGGATGATCGCGGTGACCGAAATCCAGCTGTAGATCTGTTGCCAAGCCTTGTTCATGAGCGGGCCAGCAATGATGAGCAGCACCGCCTGCCCGGCCGAGACCACGATGAGCGTGGTCAGGGGCACCAGCGTACTCTTGAGGACGTTCCAGCGCACGTCGTCGGCCGGAAGCAGCATCGCGGCCCGGCGCGCGGCGAGCCACAGAATCGCAAGCGCGGCGCCGTAGGTGAGGAACTGCACCAGGTTGGCGGCAGTCAGGCCCGTCTTGCCCAGCCTCGCCGTCTTGAACAGCGACATCTCGCCGAAGGCGGCGCCGAGCGCGAGCGCGGCGGCGATCACGACGGCATAGCGGACGATCCAGCTCCAGCGTTCATTCATGGTTGCCCCTCTCGTATGGCGGGTGTTCTTATCGCTGCCGACTGCATTTGACCGTAGAGGCGCGCCGGACATGAAGGCAAAAGAGCACTAAGCGATCCGGTTGGACTGCGCCACAAAGGAAAAGGCCGATCAGGACTCGCCGACGGGGCTGCGTCTCGTCGGGCGGGTGCTGATCGGCCTGTGATTCAAGGGCCGGTTGCGACCTCCGGTCCCTGCCTCCAGTTAGTTATTAACTTCATGTCGGAGGTGCTTCATTTAACTACCATTTCGGCTCGTTAGCAAGTGACAAAAACCACGCCGGAGGAAGAAAAGCACGCCGCTCCTCCCAAAAAGCGCGCCGTTCGTCCGAAAGAGCCGTAATCAGGGCAGAGAAACCCGCTGCTGCGTGTCGAGCGAGCGGATCGTTTCGAGAAGCCGAGCTGCTTGCGCGCCCGCGAGACGCACGAACTTGGCTTCGAGCCTCGCGTCGTCCATCGGCCGCGACTCGGGCGCCTCCACCGTGACCCCATCTGCCCGGATGCGCGCCGCCATCTTGTCGAGACTCGGATCGGCGGCGACGCCGATCCGTCGCCGCAGCGCCCTCACCTCGCCGTCGGCCGCCGCGGCATCGCTGAACTGAGCGAGTCCCGCCTCGCCCCGGAGGAGCGCGACCGCCACCGCGTGCTGCGCGCTGAGACGCGCCTCGATTGCGTTGCGCGGCTCGGGACGATCGGTACGCTCCACGGCGAGCGGGCTCAGATGGACCTGGATGGACTGCGCAGTTTTAAGCTCCTCGCGGTGCTCCAGGCACGCATCGATGAGCGCGTGCAGCACCACTCCGGACGGATATGGCTTGTATGCCACCTGCTTCATCTCCCAGTCCTCGCCCAAGCCCTGCGTGAGCTGCGAGAGATCGGCGTTCCCTCCGAAGACGTTGACGAACCCGCGCAGGCCCTCGATCGGCGCGCCCGGGCCTTCGAATCCCTCAGCGGCAAGGCGCGCCGCGGCGAGGCCGTTCCGCGCCGCGAATCCCGCGTTCAGCACGCGCGCCATGCTGCCCAGCACCTCGACCAGGCCGGCTGCCTGCGTCGCGGCGATGCCGAGCGCCGCGGCCATCTGCCGCTCGTCCAGCCGGAGCAGCTTCGCCGCCGCGACGGTGCCTCCGAACACGCCGCAGGTGCTCGTGATGTGCCAGCCGCGCTCGTAGTGTCCCGGCGTCACCGCGGTGCCCATGCGGCAGGTCGTCTCCACGCCGAGAACGAAAGCATGCAGGAGCTCGGCGCCGCTCACCTGCTGCTTCCTCGCAACGGAAAGTACGATGGCCGCCACGGGCGGCGTCGCGTGGATCACGGTCGGCAGGTGCGTGTCGTCGTAATCGTGCGCGGTCGCCGCAGCCGCGTCGATCAACGCGTCTTCCGCGGGAAACACCTTGCGTACGATCGCGGTCGCCGGGTCGTCGCGGCCGGCGAGAATGCAGCCGAGTGCGTTCAGCAGCCCGCGCTTGCCCTCGTGCCGGATCGCGGCGGGGATGTCCTCCCACCTGGATTGCGCGAGGAACCGGGCGAAAGCCGGAGTCAGTCCAGCTTCACGCCCGCCTGTTTCACGACCGGCGCCCATTTCGCCGACTCCTCGTGCATGAATGTAGCGAACGCTTCCGGGCTGCCCGGCATGGGCTCGGCGCCCTGCGCGAGCAGCTTTTCACGAACCTCGGGCGCTTCCAGCGCCTTGCGCGTCTCCCGGTTCAATCGATCGATGACCGGGCGCTGCGTGCCGGCCGGCGCGAGGAGGCCGTACCAGAGCGACACCGCGACCTTCGGATAGCCGAGCTCGGCGAAGGTCGGCACCTCCGGCAGCAGGCGGTTGCGCTGCGCGCTCGCCGCGGCGAGCACCCGCAGCTTGCCGCTCTTGACGTGCTGGATCAGCGAAGGCGCGGCGTCGAACATGATCTGCACGCGCCCGCCGACCAGGTCGGCCACCGCCGGGCCGCTGCCCTTGTAGGGCACATGGGTGATCGAAGCCCCGGTCTCGCTCTTGAAGAGCTCGCCCGCCATGTGCGGCGCGCCGCCGTTTCCGGAGGAGGCGAAATTCAACGAATTGCTTTTCGAAAAACGAATGAGCTCGTCGACGTTCCGGGGAGGAAGCTCGGCGGTCACCGCCATGATGAGCGGCAGCAGCGCAAGCCCGCTGACGGGCGCGAAGTCCCTGACCGGGTCGTACGGCAGCCTGGCGTAGAGATGCGGCCCGACGCCGTGCGTGGTGATCGAGTTCTGCAGCAGCGTGTAGCCGTCGGCAGGCGCCTTGGCCACCGCGTCGGTAGCGATGGTGCCGCCGGCGCCGCCACGGTTGTCGACCAGCACCGGCTGGCCGAGCGACTCGGCGAGCTTCGCGCCGACCAGCCGCGCGATGAAATCGGCCGCGCCGCCGGGCGGCACGGTGACGACGAGGCGGATCGGACGGTTCGGGTAATCGCCTTGCGCCAGCACCGCAGGCGCAATGGCGATCATGAAGCAGGCGGCCACAATTCTCATCGCCGGCAAATATAACCGACGCCGAAAACGTTGCATCGGCTAGGTGCGTTGGCGCACAGAACGCCTGCCGTTTCAATCTTATACGTACACCTCAATTTGCTCCGGTCTGAGCGTGATACGTGGCGGTCATTCCGTGATGACGGCAGGGCGCAATAACCCAAGCAGGGCGAAGCAGGCGGACGGAGGTTGAATGGGAAAGGACATCACTAGGCGTGCGGCCGGCGTGCTGCTCCTCGCCGCCGCGCTGTGCGGGTGCGCCAGCGCCCCAGAGCGGCAGGCGCGCAAGCAGGTGGATCTCCTCGCCGAGCGCCGGGCGGAGGACGCCGCGCGTCACGACGGCGCGAAGCGCCTCGGCGCGCAGATGCTTGCGCGGGTGGAGGCGAAGGCGCGTACGCCGGGCGCGACCATCGACCTGCTGATCATCTCCGGCGGCGGCGACTGGGGCGCATTCGGCGCCGGCGTGCTCAAGGGCTGGGGCAGCGTAAAGGGCGAGTTGGCGCGGCCGCAGTTCGACGCGGTCACCGGGGTCAGCACCGGCGCGCTGATCGCGCCGTTCGCCTTCCTCGGCGACGACGAGTCGATCGAGCGCATCGTGCAGTTGTACCGCAACCCGGCGACCGACATCGCGACCTCGCGCGGGCTGCTGTTCTTCCTGCCGAACAACCCGTCGTTCTACCTCCTGCCCGGCCTCGAGCGCGAGTTGCGCACCGCGCTCGACCGCGGCATGCTCGAGCGCATCGCTGCGCAGGAGGCGAGCGGGCGCCTGCTGCTGGTCAACACCACCAACATCGACCTCGGCGACCTGCACCCCTGGGACGTGGTGGCCGAAGCGAAGGCGGCGCTCGCCGCGGGCGAGCCCGAGCGCGTGCACCGCATCCTGCTGGCGAGCGCCGGCATCCCGGCGATCTTCCCCGCCCAGCAGATCGGCCCGCACCTCTACGTCGACGGCGCAATCACCGGCAACATTCTGTACGGCGCGCGCGTCGACCAGGAGCAAGGGGTCGCCGCGCAGTGGCGCGCGAAGCACGGTCGCGGGCCGGCGCCACGCGTGCGCTACTGGGTGATCTTCAACAACCAGTTCCGCTTCCCGCCGGAGGTGACGCGGGCGCGCTGGCCCGACATCATGTCGCGCGCCACCATCATGGCGACGCAGAGCGCGACGGTGAGCGCCATGCGCCACCTCGCGGCGAATGCCGAGCTGACGCGCATCAAGTACGGCATCGACGTGGAGCTGCGCATCATGGCCGTGCCCGAAGCCTGGGCACCGCAGGTGGCCGGCACCTTCAAGAAGGAGGTGATGAACGATCTCGCCGACCTCGGCGAGAAGATGGGCGCCGATCCGGCGAGCTGGACTAAAGGAGTACCGGACTGACGACGGCGCTCGGCGCTAAAAGCGCAACTGTCCGTAGGCAAAGACGTTCGTCGTGCGCCAGTCGATGCTGTGCTGGGCGCCGCTGTCCTTGTCCACGTCGGCGCCCACGTGCACCGCGCTGACGCCCAGGCCGAGGCCCAAGTGCCGCGTCAGCATGTAGTCAGTCGACATGCCGATGTAGGTGACGCTCCCCTTGGTGTCGCCGACCTTCAGCGCCAAGCCCTCGAAGAACGTGCTCACGGTCCAGCGTGGCGTGATGAACGTATCGAGGCCGACGCCGACCATCGGCAGCGGCGCAGTGGTATTGGACTGGATGCTCCTCGGCGGATTGCTGGAGTCGAACCCGAACTTGAAGCGCGCGCCGTAGATCCCGGCCATCGCGGAGAGCTCTACGCGGTCATCGCGCAGCAGCGAGTACTGGTAGTTCACGACAAAGAATTGTGTCTTGGAGCTTGTATCCAGCTGGGTGCCGGCCGGGATCGTCTGGTCGTCGAGCACCAGCTCCCGCTCGGTAGTCTTGCTGCTGCTCCGCTTCGTGCTGAAGGACTGGAAGCCGATGCGGTGGTTCGGCGAGAAGCGCCAGGTGCCCGCGGCGAGCACGCTCCATTGGTCGCGCTTCACGCCGTTGGAGCCCTCGAGCCCGAACTCGATACCGCGCCCGCTCGGCCCCTCCAGGCGCAACGATGTGTCGTTCTGGTTGAGGATGGTACCGAGGTTGAGCTTGACCTTCTCTTTGCCGCCGGCGACCGGGCCATCCTGGGCGAGGGCCGGCGCTGCGAAGGCGGCGGCGATAAATGCGACGGGCAGGCCCTTGGCTTTCATGGCGTCCTCTCGGTGAGTGTCGGTACGGTAGCGCACATCACGGTAGCGTACACGTGAATGGAGGATCAGTACGCTACCGCACACCTGTGACGTGAATGACATGGCCCGAACGGCTGGCAAGACTTTTCTGATGGATCCGGTCGGTACTAACTAACCCGCCGACCGTCGGGCGTCGACGTCATCTCGCGGCATGTCACCGCGAGCGCACGGGACGTTATCCCGCCCGGCCGCGCTCGAGGAGCCACGAGACCGCCAGCCCGAACACCAGCCCCCAGAAAGGCGCGCCGATTTGCAGGATCGGAACGTCGGCCACGGTGACCAGAAAGCAGATCAGCGCGCCGAAGCTGAAGCGCCCGCCGAAGGATGCGGTGAATGCAGTCTGGAGCACGCGCAGCATCGCGAGGCCGGCGAGCGTAGCGATGAACGCCGGCGGCGCGGCGAGCAGCAGCCGCGTGAAGAACGGCGCGAGAACTCCGAACGCGGCCGCGAGCACGCAGAAGAACAGCGCGCCGGTGTATTGGCGCCGGATCTCGCCCGCGCTCGAAAGCACCGCGCTCACCGGTCCGGTCAGGCAGGTCGAGACCGCGCCGAACAGGCCGGTCACGACCGACCCGACCCCGCAGGCCACGGTGATCGCGTTGACCGGCGCCTGATGGCCGTTGCTCGCAAGGATCGCAACGCCTTGAGCGTTCTGCACCGCGAGCACCGTGATCGCGAGCGGCACCACGAGCTCCACCATCGCTGCCCACGAGAACTCAGGCACATACAGGTTTGGCGCAGCGAGCGTGAAGAGCGCCGTGCTTGGCGGGTTGAATGCGCCGAGAACGCCGATGGCGAGCGCGCCTGCGATCAGGGCACCAATGAGCGGGGGTAGCGCTCTTCCAAGCCTCCGCAGAGCGCTTAGAAGCACAAAAGCCAGCGTCATCGGAAGCGCGATCCACACGTGATCGCGGAAAGCCAGCACCAAGTCCACGCCGAAGCGCAGGAACACGCCGGCGACCATCGCCATCACGATCGGCATCGGCACCGCATCCATCGCGCGGCGCACCCAGCCCGAAAGGCCGAGCAGGAGCATGAGCACGCCCGTGGCGAGAAATGCGCCGACGACCTCGGCGAAGGCGAGGTGACCGAGCGCGGGACCGACGAGCACCGCGCCTGGAATGCTCCACAGGAAGACGAGCGGCTGGCGGTAGGCCAGCGTGAAAGCGACCGAGATCACGCTGTTCAGGCAGAACGCGGCGAAGATCCAGGAGGCGATGTCGGATTCGGCAAGGCCGCCGCGCGCGCCGACCGCCAGGATGATCGCGACCGGTCCGCTCGCCGCGAACAGGAACGCGACCACCGCGGCCGCGGCGTACGGCAGGCCGGCGGCGGCGAGGATGCCGCGCGCTCCCGGCAGCGGTGAAACGATTCTCTCGAGCGGCATGCGAGGCGGCATTCTCGGCTAACATTTGCCGCTCCCGCAATGAGCTACCTCGTCGGCATCGATATCGGCGGCACCTTCACCGACTGCGCGATCGTCGATCGCGCCGGCCGGCTCCTCACCACCAAGGTACCCTCGACGCCGCAGGATTTTTCGCAGGGGATGATGGACGCGCTCGGGGCCGGCGCCAAGGCCCTCGGCGTCGGCCTCGGCGAGTTCTGCGGCGACATCGCGTTCCTCTCCCACGGCACGACCGTCGGCACGAACACCATCATCCAGAAGAAAGGCGCGCGCGTCGGCCTCATCACCACCAAGGGGCACGAGGACGCGATCCACATCATGCGCGGCTCGCGCGGCTACGGCGGGCGCGACATCCGCAAGGTGGTGCACTTCCCCGAGACCTCCAAGCCCGTGCCGATCGTGCCGAAGCGCCTCATCCGCGGCGTGTCGGAGCGCGTCGACTGCTTCGGCGAGGTGGTGGTGTCGTTGAACGAGAAACAGGCGGAAGACGCGATCCGTGCTCTCGTCGCCGAGGGCGTGCAGGCAATCGCGATCTGCTTCCTGTGGTCGTTTCGCAATCCCGATCATGAATTGAAGGTGAAAAGGCTGGTCGAGCGGCTTGCGCCGGAGGTGTTCGTCACCTGCTCGGTGGACATCGCGCCCAAGTGGGGCGAATACGAGCGGGTCACGGCCACGGCGCTGAATGCCTACCTGGGCCCGGTGATGACCGGTTACCTTCAAAGACTGGATACCTCGTTACAAAAGCTCGGCTACTCGCACGGCCTGCAGATCGCGCAATGCGGCGGCGGCACGGTGCCGGTCGAGCGCGCCGGCGAGGCGCCGCTGCTGACCCTCGACTCCGGGCCGGTTTCCGGCGTGACGGCATCGATGTTCCTCGGCGCGGCCATGGGCGAGCGCAACATCATCACCACCGACATGGGCGGCACCTCGTTCGACGTGTCGATCATCTACGGCGGCAAGCCCGCGTATTCCTTCATCAGCAACACCGACCAGTACGAGTACTTCCTGCCCAAGGTCGACCTGCAGGCGATCGGCGCCGGCGGCGGCAGCCTGGTGCGCGTGCAGCCGGAGACGCGCACCATGACCGTCGGGCCCGACAGCGCCGGCGCCTTCCCCGGCCCGGTGTGCTATTCGCGCGGCGGCACGGTGCCCACGGTCACCGACGCGCAGCTCGTGCTCGGCTACCTCGACCCCGACAACTTCGCCGGCGGAACCATGAAGCTGGACCGCGAATCGGCGGTGAAAGCCGTCGCGCAACTCGGTGCCCAGATCGGGATGACTGCGATGGAATGCGCTGCCGGGATCTGCCGCATCGTCGAGCTGCAGATGGCCGACGTGATCCGCAAGGTGACGGTCGAGAAGGGCTTCGACCCGCGCGACTTCGTCCTGTTCGCCTTCGGCGGCGCGGGCCCGGCGCACGCGGGCGTGTTCGCGCAGGAGCTGGGTGTCCGCAAAATCATCATCCCCCAGCGCAAGGCGGCCTCCACATGGTGCGCCTTCGGCGCCGCCGCGGCCGACGTGCTGCACATCTTCGAGCGCACCGAGATCATGCCGACCCCGGTTCCGGCCGCGCGCATCAACCGCAACTTCGAGCAGCTCGAGAAGCAGGCACAGGAAATGATGGCGCGCGAGGGCATCGCCGCCGCCCGCCAGCGCTTCGAGTTCTCGCTGGATGTTCGGCACAAGGGGCAGATCAACGAGGTGGAGGTTCTGCTGTCCTATGGACGGGTACCCTCCAACTACGAGTCGCAGCTCCGCAAACTGTTTACCGAAAGATACGAAAAGCTCTACGGCCGCGGCTCGGCGCTCGCCGGCGCGCAGC
>Ga0075429_100000193_pt1 | contig 40215 bp, 50 predicted proteins | sample RhiMetdeltSRZDD3_FD_75295 | JGI IMG/M metagenome (GOLD analysis project Ga0075429, IMG submission 75295) | Populus rhizosphere microbial communities from Tennessee, USA - Rhizosphere MetaG P. deltoides SRZDD3 | ecosystem: Host-associated > Plants > Roots > Rhizosphere > Soil | place: USA...
CTGGCGCAGCCTGCGGGAGGTGGACCCCGACGGTCCTGAACCTACCCAGGTGCGCTCGCCGGCGTGATTGAACGAGAGACACACTGGCAGGTGCGTAGGCACGAGGAAGGCCCCCACCCACCCGGGCGGGGGCCTTCCTCGCTTTCTTACGTGCTCAGCGCATCACTCACAGACCCAGGTGGTCACGCTCTCCCTTCCAGGTGTCGTGCTCCAACCTCGGGTCGAGTGTCGTGCCGCTGGCGTCGGCGATCCGGCCGTTCTGGGCCAGGATGCGCAGTGTCGTGAACGTGACTCGCGCGTCACTCGAGTGGACCAGCCCGGACGTCCTGGCTACGTCGAGCACGCGACCCAGGACCTTCAAGTTGACTCGCGGCCGCACCACGAGAGCGGTGTGTGACTCGTCGTCGTCATCGTCATCATCACTTCGCTTACCCGGCTCAGCATCGGCCGTGGTCAGTGCCCCGTCGTACCGCGCCAACAGCTCGCGCAGCTCGCGCTTCGGGCCGCTGAACCGGACCACGGGCCAGCCACCGGCCGGGCCGTGCTCGGTCAGGACGTCGAACGTGATGAGCAGCATCTGCGCCAGCAGCGCCGCCGCGTCCTCGGCCGTCTCGTCGCCCTGTGTTACGACGTCGAGGTCGACCATGTACAGCCGCTCGATCGTGCTGTCGTGGAGCACGGGGCTCCCGTCACTTCGATCACTCACTGGTGCCCTCCAAGGGCTCGGAGATCGAGTCCTATTCGATCCCGCTACGACAACTGTACCATATATCTCATCACAGTGCAACCCGTCGGCCCGGCCACCTGTGACAAACTGTCGGCACGTCCTGGTATAGTAAGAGGTAGATCAGAAGACCACCAGCGACGGGAGAGACGAATGGGATACGACACCGACTTCGAGGGCCACTTCACCGTGGACCCACCACTCAACCCGGACGAGGTCGCGTACCTGCGCGCGTTCGCGCGGACGCGGCACGTCCAGCACGTGGACGGGCCGTACGTCGTGTCGGTCGACGGCTGGGACGCGCCGCCCGGCGCGATCATCGACTACAACTACCCGGTGCCGGGACTTCCCGGCCTGTGGTGTCAGTGGACGCCGTCCGATGACGGCGCGACGATCGCCTGGGACCGGGGGGAGAAGTTCTACGAAGCCGAGGCGTGGCTGCGCTACCTCATCGACACGTTCCTGCGCCCCGGCGCGACTGCGCGCGAGGACGCACTCCGGGAGCGCGAGCTCGGCTGGCGGTTCCCCGCCGCGCTGTCGCGCTTCACCTTCGACCACACCGTGTCGGGTGACGTCCTGGCCTCCGGCCAGCGGCGCGACGACGTGTGGCGCCTGCGCGTCCGGGACAACGTCGTAGCGCGGTACGAGGGTCACACCGACCCGGACGAAGCCGTGCGACCGGTAGGTGAGAAGCCCGCCGCGGCGTTCACCAACGCTCTGGCGGACGCGCCACCCCTGCTGGCCGCGTCGCTGCGCGGCGGCCTGGTCGCCGTGGTGCTGAGCGGCAGGGTCGACCCGCTCGTGGCGGTTGTGGCCGCGAACACCGGAGCCATCGCCGAGTGGCTCAGGGTCACTCCGGGTCACACTGCCGCGGACGAGGTCGCACAGCCGGTTCCCGCTACCGGTGAACCACCGATCACCGTTCGCGTCATCGACGCGGTGGCGGAGGCCCGGAGCCTCGGCATGGATCCCGCCGCGATGGCCGCGATCACTGGGCAGGACGTTCCCGAGCACGACTACCGCATCGAGGTGGTGTCCGGCGGGACCCGGGTCACGTTCGGTCGTGGCCAGCGGGTCTCCGCGGAGGACATCCTGAACTCGGTGGGTGTCACGCAGCTGACTCTCGTCGCATCGTCACTGACCGCGCTGCCGTTTGACGAGGCGTGCAGCCTCGTTGGTGAGGGCATTCACACCGCGCTGCGCAAGGCGATCGACAGCGACGCGTCGGCGCGCGCCTGGCGCGCGGTCAACGACCTGTGGCCCGGCGAGTGGGGCACGGCGGTGCGCTGGTTCGTTGAGTCACTGGGCTCAGTGAACATCGTGTTGGCCCGGACGACTGCGGCGACACCGGAGTCGACGGAGACGGAGGCGAGCGGTGCCTGAGCTGGTCGCTCCGATCCCGAAGGCCGCGTTCGCCGCCGCGATCGCGGCGCTCGACGAGTACAAGACGCCGCTGCTGGGCGACGCGCAGCTCGGGAACGTCCGCAGGGCCTCCGTCGCGGTGGTCGCCGCCGCGCCGCACATCCAGCAGCGCGCATACGCCCAGCTCGTCACCGCGAGGCCGGCGCTGGTGATGGTGCTCCAGTCGCTCGCCGTGGTCGCGCTGACGTGGGGAACGCTGCTGTACGTGGCGGTCACCGCGTCCGGTGGGTTGCGGGGCGCCGGGATCGTCGCGCTGCTGGCCAACGCGTACGCCTACCTCAGCTCGAAGCGGTTCACCCGCGACATGAGGCGGCGCGCGTCCGAGCAGCTCGACGCGGCGGAGGCCGGCCGTGACTGACCCGGTCTACGCGAACACGGTCATCGAGTACGGCGTCCGCGAGGACGGCCGGGACGTTCCGCTGTCTCTCGGGTACGGGACCGCCGGCGAGGGCAAGGCGAAGACGTTCATCACCGAGCAGGCCGACCCCGCGCGCTGGAAGATCTGCGTCCGGGGTGTGCTCCTGGGTGACTGGGGGAGCTACGTCATCGAGCGTGAGGAGAGTGCGTAGTGGGTTGGCGTGTGATCATAACGGACAGTGAGGGTCTCACCGGTGTTGGACCGGACTGCCCGCGCACGGCGGAGCCGGGCGGGCCGCACGACTTTGATCCCGATGATCCCGACGAGACGGCCAGGTTCGACGACCACGGCGTGTACGACTGCTGTCCGAAACCGCACATCGAGTGCTACGCGACGAATGCCGCCTACCGGGTGGTCGGCACCCTGAACGACTGCGAAGCGGAGGTGTGCACGTGACGATCGGGTGGTTTGGCTGGCTCGCACCGCTGGGACAGCCGTCGTCCGACGGTCGGGTTCTCGACGAGCACGGCAATTTCACACTGCGACCGGACGGGGTCGCGCCGCTACTGGTGGGGGACGACCTCCGGCCGGCTGGCACGGTGACGCACGTCGCCATGACGTCGCGCGCCACCGGCGACTACTGGCTGGTGGCGGCGGGAGCGGTCAGCGACGCGCTGACCGTCGTTCGCATGCACCGTGGCGAGCTGCACCCGCGGCTCAACCTCGAGAGCGTCGTGCTGGACGCGCGCGTCTCTACTCCGGTGTTCACCGCGGGTCTCATCTGCGCGGTCGTCGCCGGCGAGGATCCAACGTTCGAGCGGGCAGAGTTCGTGCTGTCGCCGACGCCGGTGTCGCGGCGTGTGGCGACGGATGATGACGACGGCGTGCACGGCATCGCGAGTGATGACCGAACCGGTCACCGCTGGTGTGTGCGGACCGGCCAGCGGCTGCCGCACTGCGCGCACTGCAAGCTCTGGATGACCGACTGGTCGCTGGTCAACCCGTGCGCGGGGAGTCTGTGATGGCTCGTCACCTAACCTGGCGGGGTCAGAGCGCGCCTCCGACACTGCGTCACCTGGTGCTGCGGCTGTACGCGCGGCGCACCGAGCTCAGGCTGTCCCAGCGGGCAGCTGCCGGGCTCGCGGGTGTGTCGCAGTCGCAGGTCTCGGACATCGAACTCCTGTCCACCGAGCCGCGGCTGTCGACCCTGGCCAACTACGCACGCGTCCTCGGCTTCGACCTGCACGTGGAACTGCGAGACAGGAGGACTGGGTCATGACCGAGATCACAACCGAGGAGCGGATGTCGTTCCTGCGCAGCCTGCCGTACGTCGACGAGCTGTTCGGCGACGAGCGGGTGCCCTGCGCGGGCATCCGCTGGTCCGAGGTTCCGGTGCGCGCCCTGTACTCGTGGGGTCCCGGGCGTCGCAACCCGCCGACCGGCACGGACAGGTTCCGGTGCAGGCTGCGCAGCACCTGGCTGCTGGCGGCGCTCGAGTCGCGGAAGACCGGCGGGTGGGAGCGCGTTGCCACGTCCGGGACGTACTGCACGCACCACCTCCTGGCGGAGATCACCAACTCCGAGCGGGAGCAGGAGCGGACCAAGCGGCGATGGGTGGCGTGGCGGAAGCGACGTGAGGAGATCCGGGAGAGGGTGCTGCCGAGTGCACAGGCGTGACGCGCTCATCATCTACCGAGCGCTGGTCGTCCTCAGGTTCTTCGCTAGCACACTCGTGGACGATGACATCGAGCTGCCGGCGTGGATCTACCTGGGCGCCGTTGGCGTCGCGCTCGACGGACTCGCAGTAGGCATCGTAGGAGGTTTGACGTGACTGACACCACCGGCGTCGACGAGATGCCGCGGGTGTGGCTGACCGCCGACCTGCACATTGGACACGCGCGAATCATCGAGCTGTGTGGGCGTCCGTTCCGGGACGTCGACCACATGAACGACGAGCTGGTGCGTCGCTGGAACGCGGTCGTCGGCGAGCGTGACCGGGTCTACGTCCTGGGCGACCTGGCGCTCGGTACGTTCCGCGAGAGCATGGCGATCGCCGCCACACTGCGCGGCACCAAGTACCTGGTGCCGGGCAACCACGACCGGTGCTGGCCGGGCCACCGCAGGCATCGGCCGGCTGACACCCGGGTCTACGAGGCCGCCGGATTCCAGGTGTTTCCGGCGTTCATCTCGATGATTCCGGACGCGGCACTCACGGGTGGCGGGAGACCGCGGTACCAGCTGTGTCACCTGCCGGTGGCCGGCGAGAGCCGGGCGGACGTCGAGGACCGCTTCGCCGAGTGGCGGCCGACGCTGCGCCCGGACATGTGGATGCTGCACGGCCACGTCCACGAGGCGTGGAAGGTCCGGCCCGCGGACCGGCACATCAACGTCGGAGTGGACGTGTGGGACTTCACACCGGTGCCGCTGGAGAGCCTGGACGAGATCGTCCGGGTGACGGCCCAGGCGTGGTGGTGCGTCGAGTGCAACACGCCCGGGTCGCTGCTGACGTCGTGCTCCGTCTGCGGCGCGGTGGCGAAGAGGAGTGACCCAGAGTGAGAGGAGTGACGAGTGAGTGACACAGGCGCGCGCGTCGGAGTGCGCGTGGGTATCGGCGCGCTGGTCATGGCGCTGGTCGGCGTGCTTGGCTTCAGCGCCCTGATGATCAACGACGACCCGAGTCCCCGGCGGTACACGGTCTACGTGACGTGGGAGCCACAGCCACGCGACCCGCCGATCCTGGTGAACACAGAGATCAACGGAGTCGACGTGTTGCCGCCGCCACCCGGTGGTCTAGCGGGCTCGACCGGTGTCTACACACACACGTACGACGGCCGCGCCGACGACGTCGTTCGCGTCACGGTGTGGCAGCCGCGCGGCACCGTGCCCGGGCGGATCGCCTGCCGGATCATCGGCACACCCAGTCCCACGGTCGCGCCCGTCTACGACTCGGCCGAGCGCACGACGGACCAGGCCAGCGAGATCGACTGCTGGATGAACCACAGGTTCTGGCACAGGGTGAACCCGCGTCACCCGGGAAATCCGTGAGGAGAGAGCGTGAGTGACTTTACGATCAGGATGGGTGGCGGACCGCAGTTGTGGTACGTCAACCGCACCGGCGGGGAGATCGTCAACCTGACGGACGGGAAGCCGTTCCCGGGGCCGCGCCGGGAACCCGAGCTCATCGACCTGCACATCCGGCGCGTGCTCCTGCGGGTCGCGCTGGCCAGTGTCGACCGCGAGCTGCGGGAGGCCGGCGCGCAGGCAAACACGGAGACGCGCGAGACACCGCTACCGTCGTCACCGCGCGAGCTGTGCCGGATCGTCGACTGCTACTGCGACGGCTACGCGCACCCGTGAGTGGTTTGACACAGCCTGGTACATTATTCTTTATAAGAGACACATCGACCCGAGGAGAAACCGAGTGAGGCAGACGTGGGTAGGGTAGCGATCATTGGCGGTGTCGTCGTCGTTCTGGCGCTGATCGGCACCGCCTGGGGCATCTACCGCAGTCGTCACACGGCCCGGCGTGAGGACGTCCGGGCCGGCCGCGCGACGCGCGGCGACCTGAACCGCACGCAGGAGCTGGCACTCATCAACACACTCGACGAGGCCGCGCACATCATGCGCGGCATCGGGACCGGCGACCCGCTGGTCGAGTCGGTCGACTACCTCTCCGAGAAGACCAGGCGGGCCGTCACGGCCTGGCTGCGAGACTACGATGACAAGAAGTGGGGAACAGGTGCGTAAGTTCACACGGGTTGCGGTCACGGCCGCGGCACTTCTGGCGGTGGCGGTCGCGGGCACCGCGTGCTCGGAGATCGCCCCGCCGGACCAGGTGGGCCTGTACTACATGGAGGGACAGAGCGACGGGTACAAGTTCGGCCACTGCGTCGAGCCCGGTTCATCGGACGACTGGCTGGCGAACAACTCAATCGTGTGGCTGCCGACCAACCTGCGGACGTGGAACATCGCGGCGAAGGGTGGTGACACGGACAAGCCGGTCACCGTCCAGTCGGCCCCGGAGAAGGACCAGCCGTCCGGCGTTCAGGTCAACGTCTGGAGCCAGACGAACTTCATGCTCAACACAAGCTGCGCCAGCGGCAAGGACAGCCCCGCCGTTCAGTGGTGGGAGCGCATCGGCCGCCGGTACGCCGCGGACACCGATGAGGGCTGGAAGAACATGCTCTACGCCACCGTCGTTCCGGCGCTGGAGACCGCACTCCGCAACGTGGTTCGCGGCTACAACGCCGACCCGTTGGTTGCCGGCACGGTCCTAGCGGACGTCCAGACTAAGGTCTCGGACGCCTTCCAGGTCGAGCTGAAGCGCCTCGTGGGTGCGGACTTCTTCTGCGGTCCGACCTTCGACCGCGCGTCCGGTAAGTGCCCGCCCGTCCAGGTGTTGGTCAAGGACGTCGACTACACCGACCCGGGTATCCAGGCAGCCCGCAACGAGAAGCAGGCCGCGATCGAGAAGGCCGCCGCGGCGGTCGCCGAGGCGGAGGGTAAGGTCCGCGCCGCGGCTGCCCAGTCGGCGCTGTACCAGAACCAGGCGTGGATCGAGCTGGAGAAGGCTAAGATCGAGCTCGCCAAGGTGGAGGCCTGCGCCAAGAACCCCAACTGCACGATCATCCTCGGAAGCTCGGGCGGCACTATCGTCCAGGCCAAGTAGGGAGAGGAAGCGTCGAGATGAACAACTGCCGAACGCATAGCCGGCACAACTGTCCGGACCCGGCCTGCCGGGATGAGAGGTCGAACGTCGGAAGTGTGTCGCCGACGACGTCCGGTGACCCGGCTATCGGGATCGGGGGTGGACTGGCGATCGACCTGACCGACGGGTCGCTCGGCTTCCAGGTCTCGCCGGGACTCGTGATCGACACCGACGGCAGCTAGCGCGCGGCGCACGCGGGGCGTCCGCGACCGTGAGGTCGCGGGCGCCCTTTCGCTTGGTAGAGTTGACCCGAGGAGGACGAAGTGAGCATTCAGGCACCGGCACCGAGCTACGCACCTCACCCGCACGACCGGCCACTCCCCCGGTCGCCGTGGCGCATCCAGCGCCTGCGTGACGGTGAGTGGATCTACGAGGATCGCCGGTGGGTCGTCATGTTCTTCGTGGAGGTCGGCACGCACGGCGTCTGGACGATCCGGCACTGGTGCGCCACCTGGGAGAGGGCGCGCGACTGGCTGGTCGCGCACTACGAGCTCGGAAGGTGGTGGAGCCTGTGAGTGACGCGCTGAACACACCCGCGCAGATCTTCACCGACGTCTGCAGCATGTGCCGCGTCGGACCGCGGCACCACCTGCCCGGCGGCTCGGCCGTCTCGCCGCTTGGTCGGATCCCGTGCAAGTACTGCCCGACGTGCGACGGTCCCGGGTACTCGCAGCTTCCGAGCACGGCGTCCCGGCCGCAGTCGTAGTACCGTGGTGCGATTGCACGGTGTCATCATATGAGATATAGTTGGAGGTAGCTAAACCCGCCGAGGGACGGAGTGACCGAGTGACGAAAGTGAAGATCTACGGAACCATCCTGGTGATCGCGATGGTGCTGACGATCGCGGCCGCGGTCGCGAGCGGCGACCGGGTTCGCCGGGAGCGTGACGGCGAGCCCCGGCGTTACGAGTTGACCGTGGACATCTCTCCGCTGCCGCGCACCAAGGCCGTGACGGTGCACGCCGAGCACAACGGAGTGAACCTCTCGCCCGCCGCTCCCCTGGACATGGCGTTCACACGCACCGGCTGGAGGAAGATCGTCACCGGAACGCGCGTCGACGACATTCAGATTCACGTGTCGCAGGTGCAGGGATACGCGGACAGGGACGCCGGCTTCATCGCCTGCAAGATCACAAACCTGGACACGGGTGAGGTTGCCGACGTCAACCTCCGCTGGACCGAGGGAAAGATCATCTGCCGGAAGACGGCGCGCAACCACCGGTAGGCACACAACCGCACCTCGAGGCGCCCGGTCTCACCCAGACCGGGCGCCTCTTCACGTCTGCCTGGTACGGTCTGGACGGCGGCGAGGCCCGCCAACCACCCGAGATGGGAGATGCGATGCCGAAGGAGACCGTGTACGGAGATGACAAGAGTGACGTCGTCGTCCAGTGGGGAGAGGACGTCGTGCAGCTCGGCTCGGTGCGTGACGACGGCTTCGACGCCGTGATCGCGATGGTCAACGAGTGGCTGGAGCGTGCGGCCATGCCGAGAATCGACCCGGAGAAGCTCCGGGCAGCCTGGAAGCCGCCGGCGCAACCGCACTACGACGGCTGGTTCGCCAACATCACAAGGCGCCGCCAGCTCAACGAACTCATCCAGATCCTGCGCCGGGCGCGGGACGGCGCCTTCGGGCGGGACGCCTAGCGGCGGGTGACCGGGGCTGGTAGTGTGGATCGTGACAGGCAACACGGGACGGCACCACACCGGGAGACCGCGTGCACGTTGACCTCGGTGACGTCGTCGCCTCCTTCAACCTGTTCGTCAAGGGACACCGGCCGCCACGCCTCGTGTGGCACATCGGGGCCCCGGTCGAGACGACCTCGGCGGACAGGGTGATCGGACCGAAGCCGTCACAGCCCCCGACACGAAGGGAAGCCACGGTGGCGCAGATCCACGCCGACAAGAAGGTCACACTGACCGCGACCCCGTCCGCCACGGACGAGGTCGGCAACCCCACCACCTTCGACCCGGCGGACGTGACCGTGGCCTACACGGTCGACGACCCGTCGCTCATCAACCTGACGGACAACGGCGACGGCACGGCCGTCGCGGCGGCGACCGGCGCGCTCGGCACGGCGCAGGTCACGGCGACGGCCACGCACACACCTACCGGTCGCACCGGTACGGACGTCCTGACACTCGAGGTGGTCCCGGGAGACGCGGAGATCTTCGCGGTCTCGATCTCGGTGGGACCCGAGGAGGAGGTCACCCCCGACGAGCCTCCGACTCCGTAGGGCTGATCCTCTCGACGCGGCGCCTCCCCCGGGTGGGGGGAGGCGCCGCGTGTTGTATGATGACACCGTGCTGCGAGGGCGACTGACGATCCGACGAGGTGTGACGCGCACCGTGCTGCTGACGCGCCGGTACGCTGTCAAGGTCCCGCGACTGCGCCGGTACCGGATGCGCGACGGGCGGCGTGAGCGCCGCGGTATGGCCGATCTCCTGTGGGGTTTGTGCCGGGGTGTCCTGGCGAACCAGTCCGAGGCGACGTGGTCGCGCAACTCGCCGGTTGAGGACGCGCTGTGCCCGGTACTGCACTCGTGGCTCGGCGGGATCGTCAACGTCTACCCGCGGTGCGCGCCGGCCGAGGAGGACGACACCCGCTTCGACGAGGCCACCCAGCGCTGGGTGGCGCAGCTTGACCTGCCGGTCTGTCCTGGTGACCTGAAGCACGACAACCTGGGGCGACTGAACGGCCGACTCGTCCTGGTGGACTACGACATGAACTGGAACGGCTGTCCGCACGACCGGTCCGGGGCGGTGAGACGGTGACGACGCGCGACCTCACCACCGGCGCCGCGAGTCCGTACTCCGCGGCCGCGGACCTGGTCGACCCGCCGCAGCTGCGCTGGCGGCACGACCCGGTCGCCTGGGCGCGCGAGCGGGGCGGCATGGAGATCTGGTCCAAGCAGGCAGAGATCATGGAGTCCGTTCGCGACCACCCCAACACGGCGGTCAAGTCGTGCCACAGCGCTGGCAAGAGTTATGTGTCTGCCGCACTGACCTGCTGGTGGCTGGACGTTCACCCGCCGGGGCTGGCGCGCGTGATCACGACCGCGCCGACGTCGAAGCAGGTCGACGCCGTCCTGTGGAACGAGATCGGGCGGATGCACCGGCGCCTCGGGCTGCGCGGCCAGTGCAACCTGCGCGACTGGTACATCGGCCGCGAGCTCGTGGCGCTCGGGCGCAAGCCGCCGGAGCACGAGGAGGCAGCCTTCCAGGGCATCCACGCCAAGTACCTGCTGGTCATCTACGACGAGGCGTACGGTATCCCGAAGAACCTGTGGGACGAGGGCTCGTCACTGGCCTCGAACGAGTACGCGCGCCAACTGGCCATCGGGAACCCGGACGGCCCCGGCGAGTTCGAGGAGGTCTGCCGGCCGGGCAGCGAGTGGAACATCATTCACATCTCGTACCGAAACACGCCGGCGTTCACCGGCGAGGTGGTCTCGCGCAGCCTGCTGGAGAACCTAGTGTCGCGCCGCTGGGTGGACGAGCGGCGCGGTAAGTGGGGCGCGGAGTCGGCACTCTTCCAGTCCAAGTGCGAGGGGAACTTCCCGGTCGGCGGTGACCCGTTCGCGGTGATCCGGCACGACTGGGCGTCGCACTGCCGGACGCTCGAGTTCCCCGAGGACGAGCCGCGCGAGGGTGGCATTGACGTTGGCGGTGGCGGCGACCGCACCGTGCTGCGAGCCCGGTACGGCTGGCGCGCCGGCGACGAGTTTGAGTTCATCGACAAGGATCCGATGCGTACGATCGGGCGACTCGTCGAGAAGATCAACGAGTTCGGCCTCACGCGCGTGAAGATCGACTCGACTGGCCTCGGCTGGGGCATCGCCGGGCGTATCCGCGAGCTGTCCGCGCGGCACAACCCGACCGGCCGCGAGACGACGCACTCGGCGGAGGTCATCCCCGTCCAGTTCGCCAGCCGGCCGTCGGCCGGCAAGGAGAAGCGGCTGGCCAACAAGCGCGCCGAGCTGTGGTGGGACGTCGGTCGCGAGAACAGCCGCCTGGCGCGCTGGGACCTGTCCAACGTCGACTCGGACGTCATTCACGAGCTGACGACCGCGCGGTACCGGATCCTCGACTCGGCTGGTAAGATCCAGATCGAGAAGAAGGATGACCAGATCAAGCGGCTCGGGTTCTCGCCGGACCGGGCGGAGGCGTTGCTGCTCGCGTACCTCGACGAGCGGCGGACCGGGCACTTCAGCTCGGCCGCGGCGCGGCAGCTGTCGGCCGCCAACCTGGCCACCGGGCTCAACCCGGGCGACGCGCTGGCCGACACGTTAGTGCGCGCCAACTAGGGACGGTTGCACAGTGTCATCATGTGAGATATAATAGACTGAGAGACGACAGCGACGGGAGGTACGCGGTGAGTGAGTTCTGGGACATGAGTGGTTGGACGCCGTGCGAGGCCTACGGCCACCGGTACGCCTACAGCACCGATCCGGCGGGATTCTTCTACGGCTCGTGCGTCGACTGCGACGAGGAGTGTGTCGAGGATGCGTAAGTCGGCCAAGATGCTCAGGACGGGTCACGTGATCGTGCTCGACGGTAAGCCACGTAAGATCATTGCGATCGAGCAGACCGACACCGGGTCGTTCGCGCTGATGCTGGAGGGTGGCGACGTCATCCGGCGGACGGGTGGCACGAAGCTGGAGGTGCTGCGTTGACCGAGAGTGAGATCCAGCGGGCGCGGCGTCACGCCCGGTTCCGTTGCGCCGAGGCGACTCGGCACGATCCGGACGTCCGGGGCAGGTGTCGGTGGTGCGGTCGGCTCGGTGTCGACAGCGCGTACCCCGCGCCGCGTCCAACCGGGGTTCGCACGAACCTGGACCTCGCGTACTCGTACTACTACGACCCGGACTTCGGAAGTGATCGCCTTGACGTCTACTGACTGCGAGTACCCCGAGCACGACAAGCTGAGGCAGGTCTCCGGCGCCAGTCAGGGCCAGGGTGAGCTGCTCGAGTGGCTCCGGTCGCAGGGTGTCTGCCTGATGCGGTGGAAAACCTGGACCGAGCAGGTACAGGACGACTGCCCACGGTGTGGCCACTGGGACGAGCAGGATCAGACCTGGCGCACTCCCTGCGGCTCGCCGGAGATATTGCCCCGGAGGGTCAATTGTGCCGACGGCAGTGGGAAGATGCCGCCGCGCGACGTCGAACGGGAGGGCTGGGTCAGCGACGACCGGTCGATCCAGGTGATCCTGGCCGAGTACCACGGGATCGACCTGGGCAAGCTGGAGGATGAGAAGCGAGCCATGCTGCGTGACTTGCGTGAGTGTCAGAGCGCGGATGCCGCGTGAGCACTCCGGTTCTGCTCCTGGACGTGGACGGCGTGATCAACATCGACCGGTCGCGGTGGGACACCCCGCTGGCCGCCGGCCGCGCGACGATCGGGTTCGGCCCGTACGCCGCGACGTTCACGATCCGGTGGGCGCCGCAGGTCGCGCGGTGGCTCCGGAACCACGTCACGGCCGGCGACGTCGACGTCCGGTGGTGCACGACGTGGTGCCCGCACGCCGGGGAGATCGAGCGGCTCCTGGAGCTGCCGCCGCTGACCCGCGCGCTGGAAATGGACCCGGTTCCGGCCGGCTCTGCCGGCGACCGCGCCAAGCTGGCGGCCGCGCTGGAGATCGCCGAGTCCGGTCACCGCCTGGTCTGGATCGACGACACGGCGATCCCGCGCGACAACGGCCCGAACCACGTCGCACACGGTAAGCTCCTGGTGGCTGGCGCCCTGCTGATCCGGCCGAACGCGCGCACGGGTGTCGGCCCGGCGCACCTGGAGCTGGTCGACTGGTTCATTCGCGGTGAGTATGAGTTGCACGGTGCCACGGTATGAGATATAATAGAACTACACGGGGGAGGGCACGACGGAGTGGCGGGGAAAACGCGGTTGCGGATCTCCCCCCGAGCCAGCTATGTTAGTCGCAGTAACGCGGGTGTAGCTCAACGGAAGAGCGACGGTCTCCAAAGCCGTTAGGTGTGGGTTCGAGTCCTACCGCCCGTGCTTGACTCGCCGGTACGCCGGGGAGCACGGATCAACTTGAAAACTCCACAGCAGCGAACGCCCGGCGGTGAACTCGACCGCCGGGTAACCTGGGACGAGGAAGACGGAAATCCGTCTGCTTTGGAAGCAGAAGACACCGCGTTCGACTCGCGGGTCCCAGACCGAGCCGTGAGGCGGCCCCCAGGCGTGGGCCGACCGGCGACGCTCCACAACAGCGGGGCGAACCTCACGGGGTAGGATGACCGGTGAAGCGAGGTGCGTGCTCGACGGGGCACTCACGTCACGCCAGGGGCGCGAGCGGTGGTCGGCGGACCGCCGCGCGTCCCACACGTCCGCCAAGCTCAGGAGGAAGAGCGGCCGGTTGAAGCCCGGCAGGTTCGCGGTTCGACGCCGCGGGTGGACACGTCGTTAAAACGGTGATTGAGACGCGGCGAGCGCCCGCGTTCGCGCGTCGCAGCGTGCGGACGGCGTCGGGTCACCGGGCGGTTAACACGGACTGCGACCACTACCTTGCCGCAACGATGAGGGCGCGCACGCCGTCCCGCGCCGAGCCGGTCTGATCACCCCGGCCGGACAAAGCCGTCTCTGACGCAGCGTGCACACGGACCGTCAGAGCAGCGTGGAGTGCTCACCTGGTTCTCAGCCAGGAGATCGTGGGTTCGAGTCCCACACGGTCTGCGTGACGTGCTAGTCGCTAAGAAGAATGCAAGCCGTGCTAGCTCACCGGGTAGAGCGCCAGCCTTCCAAGCTGGTGGACGGGGTTCGAGTCCCCGGTGCGGTTCGTGGGACCGGGTGGCAGGGAGCTGCGGACGCCACGTGTCGGAACACTCGAGGTGCGCACCTCGTGGAACTCGACGCCGCGGGGTCATGGCTCGCGGAAGCGTGGAAGGTCACGGCTCCTGTGTCACCCGGCAACCCCCCGGTGGAGGTTCGGCTAACGGCAGGCCGTCGGGTTTTGGCTCCGACTGTGTGGGTTCGAGTCCTACACCTCCAGCGTAAGATCACGTGACCGTGGCGCAGCCGGTAGCGCGCGACGTTGCCAACGTCGAGGTGGCGGGTTCGAGACCCGTCGGTCACTCAACGTCCTCGAGGCCAAGAGGAATCCACCAGTGATAAGTGAGAGGAGGATCCGGTGGACGCGGTACTGGTACTGAACGCGGACCTGGGTCCCCTCCACAGAGTGACCCTACCGCACGCGGTTCGGATGCTCATCCGGGGCGTTGCCGAGGTTCACGAGGCAGACACGGAGCGGCAGATCGGTCCGTGGCCCGTGCCCCGGATCGTCCGGCTGGTCCGGTACGTTGTGACCCGCTGGCGGTACACCTCGGGGCCGGCGTGGTCCCGGCCCGGCGTCATGCGCCGGGACGGCCACACCTGCGGCTACTGCGGCCGCAGGGCCGAGACGATCGATCACGTGGTCCCGCGGTCGCGCGGCGGCAGGAACACCTGGACGAACACGGTGGCCTGCTGCAACGGCTGCAACCAGACCAAGGGTGACCGGACGCCGGCGGAGGCTGGAATGGCTCTGCGGGTCGCTCCCGCGCAGCTGACGTGGCACGCCGCGCACGGCCTGGGTTGGTGAAAGACGCTAATACACGGAGGATGTCGTCATTCGCGCGTCGCTCCTCCGAGGAACCCGTGTCATGGGGGAGCCAGAGGCTGTTCCCCAGGGGATGTGACACGGTTTCCGGGGAGATCCGCCCAGCCAAATCAGAGGTGATCGGCGGCGGGTCTCCCCCTCTGGAGGCTGGTGTAACCTGCGGCAGCACGATCGGCTCTGACCCGGTTAGTGGGAGTTCGAATCTCTCGCCTCCAGCAAAGCGGTTGCACGTGTTCATCACGTGTGATATAGTGAAAGCACAGCACAGCACGCCGGTGTAGCTCACGTTGGTCGAGCACCTACCTTGTAAGTAGGCGGACGCGGGTTCGATTCCTGTCACCGGCTCTGGAGTGTCACGGCCCGGCACACGGACCGAACCCGGTCGCCGAACCGCTAGGATCCAACGAGGCCGGCGTGACACTCCACGGAAGACGCGGAGAACAGCTCCCGGGTTGGATGAACCGTGGTTGCCCCGGTGGCCGGGAATCCACCGGGGGAGCGGGCGGGGCGCAGGTGCGCAGCGCTGCCTTGCAAGCAGCGTCCGCGGGGTTCGATACCCCGACTGTCCACGCTGGGGGTCGGAGAGGGAGGGATACCCGAAGGGAAGCAAGCCCTGCGTCCGGAATCGAGCTCGACGCACCGCCCCAGCTTCAAGTGGGGGCTCGGCAACATCCTAGGAACGTCGCCGAGCCTCAAGATGTGAGAGCGGGTAGTCCAATCTCCGGGTGACAACCGGCGGGGCGATAGGTCGGGTAACGCGCCTGTCACGCTAAGCTCCCGATCACGACTCACATCGAGCACGCGTAGCCCAACTCGGCAGGAGGCATCGGTTTCAGAAACCGAACAGTGTGGGTTCGAATCCCTCCGCGTGTACAGGGAGGAACCGCTCGGGAGGGAACGCCCGGGTAGGCCGAAGGGGCAACTGAGGACGAGCCCGAGACGCACCGGCTCGACTGACGGAGTCGGAATCCTCGTAGGTGGGGGCCGCTACGGCGGATAATTCCATGGTGAAGTGGACGACGGCGCGGAGTGCACTCACGACGTCACTCACCCCCCATCTCCAAGCTTCGGTGGCCTAGCTAGGTTAAGGCACCAGGTTGTCAACCTGGAGATCGCGGGTTCGAATCCCGTCCGGGGCGCGCTGGATAGGTGGCCGAGAGGTCTAAGGCACCGCACTGCTAATGCGGGACGGGAAACCGTCGCAGGTTCGAATCCTGTCCTATCCGCACACGTGGCCAGAGCTCGGCTGGTACGAGCACCGCTCTGATAAGGCGGAGGTCGGAGGTTCGACTCCTCCTGGCCGCACGGCCGGATGCCGCCCGAACCCTTACCGGGCGGGTGAGAGAGGCCAACGGACCGTGACACGGGAACGCGTGGCGAACCCAGCGGAACCGCAAGATCTCTCACGGCGTAGTAGGCGCACCCGGCGTTTCACCTCCATGGTCCAACGGACACGACGCTTGCCTACGGAGCAAGAGATCCGGGTTCAACTCCTGGTGGGGGTACGCACGAAGATCGGGACGGGGCGCGGCTGGCTGCGCGCCGGTCTGGGGGACCGGAGGACGCGGGTTCGAACCCCGCCGTCCCGACACAGCTGGCCGTAGCTCAGTTTGGAAGATCGCCGCGTTCGGGACGCGGAGGACGCAGGTTCAAGTCCTGCCGGCCAGACGCACACGCCGAGGCATCGGGGAGGTGAGGTCCGTGAGGTTCTACTAGGCGTAAGACCGCGTAACGAAGCGCGGCGGCCGGAGGAGTCCTCGTGGCCAAGAAGGAAAAGCTCAAGAAGCACCTACCCAAGCGCTGCACCAACGAGCACCTGAAGGCTCGGCGTGCGGCGTCCTGGGCACGAACCCAGGAGCGCAAGGCGGAGCGCCGGCGCGAGCAAGCGCGGCGTGAGCGCCGCAACACGGAGCTCCGGGCCGCCGGGCTTCCCACACCGTGGGAGGCGGCGCGGAAGCGGTAGGCACGGTGACGGCCGGGAAAGACCGGCAACCTGGAAGGTACCGACCGACAGGCGGTCAACGGGTCTCGAAAACCCGTGGCGGGGCGCGAGTCTCGGGCGTTCAACTCGTCTACCTTCCGCATAGGTCGCGGGTGGCCACGTGGCGGTGGCAGGAGGCGGCCGGCAATGCGGTGAACAACGGTTGGCTGGGAGCCTGCCCACCGCCGGACGGAGGAGGTCGGGAGCACGCCACGCTCCGCACTCCCGAGGCCGAAGGCTTCTCCACGGACCTCTAGCTCAGCGGCAGAGACAGCCGGCTCTTAACCGGCGGGTCGAGGGTTCGAGTCCCTCGGGGTCCACGATCAACGCGACACGTGCGCCGGATGCGCTAGTTGGCCTTCTAAGCCGAACGCACCGGGTTCGACTCCCGGGTGTCGCACCTCCCGCTGGTCCAGCGGACACGACACCGCCCTCCTAAGGCGGAGAGCCGGGTTCGAGTCCCGGGTGGGAGACGCAGCGCCGCCGGCGCCTGACGGGTCGGGCTCCGGGCTTTTACCCCGGACTGAGTGGGTTCGAGTCCTACCGGCGGCACCACTGCCACAGGGGAGCAAGAAGATGGGTTAACCGGGTTCGGTGTCAAGGCCCTGACAAGGCCAAGGACGGTCACGACCCTCACTCCAATCGGGGTAGCCGTACCTGCACCGAACTCTCAGTGCGGGGTAGAGCAGCTCGGACAGCTCGCCAGGCTCATAATCTGGAAGTCGTGGGTTCGAATCCCACCCCCGCAACGAGGCGCGTTCGGCTACGGGTAGGCCGCCGGTCTTTCACGCCGGCTGAGCGGGTTCGAGTCCCGCACGCGCTGCGAGGCACGGTGCGCGTGAATACAAGCGCGTATCACCCGGACGCCTGATCCACCGGAGACGGGTTGCAAACCGGACCCAGGATATCGGCCGGCGCTGCTCACGTTGGATCCCGTGAGTCGTGCCTCATCATTCTCGCGTCGTTCAACCGGCAGGACGGGTGGCTGTTAACCACCTAATCGGGGTTCGAATCCCTGCGCGGGAGCGTTGCACGGTGTCACTCCGCCTGATATGATTAATTCAGTGACGGAGTGACGGAGGTACCACGGTGAAGGAACGATTCAAGATCCAGCGACGGCACAAACTGCACGGTGAGTGGTTAGACGGCACGAGTCATCACAGGGCTGGACACGGCGAGTACCCGTTCACGTTTAAGACCGGTGACGAGGGCCGGAAGGCGCTCGCCAACGCGCGGCGGCGTGCCAAGTCGTGGGGTGATCCAACAGAGTTTCGCCTCGTGCGGATCGTCACGACCTATGAAGTCATAGGTTAGGAGACGCCGATGTGGGAGATCCTGGCGAACGATGGCTACCGGTACGTGAAGGATCCCAGCTGGGAGCTGCACGTTGTGTTTATGGCGCACGACCGTCGGTACGTCCTGTGGAACCGCTGGACGAACGTAAGTGTGACGATCAACACTCGCGGTGGTGTCTACACCGCGATGGACATCTCGTCGCGGTACATCGACGAGCGCTACCCCGTGCCCGCGTAGCTCAGCGGCGAGAGCGGCTGCCCTACAAGCAGATGACCGAAGGTTCGAGTCCTTCCGCGGGTACTGTGTGTGAAGCCGGCAGGTATTAGGCGCTGGACCGTGGCTCCAGTTCTCGCGGGTTCGAACCCCGTCGCACACCCACCGTAGTGACGTAGTGAACGGAGAGACACGTGATCAGGAACGTGATCCTCGCGATCATTGGCATCGCGATCGGCACCGCGGCGTTCTTCGCCCTGCTGGTGCTCGGGGTGATCGACCGGTGATTGACATCATCGCCGCCGACATCCACGTCGACGAGCCGTCCGGCCTCTTCGACCGCATCACGCAGGCCGAGTGGTTCTGGCCAATGATGGTCGCGATCTTCTTGGCGATCATCTTCGTCTCGGTGTGGCGGCGCAGCCCGGCGGTCCGGTACACCGGAATCGTCGTACTCACCGTTGGTGTCCTGTGGTTGATGTTCGGCGACCGGATCACCTAGGATAAGACCCGGATGCGTTGGGCAGTCGGCTGGCCCAGCGGCCTGTAAAGCCGTCGCGACGAGAGTCGCCGTGGGGGTTCGAGTCCCTCCGCATCCACAGGTGAAACGGCTGCTGCAGCAGCCGCGGATCTAGGTGGGCGACTGGTTCGATTCCGCACCCTGGTGGGGGTCACCCGCCGACAGGCACGCGCGGAGGAAGGCTGACTACCTGAACGCGCGTGCCGCACGTCCTCGTAGCTCAGTGGAAGAGCGCGGGATTCCGAAGCCCGGGGTCGCCGGTTCGAGTCCGGCCGAGGATACGCAAGATCGAGTGGCGATGAGATCGTTCTGGGTGGGCGCCGCGCCTGCAAAGCGCGTGTTGGGGGTTCGAGTCCCCTCATCGCCTCGGTTCGCTGCCGTGGAGTCAGCTCCCTCCCGGATCACAGCACCGTGCTTGCACGGTGCTGTGATTTATGGTATAATTGAACCATGAGGAGCTCCTCGCGGTCGCGCACCCGCTATCAGCGCGATCCGTCATCCCGCCGGGGTGGCGGTGGATGACGCGGGTCGTGCGACCGCGAGGTTGAGCGTAGTGAGACCAGTGATTGGAGTGACGAGATGGCAGTCAACGAGCAGGGACACGGCCTGAGGCGGGTCGTCGAGACCGGGCCGGTCTACGTGTGGGAGCTGTGGCTGGACGGTCGCGTCGTTCTCGACGTGGCGGTCAGTGAGCAGGACCCGATGCGGTTCATCCGCGTTGGTCGGCCTGGCTGGCTGACGTCCGTGGCGCTCGACGCGCACGAGACTCGGCGGACGCGGTTTGCTGAAATGGTCAGCACCGACATCCCAGCGCTGATGAAGCTCGACACGCGGAAGACTGGGCCCGGGGAGGGCGACGTCGAGGTTGTCGAGCGTGTGTCAACGGACAGCGTCAAGTTCGTCGTAGGTGTTCGGCTGCCGTTCATGCTCGCTGACGTGTACCTGGGCCCCAAGGAGGCGTGATGAAGATGATCACCGATCCCAAGGAGGTCTACGAGTCACTCGGTGCGGTGGCCGAGGCGCTTCCCATGGACACGCGGGAAGAGTTCGCGGTGCTCGTCCAGAGCCTGGCGTTCGCGCACGGCGACCGCCTGAGCACCGTGGCCGAGGGCACGCGCCGCTGGGCAACAGACGCCGGCTGGAGGAAGTAGGAGATCGGGAAAGTTACGAGGAGGGCGAGCCACTGGCCGCCCTCCTCACTTGTCTTTCGTGACACGGTGAGATTGCACTGTGTGATGATATGAGATATAATAGACGTAGAGGAGCCGAAGAGACGGAGTGATGATGGACCTGCTGATCGGATCGATCCTGCTGGTCGCGGGGCCCGTGTTCCTGGGTCTGCTGGTGATCATCTTCTCCGGCCTGTTCGCGCTGAAGTACGGGCGAGGGAGGAACCGGTGCGTGAGGTCAGGTACCCGCAAGTGACTGTCAAACTCATTGGCGAGGACGGCAACGGGGCGGGCATCATTGGGAAAGTTGCCGGTGTGATCCGGCGGGAGGTCAGTCCCGAGGCGGCCAGTGAGTACGTTAACGAGGCAATGAACTGTGACTACAACGCGATGCTGCGTTTGACGATGCGCACCGTGAACGTCGAGTGATTGGAGAGACGATATGTGGGTTTTCACATCCTTCGGCATCCTGATGCCGGCACTGCGTCCCAAGGGCACCGTCGCACCGGGCGATCCGCGGACGATCCAGGTCCGCGCACGCCGTGAGAAGGACCTGCGGATCCTGCGCGACGAGTACATGGGTGACACGCTCAGCCCGACGATCCGGATGGCCGGCACGGACTACCAGGTCCGCGCGTACTGCACGCCCGAGGCGTGGGCCAACGCGCTGGGCGCGATCGCGATGGACATCGACTACGCGTCGTTCAAGGACACCACGGAGTCCAAGTACCACGACAAGCAGCTGCACGACGTGTGCTACCGCGTGTGGCACGCGATCTTCACCGGCCTGTCAGACGTCAGGCACCGCAACTGGTACACGCGCGGCCTGGCAGGTCACGTGACCGTTCCGTCCTCGACCGGGCGCCGGGTTAGCGACCTGGTTGGCACAGCGGCCTATGATGACGACCTCGACGGAACGTACACTAAGATCGAAGTTATCCGTGACTCGGCCGGTCGGATCGATCACGCATACTGTGATCACGGCCAGTCCAAGAACGCGAAGCGTCGCTGCCTGCGGGCGAACCGTCAGTCGTAGTTGCACGGCACATCATATGTGAGATATAGTCGACAACACGCACAGAGTGCCGGGGTCTGCCCACCGAGGCGGCCCCGGTGTGTTGTGTTGTACCGTTCAATGCTAGGGAGGGTGATATGACGTACGCACTTCTGCTCGGTGGTCTGCTAGTGGCCTGGGTACTCAACACGCCGCGTGTCGCGCGAAGACGGCCGGTGCCGGTTACGCTTAAGATTGGCTTCTGGGACTACCCGTGATCACCTTCATCTGCACGCCGTGCGCCGAGCAGGTGCACGAGTTCTGCAGGGGTGGCACATGGTGTGACTGTCAGTGCAAGGTTGAGAGTAAGACCGAAGACACCGAGGAGGCCTGATGGCCGGACCGATCATCGACGGCATCGACATCAACCCGAACCCGGCCAACCCGGGACAGCAGGTGCGTGTGGTGATCCGCGCGCACGACCCGGACAACCGGATCCGCCGGTTCCAGGGAACGGCGCGCAGTGACGACGGTGAGGTCTTCGACTTCAGGGACCTGGTAGTCCAGGAGGCGGGCAGTCTAACGTACGCGCTGGTTGAAGTTGACCCGGCTACGAATCAGCCACTCCCAACGCAGCCAACGATCACGCCCGATCCGGCGGTGCCCGGCGCGTTCACCCTGACGGCCTAGCCGTGGTGACACGCCGGTTCCAGGCGAGGGTCACCTCCGGGGGTCTGGCCGCGATCGCGACGACAGACCTGGTCGTCGCTGGCCAGCCACCCGTGATCCGCAACGCTCTGCTGAGTCCCCACACGTACGGGTGGCCGGACGAGACCAACACCGGTCCGCGCGTTCCGATTGGTCAACTGCGCGTCTGGGAGGGTGGGCTCTCGACGTCCGTCAACGGTGAGGTCTTCGAGAAGCTTTTCGTCAGGGGCGGCCTGACCGCGAACGCCAGCAACGTCGTCCTGCGCGACTCGGTCATCGAGTACCGCGGGACGCTCTACCCCGTGAAGCAGTCCAGTGGGCGGTCCGGTCTACTGCTGGACCACGTGCGCGTCGACGGTGGGACTGCCGACCACCCCGGGATCTACTCGCAGGGTGGCCGGTACACGCTGCTCGGCTGCGACGTCTTCGGCTCAGTCGACGGTTTCCGGATTGAGCAGGACGACTGCGAGATCAGGGACTCGTACTTCCACGACCAGTCGCACCCGGCGGGCGCGCACGCCGACGCCGGTCAGATCCGCCGCGGCGACCGGACGCGGATCATCCACAACACCCTGCTGGCTGGACGCCGCCAGACCGGCGGCACGTGGGCGCGCAACAACGCAGTCTTGCAGTACGGCTCCGATATCACGTCGGGGGACTCGTACGACGACCTGTGGTTCATCGGCAACCTGTGTGACCACGGGAACTACTGCTTCAACGGCCCGAACCCGGAGGACATGCGCCAGCGCTTCGAGGACAACCGGTTCGGCCGCGACTGGCAGTTCTACCTGACGGTCGGAGACTTCCAGACCGGGGACGACACGTGGCTCCGCAACGTCTGGGACGACACCGGCGCGCTCATTCCAGCACCGTGAGACACCGATCTCCGTACCAGGTCAACCCGGGTACGGAGATCGGTGTCTCCGCGTCGTAGTACAGTAACACCGTGCCACTGTGGTTGGTGATCATTCTTCTGGTCGGGGGAACGCACCGCGTCACCCGCCTCCTCGCGCGCGACCAGCTACCCCTGACCGCGTGGCCCCGCGAGCACCTGGTCCGGTACTGGTTCCCGGCGTTCGCCGAGGAGGAGACGCGCAACCGCTACCGGCAGCGCCACGACCGTGAGGCCACCCCTCACTGGGGCTTCCTGGGTCACTCGCTGGCGTACCTGGTCACGTGCGACTGGTGCGTCTCGATGTACGTCGCGGCTGGCCTGACGTACCTGACGTGGCGCTGGACGGACGTGATGTTCTGGATCCTGGCCGGCCTGACGTCTTCGACCGTCACCGGTCTCGTCTCGCAGAGGGAGCCGGACTGATGGCGGACTTCGACCTCGGAGAGTTTCCCCACTGCGACTCATCGGTCCTGCACGCACCGGGTGAGTGCGAGCACTGCGATCTACATCCCGGCTGGCAGGCCCTGCGCGGCGCGTGGGGCATCGCCTTCACCGGTCACGAGCCGGTCGAGCACCATCCCGGCTGGCGTGAGGTTCCGTGCCCGTCCGACCAGCGGCGTGGCACCGGCGAGGCGCACACCTGGGGTGGCAACCGGCCGACGAACGTCGAGGTTCCCCAGGAGGAGACCTTCGAGAGCCGAGTGATGTACGGAGGCTGGGCGTGAGCGGTCACCGGATCGAGAAGTGCAAGCACGGCACACTGGTGCTGCAGTGTCGCTGCATGGGACCGAAGCCTGTGTACATCGTGGTGTGTCCCAAGTGGTGCCCGACACCGGACGCGTCACCGGCCGTGACGGAGACCCCCGATGCCTGACCCCCACGACCTCGAGAACCGGTTCACCTACCACGCACCCGTGAAGGGTCAGCCGCAGGTCTACGAGGAGATCCGCCAGGCTGGTCTCAAGCTAGCCCTCCTGATGGACCGGTACGCTCCGGAGTCCCGCGAGCTCAGCCTCGCGATCACCCGGATCGAGGAGGCCGTCATGTGGTGCAACGCGGCCATCGCCCGGAACCCGGCCGGGTACTCCCGCATTGGCGTAGCCGGCAGCTAGGAGCCCACCATGCCCGACAGCCGCCGCGCACTGGCCGCGACTAGGTCACACGGTACGGTGTCTCACCGGATGAACGGACACAGTGTGCCGTTCGAGGTCTCGGCGATCACCGCCGCGGCCCAGGTGCTATCCGGCACCGCGGCGGCCGCGCGGCCGGTCTACTACGACACGTGGCAGCAGGAGGCCTGGGGGTACTACGAGAACCTAGGTGAGTTCAACTACGGCGTCGAGTGGTTCGGTGAGGCGCTATCCCGGATTCGACTCAACGTTGCCAAGGTCAGTCCGGGTGGTGACGAGCCCGAACCGGTGACCAGCGGGCCGGCGGCCGACCTCATCGAGAGTCTTGCCGGCGGCACCGACGGCCAGTCGCAGCTGCTGCGGTCGTTCGGCGTCCAGCTCTCCGTTCCGGGCGACTGCTACCTGGTCGGACGTGAAGTCACCGACGAGGACCTCTACCTCGGCACGACGCTGGACGCGATGCCGGACGACAACAACCGCGTCTGGACCGTCCAGCCGACGCAGACGCTGCAGCCCGGCTCGCGCGGCGTGGTCCGGGACGCGATGTCCCGGATCTTCGGTGGGCGCGGCCCGGACGCAGGACGCAACGAGCGCGGCTGGCGGATGCAGGTCGACGAGGCACTGTGGATCGACCTGCCGCACGAGTCACTGGTCACCCGGGTCTGGGACCGCAACGAGCGACTGCCGTGGCGGGCGTCCTCGCCGGCGCGCGCCGCGCTGCCGATCATGCGCGAGATCGACATGTACAACCGTCACATCATGGCGACGCTGATCTCGCGCGTCGCCCTGAACGGCCTCCTCCTGATCCCGGAGGAAGTGACGCTGCCGGCCAATCCGAACTACGAGGACGCGGCCGACCCGTTCGTGGCCGAGCTGATCGACATCATGAAGAACGCGATCCAGAACCCGGGCACCGCGGCAGCCGCCGCGCCGCTGCCGCTGCGCGTTCCGGCAGAGATGATCGAGAAGTTCCGGCACTTCACGTTCGCCACCCCGATGGACGAGAAGATCTGGCAGGCCCGCGACGGCGCGATCCGGCGGCTGGCCACGACGCTCAACCTCCCGCAGGAGGTCCTGACGGGCATGGGCGACGTGAACCACTGGTCCGCGTGGCAGCTGACCGAGGACGCGATTAAGATCCACATCGCGCCGAAGGTCGAGATCGTAACCCGCTGCCTGACGCTCGGCTTCCTGTGGCCGATGCTCAGGGGATCGAACCAGCAGCTCAAGACGAAGAAGGGCGAGCGGCTGATCGTCTGGTACGACACCTCGGAGCTGACCCAGCGCCCGGACAAGTCCGACGTCGCCGTTCAGCTGCGCGGCCTGCACGCGATCACCGACACCGCGCTGCGCCGCGAGACCGGCTTTGACGAGGCCGACACACCGAGCGATGACGAGCTCGAGCGGCAGATCCTCACGGACCTGGCGGTGCAGCCGCCGACCGCGGCCCAGGCGCTCAAGGAGCTCTTCGGGACCGAAATGGCACCACCACCGGGCCCACCGACTCCGGTGGCCGGCGAGACCCCCGCGCCGAACAGCGGCCCGGGAGGCGCGGGGAACGCGCCGAAGGGCGAGACCTCGCCGGCCACCGGTGCACCACCCCGGACCCGGGGCAAGTCGCCGCCGGCGCCGAACGGCCAGACGTCGGCCGCGCTGCGCCAGGCGATCACACTGTCGCGGATCCGGCTGGAGCAGCAGCGTGCTGGGCCGGTCGCCGCCGCGGCGGAAGTCCTCGAGCCGGCTGCGGCCGGCGCTCCCGGGAGGTAGCCCGTGGCACGGGTACTGGGGATCTCGGAGGAGGAGTCGGAGCGCCGCGCGCAGGAGCTGGCCGCCATCATCCGGCAGGCGTGGCGCGCCGTCGCCCGCGCGGTGGCCGCCGCGCTCGGTCGCACCGCGACGCGGTCCGCGGACCAGGTCGTGTCCGCCGGCCTGCGGAGCTGGAGCGCCGGCGTCGGAGGACCGGTGCTGTCCTACGTCGGCCAGACGTTCCTCGACGGCGCGGGTCGGATCCGCGACGGCCTGGAGGGTGACGACCTGGGTGTGCTGCAACCCGGCGCGGACACGGTCGAGCTGTACCTCCGCCAGGCCGGCAACCGGTTCCGAGACGTCGGTGACGACGTCTGGGACGCCGTCCGCGAGCAGCTCGTGGCGGGTCACCGCGCCGGCGAGTCCTTCGCGGTCATCGGTGAGCGCGTCCGGCAGGCGACCGGCCTGAGCGCCGAGACCTCCCTGAACGTGGCGCGAACGGAGGTTCACGCCGCGCTGGAGGCCGGGCAGTGGGCGCAGGCCGCGCTGGTCGATCCGCACGGTAAGAAGGAGTGGTTGGCGACGCACGACCCGCGGACGCGTCCGACGCACGTGGCCGCCGACGGCCAGACGGTCGAGATCGGCGACCGGTTCCGCGTCGGTGCGAGCTACCTCCGGTTCCCGGGTGACCCGCAGGGTGCCCTCGGGGAGACGATCAACTGCCGCTGCTCCGTAGCGTACGTCATCGACCCGGTTGACCTCACCCGTGAGGAAGAGGCGGCACTAGTCGCCGCCGGCTTCCGGCGTGGCCAGGCGCGCGACGAGGACGGCCGGTGGACGGACGAAACTCCCGACTTCGACGCGGTGGCCACCGGCGACCTGCGCGTCACGGGTGCGCTGCACCTGCGTTTCCCGATCACCGAGCGGACGGACGCGGACCGGCGCCAGAACGAGGCAACCCACCGCTATGCCACTAGTGCGTACAGCCGGATCAACGACAGCCTGCGACGGGCGAGTGGTCGAGTTCAGAAGACTGGTGACGAGCGGAGGACGATCGAGGCGCTGGATGACGCGATGGCACGCTCGCCGCTGGGTGAGGACGTCATCGTGTACCGGGGTGTCCGGGACCTGGGCGCGACACTCGGGCGTGACGTGGCAGGTGACGTGACGGGCGTGGTGTGGCGCGATCACGGGTTCTCGTCTACCGGCACCGAGCCGGGACTCGCCTCCGGGTTTCACGGTGAGACTGGCGTGATGATGCGGCTGCTGGTGCCGCGCGGTGTCGGCGCGATCGGCGGCTACGACAGCGGGCACGGCGGCTCGGAGGTGACGCTGGAGCGCGGTCTCGCACACCGTGTGGTGCGTGACTACGTCCGTGACGGCCGCCGCTGGCTGGACGTGGAGGTGGCGCGCCCGTGACCAACTCGCGCTTCATCGTCACCTGGCCGGTCGACGTCATCGAGCTTCCGGACGACAGTGAACTGACCGCGGCCTTCTGGGACAAGTTCCTGCACCCGCGCGACCTCATCGGCAGGTTCCGGCGCAGGTTGGCCGGTGAGGGTGGCGGCGGCGCGGACTTCAGGGTCCTGCCGCCGAGGAGGCGCGGCCGGTCCGGTGACGGATACGCTGCACCCGGCCTGTGGGGCAGGTACGGCGCGGCCGGACTCATGATTCGGAACGTCTCACCGGACGGCACGGAGCGGTTCCTCCTCGTCCAACGCGGGCCGGAGGTCTCGTCCAACCGGGGTAAGTGGCAGCTGCCGGGTGGCGCGCTGGATGAGCACGAGACGCCGGAGCAGGGCGCGGCGCGTGAGATCGTCGAGGAGGTTGGCGCCAGTCCGGGATACCTGGCCAGGCTGCAGCACGTCGGGACGCACGCCGTCGAGGCCGACATCCCGGACAGCGACCGGAAGTGGCGCTACTCCAACATCGCCGTGGACGCGCCGGAGATGTTTGCACCGGAGGTCGACGGAACCGAGACCGGTGACGCCCGCTGGGTGACGCGGAACCAGCTGCTCGCCATGGCCGAGCTGCACCAGCTGCACCGGGCGCTGGCGCGCAACCTGTCGCGGATCCTGCGGAAGTACCCGGAGGTCAATCCCGTCACCGGCGAGCGGATCCGCGACCCGAGCGGTCGCCGCGCGCCGCTGACCGCGGCTATGTCCTCCGCCGGTAAGTGGCGACCCGAGCAGCACCCGCGCGGTGCCGACGGAAAGTTCATCGCCGCCGGTCCGATCAAGGTCTTCCTGTCCAAGAAGAGTCCGACGATCGACGACTTCATCGACGCCGCACTCGCGCTAGACGCCGACAAGTGGAAGAAACTCACGTCCGACCAGAAGCAGCGGTTCATCCAGGTCTCGGCGCCACTCAAGACCGCAACCCTGAAGCCGTTCGCGGACAAGATCAAGACCCTGGCCGACGCGCACCCGCCAACTGCGCCCACATCCGCGCCCACCGCGATGCCAAAGAGCACACAACTCGTGAAGATTGGTGGACAGAAGGGCTCCAACTTGGGTGGGATTTTCGAGGATCCCGCGACCGGTGACAAGTTCTACGTCAAGAAGGCTAAGTCCCAGCAGCACGCCGCCAACGAGGTTGCCGCCGCGGCCCTTTACGCTCTGGCCGGCGTCGAGACTCCCACCGTTGAGAAGACGTCCGGCGCTCCCGACATCGGCGGTGGCCTGCAGACGCGAACGAGACTCGTGCCGGGTGTGACCTCTGACCTCCCCATAAAGCTGCAGGACCCGGAGTACCGAAAGAAGATTCACGAGGGTTTCGTCGTCGACGCGTGGCTCGCCAACTGGGACGTTGCGGGGTTGACCTACGACAACGTTGTGACGGATGAGAACGGCAATCCGGTTCGGATCGACGTCGGCGGAGCGCTGCTCTACCGAGCGATGGGTGGGCCGAAGGGTCCGGCGTTTGGTGATGTGGTTGGTGAGCTCGAGACTCTCCGCGACTCGAAGATGAATCCGCAGTCTGCGAAGGTCTTCGCGGACATGACGGACGAAGAGTTGCGCGAGTCGGCGAAGCGCGTCCAGGCTGTCACCCCGGCGCAGATCGACCAGGTCGTGGCGAGCTCCGGCCTGCCACCGAGCGTCGCCGAAACGCTCAAGAAGCGTCGGCAGTACATCATCGACAAGTACCTCTCGGGTGAGTCGACCCAGGCACCCCCGGCGACGGCGACACCTGGGAAGACCGGCGTTCCGGCACTCGACGCAATCGACTCATATGAGTTGTGGGATGCGGTCACGAAGATGACCCCCGATGAGTGGATGGCACTCACCCCGCAGCAGCAGTCTGACCTCGTCCTCGCGGTCGTAGACTCGGAGTCCGAGTCGGACTGGGAGTGGGGTGCTGCCATGCACGCGATCGCCCAGCTCCAGTCGTGGGCTTACCACAAGACAAAGGCAGAACCGGTATCGCCATTTAAGACGCCGCTGCCGAAGAAGGCGACTGAGCAGAAGAAGTACCCCAAGAGCGCCGAGCTCCTCGACTACGTCGAGCAGCTCGACCAGGCCGCGTGGGACGCACTGTCCGATCACGAGAAGTCACAACTCACTAACAACGTGGAGGACATCGGAATTCACAACTCAGATCTGGCCGACCAGGCCGAGACGGCACTCGAGAAGATCGCCGACCTGGATGAGGGCATCTACCAGTCGGCGCCGCCGAGTAAGCCCATCTGGGTAACACAGGCGGGAGTCGTGGCAGGTAAGTCCGAGATCTTCGCGTACGGGGACCAGCTCACCACCGACCAGTGGAGTAGCCTCACGCAGGATGAGCGTGACCAGCTGGTGATGCGTCTGGATACCATCATGTTCTTCCACGATACCCAGAGTGAGAAGGATCATGCCGCGGAGATTCTCAACAAGATCTCAGACTTCATTAGCGCCGAGGATGACGCGGCTGAGTTCGCCCAGGTAACGCACACGCCGACGCTCACGATGTCCGGTGTGATTGGGCACGAGGGTAAGAAGCCGGGTAGTCCCGCCAAGGTGACAACGAAGCTGATCTGGGGTAAGCACCCGGACGGGACGATCATCCTGGAGGTCAGCAGCCCCGGAGTGTCGCACCAGCGGGTCATCTGGGATGAGACGACCAAGAAGTTCATTCACCAGATCGAGACGACCACCGACCCTAAGTACGGCGAGCAGTGGGATGATCTGAAGAGCTACACCAAGAAGGATGCGTACGCGACGCTCCAGAACGGTGTGTGGTTCGTGCCGAACGTTGCCACCGTCGCACCGGAGACGTCACCCACGCACGCACCCTACGTCGACGGAACAGTACCGCCACTCGGCCAGGTCGCCAAGATGTACGCAAAGGACGGCTACGATGTTGTCGTCGTGAAGCTGCACAGTGGCCAGTACGTCATGACGTATGGTGGCGACGACGGCGCTAGCCTGACGTGGACGGATGACGACCCAGCGACCCTGGGTTGGCACGAAGTTCCGATCGACCCGGCGAAGCTGCTACCGGTAGACACCTCGCTGTCACCACCAATTCCGATCGTACCCGCTGCTTCCCCACCGAGTGCCACTGACTTCGAGCCGCACGAGGAACTCGACTTCGCGGAACTCTTTGAGAACATGGATGTGCACAGTCTCGCACCGGGGATGGTGATTGGCGTCAGCTCCAAGGGCTTCTGGCGCATGATCGTCAATGACACCGGTGCGATCGAACTCCAATTTCATGAGCACTGGGGCACCTGGAAGCTCGAGACTTACCTCAACCCGGAGACCGACAACGACCTCATCGACCAACTCAAGACGTACACCTTCGAGTCGTGGCTCGATCCGCAGTCGGAGGCCGGTAAGAAGGCACTCAAGGCCGTCGTCACCCAGTCGGCGGCACCAGCACTGGCGGCACCAGCACCGGCACCGAATGTCGACGTTCCGATCGACGTCAGTGAGGTTCTCTACGGACCACACAAGGCGGATGACGTCCTCGCCGTCTCGAGTGACGGTAAGTTCAAGCTGGTCTGGGGTGGGAACGTATTCAACCCCCTGGTGATCTACCAGGACAACGGCTCCTACTGGCAGGAGGTCGCACAGCTCAGTCCAGCTCTCATCAAGGAGGGTGAGGAAGACCTACATGTCACTCTGGCAGGCGTCTCCGGCAACCCGGACCTCACGTGGGTTAAGCCTGGATCACCGACTGTTGCGCCACTCCCGGCGGAGTCAGTGCCGGCCTTCTGGACCGGAGTGGGCGGTGTTCCGATCGCAAACTGGGGCTTCGAGGACATCGTCACCGACTGGGACTTCGCGTTCGCGCCAGCAAGCTCGTGGGTCGTGGCTCGTTCGACCAGCGGCAACTACCGCGTGCTTCACTCAGATGACAGCGGCGCTCTTATTAAGGTTCAGAAGTGGAACCCGGCGACCGACACCTGGAACACGGTGTTCCACCTCAACAAGGCAACGGCCGCCGCAAAACTTGGGTCGATGCCCGAGACCTGGATTGTGCCGCACAGCGGTCTCACCCTCGCCACTCCCGGGACGACTAACGCCGGCCTGCCACTAGCACCTCCCGGGCCGCAGACGTTGCTCACGCCACCGCCACCCGTGTCGGGTGCCTGGCCGAAGCCACCACCCTATCACGTTAAGATCTTCAAGGAGATCCTGAAGACGCAGCCCGGCGGTGCCGTTGGCTACTGGTCGAAGCCCGAGAAGCTGTGGCAGGCCGTCGTTGAGATGCAGAGCGTGCATAAGAACCCGGATGGCACGCCGGTCTACACGTACGCCGCGATCGTCGAGGCGCTGGACGCGGCCACAAAGACCAAGGACGTCGACCCGTACTCGACGAAGATTAAGAAGTGGCTGAAGACGCCCGCCGGTGCCAAGTTTGCCAAGACGTTCGGCGAGGCCGTGCTGTTCGCGCCGGCGGTGCCTCCGGTGACGAAGCCGGTGCCCGCACCGCCTCCGCCACCGGTGATGAAGGTTCCGACCGCGAAGGAGCTGTTCCAGAAGGTCTGGAAGCAGTCCGCGCCCGGGTCGCCGGACGAGGTGCTGCTCACCGGAACGGACCAGGTCGGCAACCAGACGCGCATCATCGCCACGGTTTCAACGTCCGGTGCGCCCGTGGCACTACTGCAGCGCTTCAACCCGAAGACCAAGAAGTGGGCACGGGTTAAGCAGTACAAGACGGAGCACGAGCTGGACGTTCTGCTCACCAAGACCAGCGGCTTCACCTGGGACGCGAAGCCCGTCGAGTCGTCGTCGAACATCAGCGCCGTCACCGATACCTCGCACGTCGACCAGGTCACGAAGCAGAAGCTCTACGATCTCTTCAAGAAGCAGCCGGCCACGTACCTGTCCTCGCCCCCGCAGGACATCTATGCGGCGGCGAGCACGATCGCCTCCGACCACGGACTCAGCCTCGGCCAGATGATCTCGATCATCGACGAGATGGGTGCGCTGAAGGTCAAGAAGCCGGACGAGCAGCTCTTCTTTAAGAAGATGTCCGAGTGGCTGGCGACGCCCAAGGGCTACGCGGTCGCCCACGGCATCCAGCTGCCGAAGCCGCCGACACCCCCGCTAGTCGCCGGGGCCGGCGGGAAGATTCCAACCCTGGCCGAGTCGAACAAGTACACGTACTCGACGATCTCAACCACGCAGGCGGGGACGCTGTGGTCGGAGTCGACCACCGCGCACGGCTCGAGTTGGACGTCCAGCCAGCAGGCGGCACTCAAGTCATACACGGGCGGCGTCTACTACACACTCAACGCCTACCTGTACGGCAAGCTCGACACCATCTCGACCAGCCAGCAGAACACCACACAGCAGATCCAACTCGGCATGAGGCCCAGCACGAAGCCCATGCTCCTGCACCGCGGCGTCGGCCTCGGCGGCATCGGCGGCGCCAAGAGCTACCAGGAGCTTCTCAAGCTGGTCGGTTCAACGTGGAAGAGCGAGGGCTTCGCGTCGACCAGTGTCGGTGGGCACGCCGCGTTCAGCGGCAACCCCATCATCATCGAGATCGAGGCACCGCCGGGGACACCCATGGCCTGGGTCAAGCCGATCTCACATCACTCGAGTGAGAATGAGATGGTCCTGGCGGCCGGGCTTCACTTCCACATTCTGCAGGTCACGCAGCAGGGTGGAAAGTCGATCGTGCGTGTGAGGGTGGTGCCTGAGCCGTGACGGAGCTGAGCGTGGGTAGTCCGCTGTCCAATGACATCACCTTCCACCTGGAGACGATGGTCGAGGGTCCGCGAGGCATGAACCCGGACGAGATCGCCGCGTTCATGGCGACCGGCCGTCTTCCGGACGTGGACGCCTACGGCACGGACACGGCGGTCGAGGACTCGCCGAACGACGAACCGGGCGACGCCGGTGGTATGACCGACGCGGAGGTCGACGCGTTCCTGGGCGGTCTCGGTGCACCGTTGGTTGCCGCAGATGACCACTGGAAGAGGCAACCCCGAGACCCGAGTGGGGAAGACGCTGGGCAGTGGATCGACTCGCCGCAGGTGAGTGACCTGGGTACCAGGCAGACGTGGGAGATCGATGACGGAGCCCGAGTACGTCTCAGTGACGCCTGGCACCCGATCAACGCAAAGCTCGAGGAGAAGTACGGAGAGTACGGCGTCTCGCGCGACGCGACTCCGGAGGAACTCACCGACGCGGTGCGGCAGACACGCGCCAACGCGGGACTGACGGACGTGTCGACGAAGGACATCGCTGCACTGATCCAGCAGAACTTCAACCGCGGAGGACTTCACCAGCTCGAGACGCGTGTGTCGCGCTTCCTCGACAGTAAGACGGATGTCGACCGGGACGGCGTGGTCCGCGACGAGCCGCAGGATGTTCCGGACTCCGAGGTGCCGACCGCAACCCCGCCGCCCGCTGACGATGACCCGCAGTTCACGAGCCCACCGCCACTCGAGTTCCCAACCTTCAGCTACGAGGAGGGTGTGCCACCCGAGATCTTCGGCGGTGATAAGACACCGGTCCAGCAGCGCGCGATCAACCACTACACCGGCTCGAGCTACGAAGAGTACACGATGTACCTCCGGGGACAGCGGTCCGACATCCGCCCCGGCGTTGCGCGAAGCATCGAGCACATCCGCGACGCGATGGCACCAACTCCGCGGGACGCGACGCTGTTCCGGTACGTGGATCCCGACGCGTTCGGCCCGGATGTGACGATCGACAACATCGTTGAGCGGCTAGTGCCGGGCACGGAGATGACCGACCCGAGCTTCGTTTCCACCGGCATCGATGAGGACATGCTCTACCTCTACTCGCGGTCCGTTCTCATGCAGATCGAGGCGCCGGCGGGCACACCCATGGTCTACGTCGGCCACCTGACCGCCAATGAGGATGATGACGGTGAGATGATTCTCAAGGACGGCCTGCGCTACCGCGTCGTCGGTGTCTGGCGCGACTCGAGGTACCAGGTGACGGTGAGAGTGCGGGTGGTACCGTGAGTGTGTCACTGGCCGTTAACCCGCGGTTCACGATCATTGAATCGGTGACCGCCGCCGATGATCACTGGAAGCGGCAACCGAGAGATCCGCTCGGTGCAGACGCCGGACAGTGGATCGACGAGCATTCGATCTCTGAGATCACCGCTAAGCGGCGTAGAGCGCTAGTCGAGTTTTTCAGGCGGCACAAGAACACAGACCCGAGTGATCCGGCCGAGAAGATCCGCTCGGACATCGCCGACTACCAGAAGCTCATGCGCGAGTTCGACCACTACTCGGACGTCCAGGTCGCACGCATTCTCGACAGTGAGCTCGCTCCTAATGACGAGAGTCGACCGTACGAGACGAAGTTGCGCGAGGCTGCGCCAGCGCTAGACACACCCGAGTCCGCTACGACACCGCCCACTCCGGCGGCAAGTGCCGATGACTTTCCGCCTATGACGCCGAGTGAGGCCGCGCGGTTGCTGGCGCCGGCTCGGTGGAAGTTCGACGACTACCACTTGGTCCAGGCGTACACCGACGGTGAATACATCGACATCAACGATGCTCTCCGGAACATGAGCACCGGTAAGCCACACAGTCCCGCGGCCCGCGCGCACTTCCTCGAGCGTGGTCGGAAGCTCGCCGAGCTGATGCGGCCGAGCCCGCGCGCGGTGACGCTGCTGCGCGGAACGCGCGCGCCGGAGTTCGGTGTTCAGAGCAATGATGACCTGCCATCTCTGGTGGGTCGCCGAGGAACGGTTCCGGGATTCTCGTCGACATCGGTGTCCCGGGGATTCGGAGAGTACTCCGACGGAGTGCTGCTGCATATTCAGGCGCCGGCGGGAACGCCGATGCTCTACCTCGAGGGTGCGTCGGCTAACCCGCACGAGCACGAGATGCTGCTACCCCCCGGAATCCACTATGAGGTCATCGATGTTCGCAGGCCGGAAGCCGGCAGCAGGCGGTGGCACGTGACGCTGAGGGTGGTGCCTAAGTGAAGATGCTCGACGATCCGACTACATTCCTCATCGTCTGGGATGACGACCTGTCGGCACCCTCCGGCGCGTCGCTGACCGCGGCCGACGATCACTGGAAGCGGCAGCCACGCGACCCGGGTGGTGAGGACGGTGGTCGGTGGATCGACTCACCTGTTGGCACGGTGAAGAAGGCGATCCGCACCACTGTCGCGATCTTCAACAAGGACATAAAGCACGATGACGTCATCGCCGAGTCGCACGACGGAAACCGGCGCGTTCGCTGGGACGCGAGCAGTAAGAAGTTCACGTTCGAGGAACGCTCCAGTGACGGCTGGAGGAAGACCGCCGAGCTGAATAAGTCCGCGACGTACAAGCGGATGCAGAAGGAGACCCAGGACTGGTTCGAGCCGGGTTCGGGCACCCCGGAGCCTCCGAAGACACCCAGCCAGAACACGTCGGAGGCTCCGGCCGTACCAACGCCGAAGGCAGAACCGCAGCCGATAGACGTCTCACCGGCGCCAGCACCGGTAAGTGTTAAGAGTGCAGCTCGTCTCGCTGAGATCCGCGCCAAGATTAAGAACACGGACGCGCGGGCGAGGGTCTTCGCCGAGATTGAGGCCAAGGTGACGCAGAAGGAGGGCTCCGGCGGATTCCTAACAGCTGAAGACATCGACAAGAGTGAGAACGCTCGCCTCGCTCTGGCGAAGATGGTCGAGGAGCTGCGCCCGCTGGCCGAGGAGGAACTCGAGCTTCTCATGGCCCGGGACGGGGAGATCTGGGGGTCGACTCCCGGAGCACCAGAGTGGCCGAAGTCGGGGCCGACGGCGGTGATGCAGTCCGGTGTAGACACGATAAAGATGAAAAAGATTCGGGACTCGTACGTCGTAAATGACAAGAAGACGATCGAGCACAACGCGTCGCTGCGCTCGGGTGCGCCGTCTCCGGCGGCCAAGTCGTGGCGGACTCGCGTCATGTCACTCATCAGGTCGTCACGGATCATGCAAGACGCCACAGTGTGGCGCGGCGCGGCACTGCCGCCGAGCGTCGTCGCGAGTCTGCGACCCGGCAAGATCCTCACCGACGCCGGGATCATGTCCACGGACGAGAATGAGGGCGGCGGGCGCTTCTACATGAAGACCCGGCTGGACCGAATGCCGGGTCGGCTGCCGGTCCTGTTCGACGTCCGTGTGCCCGCGGGGACGACCGGCGTCGACGTTGGGTACGGTGAGTTCGTCTTCGGCGCGGGCACGCAGATGCGGATCGTCTCGGTGAGGCGTGATCCCGACGGGGTCATCCGCGTCACGGCCGAGATGCTTCCCGGAGAGAGTGGTAAGAAGTGATGGACACCGAGCGAGACACCAGCATCGTAGCCGTCGAGCGGCGCACTTGGGCCGACGATGACCTGGTCATCTCGGACACCGAGCGGCAGCTGACGGAGGACGGTGAGCTCACGGCCGGCGCGTCGGACACCGGTGCGATGATCGCGCTGAGGCCGTCGGCCGCGGACGCCGAGCGCCTGGCCGTCGACGGCGGCGAGGAGGTCGAGGAGCTTCACCTGACACTCGGGTTCCTCGGCGAGGCCGCGATGATTCCGGTCGAGGTGCGTGACGCGCTGGTTGGCTGCGTTGCGGAGTGCGTCGAGGACTGGCCGACGATCATTGGGAACGCGTTCAACGTCTCACTAATGAACCCGACCGGTGAGAACCCGTGCGTCGTGCTCGGCGTCGGTGGCGGGCAGCTCGAGCGCGCGCACTCGAGGATCATGACCGACGTGATGCGCACGCTCTCTGACGCCGGCGTGCCGCTGGAGCCGCAGCACCAGCCGTGGCTGCCACACGTCACCCTGGTTTACACGGATGAGGCTGACCTCGAGGCGTTCACCGACCGAATGGGCCCGATCACTTTCGACCGCGTCTGCCTAGCGTTCGGCGGCGAGGTGATGGAGATCCCGCTGGGTGGGGACGACGGTGACGAGTACGAGGAGGACGCCGAGGGCTACGAGGACGACGGCGCAGACTCGTACGCGGCTGCCGAATCCAGCGACGAAGTAACGGTGGCGTCGGCACTGTGTCTCGACTGCGCCGGTGACCTCGAAGTCGGCGACCGCGTCCAGCTAACGCACCTGGGTGAGACGGCGTTCGCGACGGTGTTCCTGGCTGAGGACGGTTTCTACGAGCTGCTGCTCGACGACGCGGCGGACCTGAACGACCGCGTGTGGTATCCGGGCGACGCCCTGGTGCCGATCGGACTCACCCTCGACATCGAGCTGGGCGACGGCTTCGTGACGTTCGCGCGCTCCCAGACGGTGACGCGGTCGGACCGGAACCTCAAGATCTACTGGACCCGCGGCGAGGGTGCCGTGAAGATCCGGTGGAACACGGACGGAGACTTCACGCGCTGCGTCCGGCACCTCCGAAAGTACGTGCGCGACCCGAAGGGCCTGTGCGCCGTCTACCACCACATGGCCACCGGTAAGTGGCCCCACCCCCATCCCGGGCGCCCGACGGAGTAGTGGGCTACAGTAGCCACTACACGACAGTGTGAGGTGACACAGTGCCTTGGCACGTTGAGAAGCGGAGTGGAAAGTTCTGCGTCGTCAAGGACGCCGACGGCTCGCAGGTGGCGTGCCACGACAGCCGCTCCGACGCCGCCGCGCAGGTCCGCGCCCTCTACGCCAGTGAACCCGGCGCGGGTGTCGAGACCGTGACTGCCGAGGTGACGACCGAGACCCCCGCGGTCGCGGTCGAGCCGGTCGCACCGGGCGCGGCGTCGGCACCGTGGGAGGGCGTCCTGACCGTCGAGGGTGTCGAGTCCGGCGACGGCCGCATGTTCGCGGGCAACTCGCTGGACTGGGACAAGCCACCACTACCGCTGATGTGGCAGAAGGAGACCAGTCACGGGGGTAAGACGGACGTGTCCGTCCGCGTCGGCAACGTCGATGAGATCTGGCGAACACCGCACCCCGAGCAGCCCGACATCTACCTGATCAACGGACGCGGCACCATCGACCTCGGCAACCCGGACGGCGTCGAGGTTCACCGCCGCATGGGTGGCGGCGCCGAGCCCGCGGGAACGACGTACCTGTCCGGCAACTCCGTCGACGTGGACTCGGTTAAGAACGCGTCCGTCGAGCTGGTGTACCCCGAGCCGGTGGCGACCGAGCCCGGCGCGGAGCCGGCCGTCGAGATGGGTGCCAACGCGTTCCCGGCGCCCGAGCTCACGATCTACCACCGGGGTCGGATCCGCGGCACTACGCTCGTCGAGTACCCGGCATTCACAGAGGCGCGGCTGGCGCTGACGACGGTGGAGGAGGCACCGGCGGACGGTGGCGAGGGCGTCGAGACCTTCGCGGACAAGAGCCCCTACGGTGACGTCCGGTACGCCGATCCCGGCTACCAGGCAGACGGGACCAAGCGATACCCGATCGACACGGAGGAGCACATCCGCGCGGCGTGGTCGCACATCAGCATGCCGCGAAACGCCGCGAAGTACTCCGCCGCGGACCTGGTGAAGGTCAGGGCGCGAATTCGCGCGGCTATGCAGCGCATCGGCGCGGAGGTCGCGGCAGCCCCACCGCTAGTCGCCGCCACGCACACGATCACCCTGACCGACGTGCCGCCGCGGGAGTGGTTCACCGAGCCGATCGACGTACCGGCCACCGGCGCGCTGACCGTGACTAGCGAGGGCCGTGTGTACGGCTACCTGGCGCCGACGGGTGTCCGACACCGGTCGTTCCAGGACTCCGCGCGGTACGTGCCGCTGCGGAACGTCGACTACTCGCGCTTCCACGGTGGCGAGACGATCGTCGCGGACGGTGGACGCGTCGTCACCGGCCCGGTAACGATGAACTGCGCACACATCCCGGCGGTACCGGGCATCACGGCCGCGCAGGCGTCCGACCACTACGAGAACTCCTGCTCGGTGGTTGCCTCGGTCTGCGTCGGCGAGTCGCGGACCGGCGTCTGGGTCGCCGGCGCGCTGATGCCGGGGGTCACGCCGGAGCAGGTCACACGCATGATGAACTGTCGCCTGTCCGGCGACTGGCGCCCGCACCTCGACCGTCCCGGTTGGCGTGAGCTGACCGCCGCCCTGCTGGTGCCAGTTCCCGGGTTCCCAATGGCACGCACAGCCGCCAGCGTCCAGGTCGCCGACGGCGCACTGGTCGCGTCCAGCGTTCCGGTCCAGTACGAGACACCGGAGCCGGTCGAGGCCCCGAGCCTGCGCGACACGGCGCGTGAGATCGCGGAGGCGCTGGGTCTGGACATGGGATCGCGGGTTGCAGTGCTCCGGGCGCGCGTCGAGCCGACGGCGGCCGAGCGCGTCGAGGCGCTGCGGACGCGCGTCAAGAGGGCGCGCTACCGCTATCCCCGGGCGTACGTCAGCGAGCTGAGCGCGCGTGTGGCCATGGACGGCTTTCACCCGGGTCAGCACCGCGACAGTCACGGACGCTGGGACGGTGGTGTCGGTGGCATCATCAAGCGAGCTGCCGAGGACATCGTGTTCACCCGGGACGAGCGGTTCAGGGGACTGAAGGGCCGCCGGGCTCGCATTCGGCTGAAGGACGACACGGCCGTCGAGGGTGTGATCACCGGTCCGGCCGAGCACGGTGACGGCGTTCGCGTCAAGCTCGACAGTGGTGACGGCCACCGTGACGTCCAGTCGAGCACCGTTCGCAGCGTCACACCACTCGGAAATGTTGACGAGGCGCGCGCGGCGGGTCTGCCGCCGCTGAGCGACGAGATGAAGCGGCGTGTGGATGAACTTCAGCGCCAGCTCCGGTCACGTAGGTAGAACTAGGAAAGGATGTTCAAGTCATGGGATGCCCCTGCAGGGACAAGGCCAAGGACGCGGTAACCAGCGCGCAGCAGGAGCAGCAGACGCCTCCCGCGCCGCAGCCGGCCGACGCCGTGGTGGCGTCCGGAGGCGGGCAGCGCTAGCCACAAAACCGTGTGACCTTGCACTGTGCGAGGTCGCCCGATACTGTGGTACACGAAACGGGCCGCAAGTCATTTACGTTAAGTCCACACAGCTAGGACTGGAGTGTACGTGGACGAGAACGAGGCTGTGGCCTTTCCCGAGAACCTCGACTTCTCGGCATTCTCCGGCGACGAACTGACATCGTTCGAGACGCGGGCGACGGCCGAGTTCACAACACTTGCCGCTCGCGAGGACATCGACGAGGCCGGCATCGACCGCCTCACCGAGCTCGCGGACGGCATCGACGCCGCTCGCGCGGCACGCGAGTCCGCCGCCAAGGCCGAGGCCGAGGCCGCCACGAACCGCGACAAGGTCGCCGCGCTGACCACGCGCGTCGCGGCGCACGTCGAGGCGCCGCCGGCACCGACACCG
>Ga0075429_100000194_pt1 | contig 40201 bp, 34 predicted proteins | sample RhiMetdeltSRZDD3_FD_75295 | JGI IMG/M metagenome (GOLD analysis project Ga0075429, IMG submission 75295) | Populus rhizosphere microbial communities from Tennessee, USA - Rhizosphere MetaG P. deltoides SRZDD3 | ecosystem: Host-associated > Plants > Roots > Rhizosphere > Soil | place: USA...
AACTGGTCGATGCCGCGCTGCAGCCACTCCTGTGAAGGATGGTGTTGCAGCATCATCATCGCGATGTCGTTCATCTCGACGGTGTACGGGATCGAGACCAGCGGGCCGCTCGCCGTCTCGATCACGCACGGCTGATCGTCGAGCACCCAGTCGGCGACGTATTCGATGCCGGCTTCCGCCAGCAGATCGGCGGTGACTTCGGTTTCGGTCAACCCGGGGCTTTCCCAGCCGCGCGGCGCCTTGCCGGTGAACTCGCGGATCGCGCCGATCGTGTCGCGGATCGCTGCGCGTTGATCTTCGACGTGATGCATCGGCCGCTGCACGAAGCCGTGGCCCATGAATTCCCATCCCGCGTCGAGCGCGGCCCTGGCGACGCGCGGGTAGCTGCGGCAGACCGAGCCGTTGATCGCGAGCGTCGGCGTGATCCTGAACTTCTGCAGCACCTCGACGAAGCGCCAGAAGCCGACCCGCATCCCGTATTCATGCCACGCCCAGTTGGGTAGATCGGGAAGCAGCGGCTGTCCGAACGGGGGGGACAGCACCGTGCGCGGCATCGGCCGCTCGATCGACCACTCCTCGACGTTGACGATCGTCCATACCGCGATCCGGCCGCCCTCGGGCAGCCTGAGCGGCTTGCGGTCTACGATCGCCGAATACGGAACCCGCTCGGAAAGTCGCACGCGCCTCGCCTATCCCGGCAATTCGGACGCCGTCAGCTCGGGCTTGATCCCCGCCGCCTGCGCTTCCGCCTGGTCGAAGTTGAGCTCGATCTTCACGTCGTTCGGGTCCATCAGGAAAAGCTGGTACACGCCCTGGTCGCTGACCATGCGCTGGCGGAACTCGATCCCGAGCGCATTCAGGTGATCGATCGTCTGCTTGAGCCCGCTCGCGCGGAACGCGATGTGGTCGACGACGCCCGTGCCGCGAACGTCGGTGGACTGCTGGCCGACGTAGCGCCTGCGGTTCTGCGAGACCTGCGCTCCCCCTTGCGTCACGTGCACCACGTCCTTGTCGCCGAGGTACAGCCAGAACACCGGGAACTTGAAATCCGGCGACGGGCCGACGCGCATGCCGAGCACGCGCACGTACCACTCGCGCGTCGCCTCCATGTCGTCGGTCTGCAGCAGGAAATGCTCGATGTGGCTGAGCGGCATCGTTTCTCCGTGTCGGCCTTCAGGCGGCCGGTTCGTGCGCCGCGTTCGCGGCGTCGGTGAACTTGCGTGCAATCGCGCGGAACTCCTCGTGAATCTCGAGGAACGCGTCGACCACGTCGGGATCGAAATGCCGGCCGCGCCCCTCGCGGATCAGCTCGACCGCCTGCTCGTGGGTCCAGGCCGGCTTGTACACGCGCGCCGAGATCAGCGCATCGTAGACATCCGCCAGCGCCATCAGGCGCGCGGAAACCGGGATGGCGTCGCCGGCGAGCGCCTCCGGATAGCCCGAGCCGTCCCATTTTTCCTGGTGCGAGTACGCGATCTCGCGCGCCAGGCGCAGGAACGTGTCCTCGATGCCGATCAGCTTTTCCGCCGCGGCGATCGCATCGCGCCCCAGCGTGGTGTGCGTCTTCATGGTCTCGAACTCCTCGGGCGTCAGCTTGGCGCGCTTCAGCAGGATGTGATCCGGGATTCCGACCTTGCCGATATCGTGCAGCGGCGCAGATTTGTACAGCATCTCGGCGCTGCTCGCGGCGAAGTAGCGCGTGAAGCGCGGATGCTCCAGCAGCCGGTTGGCCAGCGCCAGCACGTAGTTCTGCGTGCGCCGGATGTGATTGCCGGTCTCGTTGTCGCGGGTTTCCGCGAGCGACGCCATCGCCATGATGGTGACGTCCTGCACGACCTGCACCTCGTGCGTGCGCCGTCGCACTTCCTGCTCGAGGTAGTGCGCCTGGTCCTTGAGAAACGAGGCCGCCGCGCTAAGCGTGAGGTGCGTCCTGACCCGCGCCAGCACGATCGGCGGCGAGATCGGCTTCGTGATGTAGTCCACGCAGCCGACGTCGAATCCCATCTGCTCGTCCTCCGCCTCGGCCATCGCGGTCAGGAAGATCACCGGGATGTCGCGCGTCGCCTCGTCGGCCTTGAGCCTGCGGCACACCTCGTAGCCGTCCATCTCCGGCATCATGATGTCGAGCAGGATCAGATCGGGCCTGGGGTCCTGCACCGCAGCCTTCAGAGCGCGCTCGCCGCTGTTGGCGATCCGCGTCCGGTATTGCTCCTTCAGCAGCGCGTTCATCAGCTGCAGGTTTTCCGGCATATCGTCGACGACGAGCACCGTCTGCCTCTGCGTGAAATCGAGCGGATTGGTCATGGCCAGTCTCCGCGACGGGTTGCGATCGAAGCCGCCGGGCCGGCAGTCACATCCAGCTCTGCGCGCCGAGAAAGTCGCGCGCCAGCTTCAGCGTGACGTGCGTGCGCACTCGCGCCACGACCAGCGGCGGAACGATCGGCTTCGTGATGTAGTCTGCGCAACCGGCGTCGAAACCGAGTTGCGCGTCCTCGACCTGGACCTTCGCGGTCAGCAGGATCACCGGGATGTTCTTCGTCGCCGCGTCCGCCTTCAGGCGGCGGCACACCTCGTAGCCGTCGAGCCCCGGCATCACGATGTCGAGCAGGATTGCGTCCGGCAGCGGCGCCTGCCGGGCGGCCTGCAGCGCCTGTTCGCCGCTGCTCGCCAGCCGCACCCGGTATTCGTCCTTGAGCAGCTCGTTGATCAGGTGCAGGTTCTCCGGGTCGTCATCCACGGCAAGGATCGTACGCTTCTGCGAGGAATCGAGGACGCTGGGCACGCACCGCCTCCCGGTCAGAGAATGATGTCGTGACGCTGCGCTGACGACTTCAGCGTGTCGAGCGCGGCATCGAAGTCGAAGTCGTTGAGTGCACGTTCGAATAGCGGATACCCGCTGCCGAGCGCCGGCTTCAGCAGCGCCTCCCGGGCAACGAGCACGTCGAGCGCTTCGCCGTCACTCGCGCTGATCAGCGCGGCGAGCCGTTCGAACACCGGCCGCAGCGCTTCGACCGCGACCGCCTCGAGCGGCGCGGACGACTCGGCCACGGGCGGATCGAGCGCGGCGCCGAGGCCTGCGAGCAGCGCACCGAGCGCTGCTTCGAAGCGATCGACCTGCGCGCTCGCCACACTTCGCGTCCGGATCGCGTTTTCCAGGTCTGCCGCCGCGGCCTGCACCGCTTCGGCCCCGATGTTCGCCGAGACTCCCCTCACCGCGTGGGCGAGGCGCTCGGCGGACTTGCGATCGCCGGATGCGAGGCCTGCCCGGATCGCAGCCGCCGCGCCGCCGTGACGCTCTGCGTATTGCCGCAGCAGCCGCGTGTAAAGCTTGCGGTTTCCGGCTACCCGCCTCAACCCGGCCGGCGCATTGAGACCATCGATGGCGGGCATTGCAGCGGCCGATGCCCGTGTCGCCGCCACGCTGCCGCGCTGCGGAGCGCCCTTCTTCCCGCACCACACGCCGAGCGTGCGAAACAGCGCGTCCGGATCGATCGGCTTCGTCAAGTGCTCCTGCATCCCCGCATCGAGGCAACGCTGGCGCTCCTCGGCGAGCGCATGCGAAGTCATCGCGATGATCGGCAGCGTCGCGAAGCGCCGGTCGGCGCGGATCCGCCGGGTCGCCTCGATGCCGCCGATGCCGGGCATCTGGACATCCATGAGTACCGCGTCGTAACGGGCCAGCGCGGATTCGAACACCTTTGCTATGGCCTGCTCGCCGTCGCCTGCCACATCGACCGCCGCGCCTTCGGATTCGAGCAGCTCTACCGCGATCTGCTGATTGATTTCGTTGTCCTCGGCGAGAAGCACCCGTATGCCGCTCAGGCTCTCGGTCGCCGGCTCGCGGGCCTTCTGCAGCGCGGCCGGATGAATCTCTTCGGCGGTCGCAGGGGCAGCTCGCCTGGCGCGCCTTGCACCAAGACCGAACCAGCCGGTGAACCGGAACGTGCTGCCCACACCCGGCTCGGACTCCGCCGAGATCGTCCCGCCCATCATTTCCGCGAGCCGGCGGCAGATCGTGAGGCCGAGCCCGGTGCCGCCGTACTTGCGCGTGGTCGAGCCATCGGCCTGCGAGAACGCCTGGAAGAGCTTGCCGATCTGCTCGCGCGTCATGCCGATTCCGGTGTCGCACACTTCGATCTGCAGCCTGAGCCGATCCCGGCTGCGCTCCACCTCCTTGATGCGCAGCGCGATCGAGCCGCGCTCGGTGAACTTGATCGCGTTGTTCACGAGATTCACCAGGATCTGTCCCACGCGCATCGGGTCGCCGACCAGATCACGCGGCACACCCTTCGCCACGTCGATCGTAAAGCCGAGCCCCCTGTCGCTCGCCTTGTTCTCGACCAGGTTCGTCAGGCTCGCCAGCACGTCGTCGAGCCAGAAATAGATCGTTTCCAGGTCGAGCCTGCCGGCCTCGACCTTGGAGAAATCCAGGATGTCGTTGATCACGCCGAGCAGCGACGTACCAGCCGTGTGGATTTTCTGCACGTAGTCGCGTTGCTTGGCGTCGAGCGGGGTCTTCAGCGCAAGGTGCGCCATGCCGATCACCGCGTTCATCGGCGTGCGGATCTCGTGGCTCATGTTGGCGAGGAACATCGACTTGGCCTGGGTCGCCTCCTCGGCTGCGCGCTTCGCTTCGCGCAGCGCCTCCGCCGCCGCGCGCTCCTCGGTCACGTCTTCGAGGAGCCAGACCGAGCCACGTTCGAGCACCGATGCATCGATCGCGCGGCCGGACACGCGGCACCAGAAGCTCGTGCCGTTCTTGCGCTTGAGCCGCAGCTCGCTGCGATACGTTTCGCCGCGCGCGATTTGCGCCAGCGCCTCCCCACTGGCACTGATGAACGACGCCCGGTCCGGATACACGATCTCGTTCGATTGCCCGACCAGCTCGCCGCGCGCCACGCCAAACAGCTCCTCCAGCCGGCGGTTGCACGCGACGATCGTGACGCCCTTCAACACCGCAACCCCCGAGGTCGCCGATTCGAAGATCGCCTGTTGCTCCTTGGCCGCCCGGCGCAGAGCCTCGGCCGCGGCGCGCTCCTCGCTTACGTCGTCGAGCATCCAGACAGTCCCGCGCTCCAGGTATTCGGCATCGATCGCCCGGCCGGAGAGACGGCACCAGAATGTGGTACCGTCCCTGCGCCTGAGCAGGTGCTCGCCGCGGTACGTGGCGCCGCCCGCGATCGGCGCATCGGCCTCGTTGCGCGCAGTGTCGTGCGCCGCATCGTCCGGATAGACGATGCGCGTGGACTGGCCCAGCAGCTCGTCGCGCGCAAAACCGAGAAGCTCCTCGAACCTGCGGTTGCAGCCGACAAAAGTGGTCCCCTTGACGAGTGCGATGCCGGAGGTCGCGGACTCGAGGATCGCGTGCTGCTGGTCGTGCGCGGCGCGCAACGCCTCCGCGGCGGTGCGCTCCTCGGTCACGTCGTCCAGCATCCAGACGGAGCCGCGGTCCAGCTCCGTCGGATCGATCACGCGGCCGGAAAGCCGGCACCAGATCGTGCTGCCGTCCTTGCGCTTCAGAAGATTCTCGCCGCGATACGTCGCGCCGGCGAGAATGTGCGCTGTCGTCTGGCCGCCGGCGATGAACGCCGCTTCATCCGGGTAGACGACGCGCGTCGACTGACCGATCAGTTCGTCGCGCGCGTAGCCAAACAACTCCTCCAGCCGGCGATTGCAGCCGACAATCATCCTGTCTTTGACGAACGCGATGCCTGAAGTCGCCGATTCGAAGATCGCTCGCTGCTGGTCGTGCGCTGCGCGCACCGCCTGCTCGGATGCCTTGCGCTCGCTGATGTCCTCGTAGAGCCCGAGCACGCCGCGGATCGGATCGTCGCGATCGAGCGCGACGAGCGTCACCCTCACCCAGAAATGCGAGCCGTCTTTGCGCTTCAGCCAGTTCTCGTCGAGGTACATCGGCTGGCCGGAGCGCAGCCGCGCATAGATGTCCTCGCCTGCGCGCTCGAAATCCTCGCGGGTGTCGTGCAGGACTTGCGAGGTCAGGCCGGCCAGCTCCCCGGGCCCGTAGCCGAACATGCGCTCCATGGCCGGGCTGACGAGCACGAACGTGCGGTGCGAGTACGTGGCGATCCCATAGGGCGACGCCTGGAAGATCTTCGCCTGGCGCTCGTGCGCCGCGCGCAGCGCCTGCTGCGCCGCCATCTGCTCGGTGATGTCCTCGTACATCGTGATGATGCCTCGCAGCGGGTCCTCCCGGTCGAGCGCCGCGGAAGTCGCGCGAGCCCAGAACGTGGAGCCGTCCTTGCGGATCAGCTCGCTCTCCTGCACGTGCACAGGTGCACCGGCGCGCAGGGTTCCGTACAGTTCCTTCCCCATTCGCACGAACGTCTCTTCATGGGCGAAATGGACGCGCGACAGCTGGCCGATCATTTCGCCCGGCGAATAACCGAACATCTGCTCGAGCCTGGGGTTCGCCATCGTCACGTGCCGCTGTTCGAACGTCGCGATGCCATACGGTGATGCATCGAGCATCGCCTTCTGGCGATCGAGCACGCGACGCAGTTCGGCGGCCGCCTCGTGCGCATCGGTGACGTCCTCGTACATCGCGACCAGCCCGCGGAACGGATCGGCACCGGTCAGGCTCTTCACCGTCACGCGGGCCCAGAATCGCGAGCCGTCCTTGCGCACCATCCGGTAGTCATCGGCAAGGATCTCTCCGCGCTGCAGCGCCGAGAAGACTTTCTCGCCGACGTCGCGGAACACCTCGTCGCTTTCGTACTGGATGCGCGTCGGCTGCCCGATCAACTCGCCAGGCCCGTACCCCAGGATGCGCTCGAGGCTGGGATTGACTTGCACGAACCGCCGATCGCGGGAGAACGAGATGCCGTGCGGCGAAGTCTCCAGGATCGCGCGCTGCTGCTCGAGGGCCCGGCGCAGGTTCTCCTGCGCGTCCCTTTGCTCCGTGATGTCCTCATACATCGCGACGATCCCGCGCAGGGGATCGTTCCGGTCCAGCGCGGCCGCGGTGATGCGCCCCCAGAAGCGCGTGCCGTCCTTGCGAACGAGCTCGGTTTCCTGCGCGTGCACTGGCGCCCCGCCGCGAAGCGTCTCATCCACGTCCCTGCCGGTCTGGTCGAACTCCTCGTCGGAGACGAACGTGATGCGCGCGAGCTGGCCGTTCATCTCGCCGGTCGAGTACCCGAACATGCGATCCAGAGCGGGGTTCGTCAGCAGGAAGCGGCGGTTCTCGAACACGCCGATCCCATGCGGCGATGCGTCGAAGATCCCTTTCTGCCGGGCGAGCACGCGCTTCAGCTCCTCGGCGGCCTCATGCGCTTCCGTAACATCCTCGTAGATGCTAAGTGCGCCCTTGTACGGGTCGGATCGATTCAGCGCGGCGACGGTGATGCGTCCCCAAAACACGCTCCCGTCCTTGCGCACCATCCTGCGTTCGTCGGCAAACGTCCCTCCGCGCGCGAGGGCCCCATAAGCGCGCGCACCGAACGCTTCGTAAAAAGCGTCGCTCTCGAATGTCCTGCGCGTCGGCATTCCGACCATTTCACCGGGCGCATAGCCGAACATCCGCTCGAGGCTGGGATTGACCTGCACGTAGGCGCGGTCCTGGACGACCGAAATCCCGTGCGGCGAGGTTTCGAGGATGGCTTTCTGGCGATCGAGCGATTGCGCAAGCGCGCGCTGGGCGTCCGCCAGGTGCCGCATGTTGCGCCGTGCCACCACCAGGGCGACGCTCAGCATGGTCAGGAAGACCCCGACGAGCGCGATCACCTGCCAGTGCTGCCCTCCCTCTGCCATAGGCGCAACGGTAGCACTCCGCTATGATGAATGCACTCCATGACAGCGAATTCCCGCACTGTTCGCGCGCCGCGCGGCACGACGCTCTCCGCCAGGAGCTGGCTCACGGAGGCGCCGTTGCGGATGCTGATGAACAATCTCGATCCGGAGGTCGCCGAGCGGCCGGAGGAGCTGGTCGTGTACGGAGGCATCGGCAAGGCGGCTCGCAATTGGGAATGCTACGAACGGATCGTCGAATCGCTGCGCGCGCTCGAAGCCGATGAGAGCCTCCTCATCCAGTCCGGCAAACCAGTCGGCGTTTTCCGCACGCATGCGGATGCGCCACGGGTGCTGATCGCGAACTCGAACCTCGTGCCGAAGTGGGCGACGTGGGACCACTTCAACGAGTTGGACCGCAAGGGACTGATGATGTACGGCCAGATGACGGCCGGCTCGTGGATCTACATCGGCAGCCAGGGAATCGTTCAAGGCACCTACGAGACGTTCGCCGAAGCCGGCCGCCAGCACTACGGCGGCGACTGGGCCGGAAAATGGATTCTCACCGCGGGCCTCGGCGGGATGGGCGGCGCGCAGCCGCTCGCCGCGACGATGGCCGGCGCGTCGATGCTCGCGATCGAATGCGATCCGTCGCGAATCGCGATGCGCCTCAGGACCGGCTATCTCGATGCGCAAGCCACGACGATCGATGAGGCAGCGGCGATTCTCGGCCGCGCGGCAGGCGAGAATCGCGCGGTCTCAGTCGGTCTTCTCGGCAACGCCGCCGAGCTCGTGCCGCAAATGCTGAAGCGCGCGCAGACGACGCAGTTCCGCCCTGCCCTCGTGACCGACCAGACCTCGGCGCACGATCCCGCGAACGGCTATCTTCCGCAGCACTGGTCGCTGCCGAAGTGGCAGGACCTGCGCAAGCGCGAGCCTGAAGAGGTCGCGCTGTCCGCGCGCGAATCGATCGCCAACCACGTGCGCGCGATCCTCGGCTTCAAGGCGATGGGAATTCCGTGCGTCGATTACGGCAACAACATCCGCCAGGAGGCGAAAGACGTCGGCGTGAAGAACGCGTTCGACTTTCCCGGGTTTGTGCCCGCCTACATCCGGCCGCTTTTCTGCCGCGGCAAAGGCCCGTTCCGCTGGGTCGCGCTCTCGGGCGACCCGGAAGACATCGCGCGCACCGACGCGAAGATGCGCGAGCTCTTTCCGCACGACGCGATGCTGAACCGCTGGCTCGACATGGCTTCGAAGCGCATCCACTTCCAGGGCCTGCCGGCGCGGATCTGCTGGATCGGGCTCGGCGAGCGGCATCGCGCAGGCCTCGCGTTCAACGAGATGGTGGCGCGCGGCGAGCTGAAGGCGCCGATCGTGATCGGGCGCGACCACCTCGACGCAGGATCGGTTGCGAGCCCGAATCGAGAGACGGAAAGCATGAAGGACGGCTCGGACGCCGTGTCGGACTGGGCGCTTCTCAACCTGCTGCTCAACTGCGCGAGCGGCGCGACGTGGGTGTCGTTCCACCACGGCGGCGGCGTCGGCATGGGCTATTCGCAGCACGCCGGGATGGTGGTCGTCTGCGACGGCACCGAAGCGGCCGCCCGGCGCATCGAACGCGTGCTGTGGAACGATCCCGCCAGCGGCGTCATGCGCCACGCCGACGCCGGCTACGAAGATGCGCTCGCGTGCGCGCGCCAGCAGGGTCTCAATCTGCCGATGCTGCGGTGAGCTTCGTTCTCGGCAGCAAGCCGCTCACACTCGCAGTGCTGCGGAGCATCGCGCTCGACGGGCCCGCTCTCGCACTGGCGCCCGAGGCGCGCACCGCGGTCGCTGCGTCCGCGCGCACGGTGGAAACGATTGCAGCCAGCGGCAAGCCCGCGTACGGCATCAATACCGGGTTCGGGAGGCTGTCGCAGACGCGCATTCCGCCGCATGAGCTCGAGCAGTTGCAGAAGAACATCGTGCTTTCGCATGCGGCGGGCGTGGGCGCGCCGCTCGGCGATGAAGTCGTGCGCCTCGTGCTGGCGCTGAAGGCCGCGAGCCTCGCGCGCGGTGCCTCCGGCGTGCGCGTGGAGACGGTGGAAGCGCTGCTGCGTCTCTATAACGAGCGCCTCTATCCGCGCATCCCGGCGCAGGGCTCGGTCGGCGCATCGGGCGATCTTGCGCCGCTCGCGCATCTCGCGCTGGCGCTGATGGGGATCGGCGAAGTACGTCTTGCGGATCCGTTGCGGCTCGCGCCGAAGGAGGGCCTCGCGCTTCTCAACGGCACGCAGGTCTCGACCGCCCTCGCGCTCGCGGGCCTTTTCGCCATCGAGAACGTGTTCGCCGCAGCGACCGCAGCGGGCGCTCTCTCGGTCGACGCGGCGGCCGGCAGCGATACGCCGTTCGATCCGCGCATCCACGCGCTTCGCGGGCACGCCGCGCAAAGCGAGATCGCGGCGTGCTACCAGTCGCTCCTCACGGGCAGCGAGATCCGCCGCTCGCATCTGGAGAACGATCCGCGCGTGCAGGACCCGTATTCGCTGCGCTGCCAGCCACAGGTGATGGGCGCGTGCCTGGAGCAGATGCGCTACGCGGCGCGCATCCTCGAGATCGAGGCAAACGGCGTCACCGACAATCCGCTCGTCTTCGCCGACACCGGCGAAGTGCTTTCGGGCGGCAATTTTCACGCCGAGCCGGTCGCGCTCGTCTGCGATGCGCTGGCGGTCGCGATCGCCGAGATCGGCGCGCTGTCCGAGCGCCGCATCGCGCTCCTCATCGATACTTCGCTCTCGGGGTTGCCGCCGTTTCTCGTCGAGCATGGCGGCGTCAACTCCGGGTTCATGGTGCCGCAGGTGACGGCGGCGGCGCTGGCGAGCGAGAACAAGTCGCTCGCTCATCCGGCGAGCGTCGACAGCCTGCCGACCTCGGCCAACCAGGAAGACCACGTGTCGATGGCGACTTTCGCGGCGCGGAGGCTCTCGGACATGGCGAGGAACAGCGCGGGCATCGTCGCGATCGAGCTGCTCGCCGCCGCGCAGGGGATCGATTTCCGCGCGCCGCTCAGGACGTCGCCGGCGCTGCAACCGGTGCACGCGCTGGTGCGCTCACGCGTTGCGTTCTACGACCACGACCGGTATTTCGCGCCGGACATCGAGGCGATTCGCGAGCTCGTCGAGGCGGGCGCGTTGCGCCGCTTGGTTCCGGGCCTGCTGCCGTCAGGCTGATCGAACCGGCACTCCGTCCCGCACAACGCCGGTACTCGGATTCGAGCCCGCGACATACGCAAGCTCCGCCGGCGACTCGATCTGCCACAGCGCGAAGTCCGCGCATTTCCCAACCTCCAACGTGCCGTGTGTCGACTGGATGCCGAGCGCAGCTGCACCATTGCGGGTAAGTCCCGCAAGCGACTCTTCGGGCGTGAGGCGAAAGAGCGTGCACGCCATGTTCATCGCGAGCAGCGGAGACGTGAGCGGCGAGGACCCCGGGTTGTGATCGGTCGCGATCGCGATCGGCACGCGATGGCGCCGCAGCGCCCCAAGCGGCGGAAGCTGCTTCTCGCGCAGGAAGTAGAAAGCGCCCGGCAGCAGCACGGCCACCGTGCCGCGGCTCGCCAGCGCCTCGATCCCCGCCTCGTTCGTATATTCGAGGTGATCGGCCGACAGCGCGCCGAACTGGGCCGCGAGCTGCGCGCCACCCGTGTCCGAGAGCTGGTCCGCGTGGAGCTTTACCGGCAGGCCGAGATTTCTTGCCGCGGTGAACACGCGCGCGGTCTGCTTCACGCTGAATGCAATGTTCTCGCAAAACGCATCGACCGCGTCGCAGAGCGGCGCTACCGCGGGCAGCATCTCGTCGCAGACCAGCGCGATGTAGTCGTCCGGCCGCCCGTTGAACTCTTGCGGCAGCGCGTGCGCGCCGAGAAACGTGGTCTTCACCCGTATCAGGCCGCTCAGCTGGCGGGCCACGCGCAGCATCTTTCCTTCGGTTGCAGTATCGAGGCCGTAGCCGGACTTGATTTCGAGGACCGCGACGCCCTCGTCGATCCACTGCCGCAGCCTGCGCGCAGCGAGCGCGGCAAGCTCTGCTTCGGCCACGGCGCGCGTTGCACGGACTGTCGACTGGATGCCTCCGCCGGCGCGCGCGATGTCCTCGTAGGTCGCGCCTTTCAGACGCTGTTCGAATTCATCTGCCCGATTGCCGGCGTACACCAGATGCGTGTGGCAATCCACCAACCCCGGCGTAATCCAGGCGCCGCCGGCATCGTGCTCACGCGAGGCCGTGCCCGACCACTCGCTGCGAGGGCCGACCCAGGCGATGCGGCCATCCTTCACCGCGATCGCAGCGTCGCGGATTTCCCCGTAAGGGACGTCGCCCTCACGAAGCGTGGCCAGGTTCGCGTTCAGCCAGATTGCGTCGTACATGTCAGGGCGGTGCCAATTGAACCGTGACATGGCTGAACCCGCTCACTGTTACCGCGACCCCCTTGTCACCGGGTGCTCGATGGCTGGCTACGTGACGCGCCGACTGCATGTCCGTCTCGACGACACCGGATACCGTCGGATCCCGGTCGAACCACTGCGCCATCGACTCTGGCGCCATCGACTTTGCGGCAAGCGTCACCTCGTCCGCGAACTCGATATCGAATGCGACCTCTTTCACACCTTGCTCGCGCCACCATTGCACCTCCAGGTTGCGCAGCGTGACCTGCGCCGCAGGAGCAAGGAGGATCGCGTAGCGCCCGCCGGCGCCGAGGAATCGACCGATCGCAATGCTCGTCGTTCCGCTCGGCGCTGCGAGTTGCTCCAGCTTGTCGATGCTGCCGAGGATGCGCGGAAGATTCGTCGGGAGAAGCGCCCACCTGGACGCGCTTCCAACGTTCCGAATCGTCACCTCGACCAGCAGCCTTTCGAGCGGCGGACGCCCGGGCTTCGACCCCACGAGCCTGACTGTTGCCGGCGCGTCCGTCGTGGTCTCCCCCGCGACGGCGAACCCTGGCGCAACTCCGAGCGCGAGCGCGCAAAGGAACGCATGGAGCGCCGTGTGCCTTACTTTGCCTCCAGCACTCTCCACACCGGTCCCAGCATCGACCACTGCTTCCCGTCCCAGTAGAACAGGTGGTATTTCATTCCCGCATCCTTGCCGGGCTCGAGGAACTCGACCTCGTAGAACGTCATCCCGGGGCGCAGCACGGCTTCCGCGACCTTCTTCGCTCCACCGGGGAATTCCTTGAAGGCGACCGAGCCTTGCCGGTACTGGACGAGGTCCTCGGTCTTCGCCGCGTGCACTTGAACATTCTTCTGCTCCGGCTTTGCGAGCTTCACGACGTCCCGCTCGGACACCGGCCCCATCTTCTTGTGAAAGCCGACGATGCGCTGCAGCGTATCCGCCGGGACATTGTCCCTCAGCGCCTTCTTGACGCGCGCTTCGTCCGGCATGACCGACTGCATCAGCTCGGCGGCCTGCTTGGTGTCTTTCTTGCCATTGATCTGCTGGTGAATATTGGAGAACAAGGCGCGCAGATTCTCGGGCTTGTTCTCGTGCTTGAATCCCGCCGCTCCCGCAGGCACGGATACTCCCAGCGCAAGCGCGCACAGCAATGCGGTTCCGATCTTGGTCATGAGCTCCTCCAGTGGGTCAGAGTCTAGCCTCTTTGCGAGAACTGCCGCGCAATCATTGCGGCGGCACCACCCAGTACTCGTCGCGAACGCCTTCGTCCTGGGTCCTTTGATTGGCGACTTCGCGAGCCTGCAGCCACTCGCGCGCAGCCTGCTCGGTCGCGAATTCTCCCGCGACAAAATCTTCCCGGGCAAACGTATCGCGCCCCATGACCGTCCACTTCCCGCCCTTGCTTGAGGATTTGGTACCCAAAGCGCGCTAGCGCGGCCCGATGACGAGCGTGATCCGCGTACCGGTATCGAGCCGCGCGAGCTTGATCGTGCCGCCACGCGTGGAGAACCTCACCTCGTTCCCCTCCTCCGTCCGCGCTGCATCGGGCAGGTGCTTTCCATAGAAGGCGCTCACGGTCTCAATCGCGGAATCGATGTCATAGACAACGAGCGTGTAGTTTTTACCCGGGGCGAGCGTAGTCGCGCCGCCGAGTGCGGTGTTCTTGCGCGCGCCCGCCGGGATCGGGAACCCCTGCTCTCGCGCAAGCGGCGCGCCGCTCTTTCCGCCGTCGCCTGCCGCGACCGGGATCGTCACGAGCAGCACGGCAAGCAGCAGGGTCTGCAGCGAACGCATTCCCCTATCATAGCGACATGGGCGCCTGGTTCGCTGCCGAAGCGTTGCTGCCGGAAGGCTGGGCACGCGACGTCCGCATCGAGGTGGATCCGCGCGGCGACATCACGCACGTAGCAGCGAACGCGAGCGCCGAAGGTGCCGATCGCCTCGCTGGACCGGTCCTGCCTGGAATGGCGAACCTGCATTCGCACGCATTTCAGCGCGCCATGGCCGGGCTTACCGAGATCCGCGCTGCGCCGGACGACGATTTCTGGAGCTGGCGGGAGTTGATGTACCAATTTGTCGCCCGGCTCACGCCTGCCCAGGCGCGAGCCATCGCGGCGCATCTGTACATCGAGATGCTCAGGCATGGATACACCGCGGTCGCCGAATTTCACTACGTCCACAACGACGGCGCCGGCCGAACCTACGCCGATCCGGCCGAGTTGCTGCTGTGCCACCTCGCCGCCGCGCGCGATACGGGGATCGCGATCACGCTGCTGCCTTCCCTCTACGCGCATGCGAACTTCGGCGGCAAGGCGCTGCAGCCGCGACAGCGACGCTTTGCGACCGATCCGGCCTCAATACTCGCCATGGTCGAGAAGGCGCGGCGGGCGGCCGCGGGCGATGCGGACGTCAGGGCGGGCGTTGCGCCGCATTCCTTGCGCGCGGTCGACCCCGGGCAACTCGACGAGCTTCTCGTCGGTCTGCGCCAAATCGATCCCAGCGCGCCGATCCACATGCACTGCGCGGAACAGACGAAGGAAGTCGACGATTGCATCGAGTGGTGCGGCAAGCGCCCGGTCGAGTGGCTGCTCGAGCGGATGCCAGTCGATCAACGCTGGTGCGTAGTGCACGCGACCCACATGACCGCCGGCGAGACACAGGCGCTTGCGCGATCAGGAGCGACCGTCGGCCTGTGTCCGAGCACGGAAGCGAACCTGGGCGACGGCATCTTTCCGCTGCTCGCCTATCGCAGCGCGGGCGGGCGCTACGGAATCGGCGGGGACAGCCACGTCTCGCGCGACCCGGCCGAAGAGCTGCGGCTGCTCGAATACTCCCAGCGCCTTTCGATGCGCCGGCGCAATCTCGTGGTGCAGCAACGCATCCCTGCGGTCGGCACCGCGCTCTGGCTGGAGGCTGCGCTAGGCGGCGCCGCCGCGCTCGGGCGACCGATGGGCGCGATCGCGCCGGGACGGCGCGCAGATCTGGTGGTGCTCCAGGGGGACGATCCGGATCTTGCGGCGCGATCCGGGGACGGGATTACAAACTCGCTTGTCTTCTCCGGGACCCGCGGCCTGGTATCAGAGGTCATGGTCGGCGGGAGATGGGTTGTTCGCGGCGGCCGCCACGCGGGACAGCAGCGTGCCGCCGCGGAGTTCCGCGCAACCGTGGGCGCTTTACTGGCCTAAGCCATTGAAAGCATGCGTAGGATTCGTCCTACAGAATCGGTAGGCTGCGCGCTACACGAACATCGCGGTCCTGCTATAGAAGCCTGAAGCCCCGGTCTACTACAGTCGCTCCCGTCCTCGGCGAGCATCAATGTCCCGCGCCGCGAAACTTGGGAGTGACCCATGATGAAATCGATTCTCGATCGTTCGTTCCAATACGTCCCGAGCGCGCAGACGGATCTGAAGAAGACGTTTGCCAGGATCCGCCGCGAGCAGCGCGCCCAGGACGCGGCGAATGACCGCGCAGCCGCGGAAGCCAGCCTCAAGGTTTCGCCGCTGCGGCCGGCGGCCAGCGTGTCCGCGCGCTAGCCCCTCGTCGTTCTCCGTCAACGACCCTGCGGGACGTCGGGCGTGGCGTTCCGCGAAGTCATCTGCCCCGCAACCGAAAACCCGAACAACTCGATGGTCTTCACGACGAACGGCCGTAGCCGTTCGGGCGTGTTGCGATACCAGTTCGCGAGGTACTGCGGGAAAGAGCCCGTCGCGTCGGATTCCTCGAGGTTCAAATACTCGATGGTCGACCACGCCTCCGGATATTCCTCGAACAGCGTCAGAAGCATCCTTGCCACCCGCTCGTTCCGCTCTCGCAGGTACGGGTTCTGGTCGAGCGCTTCGGCATTGACGCGGAACCACTCGGCAAAATCGCCTTTGGCGGAGAGCGCGCGGTGCGGTAGCGCGAGCAGGTCCTGTACGTAGGTCTGCAGGGCTGCGCCGTAAGGCTTCCAGTGCGGATAGGGGACGCTGTCGCCCTTCAGCCACGCGGCCCCCAGCCTGCGCAGCGCAAAAAGAGACGCCGTCTCGCACAGGCTCTCGTCGAACCATTGATTGCGGCGTACCGAACTGTGCCCGTTTCTCTCGTAGTTGGAGAGAATGTGGGTGAATTCATGGGCGAACTGGTACGCATACTGCGACCAGTGACGGCCCCTGGCGCTGAGATAGACGACGTATTCGCCGCCCGGCCCTTTCGCATACCCTGCCCTCGGATGGTGCTCGGTCGGCGCGACGACAATCGGCTTCAGGCTGCGCTCCGGAAAGTAGATCCACAGCTCGCGCGCCACTGCAACCAGCAGGCTCTCGACCTCCTGCCGGTCCGCCCCGCCCCAGTCTCCAGGCATGACGCGAATCCAGACCGGATTGCCGCGCGACGGCGCGAGATTTGCGTTCTTCACCGACTCGGCCTCAATGGTGCCGAGTACGGGTTCCTTCTCGCGCGCTTGCGCGAGCATGGACAGCACACACAAGGCCGCCCCCGCGGCCATCCGGATATCCACGCAGCTCCCCTCTCAGAAGACGCGTAAAAACGCCGCGATCGTATCAGGAAACCGAAAAGAAGGATTTCTTGCGCATGCGCGGATGGGCTAGCGCGCTTCGGCAGAGACTCTCTCGTGGTGCGCCTGGCAATCGGTGCAGCGGAGCGCTGCGGGGTTGGCGCGAAGCCGCGCTGCCGCGATCGGGAGGTCGCAATCCGGGCAGGTGCCGAACGTTCCCGCCGCGATGCGTGCGCGCGCGGCCTCGATTCCGTGGAGCTCGCGCAGGTGACGGTCCACGAGCTCGGTCTCGACCCCGGCCCGGGTCTTGGCGAAGGCCCGGTCGGCCTCGTCGCCGACGACCCCTTCGAGGTCCGTAAACAGCTCCACCGTTGCCCGCTCATGCTCGCCCGCGATCATCCTGCGCAGCTCCTGCTCGCGGCGCTCGAGCGCCTCGCGCAGCTGCTCCACGAAGGTCCGGCCTGCGTCCATCGATTCGTCCCGGGGTTCCATCGTTTACCTCGCGCTCAATGGCGCTGCGACGGCCTCGAGGGACTTGCGCTCCGCGTCCACACCGAGCGTGGCGGCAGCGAGCGCCGCGGCGCACATCAGCGCCGCAGCAACCGCATAGCCGGTGAGCAGCGCATCCCGGCTGCCGGTCTCGATCAATGCCCCGAAGAACGCAGGCGCAAGGAATCCGCCCACCCCGGTACCGATTGCGTAGAAGAGCGAAATCGAGATCGCGCGGATCTCGAGCGGGAAGATTTCGCTCACCGTGAGATAGGCCGAGCTGGCGGCGGCGGATGCAACGAAGAACAGCGCCGCCCAGCCTGCCGATTGCGCGTTCGCGCTCAGCCAGCCGCGGCTGAAGGCATAGCCGATCACGAGCAACCCGAGACCGGAGGCCGCATAGGTACCCGCGATCATGACCCGGCGCCCGGCGGTATCGAACCAACGGCCGAGCACCAGCGGCCCGAGAAAATTTCCGAGCGCGAACGGAAAGATGTAATAGCCGACGCGGCTCTCGGGGATCGCGTAGAAGCGCGTCAGGACCAGCGCATAGGTGAAGAAGATCGCGTTGTAGAAGAACGCCTGCGAGGCCATCAGCGCGAAACCGAGCGCGGCTCGCGACCGATAGCGCGACAGCATCAGCCGGGCGATCTCGCCCCAGGAGGCGGCCGGGCGCAGCCGGATCGACAGCAGGCCCGCGGGCTGCGGCAACGTGCCGTGCTCGCGCCGCACCTCCGCCTCGATTCGCGCGATCACGGCTTCGGCCTCGTCGTGCCGGCCCTGGATCAGCAGCCAGCGCGGACTCTCGGGCACATTGCGCCGCACGAGCAGGATCGCCACGCTCAGCAATGCGCCAAGCGCGAACGCGATCCGCCAGCCGGCCTGCGGACCGATGAAGTCCGGGTCGAGCAGCACGATGCTCATCGCTGCGCCGAGCGCGGCGCCGATCCAGAACGTGCCGTTGATCGCGAGATCGACCGTCCCGCGCACCCGTGCGGGAATCAGCTCGTCGATCGTCGAGTTGATCGCCGCGTATTCGCCGCCGATCCCGAAGCCGGTCAGCGCGCGGCACAGTACGAACGAAGCGAAGTCGAACGTGAACGCAGTGAGCAGCGTCCCGACGAGGTACACCATCAGCGTCAGTATGAAAAGACGCCTGCGACCGAACCGGTCGGCAAGGCGGCCGAAGAAAAGCGCGCCGAGCACCGCGCCGCCGACATAGGCCGAGCCCGACCATCCGATGTCGGTCGCCGACAGCGCCAGGGTGTCGGGGCGCTGCAACACGGGGCCGAGCGATCCGACGACGGTGACCTCGAGACCGTCGAGCAGCCAGCTCACGCCGAGCGCGATCACGACTCGCCAGTGCCACCGGGACCACGGCAGCGCGTCGAGGCGAGCCGGGATTGCGCTTTGAATCTCGGTCCGCTGCAGCATCTTGAAGAACGGGCGGCGAAAGCCGTCCGCCTACTGTTCCGACCACCAAACCATCACCCAGGTTCCGGGCTGCCGTGTCGTACACTTCAGTGCCCTGCATGAAGCTTCATTCGCATTTTTTCGGCCTGGCGTTCGGCGCCATCGCTCCGCTGGCGGTGCTGGCCGTGATTGCCGGCGTGTGGCTGGTCGAGAACGAACGCGAGACCTTTCGCGTCGGCGCCGAGCAGCGCGCGCGCGCGCTGCTGACCGCCGTCGACGCGGAACTGAAGGGCCATGTCACTACCGTGGAGGCGCTCGCGGCGGCCCCGAGCCTGCGCGATGGCGATCTGCGCTACTTCCGGCGAGTGGCTGAGAATGCGCTGCCGAGCCAGCACGGATGGCTCAACATCAGGCTGCGATCGCCGAGCGGCGAACTGCTCCTCGACCTGAGCGCGACGGAGGGCGCACCGCTCCCCGACACCAAACCGCTGGATGACGGCTTCCTGAGTGTGCTGCAGACGAAACAGCCGGGCGTCTCGGATCTCGTGATGGACCCGGCCCTGAAGCGGTGGCGAGTCTCTATGCGCGCACCGGTCATTGCGGCCGGCGCGGTGCGCTACGTACTTTCCGCGCAGGTGTCGACGGATTCCATCGCCGCGATCATTGCTGCACAGCGCCTGGAGCCCGGATGGGGCGCCGTCGTGCTCGACCGGAGCAATCGATTCGTCACGCGAAACTGGCAGCCGGAAAAATATACCGGCCAGCTTGCCTCGCGGAGCCTGCAGGATGCGTTGGCCGCTGCACCGAGCGGTTCGTTTCGCGGCAAGACCGTCGAAGGGATCGAAGTGTATTCGCCCTACCATCGCTCGCCGGCGACCGGCTGGGTGGTCGCGATGGGCGTGCCCGCCGCGGCAATCGACGCGGCGGGCAGGCGGACCGCGCTGATCCTCGCTTTGGGCGCGCTGGGCTCGATCGTGCTGGCGATCGTGGGCGTCTACCTGATCCGCAGGCACATCACCGAGCCGATCGGTTCGCTCGCCGCTGCGGCGGGCGCCGTCGGGCGAGGCGAGCAAGTCGAGGTTCCGGCCGATATGGAGGTCGACGAGATTCGTACGCTTGCGGACGCGCTTCGCGGCTCGGCGGACGCGGCGTACGAGCGCCAGCTGCTGATCTTGCGCGAGGCGAATGCGTTGCGCGAAGCCGACCGTGCCAAGGACCGGTTTCTCGCGATGGTGAGCCACGAGCTGCGCAACCCGCTGGCCTCGATCAGCGCGGCGGCCCATGTGCTGAAAGTCGCGCAGGCTGGAAGCGCCGATGCGCTCCAGGCGCAACTCGTCGTCGAGCGGCAGGCGAAGCACATGGCACACCTCGTCGGCGACCTGCTCGACATCAGCCGCGTGACGATGGGAAAGATGGCGCTCGAGCGCGAGCGGCTCGACCTGCAAGTGGTGGTCACCCATGTCGTCGGCAACTTGCGCAATTCGGGGCGCCTCGAGCGTCATCGCATTACGCTCGAAACCAGCCCGGCGTGGATCGATGCCGACCGCGCGCGCGTCGAGCAGATCGTGACCAATCTTCTCGACAATGCACTCAAGTTCACGCCGGGCGGCGGCGCCGTCCGCATCATCGTCGCGCCGCAGGAAGACGAGGTCATCCTGCGCGTCGCCGACGACGGGCCGGGAATCCCGGCGCACCTGAGTGAGAACCTGTTCGAGCCGTTCGTGCAGGGCGACGAGCCCGGCAGGCGCGCCAGCGGCGGACTCGGCGTCGGCCTGGCGCTGGTCAAAGGCCTTGCCGAGATGCATGGCGGTTCGGTGTCGGCGGCGAACACGCCCACGCGCGGAGCCACCTTCACGGTGCGCTTTCCCGCCGCCTCACCCGCCGCGCAACGGGCCGCAACCGACGAAGCGGTCGCCGGCGAAGCGCTCGGGGAGCTCAAGTGAGCGAGGAGCGGAAGCGCATCCTGCTGGTCGACGACGATGCCGACTTCCGCTCGATGCTGAAGACCGCGCTGCAGCTGGCGGGCTATCCGGTGGACAGCGCGAGCAACGGCAAGGAAGCCCATTCGATGCAGCGCAGCGCACCCGCCGACATTCTGATCACCGACATCTTCATGCCCGAAGCCGATGGCTTCGAGGTGATCGAGGCGTTCCGCACGGAATTCCCGCAGACCCGGATCATCGCGATTTCAGGCGGCGCGCGCGTGATGACGACGGACTATCTCGCCACCGCGGAGCTGATCGGGGTCGACGCAGCGCTGCAAAAGCCGTTCGAAGTCGAGGCGCTGCTCGACCTGCTGCGAAAGATGGCGCGCTAGCTCAGGCGCGCGCAAGCTCCGCGCGCTCGCGAAAGTGCTCGAGCGCCTCCGGGTTGGCGAGCGCTTCGAGGTTCTGTACCGGCCGCCCGTGCACGACCTCGCGCACCGCAAGCTCGACGATCTTTCCGCTCTTGGTGCGCGGGATGTCCGTGACCTGAAGGATCTTCGCCGGAACGTGGCGCGGAGTGGTGTTGGCGCGGATCCGCTGCTTGATCTTCGCCGCCAGCGGCTCATCGAGCGCGACGCCTTCCTTGAGCTTGACGAACAGCACCACGCGCACGTCGCCTTCCCATTGCTGGCCGATGACGATCGACTCGAGCACCTCGTCGAGGCTCTCGACCTGGCGGTAGATCTCGGCGGTGCCGATGCGCACGCCGCCGGGATTGAGCACGGCGTCCGAGCGCCCGTAGATGATCAGCCCGCCGTGCGCAGTGATCTCGCACCAGTCGCCATGCCGCCAGACGTTCGCAAAGCGCTCGAAATACGCGGCCCGGTACTTGCTGCCGTCGGGATCGTTCCAGAACCCGACCGGCATCGACGGGAACGGCTGCGTGCAGACAAGCTCGCCCTTCTCGCCGCGCAGCACCCGGCCTTCCTCGTCGAAGATCTCGACCGCCATGCCGAGACCCTTGCACTGGATCTCGCCGCGCCACACCGGCAGCATCGGGTTGCCGAGCACGAAGCACGAGACGATGTCGGTGCCGCCCGAGATCGACGACAGGCACAAGTCGCGCTTGACGTTCTGGTACACGTAGTCGAAGCCTTCCGGCACGAGCGGCGAGCCGGTCGACAGCATCGCGCGCAGCCTTTCCAGCTTGTGCGTCACGCGCGGCCTGAGGTCGATCTTGGCGATCGCGTCGATGAATTTCGCCGACGTGCCGAAATGCGTCATGCCCTCGGCGTCCGCGTAGTTGAACAGCACCTTTCCGCGGTCGGTGAACGGCGAGCCGTCGAAGAGCAGCAGCGTGGCGCCTGAAGCGAGCCCGGAAACCAGCCAGTTCCACATCATCCAGCCGAGCGTGGTGAAGAAGAAGACGCGATCTCCCGGCTTTACGTCGGCATGCAGCTGGTGCTCCTTCAGGTGCTGCAGCAGCGTGCCGCCGGTGCCATGAACGATGCACTTCGGCACGCCGGTCGTTCCCGACGAGTACAGGATGTACAGAGGGTGATTGAACTCGACCGGCTCGAATTCGATCTCGCGCGCCGCGAACGGCGCGATGAATTGCTCCAGCGCGATGCCGGCGAACGCCGGCGCCCCCAGGTACGGCACCACCACGCATTGCCGCACGCTCGGCAGCTGTGCGACGATTTCGCGCGCCTTCGCCTGCGAATCGAACGTCTTGCCGCCGTACAGATAGCCGTCCGCGCAGAAGAAGACCTTCGGCTCGATCTGGCCGAAGCGATCGAGCACGCCCTGCACGCCGAAATCCGGCGAGCACGATGACCAGATCGCCCCAATGCTCGCGGTCGCGAGCATCGCCGCGACGCCCTCCGGCAGGTTCGGCAGGTAGCCGCCGACGCGATCGCCCTTCGAGACGCCGGCCGCGCGCAGCGCCTGCGCGAGCCGCGATACGAGCTGGTGCAGCTCGCGCCGCGACATGCGGCGCTGGATGCGGTCTTCGCCCCAGAAAACCAGCGCGTCCGAGTCATCGCGCGTACGCAGGAGATTCTCGGCGAAATTGATCCGCGCCTCCGGGAACCACTTCGCCCCGGGCATCCGGGTTGCGTCGACGAGCGTAGGGCCGCTGCGAGTGCCGCGCACCTCGCAGAATTCCCACACCAGGTTCCAGAACGCTTCGCTCTGCTCCACCGACCAGCGGTGCAGCTCGTCCCAGTCGCGCTTCCCCGCGCGCTGCATGAAGCGCGCGAGCAGCGTCTGCGCTGCGCGCTGCGGATCGGGCTGCCAGAGCGGCTGCTCGCTCATCGGGTCGCCGTCGCGTGCAGCAGGCGCTCGCGCACCGTATCGGGAATGCGCCTCGGCTTCTGCTTCGCGAGATCGATGAAGACGACGGTCGCCGAGCCGTCGGCATAGAGATGCCGGTCGCCTGCGACGTGCATCTCGTACATCGTCAGCACGCTCGAGCCCGCTGGCGGGCCGACGTACAGGCTCACTTCGACCGTCCCCGGATACACCAGCGGCCGCTTGTAGGTGCAGCTCGCGTTGGCGATGACGATGCCGGTTTCCTTCCACGCTTCGGCTTCCGGAACGAGCGCGTCGAACCAGCCGATGCGCGCCTGCTCCATATAGCGGAAGTACACCGTATTGTTGACGTGCCCCATCGCGTCCATGTCGCCCCAGCGCATCGGGATGCGCTCTACATGGGCGAGCCTGCGGTCTGCGCTCATCGTACGGCGATTATAATTTGCCGCATGACGCGCGAATCGATGCAGTACGACGTCGCGATCGTGGGCGGCGGGCCCGCCGGACTCGCCGCGGCGATCCGCCTCAAGCAGCTGGCAGCGGATCGCTCGGTCTGCGTGCTGGAAAAAGGCTCGGAGATCGGCGCGCACATTCTCTCGGGCGCGGTCATGGATCCGCGCGCGCTCGGCGAGCTGATTCCGGACTGGAAGGAAAAGAGCGCGCCGCTCAATGCCGCGGTCAGCGAGGACCGGTTCCTCTTTCTCACCGAGAGCGGCTCGCTGCGCACCCCGAACTGGATGCTGCCCGGCTGCTTCAAGAACCACGGCAATTACGTCGTCAGCCTGGGCAACGTCTGCCGCTGGCTCGGGCAGCAGGCGGAAGCGCTCGGTGTCGAGATCTTCCCCGGCTTCGCTGCGGCCGAAGTGCTGTACGCAGCCGACGGCAGCGTGCAGGGCGTCGCGACCGGCGACATGGGCATCAGCCGCAAAGGCGAGAAGACCGACGCGTACCAGCCGGGTATCGAGCTGCATGCGAAATACACGTTTTTCGCCGAAGGATGCCGTGGGCATCTCGGCCGGCAGCTGGAAGCGAAGTTCGGCCTGCGCAAGAATTCCGATCCGCAGGTGTTCGGCATCGGCCTCAAGGAATTATGGGACGTGAAACCGGAGAAGCACCAGCCGGGGCTCGTCGTGCACACCGCCGGCTGGCCGCTCGACGGCCAGACGTACGGCGGATCGTTTCTCTATCACATGGAGAACCATCAGGTCGCGGTGGGCTTCGTCGTGGGACTCGCGTACACCAACCCGTATCTGAATCCCTACGAAGAATTCCAGCGCTACAAGACCCATCCCGCGATTCGCGGATTCCTCGAAGGCGGCAAGCGCGTCGCCTATGGGGCGCGCGCGATCGCAGCGGGCGGGATGCAATCGCTGCCGGAGCTCGTCTTCCCCGGCGGATGCCTGATCGGCGACGACGCCGGCTTCCTCAACGCCTCGCGAATTAAAGGTAGTCACGCGGCAATCAAGTCCGGCATGCTCGCCGCCGAGGCCGCGCAGGCCGCGATCTCGGCCGGGCGCGCGAACGACCGGCTCGAAGCGTACCCCGACGCGTTCCGCGATTCGTGGCTCTTCGACGAGCTCTGGCGCGCGCGCAATTTCAAGCCGTGGATGTCGAAAGGGCTGTACTTCGGCACGCTGATGGTGGGGATCGACCAGGTCCTCTTCGCCGGCAAGGCGCCGTGGACGCTGCGGCACGCGCATGCCGATCACGAGACGCTGCAGAAAAAGACCGATGCAACGCCGATCGCGTATCCGAAACCCGACGGCGTTCTCACGTTCGATCGCCTCACCAGCGTGTCGTTCTCGAACACCAATCACGGCGAAGACCAGCCGGTGCACCTGACGCTCAAGGACCCATCGGTCCCGGTCAACGTCAACCTCGAGCTCTACGATGCGCCGGAGCAGCGCTATTGCCCGGCCGGCGTGTACGAGATCGTTCGCGATGCCGCCGGTGCGCGCCTGCAGATCAATGCGCAGAACTGCGTGCATTGCAAGACCTGCGACATCAAGGACCCGACGCAGAACATCGTCTGGGTGACGCCCGAGGGCGGCGGCGGCCCGAACTACCCGAACATGTGAGCCCGGTCATGAGCGCGCAAAGGTACGCCACGTTCACCGACTTCTATCCGTTTTACCTGTCCGAGCACTCGGACCGCACCTGCCGCCGGCTGCATTTCGCCGGCACCTCGATCGGCCTCGCGTGCCTGATCACTGCGTTGGCAACGCAGAATTTCTGGTGGCTGCTCGCGGGGCTCGTGTCGGGCTACGCGTTCGCGTGGGTCGGGCACTACTTCTTCGAGCACAACCGCCCCGCCACGTTCAGCTATCCGTTCTACAGCTTCCTTGGCGACTGGGTGATGTGGAAAGACATGCTGTCCGGCCGGATCAGGTTCTGATCGGGCCCGCGCGTGCACAACCCGTTCCAGGAAATCGAGCGCATCGAAGCGCGCCGCTTCACCTCGCTGCCGCAGAAGTTCCGCCGGCGCCGGCGCACCGAGTGGTCGCACCCGAATCGCCAGGGCGCAGCGGTCGACAGCTTTCTCGAGGGGCCTGCGTTCGATCGCAAGGGCAACCTGTACTGCGTCGACATCCCGTTCGGACGCGTGTTCCGCATCGATCCGCGCGGCGAGTGGGAGCTGGTCGCCCTATACGACGGCTGGCCGAACGGCCTGAAGATCCACAAGGACGGGCGCATCTTCATCGCCGACTACAAGCGCGGGCTGATGCAACTCGATCCGAAAACCGGCAAGGTCCATGCGCTGCTCGCAACCGCGTTCAGCGAGAGCTTCAAGGGCCTGAACGATCTGCACTTCGCCGACAACGGCGACCTGTACTTCACCGACCAGGGACAAAGCGGGATCGCCGATCCGAGCGGGCGCGTCTGGCGCCTGCGCGCGGGTGGCGAGTTGCAGCGCCTCGTGAGCAATGCGCCGTCGCCGAACGGCATCACGCTCAATCGCAAGAACAACCAGGTCTACGTCGCCATCACGCGCTCGCAGCAGGTGTGGCGCCTGCCGCTGATGCAGGGCGGGACGCCTTCGAAGACGGGCGTTGCGATCCAGCTTTCGGGCGGCCACGCGGGGCCCGACGGAATCGAGATGGACGACGAGGACGGCCTCGCGGTCTGCCATCTCGGCATCGGCGTCTGGCGGTTCGATGCGAATTGCCTGCCGACGCATCTCGTGCACGCGGGAAAGCAGCATCGCCTGATGACGAACATCGCGTTCGGCGGACCGAAGCGCCGCACGCTCTACATCACCGACTCGCTGAACGGGGAGATCCTGGTCGCCGAGATGCCGGTGGCCGGAAAGAAAATGTTCGCGCACCGCTGAAGGGAAGCGTCATGGCGAGACTCCTGCTGCTGGCCCTGTTTTTCGCTGCGTCGGCCCACGCGCAGTATCCGACGAAGCCGGTGCGCATCGTCGTCGGCTACGCGGCGGGCAGCTCGACCGACATCGTCGGCAGGGTCATGGCCGATCGGCTCGGCGCGTACTGGACCCAGAGCGTCTACGTGGAGAACCGCGGCGGCGCCGCAGGAAATCTCGCTGCCGACGCAGTCGCGAAAGCCGCGGGCGACGGCTACACGCTGCTGTTCGCCCAGAACGGTCTCGCGATCAGCGCAGCCGCATTGCCGAACCTGCCCTACAACGCCGAGAAAGACCTGCTGCCGCTCGCGCCGGTGGCCGCGACGCCGCACATCCTGATCGTCGCGCCGGAATTTCCGGCGAAGAACGTTGCGGAACTGATCTCGCGGGCGCGCGCCGAGCCCGGCCGGCTCGCGTACGCGTCTTCGGGCGTCGGCAACTCCGATCACCTGTGCGCGGAGCTGTTCAACCTGATGGCCGGAATCCAGGGCGTGCACGTGCCGTACAAGGGCGGCGCGCCGGCGGCGACCGACGTAATGGCCGGTCGCATCGCGTACTACTTCGCCGGGATGCCGGTCGGGTTGCCGCTTTCGAAATCGGGCAGGGTGCGCGCGCTCGGCACGACCGGCAAGACGCGCTTTTCAGGCGCAGCCGACATCCCGACCATCGCCGAGCAGGGCCTGCCGGAGTACCAGGCCACGCTGTGGCAGGGTTTCTTCGCGCCCGCGTCGATCGACGGAGCGGTGGCCGAGCGGATCGCGCGCGATGTGCGCACGGTACTCGCGCAGGCGCCGACGCGCGAGAAGATGGACAGCGTCGGCGTCGCCCTGTTCGAGGACACTCCGAGCAATTTCCGCACGTTCTTCTCCGCCGAGATCGAGAAGTGGCGCAACGTCGTGAAGAAGTCGAACCTGAAGCTGGAGTGAACCGATGACCCGCGGAATCCTAATTCTGATCATGCTCGTCGTACTGCAAGGCTGCGGCAGCATCAACGCGACCGTCAAGGACGCCGAAGGTCGCGACCTGATGCTGCTCGGACACGATCCGGTGTCGTACTTCGTGCACGGCAAGCCGCAGCGCGGCGATCCGAAATTCAATGCGACGCACGAAGGCAAGACCTACTACTTCGCGAGCGCCGCGCACCGCGACCAGTTCGCAGCCGCGCCGGCGAAGTACGAGCCGCAGTTCGGCGGCTTCTGCACGAACGGCGTCACCTACGGCGTGAAGCTGAGCTCGGACCCGACCGAGTTCGAGATCATCGACGGCAAGCTGTACATCTTCGGCGACGTGCTCGGGCATGAGTACTGGCTGCTTGAGAAGGAAAAGAACCTTCCGCGCGCGCACCAGATGTGGCCCGAGGCGAAGGACGTTCCGTGGGTCCAGCAGACGATGAAGCGCGCGATCTTCGATCGAGTGCCGTGGTACCAGTCCGGAGGCGGCCTGCGCGACGAATGGGAGCGGCGCAATCCCGGCAAGAAGCTCGTCTACGATCCGGGGCGCAGCTGGTACACGTGGTTCTTCAAGTATCCCGGCTGGCGTGCGCGCGAAGGGCACATGCAGCCCGCGCTCGGCATTCCGGGCGTCGATCCCTGCCCGCCCGCCTGCCCCGGCGAATTCACGCAGGGGTTCAAGCGGCCCTGACCTTCAGGCCGCGAGGAACTGCTCCTCGTCGAGCGCCATCACGGTGCCCGATCCGTTGACGACCGCATCGCGCAGGCCCTTCGCCTGCGACAGCACGTGGTCGCCGAAGAAGCGCGCGGTGGCGATCTTGGCGGTGTAGAACCTCGCGTCGCCCTGCTGCGCGGCGAGCTTTGCTTCGGCGACGAGCATTGCGCGTCCCATCTGCCAGCCGCCGCAGGTGATTCCCATCAGCTTGAGGAACGGCACCGCGCCTGCGAATGCGACGCGCGGCTCCTTGCCGGCGTGCGCAAGGATGAACTCGACGCATTCGGCGATCGATTCGACCGCAAAGGCAAGCGACACGCGCAGCGCGCGCGCATCGGCACTGCTCGAGCGGCCCAGCTCGTCGTCGAAGCGGCGCAGCTCGGCAAGCAACCCCCGCACGGTCGCGCCCGCCTCGCGGGCGATCTTGCGTCCCACCAGGTCGTTCGCCTGGATTCCCGTCGTGCCTTCGTAGATCGTCGCGATGCGGGCATCGCGGTAGTGCTGCGCCGCGCCGGTCTCCTCGATGAAACCCATGCCGCCGTGCACCTGCACGCCGAGCGACGCGACTTCGATGCCGGTCTCGGTGCACCAGCCCTTCACCACGGGAATGATCAGGTCGACGAAGGCCTGGTTGCGCTTGCGCGACTCCTTGTCCGGATGCAAATGCGCCGCGTCGAGCGCCGCCGCCGTGACGTACGCGAGCGCGCGCATCGCCTCGGTCTGCGACTTCATCAGCATCAGCATGCGGCGCACGTCCGGGTGACGGATGATCGGCACGGCCTTGCCGCCCGCGACCAGATCGCGCCCCTGCACGCGCTCCTTGGCGTACGCGAGCGCCCGCTGGAACGCCCGCTCGGCGATCGCCACGCCTTCGAGGCCGACCGCGAAGCGCGCGGCGTTCATCATGACGAACATGTATTCGAGGCCGCGGTTCTCCTCGCCGACCAGGTAGCCGACGGCCTTGTCGAACACGAGCACCGCGGTCGGGCTCGCATGGATGCCGAGCTTGTGCTCGATCGACGCGCACGTCGCGGTATTGCGCTTGCCGAGCGATCCGTCCGCGTTGACGAGGAACTTCGGCACCACGAACAGCGAGATTCCCTTCACGCCCTCGGGCGCGGTGGGCGTGCGCGCGAGCACGAGGTGCACGATGTTCTGCGCCAGATCGTGCTCTCCGTAGGTGATGAAGATCTTCTGTCCGGAGACGAGGAAATGGTCGCCCTGCGGCTCGGCCCGCGTGCGCACCAGCGCGAGGTCGGAGCCGGCCTGCGGCTCGGTGAGATTCATCGTGCCGGTCCACTCGCCGCTCGCCATCTTCGGCAGGAACGTCTTCTGCAGATGATCCGCGCCGCACAGCTCGAGCGCGTGCAGCGCGCCCTGCGTCAGCATCGGGCACAGCGAAAAGCTCATGTTCGCGCTGCACCACATCTCTTCGACCGGGGTGGCCACCAGTCTCGGCAGCCCCTGCCCGCCCCATTGCGCCGCCACCGGCAGCGAGCCCCAGCCGGCTTCCACGTACTTGCGGTACGCGTCCGGAAAGCCTTTCGGGGTCGTGACCGCGCCGTCGCGCCATTTGGAGCCTTCCTGATCACCAGAATAATTCAACGGATCAAGGACTTCAGAAGCGAACTTCGAGGCTTCTTCGAGGATCGCATCGACCGTCTCCGGGGTGGCTTCCTCGCATCCCGGCAGCTGCGCGACCGCGTCCAGCCCCGCCAACTCGTGCAGCAAGAACCGCATGTCCTTCAGCGGCGCTACGTAGGCACTCATTTCTTCAGCTCCTCGATCACTTCCGGCACCAGCTTGAACAGATCTCCGACGAGGCCATAGTCGGCAACCTGGAAGATCGGCGCCTCCTCGTCCTTGTTGATGGCAACGATCACGCGCGAATCCTTCATCCCGGCGAGGTGCTGGATCGCGCCGGAGATGCCGACCGCGATGTAGAGCTCGGGCGCGACGATCTTGCCGGTCTGCCCGACCTGCCAGTCGTTCGGCACGAACCCTGCGTCGACGGCGGCGCGCGATGCGCCCATCGCCGCATTGAGCTTGTCGGCAAGCGGCTCGAGCAGCTTGAAGTTCTCTCCGGATCCCATGCCTCGCCCGCCCGACACCACCACGCGTGCGGAGGTCAGCTCCGGGCGCTCGGATTTCGCTTCCTCGCGTCCGACGAACTTCGACAGGCCGCTGTCCGCGGGCGGCGCAACGCTCTCGACGGTCGCGCTGCCCCCGGTCGCGGCGGCCGCGTCGAAGCCGGTCATGCGCACCGTGATCAGCTTGATTTGGTCCTTCGACTTGACGGTGGCGAGCGCGTTGCCCGCGTAGATCGGGCGCACGAACGTGTCCGCGGACTCGACCGCGATGATGTCGGACACCTGCTGCGAATCCAGCAGCGCGGCGGCCCGCGGCATCACGTTCTTGCCGTTCGACGTGGCGGGCGCGAGCACGTGCGTGTAGTTCTTCGCGATCGAGACGATCAGCGCGGCCACGTTCTCCGCGATCTCGTCGTCGAGCTGCGCTGCGTCCGAGTGCAGCACCTTCGCAATGCCGGCGATTTGCGCCGCCGCCTTCGCCGCCTCGCCGCATCCGTGCCCTGCGACGAGCACGTGGATGTCGCCGCCGATTTTCTGCGCGGCGGTCACCGCATTGAGCGTGGATTTCTTGATCGTCTTGTTGTCGTGCTCGGCGAAGACCAGGACGGTCATCGGCGTCTCCTCAGATGACCTTGGCTTCGTTGCGCAGCTTGTCGACCAGCGTCTTCGCGTCGGGCACCTTGCTGCCCGCCTTGCGCTTGGCCGGCTCGACCACCTTGAGCGTCTGCAGGCGCGGCGCGACGTCGACCCCGAGCGCATCGGGCTTGAACGTCTCGAGCGTCTTCTTCTTCGCCTTCATGATGTTCGGCAGCGTGACGTAGCGCGGCTCGTTCAGCCGCAGGTCGGTCGTGACGACCGCCGGCAGCTGGATCGAGATCGTGTCCAGGCCGCCGTCGACTTCGCGCGTCACCTCGGCCCTGCCCTCGGCGATCTTCACTTTCGACGCAAACGTAGCCTGCGGCCAGCCGAGCAGCGCCGCGAGCATCTGCCCGGTCTGGTTCGAATCGTCGTCGATCGCCTGCTTGCCGAGGATCACCAGGTCCGGGCTTTCCTTCTGCACGATCGCCTTCAGCAATTTCGCCACCGCGAGCGGCTGCAGCTCGGCGTCGGTTTCGACGAGGATCGCCCGGTCGGCGCCGATCGCGAGCGCCGTGCGCAGCGTCTCCTGGCAGGCCATGACGCCGCAGGACACCGCAACGATCTCCTTGACGATGCCGGCTTCCTTCAGCCGCACCGCCTCCTCCACCGCGATCTCGTCGAACGGGTTCATCGACATCTTGACGTTCGCGGTCTCGACGCCCGAGCCGTCGGCCTTGACCCGCACCTTGACGTTGAAGTCGACTACGCGCTTGACGGCTACGAGTGCTTTCATGGGATTCAGGGCAGGCTTGGGAGGCGGACCGATTATAAGCCGCCCCGAGACCGGCGCAGTCGCCTCGGCGACTTCACGCCGGTGCTACCGAGAGTATGATGGGCGCGTCCGGCCAGCTCCGTCCGCCCGGGATCCTCAGGCACCAGCAGGCCACATAGCGAAGGGAACAACCATGAGCAACGGAAATCCGTTTGGAACGCCGTTCGTCGACGTGACGAAAATCCTCGAGCAATTCAAGATCCCCGGGGTCGACCTTAACGCGGTCCTCGAAGCGCGGCGCAAGGACGTGGAAGCGCTGACCCAGGCGAACCAGATCGCCTACGACAACATGCAGGCGCTCGCCAAGCGCGAGGCCGAGATCCTGCAGCAGACGATGACCGAGTGGCAGGCGGCGATGGCGGGAATGTCCCGCAAGAGCCCCGCGGAAATGGCCGCGAGCGGAACCGAGCTCGCGACCCAGGCCTTCGGCCGCGCGCTCGCCAACATGCGCGAGCTCGCGGAGATGGCGACGAAATCGCAGACCCAGGCCTACGAGGTGCTGAACAAGAGGTTCCAGGAAAACCTCGAGGAGATGAGAAAGCTGATGCAGCCGAAGTGAGGACGCGCCGATGCTGACCAACCGCCAGTTCAAGCTGATCGCACGACCGGTCGGGCTGCCGAAGCGCACCGATTTCGAGTTCACCAGCGTGCCGGTGGCCGAGCCCGGCGCCGGCGAAGTGCTGGTGAAGGTGCAGTACATCTCGCTCGACCCGGCGATGCGCGGCTGGATGAACGAGGGCAAGTCGTACATCCCGCCGGTGAAGCTGGGCGAGGTCATGCGCGCGGGTGCGGCGGGACGGGTGCTCGCGTCGAAGAATGCCGCGTTCGCAGAGGGCGACTACGTCACCGGCTGGACCGGCGTGCAGGAGTATTCGCTCAGCGACGGCAACGGGCTCGTGCGGGTGGATCCGCGCGTCGCACCGCTGCCGGTCTACCTCGGAACGCTCGGCATGCCGGGCATGACCGCATACTTCGGCCTGCTCGACATCGGCAAACCGCAGCCCGGCGACACGGTCGTCGTTTCCGGCGCGGCCGGCGCGGTCGGCACCGTGGTCGGCCAGATCGCGAAGATCAAGGGCTGCCGCGCGATCGGCATCGCCGGTGGTGCCGACAAGTGCCGCTACCTCACCCAGGAGCTCGGCTTCGACGCCGCGATCGACTACAAGTCGGGCGACCTCAAGGAAGGACTGAAGCAGCATTGCCCGCAGGGCGTGAACGTCTACTTCGACAACGTCGGCGGCGACATCCTCGATACAGTGCTGACGCGGATCACGCGCGGCGCGCGGATCGTGATCTGCGGCGCGATCTCGCAGTACAACAACACCGCGCCGGTGAAGGGGCCGTCGAACTACCTGTCGCTGCTCGTCAATCGCGCCAGCATGACCGGCATGGTCGTGTTCGACTACACCGGCCGCTATGCGCTCGCGGCGCGCGAGATGGCGGGCTGGATCGCGGAAGGAAAGCTCAAGACGCGCGAGGACATCGTCGACGGCTTCGACGCCTTTCCCGAAACGCTCCTCAGGCTCTTCAAGGGCGAGAATCTCGGCAAGCTGCTGATTCGCGTTGCCGGCGACTAGCGCAGACCTGCAGGGCCTCGCCGGCATGCGCCGGCTGGCGACGGGCCTGCTGGTGCTGATGGCCCTGGTGTTTCTCGCCGCGCTTTACTTCGAGCCGGGCGTGCCGCAGCTCGGCTACGTGCGCGCGTTCGCGGAGGCGGCGATGGTGGGGGCGCTCGCCGACTGGTTCGCCGTCACCGCGCTCTTTCGCCATCCGCTCGGCATCCCGATCCCGCATACGGCGATCATTCCGCGCAACAAGGATCGCATCGGCGAAAACATGGGCCGCTTCGTCGAGGAGAACTTCCTCGCCCCGCCGCTCGTCGCGGAACGCGTCGCCCACGTCGACTTCGCGGGCAAGCTCGCAAAATGGCTGTCGGAACCGGCGCAGGGCGCGTGGCTCGCCGGCGGCATCGCCTCGATCCTGCCGAGGATCCTGCACGCGCTCGACGACGACGACCTGCGCCGCTTCGCCGGCGAGCACCTGGTCGCCGGCGTGCGCAAGATCGATTTCGCGACGATCGCCGCCGAAGTGCTCGAGCTGCTCACCCGGGACAATCGCCATCACGTGCTCGTCACGCAGCTGATCGACCAGGCCAAGGACCTGCTCGAGGAGTTCAAGCCGCAGATCCGCGAGCGCGTGCGCAAGGAAGTCTGGTGGGGACTGCGCACCGTCGCCGTGGATGAGGTGCTGTATACGCGGATCATCGACGCGCTCGAGCGGTTTCTGGAAGAGCTGCGCGACACGCCGACGCACGAGATGCGCGCGCGCATCGACGCGCGGCTGCACCGGCTGATCGCGGACCTGCGGCAATCGCCCGAATTTCGTGCCATGGGCGAGTCACTGGTGCAACAGCTGCTCGAGAATCGCGAGCTCCAGGTCTACCTCGGGATCGTCTGGCACGAAGTGCGCGATCGCGTGCTCGCCGACGCCGCCCTGCCCGCCTCGGCGATCCGCAGCCAGCTGCAGGCGAGCATCGGCAACGTCGGGCTGGCGCTGCTCGGCGATCGCGCGATGCAGGAAAAGCTCAATGTCTGGGTGCGGCGCGAGATCGTCGAGCAGGTGGCGGCCCACGGCCACCACGTCGCCGCGCTGATCGCCGATACGGTGCGCAGGTGGGACCCGGAGACGATCACGCAGAAAGCGGAGACCGAGATCGGCAAGGATCTGCAGTACATCCGCATCAACGGCACGCTGATCGGCGGGCTGGTGGGATTGTTGCTGTACCTTTTCGCGAAGGGAGTATCGCCATGAAGGTGCTCGTCCTGAATGCCGGCTCGTCGAGCGTCAAGCACGTGGTCATCGACCCGGAAACGGAGGCCTGCGAGCTCGAGGGAAAAATCGAGCGCATCGGCCAGGGCGTCACGCACGAGCAGGCGTTCTCGCAGATCCTCGAGCGCTGCGGCGGGATCTCGATCGATGCGGTCGGCCACCGGGTCGTCCATGGCGGAAACGATTTCCACCAGGCTGCGCTGATCAACGCGGAGGTCGAAGCGGCGATCGCCGCCTGCGTGCCGCTCGCGCCGCTGCACAATCCGCACAATCTCGCCGGGATTCGCGCGGCTCGTGCGGCGCTCGGGACCCTCCCGCACGTCGCCGTGTTCGACACCGCGTTTCACGCGCGGCTGCCGCGCAGGGCGCGCACCTACGCGATCGATCAGCAGGTCGCGGAGCGCGAGGGCATCCGCCGCTATGGCTTTCACGGCACGTCGCACGAATATGTGGCGGGCCTCGCCGCGAAGGCAATCGGCCGGAACCTCGCCGAGCTGCGAATGATCACGCTGCATCTCGGCAATGGCGCGAGCGCTTGCGCAGTCGAGCTCGGCCATTCGACCGACACGAGCATGGGAATGACGCCGCTCGAGGGCCTGGTGATGGGAACGCGCGCCGGCGACATCGATCCGGGCGTGCTGCTGGCGCTCGCCCGCAAGGGCATGACGGCAGGCGACCTGGACACGCTGCTCAATCAGCAGAGCGGCCTCGCGGGACTCTCCGGGCATGGCAACGACTTGCGCGACATCGAGCGGCGCGCAGCGGAAGGCGACCAGCGCTCGCGGCTCGCGATCCAGGTTTTCGCGCACCGGGTACGCAAGTACATCGGCGCCTATGCCGCGGTCATGGGCGGCCTCGACGCAGTCGTGCTGACCGGCGGCATCGGGGAAAACGGCGCTGCGATGCGCCTGCGCATCCTGCAGCGGTTCGATTATCTCGGGCTCCTCGTCGACGAGGAGCGCAATGCCGATGCGCGCCTGGACGCGGCGAACCCGGTCGCGCGGATCAGCTCGGACGTCAGCCGCGTGGTCGTGCTTGCCGTGCGGACGAACGAAGAGCTCGCGATTGCGCGCCAGACTGCGCACGCGGTGCGCGAGAGCCAGCCGCGCGCCGATTCGACGGCGATCCCGATCGCCGTGAGCGCGCGCCACTTCCACCTCTGCGCGGCTTCATTCGAGAAGCTGTTCGGCCCGGGCCGCCAGCCGACCCGGTGGCGCGACATCTCGCAGCCCGGCCAGTTCGCCTGCGAGGAGAAAGTCAACCTGATCGGGCCGCGCGGGCGCATCGATGGCGTCCGGCTGCTCGGTCCGCTGCGCGGCAAGGACCAGGTCGAGATCTCGCGCACCGACGAGTTCAAGCTGGGCGTGGATGCCCCGGTGCGCGACTCGGGCAAGGTCGAAGGCTCCGCGCCGATCATCCTCGAGGGGCCGGCAGGAACGCTGCACCTGCGCGAAGGCCTGATCTGCGCGAAGCGGCACATCCACATGGCGCCCGCGGATGCCAAGCGGTTCGCGGTCAAGGATGGCGACGAGGTCGAGGTCAGGGTCACCGGCGGCCCGAGGGACCTGACGTTCGGCGACGTGCTGATCCGGGTCAGCCCGATGTTCAAGCTCGAAATGCACATCGACACCGACGAGGCGAACGCCGCGGAAATCGACCAGGGCGCGAGCGGCGGGCTCGTCTATACCGACGCAACGGGCTTGAGCGGCACGCTGGTCGGTCGCCGTGCACGGCCCCCGGAGTAGGACTCAGCTTGCGGACGCGTCTGCGTCCTGCAGCGGCCAGATCGCGGCATAGCGCGACCAGAAGACCCGCGTTACGACGTGCGCAAACAGCGCGGGATCGCGCTTTCGCAAGGACAGCTCGGCGCCCGAGCGTTGCAGGGAATTTGCGCCGAAGTAGTCGGCAAGCACTCGCCGGACGCGTTCTTCGATCCGTATCGCCTCTGCCTCGTCGCGCGCGAGCAGCCGGCGTCCGCTCTCGAGCGCCTCGGCGAGCGACACCGCCTCGGCGAGAGCCGCCGCGTCGACAGGTGGAAACGCGCTTTCGATCAGCCAGACACCGTCTCGCACCGGGCCCCGGTAGCGATGCGTACCGAGCGCACTTTTCGTCTTGAGCCGCGACGTCTGAAGCTCGATGACAACGCCATCGGGGAGGGAAGCGAGCTGGTTCGCCACCTGCGTTAACGGTAACAGTGCATCCGCGGGCTGACTGTTGTGGATGAAAGTAATCTGCGCTTCTCGTCCCGAGACCGCCACGTCGGCGTCTTCGACCGCGTCGAGTCCAAGTTTCTTCGGCTTGCCGGGGAATGTGATCCGCAGGGCTGGATGCGTGTACGGATGGCACATCCAGGCGATCTGCGCGACGCGCGCAAGCTTTGCAATCGGCACGGCGACCGGCCCGCCCGCGATCGGAGCGAGGTCTCCGCCGATCGCAGGGGCGACGGCATGAACCGGCTCTGCGGCTGGAACCGGTTGCTCTTCCCCGCCCCGCAGATTCACAGTAGCGATGCCCATTGGAAACGCGTCGGGCTTACGGCACTCGGCGGCCTCCATGACGCCTTCCTCATTCAGAGTCGCACTGCGAAGCACCTTGTCCGTTTTTTCCAGATGCAGAAGAAAATCGACGACCGCGCCGCCGGACTTCAGCCCAGCACGTTTCCATTGCTTGACGTGGCCCGGATCCGCCGACGGGTCGTTGACGCAGAAGTTGTGCAGCCAGGGCGGCATCGCCTGGCCGGGTCGCGTGCGGCGGAACCAGGCGCCCAGGGGCTCGTCCGAGCCCGAGCGCTCCACGCAGGCGCGGCCGTTGGGCGCCGAGGCGTAGCAGCAGAGCGTGGCGCGATAGTCGCCAGCGGGAATGTCGACCGTGCGCACGAATTCTTCTGCCCGACGCTCCTTCTCGAGCACATAGACGCTTCCGCCGCACAATGCGAGCCTGCCGTCCGGCACTCGCAGGGCGCTCCTGACCACGCCTACCCACTCGTCTTGCTCTGCCGCATCGAGCGGCTCGTCCACCACGACCCGCACATTCGCCGCATCTTCGCTCTCGACCGATAAAGGCAGCAGTTCGCAGTCCGCTACCGCCTTCGTCCACCCCCGCCCGCCGGGTGAAATGCCGCGTCCGCGCATCGCCACCGACGTGAAGACGAAACCGTCGGACTCGTTCGGCACGTAAACGTCGCAGCGCATCGTCAGAGAATGGGGAGGCTCGCCGTGTAGAGGCCGGCGGCGATCGCCGGGTCGTCCCCGTCGGTCACGAGGAGCAACCGGAGAGTGCCGCCTTCGAGGTCGGCGTGCACGCCTTCGATCTTGTGCGACCGGTCGAGCCGGTAGAGGCAGCGCAGGCGTCCCTGTCGATCCGCGATCCCAAGCGCCGCACCCTTACAAGGCCCGTCGTTGTAGTTGTCTTCCGTGTCCTCGGCGATCGCGGCAAAGACGAATTCGCCGCTCGGCAACGCGGCTGCATCGGTAAAGCAAAGCGGAATCCCCTCGATTTCTCCGAGAACGACCGGGCAGATCGCGGACGGAATCAACGACTCTGCGGCTGCGATCGGACGACCCGCGCCGAGCACATCGAGCAGCGCGGAGAGCTGAAACCGTACTACCGCGTTCTCCACCGTGCGCTTGTTGCCCCGCTGCAGCAGGCACAGCTCGTCGCCAAGCACGATCGCGCCCTCGATATTGAGCGCGGCGAAGATCTCCTCCGGCACACTGAACAGCCCTGAAAGATCGCACACCTGCGGTATGTCGCCTGCCTCACCCTGCGCGTCGAGCGCGAGCAGCGCAGCCATGCGGCGATTGCGTTTCGAGCCGGAACCGAGCGCAAGCAGCGCGCCGTGAGGATATCCGGCGAATGATGGGAGCAGCGCCAGGGCCTCGAGATCGGGTTTGCGCGCCTTGCGTTCCTTGGCTGGCGCGGGCAGCTCTCCCGGAAAGAGCCGGATCAGATGGCCCGCTTTCGCTTCGGTGGCGTGGAATACGCCGAGGTGCAGCTCATCGTCGGCGACCACGTAGAGAAATCGACCCGCGCGCACCAGCCCGCTGGCAGCGCTGACATGAGCCGGGCGTCCGGCGCTTGGCGGCGCCGAGAGATCGAGCTCGCGGACCTTCGTAAGGGAGATCAGCATCCGGTCAACGGGCATTTTCCGGGAGACGACTTGAGGCGCTCCAGCACTTCGCGCCGCTTGTGCGTGGCGGCGTAGTCGCGGGCGGTATTGCCATTGCCGTCCCCGGCAGCGGGATCTGCACCCAGCTCGAGCAGCGTATTCACGGCCTGCAGCTTACCGCTGCCCGCGGCTGCCATCAGCGGTGTCGGCTGATTTCCCCACGCTGCGCGCACGTTCACATCCCCTCCTCTTTTCGCAAGCGGCGCCAGAGCTTCGGCGAGATCTGCAGCCACGGCTACGTGAACGATCGGCGAACCTCCGTGCGTCGCTTTCGGATCAGCACCCTTGTCGAGCAGGAGCTGGGCGCTACGCAGCGCGCCCGCCGTCAACGCCGCGCCCAGCGGGGTATCGCTGCCGTATTCCGAGGCCGGATTGGCGACGAAATTCGGATTCGCGCCGGCGTCGAGCAGCGCTGCAGCGATCTGCGGAAGGTCGGCGAATACCGCAACCATGAGGGGAGTGTAGCCGCGCGAGTTCACCGGATCGACCGGAACTTCGGCGCCGAGCAATGCTTTCACCGCCTCCAGGTTCCCGCGGCTGACTGCGAGGAAAAGCAGGCGCTGCTTTTCGGCCAGCTCCATCTCCAGGAGCATCTTCGAGAAATGCTCATGGCAGAAGTGCTCCAGTGCTTCCACTGCGCGCTTCACTTTCGCGCAGGTTCCGGGTTCGCCCGGGATCTGGACGAGACCAAACAGGTCGGACGCTCCGCCAAAACGCTGCCCGTAACGGTGCTCGGTCTTTTCGGTTCGGATCTCGAGCATCAGCGACGTCTGTCGCGGATCGGGATTCTTCGGCAGCCTCAGCGCAAACGATTGCGCGCCGAGATCGAGCGCGACGCCATCCTGCGGCACCTTGTCTATCGCCATCGGCTCGCTGCGCGCTACGGTGGTCCCTCCCACTCCGCCCTGCTCGTCGATGCCGAAATGCCACAGGATCAGATTCAGTTCCTTGACCCGCGGGCAGGCGCCGTCGCAATCCCAGGCGCGCAATCGAATGCTGTCGGCTTGCACGTCGAGACGGCCGCGCTGCCAGGTAAAGTTGCCGTCGAGCTGGGCGGCAAAGTCCGAGGTGCTGGACTGGCGCAAGTCACCCAGCCGGAGTTTTCCCTGCAATTGCGCCACGTCTTGCTGGCCGATCGGAAGTCGGTCCGCAAATCCCCACGCGATCACACCGGTGATCGCGATAAACAGGATTACGCATAGCGTGTAGATGACTTTGAATGCGGCACTCGGTCGGGTGGCCGGCGCCGAGGCTGAAGCGCTCGCCGCAAATTCGGTCTCGAACATTGCGCGCGCGCCGTCCGGCGCCGTGCTCGCTTTCGAGCCTAGAGGCATGCGAAACCTGCGGCGAAACCCGTTGAGGCCCTGGCTTCGGACCCGGAGCCACCAACGCACCTCCCTGCCCATGGAATTCTCGGCGTGCGGAAGGTTCTCGGGCGGATGGAAAGCGAATTGAAGCAGCGCAATCGTCGGCGCGGTCTGCGCGTCGCGCCACAGTGTATTGGTCTTGGACTTCTTCTTCTTGCCGATCCCGGAGTGCGTGGTGACCTGACAGATCAACTCGGCGCGCGCGGCGCCTTGTTCAACGGGTGGCCGCTCAAACTGCATCCGGCAGGTGACTGGCTCCCCCACCCTGGGTCGTGCGGGTGAAAAATGCACCACCGCGTCGCCGAGCACCTGCCATTCCCGAATCCGCAGCGCGACCCAGGCCACGAGCAACAGATAGCCCGCGCCGAACAATGCGATGAAGGCAAAGTCCTCCACGTCCGGCGATTCGCCGTCGCGCGCAGCCATGGCGGCGCCGATCGCGAAGAACAGCAGGACATTACTCAGGATGACAATTGCGATGCCGTACGCTTCGAGATC
>Ga0075429_100000195_pt1 | contig 40131 bp, 29 predicted proteins | sample RhiMetdeltSRZDD3_FD_75295 | JGI IMG/M metagenome (GOLD analysis project Ga0075429, IMG submission 75295) | Populus rhizosphere microbial communities from Tennessee, USA - Rhizosphere MetaG P. deltoides SRZDD3 | ecosystem: Host-associated > Plants > Roots > Rhizosphere > Soil | place: USA...
TACGTCTGTCCCGACGCCTTCTCGATCACCATGCCGAGCAGCACGTAGCCCGTGTTGTTGTAGCGGTATCCGGTCCCGGGCGCGAAGTCGAAGCTGTCGGCCGCGACGAAGTTCACGATCGCGTCGGGCGACAGCGCGTCGTTCCATGTCTTGGCCCACCCCGGCGACGACGTGTAGCTGTGGATGCCCGACGTGTGATTCAGCAGCTGACGGATTGACACCTTCTTTCCCTGCAGCGGGAACTGCGGCACGAACGTCGAGAGGTCGTCATCCAGCTTGACCCGCCCCTGTTCCACGAGCTTCATGACGGCGGCGGAGGTGAACTGCTTCGTGATCGATCCGATCTCGTAGATCGTCGCGGCGGTTGGCGCGCGCCAGACATCCACGTTGGCGAGACCGTGCGCGCCAAACGCCAGCGTATCGTTCCCGCGAATCACAGCGAACGCCGCGCTCGGCGCGCGCGATTCGGCGAGATAGGTAAAGACGAGCGAGTCGGCGCGCGCACGGAACGCGTCGCGCGCGATGGTCGATCGCTGGGCGGTGGCCGACGAGAGGCCGGCGAGCATCGCGAGGCCGGCGAGGCGGGAAGCACGCGTCATGTGACTGCTCCAGGGGGGATGCCGAAACGTACCTGTGTGACCGCGTGCGCGCGACCCGAGGAGCAGCAGGCGCTGATCCGGCGGCTCATCCTGCCAGCGAGTGTGGTTCTAGATTCTGGTAATGATGTAATGCACTGCCTTTCCCCCAGGGACGCACTTCGAGCAGCGGTAGCCGAGCGCCGGTAAGTCGAGCCCGGCGAGCAGGTGCCGGTCGGGCTCGAGCTGCTCGCCCGTCCCTGGCAGGAGTCGATGCTGCTCCGGGACAGCAGACGCCGCTATCGAACCTTTCCTCTTGACATCGAGAAGAGAGTCGATAGCTTTCCTCTCGATATCAAGATGAGAGGCGGCTTCGCATGGCCCGGCTTCCCGCTCCCCCCCAGAACGACGCCCTCCGCGGCTCGCTCGACCTGCTGGTCCTCAAGGCCCTGAGCCTGGGCCCGCTTCACGGCTGGGGCATTGGCCAGCGGATCCAGCAGATCTCCCAGGAGGCCCTCGCCGCCAACCAGGGATCGCTCTACCCGGCGCTCCAGCGTCTCGAGCACCGCGGTGTCATCACCAGCGATTGGGGCGAGAGCGAGAACAACCGCCGGGCCCGCTACTACACCATTACGCCGTCCGGCCGCGCCGCTCTCAAGTCCGAAGTGGAAAGCTGGCGGCGCTTTGCGGCCGCCATCGAAGTTGCGCTCGATGCCCGCTAAGCCATGAGCGTCTCCCAGGGTCTCCGCGCCCGGTTCCGCTCCCTTTTCCGCGGCCGGAATACCGAGCAACGGCTCGACAGTGAGTTCCAGTTTCATCTCGATATGGAAACCGAGGCGAACATCCGCCGAGGGCTCCCGCCCGCCGAGGCCCGTCGCCAGGCGGTCCTCGCCTTCGGCGCAGTCCAGCAGCACCGTGAGGAGTACCGCGACGGCCGCGGCCTCCGATGGATCCGGGAGCTGACCCGCGACGCCCGGCATTCGCTCCGATCGCTCCGGCGCGAGCCGTCATTCGCGGTCTCGGTGGTCGTCACCCTCGCCCTGGCCATCGGGGCCACCACCGCGGTCTTTACGCTGATGCGGCGCTCGGTACTGGAGCCGCTGCCGTATCCGTCGTCCGGCCGGCTGGTCTCCCTCACCACGCGGTACGCGGGGTGGGGGCTCGATCACGGAGCGGTCTCGGAGCCGGAGCTGGCCGATCTTGCCGGATTGTCACGGATCTTTTCCGCCGTCGCGGCGTACCGGGTGTCACCCCAGGATCTCGCCGGCAGCGAAGGTCAGGAGGCCGAGCGGCTCAACACCCTCCAGACCACCGCCTCGCTTCTCCCCCTGCTCGGCGTGAAGCCGGCGCTCGGTCGCCCGTTCCGGAACGACGAGGACGTTCCGGGGGGGTCGCCAGTGGCGCTGTTGAGTCACGGACTATGGCTGCGCCTGGGCGGTGATTCAGCGATCGTCGGCAAGACCATCCGGCTCAACGCCGTGCTCCATACCGTCCTGGGCGTGCTTCCTCCCTCGTTTGCGCTGGAGAATGCCGACCTGGTGATGCCAATCCGTTTCGATCCGGCAGATCCGAGCTCGCGCGGCGCCCACTACCTCCGGGTCATCGGCCGCCTTTCCGATGCGGTTTCCCCGGCCGAGGCTGATGCGGCCCTCGAAGCACTCTCGGCCCGACTGCGCGCCGACTATCCGGCGAACTACCAGCCGGACATGCAGTGGTCACTCACCAGCCGGTCGCTCCGCGACGCTGTCCTCGGCGATACCGCCAAGGTGCTCGGCCTGCTCACCGGTGCGGTGGTGCTGGTCCTCCTCATCGCCTGCGCGAACGTCGCCAACCTCATGCAGGCACGGCTGCAACGGCGGGAACGGGAACTGGCGTTGCGGACGGCGCTGGGCGCTGGCCGAGGCCGGCTGGTGCGCCAGCTTCTCACCGAGGGTCTGGTGCTGGCGCTGGTCGGCACCGGGTTAGGAATCGTGCTCGCCACGGCCGGCGGCAACATGGTGCTCGCCTTCGCTCCCGGCGCGGTGCCCCGGGTCGATCGCCTCGGGGTGGACCTCGGCATGCTCGCGACCGCGATCGCCGTGGCGGCCGGCAGCGTCCTCCTGTTCGGTCTCCTCCCCGCGCTCAGGGGCACGCGCATGGGCGCGGGCGGTCCGCGGGTCTGGGGGGCCCGCGGTGCGAGCGCGGAAGGGTGGAGAACCGGGCGGGGAATCATGGGGACGCTGGTGACCGTCGAGGTCGGTCTCGCGATGCTGGTCGTGGTCGCCGCGGGGCTCCTCTTCCAGAGCTATTCCCGGCTGGTGAAGCTCGATCTCGGCTTTTCCCCGTCCAACGCGGTGGCGTTCAACGTGAACGTGCCGGAGGCGGCCTACGAAACTCCGGTGGCCGTTTCCGGTTTTTATGCGCGTCTGCTGGCGGCGCTGGAGCAGTTGCCCGGGGTCGAGCACGCGGGAGGGGTGCTCAGCTTGCCGCTCCGAAGCGGCACCGGAAGCCTGGACATCGAGGTGGACGGCCGCCCGGCGGAGCAGGAGCGCTCGGCTCAGTCGCCCGTCTTCCAGGTCGTCACTCCCGGGTACTTCGAAGCCATGCGGATACCGCTGCTCGAGGGACGGCTGCCCGCCGGGAGCGACGATCCGCGGGCGCCGGTCGCCGTCTGGGTCAATCAGTCGGCGGCCCGGCGGCTCTGGCCCGGTGAATCGGCGCTGGGGAAACGATTCCGGATTGCCGGAGATTCGGCGCGGCCGTGGTTCACGGTGGCCGGTGTGGTGGGCGATGTCCGCACCGTCGCCGCCACGACGGAGCCCCGGTGGGAGTACTTCCTGGCCCATGCCCAGCTTCCCGGCGTCCTCGACGTCGGCCTCTTCCACCGGCCGCTCTCGATCGTGGTGCGCACCTCCGGCGATGCCGGCGCATTGGCCCCGTCGATCCGGCGGGTGCTGGCCGGCATCGACAGCCGGGTGGCGCCGGCGCAGCTCGAGCCCATGACCGAGGTGACCTCGCGGGCGATCGCCCGGCCCCGGCTGGTGGCGATCCTGCTGGGCGCCTTCGCGCTCCTCGCCGGGACGCTGGCGGCGGTGGGCATCTATGGGGTGCTGAGCTACGCGGTCAGTCGGCGGACCCGGGAAATCGGCATCCGGCTGGCACTGGGCGCGCGGCAGGAGCAGGTGGTGCGCCAGATGGCGGGGCAGGGACTCCGCGCTGCAGGCTGGGGGATTGCGATCGGCGGTGTGGCCGCGCTCGCGAGCGGCAGACTGCTCGAGGCACAATTGTTCGGAATCGGGCCGCGCGATCCGGTGGTGCTCGGCGCCAGCGTGTTAGGGCTGGCGCTGGTCTCGGTGGCCGCCTCGCTGATCCCGGCGCGACGGGCCGCCAAGGTGCAACCGGCGCGGACCCTCCGGGACGAGTAGCCGGCCGCGGAATTGGACCGCTGGAGGCGATCTGCCCAGGATGTCAGGGCGTCGCGCGGGCAAAGCGCAGCTCGCCACCCCCCGCAACGTAGATCCGCAGCGTGTCACCGGCGATGGCATAGCGCCGCGCCGATCCGAGGGACGCGAGATACCGGGTCTCCTGATTGGTGAGCGCGTCCTCCACGCACGCCATCTTGGTCGACAGCAGCGGTCCGAAGGACAGCGAATCGCCGGCGATCGTGGCGGTTCCCGAGAATCGATTGCAGGATCCGTTGCCGGATGCCCGGCCCGATTCGGCAAACGACAGCGTGGCGCGCCCCCGCTGGACTACCGGGACTCCTCCGACCTCTTCCAGCACCCAGGAGGTGCCCGGGAGCGGAATCACCGGGGCCGCTCTCCCTCCACTACAGGCACACACCGCCAGCAGCACGACCGCCCGTCCGGTTGCGCGCATAACGACCTCCGCTCGTGGTGCGCCAAGGAAGATACTTCAATCATCAACGCGTTCAGTCGTCTGCTGTTGTGGCAGCGTTGTCGTTTTACCGCCCGCATTCGCGATTCGATCGGGGGTGGGGTAATCTTGTAGCAGTGTCTCAACTCGAGCGGGTCCGCGACGCATTTTCCAAGTCCTATGCCGTGGAGCGGGAGGTTGGCCAGGGAGGCATGGCCACCGTCTACCTGGCGCGGGATCTGAAGCACGCCCGGCCCGTCGCCCTCAAGGTCCTCCGGCCCGAGCTGGCCGCCGCCATGGGAGGCGACCGGTTTCCCCGCGAAATCCAGATCGTGGCCCAGCTGGCCCACCCGCACATCCTCCCGCTGCACGATTCCGGGGAGCTGGGCGGTTTCCTCTATTACGTCATGCCGTTCGTGGAGGGCGAATCCCTCCGCCAGAAGCTCACCCGGGAGGGACGCCTCTCCCTTCACGAAGCGGTCCGGATACTCCGGGAAGTCACCGACGCCGTCGCCTATGCGCACCAGCGCGGCATCGTCCACCGCGACATCAAGCCCGACAACGTGATGCTCTCCGGGCGCCACGCCCTGGTCACCGACTTCGGCGTCGCCAAGGCGTTGAGCGCCGCGGCCGCCACCGACAAGCTCACCACGGTGGGGCTGGCCCTGGGCACCCCAGCCTACATGTCTCCCGAGCAGGCGATGGGCGAGACCGATCTCGACCATCGGTCGGACATCTACGCGCTCGGCGCCATGGGCTACGAGATGCTGACCGGCGCACCTCCCTTCAACCGATCCACGGCGCAGGCGATCCTCTCGGCGCATGTCCTCGAGACGGCCGAGCAGGTCGCCAGCAGGCGGGAGGATATACCGCCCGCACTGAACGAGCTGATCATGCGTTGTCTGGTAAAGAACAAGGCGGAGCGCTGGCAATCGGCCGACGAGATGCTGCCGATCCTGGAGGGGGCGGTCACCCCGAGCGGCGGGCTCACTCCCACCAGCACCCGTCCCTACAAGAAGACGGCGGCGCAGCCGAAGCCGAAGACCCGCCGGTGGGCGATCGGCGCCGTCACCGCCGCGGTGGTCGCGGTGGCCGGCTTCGGCGCGTGGAAGGCGCTCGGCGCCGACGACACTCCCGGTCCCAACCGGATGGCGGTGCTGCCCATTACCGATGTCTCGGGCTCCGACGGACAGCTGGTGACCGCGATGCACAACCAGCTCATCGTCTCCCTGGGGCAGATCGAAGGCGTGACGGTGGCGCCGGGGTCGGCGATGGAGGTCTACAAGACCGCGCCCAAGCCGGCGGCGGAGGTGGCGCAGGAGCTCAAGGTCGGCGCCCTGCTGGAGGGAAATGTGTTTCGTGCCGGCCAGCGGCTCCGGATCACCCTTCAGCTCACCAATCCGCGGACCATCGCGCAGATCTGGAGCAAGAGCTACGACATCGATTTGAAGAGCGATCTCTTCGATGCCATCGACAAGGTTATTCCCCAGATCATCGACGGGATCCGGCAGGCGGTTACCGGATCCAAGGCACCCCAATGAGGAATGCGGCATGAAGCGCTCGGTCGTGATTACCGGCATCACCCTCCTGCTGATCGCCTGCTCCCGGGAAGCCGCCCGGTCCGGCCCCGAGCCTGTGTTAGTGGTGGACGATAGCTCGGGTGTCCTCGTGGGCGGTGGCATGCCCTCGCCGGACGGGACCCGCATCGTCTTCGCGCGTTCGGTCGCCGGCAAGAGCGCGATCTTCGTCGCCGCGCCGGACGGGAGCAACCCGGTCCAGCTCACTCACGGGGTATGGGACTTCGAGCCGTGGTGGTCGCCGGATGGGAAATGGATTGCGTACTTCTCCGAGTCGCCCGATTACGACCTGTTCGTCGTGCCGGCCGACGGCGGCGAGCCTCGCTTGCTTTCGCCGGGACCCGCGCGGGATTCCCCCCGTGGGTGGCTCGCCGATGGCAGCGGCGTCGTCGCGAGCCGCACCCGTCAGGGCGATGACCACGTGGTCGTGGTGCCCCTCGATGGCAGCCCTCCGCGCCGCCTGGGCCCGGAGATGGCGGGGCATCAGCACGGCTCCATCTCTCCCGACGGAACCAAGTTCGGGTTCGACATCCACCAGGGCGGGGGTGACGCCACCGTCTGGGTGCAGGACCTGGCCGGGAGTGGCGCTCCGCGACAGCTCACCACCGAAAACCTGGAGAACACCTCCGCGGCGCTCATGTGGTCGCCCGACAGCCGCTCCATCGCCTATACGTCGCGTCGGACCGGAACCACGGATATCTGGGTCGTGGACGTCGGCTCCGGCCAGACGCGCCAGCTCACCAGTGATGTCCGCAACGACTTTGCGGCCCGCTGGTCTCCGGACGGAAAATGGATTGCATTTCTCTCGGACCGCGGGGGCCAGACCGACGTGTGGGTGGTGTTGGCCGCGGGGGGCAACGCGGTACGGGTCACCAACGACCGCGCGGTCGAAGTCAATCCGCGCTGGACTCCCGACGGGCGCGCGCTCTATTATGGCCGATCCCAGACCGACAGCGAGCTCGTGCTCCAGCCCGCCGACAGCGGTGCCGCCCGGACGCTCCTGTCCTGGCCCGGATACGTCATCTCGAATGCCGTAGTGTCTCCGGACGGCAAGACAATCCTGCTCGATTCCGATCGCAGCGGCAATTCCGATATCTGGTCGCTTCCGGTAAGTGGTGGAGAGCCGGTGCCCTTCGTCACCAGCCCGCTGGACGACCGTCTTCCGGAGTATTCCCCGGACGGCAGCCAGGTACGCTTCCGCTCCGATCGCGCCGGATCAGTCGATCTCTGGGTGATTCCTGCTGCGGGCGGGACGCCGCGACAGCTGACCGAGGGGCCGGCCACTGACGGGGAAGGGGCCTGGTCCCCCGACGGGAAAACGATCGTGTTCGTATCCAACCGCGGAGGCGCCGGCGGCGACCTCTGGCTCATCCCCTCGGCGGGCGGGGAAGCGACCAGGCTGACCCAGGGAAACGTTCGGCCCAACAGTGTGCAGTGGAGTCGGGACGGCAAGAACATCTTCTTCGTCGGGGAGCGGACCGGCGGAGGGCAGGATGAGTACCGGATCGCGGCGTCCGGAGGACGGCCCCAAGCGCTCGGTGCCAAACCCGGAATCGGGAACAGCAGACTCTCCCCTGATGGATCGCAAGTGTCCTACTCGAGCTTCGAGGGGGGCTGGGCCTTCCTGGATGTCATCCCGGCCATGGGCGGTGCTCCGCGTCGGCTCACCACCGAGACCGAGAGAGTCTTCCACCCCTTTGCGCTGTGGTCGCCCGATGGGAGTTTCCTGGCCATCGCGGCTCTCGATCTCGAGGCCAACCGGGACGCGACCGACCTGTGGACGGTGCGAATTGCCGACGGCTCCTGGCGTCGTCTGACCAAGACCCTCATGGCGAGCGAAATCCCGGCCGGATTTACCGCCGACGGGCACATGGTGATCGTGAGCTCCACCGTCCGCAATCAGATCATGAAGGTCGAGGTGGCGGACCTGCTCGGCGGGGCGGCACGGGAGAAGCCGTAGCGGACTCAGTCGGTGCGAAGCGCGGTCATCGGATCGACCGACGCCGCGCGCCGGGCCGGCAGGACGCTCGCGATGAGCGCGACGATCACCATTGCCCCTGACATCGCGGCGAAGACCGGCAGATCGAGCGGCATGAGCCCGTGAATCAGGGCCCGAAGTATCGTGACTGATGCCACGGCGAGCCCCGCCCCGACGATCACCCCAGCGGCTCCAAGTCCGAGCGCTTCGCGCAGGACCATCCAGGTCACGTCGAGACGCCGCGCGCCAAGCGCCACGCGAATTCCGATCTCGTAACGGCGTTGCGCCACGATGAAGGAGAGGACGCCGAACAAGCCGAGCGCGGCGAGGGCAAACGCCACGGTACCGAGAGAAGCCAGCCCCGAGGCGAGCATCGTGAGCGCTGCCACCTCTTTCGCCGCCGCGTCTTCGAAGCTGCGGACCCAGAGCACCGGCACTCGCGGATCGACCTGGCGGATGGCCTCGCGAATGGAGACGATCTGCGGCGTCGCGTCGCCCCGGGTGCGGACGTAAAAATAGGTGCGTGGGTTATAGGCCCGGTTCCCCGGGATGAACACCACGCCCTCCGCTTCCCGGAACGCAACCTCGCGGCGCTCCGGAACCACACCGATCACCGTGACCACGGTCGCGACCGAGTCGGCACCGATGCGAAGGGTCCGCCCGAGCGGCTCGGTCCCCTCCCAGTTGCGACGGACGAATGCTTCGTCCACGACGGCCACGGTCGGGCGCCCGGCGCGCTCGGCGGCGGAGAAGAGCCGTCCCCGTATCGGCCGGGTATTGGTCGCCTCGAACCACTGGCCCGAGACCTCGGCGAGATCGTCGAATCGTGGCTCGCTCGGGTCCTGGCCCGGCTCGGTGATCGGCGCGCCGGGGAGCATGTCGAACATCCCGAACGGCGCCAGCCCGGCCGACGCAACACCGGGAAGGTGACTGAGCCGGTCCAGCACCTCGCGCTGATAGGCGCGCCCGGTCACCGAGTCGAACGCCAGCAGGTCGAGATTCATCGACACCAGCAGCGCGCGGTTGGCCAGGGCGTCGAGGGCGGTCGAGGCCGGACGCTGGGCCGCCTGCACGAATACCGTCGACACGGCGATGAGGCCCAGCGAGGCGGCGATCTGGATCACGACGAGCGCGCTCCGGAGCCGGGAGCGGCGATATCCGCCGCCGGACGTGCCATCCTTGAGTGCACCGGTCAGGTCGGTCCGGGTGGCGCGGAGCGCCGGCGTGAGCCCGAAGGCAAGGGCGGTGACCATCGCGAGCGCAATCGTGAAGGCCAGCACTCGCCCGTCGATCGGAATGCGAAATGGGAGCGCAAGGAACCATGCGCGGAGCCCATCGAGCAGCCAGCGCGCAAACACGATCCCCAGCGCGCTGGCCATGAGCGCGAGCAGCGCCGTCTCCACGAGGAGCTGACGCACGACCCGTCCACGGGTGGCACCGAGCGAGAGGCGGACTGCGATCTCGCGCCCGCGCTGAATGGCGCGGGCGAGCAGCTGGTTGGCCAGGTTGGCGCACGCAACCAGCAGGAGAATCACCGGCACCGCCATGACGAACACCATCGCGCTCACCATCTCGGTCATATCCTTCGCGCGGTCGCCGCCGGTACGCACCTCGGCATAGGCATTCTTGCGCTCCACCGGATGCGCGGCGGCCAGCTGGGTCGCGACCGCTCCGGCCTGATGCTGGGCCTCGGCGAGAGTGGCGCCGGGTTTGAGCCGCCCGAAGACCTGGAGCCAGCGGTCTTCCATCACCGCCCGGGACGGGCCTTCCAAGGTCGGCATCCCCACCCGGAGATGCGGCGCCGCGGCGAGGGGAACGAAGAGCTCCGCCGCGCCGACGTCGGGGTCGATGACCTCGCCGGGGTAGAGCCCGAAGAATCCTTCGGGCGCCACGCCGATGATGGTGAAGATCCGGGTGCCGATGGTGACGACCTGGCCCAGGACGTCGGGACGCAGGTCGAACTTCCGTTTCCACCAGGCATGGCTGATGACGACCGCCTGCTCGACGGCGCGGGGATCGTCGCGCGCGGTGATGAACCGGCCGGTAGCGGGGCGGGTGCCCAGGACGTCGAAGTAGCCGTTCGAGACCAGCGCGCCGCGCACCGCCTGCGGCTCCCCTGCGACACTTACCGAGAGCTGCAGATTGGTAAAGGCCGCGATGCCGGAAAACGCCGGGATGCCGGTCTGCAGCAGGTCCCAGTCCACCAGTGACGCGTACTCCGGGCTCGACCGTCCCCACCGGGTATCCTGACCGATCCGCACGGTGGCGATCTCCCGCTGCCGCACTACGCCCGGATAGTCACGGAACATGACGGCATTGAGCACGCTGAATGCCGCCGTATTGACGCTGATGCCAGCGGCAAGGCAGAGGGTGGCGACGACCGCGAAGCCCGGGGTGCGGCGCATCGCGCGCGCCGCGTACCGCAGGTCCTGGAGGAGCTGTTCCAGAAGCACGGGAGTGCGGGACTCGTGGAATCGTTCCCGTGCCGCGGTCCGGTTGCCGAAGGCGCGCGCGGCGGCATGGCGCGCCTGGACCGGATCCATGCCGGTAGCGATCAGACGATCGGTTTCGAGCTCCAGGTGCGCCTGGATCTCTTCGGCAAAGTCCCGGTCCGGACGCTTGCGGAACCACATGGAATCATCCCTCCGAGAGGGCGGGACCGAGCACCCGCCCGATCGCGGCCGTCATGGCGCGCCAGCGACTGGCTTCGGCGCTCAGGTGCTTCCGGCCCCGCGCCGTCAGCTCGTAGTAGCGGGCCCGGCGCTGGTTCTCCGACACCCCCCATTCCGCCCGGACCAGGCGCTGGGCCTCGAGCCGCTGAAGGGCGGGGTAGAGCGACCCGTGCTCCACCAGAATCACCTCGTCCGAGCTTTCCTGGATCGCGCGGGCAATGCCCTGCCCGTGCTCGGGGTGAAAGAGCAGGGTGCGCAGGATCAGGAGATCGAGCGTCCCCTGCTGGAGCGCCATGCGCTCGCGATCGTCGCTTCGGGTAGACATTCTACCTGAAGGTACAGCGCCGGGCGGGGCCGGTCAACCGCAGCAGCTTCCGTGGAGTCCGGCGGCGCGCTGCAGACGTGTTGCGGATCTCCGAATCCTGTCCTACCTTGTTCCCCGGAGCCACTCCGGGGAGTCCCTGGTGAAGACAGCCGAGCTTGCCCTGCTGAACGGCACGCTGGACCTGCTGGTGATGCGCACCCTTGCGTGGGAGCCCAGGCACGGGTTCGCGATCGCGCGATGGATCAGGACGACGTCGGACGACGCGATCCTGGTCGAGGACCGGGCCCTGTACCTTGCGCTCCATCGCCTCGAGGAGCGGGGCCTGGTCGAGAGCGAGTGGGGACTCTCCGAGAACAATCGCCGGGCCCGCTTTTACCAGCTCACCCGGGCCGGACGGAAGCATCTCCAATCCCGCGCGAAGGTCTGGACGGCGTACGTCAACGCCGTGGCCAAGATTCTCGGCTCGACCGATTCAGAGCCGGCCTGACATGTCGGAGAACCGGATTCCCGGGCTTCGCCGAGTGTTTCGGATCTCCCGGTCCGGCGGTGCGGTCGGGCGGGAGATCGAGGAAGAGATCCGTTTCCATCTCGACGCGCGCACCGAGGAGCTGATCCGGCTCGGTCTCCCCGAGCAGGAGGCCAGGACCCGGGCGCTCGCAGAGTATGGCGACGTCGCTCAGAGCCGGCGGGAGCTGGCGCAGGTCGATCGGCGGCGACTCGGCAACGCCAACCGCAAGGAACGGCTGGGGTCGCTGTTCACCGACCTCCGTTATGCGGCCCGAAGTCTGGCGAGGCGGCCCGCCCTTCTGCTCGTCATCACTCTCACGCTGGGGCTGGGCATCGCGGCCAATGCCGTCATGTTCGGCGTAGTCGATCAGCTGCTGCTGCGGCCTCCGGTCCATGTCACCGGGGCCGACCGTCTCAGGCGGATCTACTTTCACGATGTCAAGGCGGGGGCGCAGACCTACCTCGGCGAAGTGACGACGTACCAGACCCTGCCGGCGTTGCGCGCCGGTGCTCCCGCCTTCTCCGAGCTCGCGGCCCTGGGCTTTCCGAGCGGCTACAGCCTGGGACGCGGCACCGACGCGCAGAGCGTTCAGGTTCAGCTTGTCTCGGGAAACTATTTCCGTCTGCTCGGTGTCCAGCCGAATCCGGGCCGCAGTTTTACCGAGGACGACGATCGGATCCCGGTCGGCACGCCGGTCGCGATCGTGGGTTACGGATTGTGGCGGCAACACTTCGGGGGCGACCCGAACGCCATCGGCCGCCCGCTGCTGCTTCAGGGGAAGACCTTCACCGTCGTGGGCGTGGCACCGCGGGGGTTTGCCGGCATCGACCGGGAACGGATCGACGTCTGGCTGCCGATCAGCTCCTATGCCACCGAAGAGATGGGCCCCGGGTGGCATAACACTCCCGACAACTGGTGGGCCCGGCTGATCGGGCGGGTTCGGGAGGGCGTGACCGCCGAGGTCGCCGCGGAACAGGCGACGGCCGCCTATCGAGGACTGGTTCGCCAGTGGAAGGATCCGCAGCGCGACTCTACCAGCTCCATCGTTCTCTCGTCCATCATCGGTGCCCGCTCACCCAACGGGCTGAGCCGGGAAGGGAGAGTCTCGCTCTGGCTCATGGGTGTCTCGGGTATCGTGCTGCTCATCGCATGCGCCAACGTCTCGAACCTGCTGATCGCCCGAACTCTCGAGCGCCGCCGGGAGATCGCGGTCCGCATGGCCATGGGAGTCAGCCGGGCCCGGCTGGTCGGCATGCTGTTGACCGAGGCCGCGCTGCTGTCGTTCTTCGGCTCGGTGGTGGCGCTCGCGATCGCACTGGGAGGCAGCCGGCTGGTGCAGGATGTTCTCCTGCCGACCATTGTGTGGAGCGAGTCGGTGCTGGACCGGCGGGTCTTCGCCTTTACGCTCGCCATCACCGTGGTTTGCATCCTGCTCGCGGGACTGGCGCCGGTGCTCCAGGGATTGGGTACCCGGGTCTCCGAAGGCCTCAAGGCCTCCTCCCGGCAAGTGGCGGGCGGACGGGGACGCCTCCGCTTCACGCTGATGCTGATGCAGACGGCGCTGTCGGTCCTCCTCCTCGTGGGTGCCGGATTGCTGGTGCGAAGCCTTCGGAACGTCGTGTCGCGGGAGGTGGGCATCGACCGCGACCGCGTGTTGCGGGTGAGCATGCCGCTGAGTCGCTTCGGATTCGACAGCGTGCAGATCGAGGATGTCTATCGGCGCGGCGTCGACCGGCTGCGGGCGATTCCGGGCGTGACCGGTGTCGCGGTCGCGCGGCTCACGGTTCCGATGTCGAGTGCGAGCGCGCGAGGCTTCTCCGTGCCGGGGGTCGAGCGACCGGAGCTGCCCGGTGGCGGTCCATACAATTCGGCGGTGACCTCGGGATTCTTCGCCACGGTCGGGGCCGCGATCATTCAGGGGCGGGATTTCACCCCGGCCGAGGAGCGGACGCCGGCGCGAGTGATCATCGTCAATGACGCAATCGCCAAGGCCTACTGGCCGAATGGCGGCGCCATAGGACAGTGCGCGAGGTACGGGGCGGACAGCGCCTGTTCAGAGGTCATCGGCGTGGTGCGCAACGTGCTCCAGTTCGGCCTGGTCAACGATGATCGGGCCATCGTCTATGCTCCGCCGAGCCATCCCGGGAACCGGAATGCCCCGCCGCGCGCGATGCTGGTCCGGGTGTCCGGTGACCCGGCCGCGATTATTCCAGCGGTACGACGAGCGCTCCAGGCGCTCGCACCCACCATGCCGTTCGTGCAGGTGAAGCCGTACAGCGATCTCGTGGCCTTGCAGCTGCAGCCGTGGCGGCTCGGGGCGACCATGTTCACACTCTTCGGCCTGATTGCCTTGCTCATTGCCGCCGTGGGTCTCTACAGCACCATGGCGTACTGGGTGTCGCAACGGAGCCACGAGATCGGCGTCCGGATGGCGCTGGGCGCGCAGCGATCCGACGTCGCGCGGCTGGTCGCGCTGCAGTCCTCCCGCGCGGTCGTGGCCGGCCTGCTGCTGGGCGGGGCGGGGGCCTTTCTCGGGTCGCGGCGGATTGGGGACCTCCTCTACGAAACGTCGCCCCACGAGCCGGCTGTGTACGGCGTGGCGGCGCTCATCCTCGGGCTCGCGGCAATCGTCGCCAGTGTCGTCCCGGTGCGGCGATCGACTGCCGTCGATCCGGCCCAGACGATCAGGAGCGAATAGAAGCGCCAGGTTGCTATCTTTGAGCTCTTCGTCCGCTTCCGAGAGCCTCGCCATGCGCAATCGCTTCATCCTGTCCCTCACCGCGCTGTTCGCGGTCACTCCACTGTCGGCCCAGAACAAGGCGCCGGTTGCCGCCGCCGACTACGGCAACTGGGAGAATCTCGCGCCTGCGACACTCTCTCCCAACGGACAGTGGCTCGCTTACGGCGTCAACCGGGTGAATGAGAACAACGAGCTCAGGCTTCGCGATCTCCGCCGGGACACGACGATCGTCGTGGCCCTGGCGACCGGCATTGCGTTCACGCCCGATTCACGCTGGATCGGCTACCTGGTCGGTGTCGCGCCCGCCACTCGCGACCGGCTGGAGCGGGAGAAGAAGCCGGTGCGCACCGCGCTCGGCTTCCGCGACCTGACGACGGGGCGGGTGGACACCGTGGCCGACGTGTCGGCGTTCCGGTTCAGTCCCGACGGCCGCCACCTCGCGATGCGACGCTATCCGGCGGAGGGGAAGAAGGTCGCCGACGTCATTGTGCAGGACCTCGTCGCCGGCACTCGAACCACCCTCGGCAGCGTGAGCGACTATGCCTGGGCGGAGCGGCGTCCGCTGCTCGCGCTCACGGTCGAGACCGAGGGGGGTGCGGGCAACTCGATTCAGCTCTTCGATGCGGCCACCGGCACGATCAAGGTGCTGGAGTCGTCGGCGGCGTTGTACCGTGGAATGTCCTGGCGCCCCAAAGCCGAAGACCTGGCGGTGCTCCGCACGGTGCCGGACAAATCCTATCGTGACACCACCCACGTCCTGCTTGCCTGGCAGGGACTGGGCTCCGCCGCTCCGGTCGCCCGATCGATCGATCCCCGAACCGGAGCCGCGATTCCCGCCGGCCGGCGCATTGCGGAGGGCCGCCGGCCTGTGTGGTCGAAGGATGGGGCCACCGTCCTGTTCGGCCTCGCGGACCGGCAGCGAGCACCCGACTCCGCGGCTGCGAAATCCGGGGTGGAGAAGGAGAAGCTTTCCGACGTTCAAGTGTGGCATGCCCGCGATGTCCGGCTGGTCCGGGCGCAGGAGGTTCAGGAAGCCCAGGATGCCCAGCGCACCCTGGCCGCCGCATGGCATCCCGGCAGCGGCACGGTGACACCGCTCGGCACCGACCTATTGGAGAGCATCGGGGTACTGGGGAACGCAGCCATCGTCACCGAAACCGACCGGAAGCCGTACGCCTGGGGCCAGATGTTCGGACGGCCGTTCAGCGACATCTGGGTGATCGATGCGCACACCGGCAAACGATCCAAAGCAATCGAGAAGGTTCGCTGGAATTACGGCGGCAGTCCGAGCGGGAAGCGGCTCGCATGGTACGACGGCAAGGACTACTGGAGCTACGACGTCGACACCGAAGTGAAGCGCAATCTCAGCAAAGGCGTGAGCGCCGATTTCTCCGATCCCGACTGGGACTACCCCGCCGACCTGCGTCCCCCCGCGGGGTTCCTCGGCTGGAGCAAAGGCGAGAAGAGCCTGCTGGTCTACGACAAGTATGACCTGTGGAGTCTCGATGCCGACGGCTCCGGAGGCCGCAAGCTCACCGATGGGCGTCCCGAGCGGATCGTGCACCGCGTCGTGCGCGTCGGAGGAACCGACGACGAGGGCATCGACCTGAGCAAGCCGGTCTACCTGACCCTGGCCGGAGAGCGGACCAAGCACTTCGGATACGCCAGAATCGTCCCGGGGCGGACTCCGGAGCGGCTGGTCTACGAGCCTCGGCGAATCGCACGCCTCATCAAGGCCGACAGCGCACTGGTGTTCGGTTTTACCCGCGAGGATTTCGACGACCCGCCCGACTGGTTCGTGGGCGACGCCGGGTTGGCCGGCGCGAAGCAGGTATCGGCGCTCAACCCGTTCCATTCGAGCTATGCCTGGGGCAGGTCGGAGCTGATGGATTTCAAGAGCGCCACGGGGTTGGCCCTGCAGGCCGGCTTGTACTATCCGGCCAACTACGATCCGGCAAAGAAGTACCCGATGATCGTGTACACCTACGAGCTGCTCTCGCAGGGCGTCCACAATTACGTGGTGCCATCGGAACGGAGTTACTACAACACCGCCGCCTGGACCGCCAACGGGTACCTGGTGCTCCAGCCCGACATCGTGTTTCGGGGCCGGGATCCCGGCATCTCGGCGCTCGAGGCGGTGGAGCCGGCGGTGCGGGCGGTGGTGGCGCGCGGGTTAGCGGATTCTGCGCGCGTCGGTCACATCGGCCACTCCTGGGGCGGGTACGAGGCGGTGTTTCTACCGACCCGTACCCGGATCTTCGCGGCCGGCGTCGCGGGCGCCGCCATTACCAACTTTCTCAGCTTCAACGGCGCGGTGCACTGGTCCGGCGGGAATGCCGAGTACGACCACTGGGAAACCGGGCAGGCGCGGATGGACGTGCCGCCCTGGGAGGACCTCGACGCGTATCTGCGCAATTCGCCGATCGCCAAGATCCAGGATCTGAAGACGCCGCTGCTGGTCGAGGCGGGTGACGCCGACGGTACCGTGGAATGGCACCAGTCGATGGAATTCTATCAGGCGGCGCGCCGCGCGGGACGCACCGATCTGGTGATGCTGGTGTATCCCGGAGAGGATCACGGATTGCGGAAGAAGGAAAACCAGATCGACTACCACCGGCGGATCAACCAGTGGTTCGGCCACTATCTCAAGGGCGAGCCGGCGCCGTCATGGATCACGGGAGGCATGACCTGGCTGGAGCGCAAAGCGGCGCTGGAGAGCAATCCCAAACCCTAGTGGTGACTCGTCGCCTCAGCGCATGAACTTCAACAAGGCGTTCCCCAGCCCCGTCAGGTAGACCGGAGCGCCATCCGGCCCCAGGATCACTCCGGTGATCAGCCCCGGCAGCGGCGCCCAGACGGCCGGGGTCAACAACTCCATCCGGGAGGTACCCGCGAGGCCTCGACGCTCGAATTCTTCGCCCACGTGTCGCTGCGCCTCGGTCAGGGTGCGAAAGGCGCTGTGCCGCGCGCCGGTCGCGGTATTTATGATGACCATCTCGTTGCCGAGCGGCACCGCGGCCCAGAGATTCCCGGCACGGTCCAGCTCGAGATTGTCCGCCGCCACGCTGTCCGCGAACACCGTCCGCTCGCTCACCGTCCCCGCGTCGAGATTCACGCGGAACCGTAACACGCGACCGCCGGTCGTCTCGGCCAGGTAGAGGTGCCCGTGCTGCTCGTCGATGACCAGGCCATTGGCAAAGAACAGGGAATCGACGATGAGCTGGGCCTCCGCGGCCGGCCGGCCATCCTGGACTCCCAGTCGGTAGAGCGCGCCTTCGGGCCGCTGGATGTCCACCGCCGCCCAGAGGCGGGCCTCCCCCTGCTCCGGAGTATTGTGCGCGCTCTGGGTGAACCAGATCGCCCCCTTGGAATCGCGCACTGCGGTGTTGATGCCGTAGCGGTGCTGGTAGATCTTCTCCGCCGCTCCGCTGGACAGCTCGACGCGGTAGATCGCCGCGCCGAACACGTCGGCCAGCAGCAGGTGGGTGCCACCCGGCTCCAGACTGACCCCGTTGGCACCGCCATTATGGTCCGGTGGCCGGTGGCTGTACCCCTTGGCGATCAGGTTGCCGAACGGCGTGCTGGTGCCATCGTCCGCGATCAGGCGGAGTCCGTCGAGCTGGTCGGCCACGATGAGGCGGCCATCGGGGAGGGCGATGCCATCCTCCGGCCGATTGAGCGAGCGATCGCGCGGAAAGACCGAGGTGGAGTCGTAGGTCCAGGAGGGCAGGGCCGCGGCAGCCCCGGGCTCGCTTTCGCTGTCGTCGCCGCTGTCGGCGCACCCGGCGGCGAGGATCGTGCTCGCGGCGAGCAATGCCATCGGGGTCAATGCCTTCACGGAAACTTCCCGGCTGGAGGAGCTGGAAGATATCCTCTTACGGCGCCGTGCGGGTCGCCTCGATCAGCCGCTTGAGCACTCCGTCTACGGCATTTCCCCGAATCCACCGCAGCACGACGACCATGTCATAGTCGGGAAGCACACACACGGCGTTGGTTCCATTTCCGAGGTGACAGAACGTGCTCGCGGGCGCGCTGGGCCACTGGCGCTGCCCGGTGTTGAGGAAGTAATTCATGAAACCGTAGGTCGGCTGCGGGCCCGTCGGCGTGAGCGCCTGGGTGATCCACCCATCGGAGAGAATGCGCTTCTCCCCCCACCGGCCCCGCGCCAGCGTGAGCAGACCGAATCGGGCCTGATCCCGCGCGCTGATCCACATGCCGCCGCCCCAATGCGCGCCACCGCCTACGGAAACCATTTGCCGGCCGTCGATCTCCACCGTCGAGTTCCGGTAGCCGTGCCACTCCCAGGTGTCGCTGGCGCCGATCGGGTCCATGACGAATTCCTTGAGCACCTCGGGCAGCGGCCGCTTCCAGACCCGGAGTAGCGCCAGCCCCAGCATGTTCACCCGGACGTCGTTGTACTTGTACGCCGTCCCGGGCTCGTTGCGCGCCCGCTTCTTGTAGTCCTCGATCGGCATGTTCGCGGGAGGCCGGTCCGACCAGTCGGGCTTGCTCCAGAGAGTGCCCTCCCAGTCGCTGGTCTGCCGGAGCAGGTGGTCCCAGGTGATTTTCGCGTTGTGCTCGGAGTCGAACTCACCCGTGGTGATCAGCTGCTTCACCTTGGCGTGGAGATCGGGAATCATTTTCCGGTCCCAGGCCAGCCCCGCCGTGCTCGAGAGAAAGCTCTTGGTGACGCTGTACGTGAGATCCACCCGCTCCGGCTCGCCCCACTCCGCCACCAGATACCCATTGCGCACGATGATGCCGGTCATATCGCCCCGCGGCTTGAACGGGCCCAGCGGCTCGGGCACCGGCTCCCGGCCGAAGGCGCTCTCCCAGTGGGCCTTTTCCAGATCGCGCGTCGTTCCGCTCTCCGATGCCTTCGCGAACGCAATCGCCGAATCCACCAGCGCGGCATTCAACCCCACCTCGGCGGGTGCCTTCCGGACCCATGTGCCGCGGGGCGGATAGTAGGAGACTTCCGCCGGCGTCGGCCTGGCCGGCAGCGCTTCCACCAGCAGCCGCAATGCGCTGCGCAGGTTCTGGGCGCCGACTCGCGCTCCGGGGAAGTGCCCATGCCGCACCACCACGAGGTCGAGCGACGGCACCACGTAGGTCTCCTGGCCACCCGCCCCCCGGAAGGCGAAGGCGTCGCGGGGGAGGGGCCAGGTTCCGCGCGCGTTGACCCACACCATCCCGCCGTAACTCGAGTCTGCCCACGCCGGCGCCGGCGTTGACACCAGGCTGGTCCACCCCGGAGGCAACAGCCGCTCGCCGTTCCAGACTCCGTCGTTCAGATACAGCAGGCCGAGCCGGGCCCAGTTGCGCGACGTGCCGTAGTCGTAGCCCGACAGCAGGAAGTTCCCGTACGGGTCGGTTTCCAGCACCTGGCGGCGGATGCCGATCTTGTCGAAGAGGGCCCGCTGCGGCCAGGTGAGGTACTCCTCCCCCCGCTTCTTCACCGCGTCGCGGATCAGAAGGCCGAGAGTCATCACATCCACGTTGCGGTAGCGACCGAAGGTGTTGGGCGGGAACTGCGGCTCGCGGGTGACGGAAAACTGGAACGCGTCGATGGCGCCCGTATATATGAGGTCGTGGTCGTGGTAGCCGGGCAGGTCCTCGGGGCTCCCCCGGCTGAAGCGGAGCCCGCTCGACATCCGGAGCAGGTCGATGACCCGGATCTTCGACCGTGGGTCGCCCGGGGTCTTGTGCCATTCCGGCACCGGCGCCGGGTCCTCGAGCTTGAAGGCGCCCTGGTGCACCAGCATCCCGATCAGGGTGCCGGTGATGCTCTTCCCCATCGACCAGCTCTCCAGCTGCATGTCCCGATGCGCCCCGTGACCGTACCGCTCGGCCACGATCCGGCCCCGGTGCACCACCACGAAGCCGGCGGTGAGGCCCTCGGGATTGGCGAAGGCGGAGTCGGTGGCCTGGCGGAGCTTGACGGTATCGATCCGCTCGTCCAGCGGCGTGGTGGGGAGGAGGTCGCCCATCGGCCATGGGGTCGTGGCGGCGTCGGGCAGTCGTGAGGTCACCGGGACCGGCGCGAAGAACACGGTGTCGCGGCCGGGCTGGTGAATGACACAGCCCTGGTCGCCGTACAGCTTGGCCTCGCGGGTTATGCGGCCGGCCAGCGTGACCCGGACCAGCTTGCGGCGGCGGTCGATCTGGACCGCGGAGATCGAGTCGAGCTTCTCGCCCAGGAAGTAGTCCGCCACGTGCGCCCGCGCTTCGGCCGAATCGCGCCCCGAGACGAACAGCGCCGAGCACAGGACTTTGGCGGTCCCCGCGACCTTCCAGCTGTCTGGATTGTCCGGCGGCATTCCGGGTTGGGCCCGGAGCGCGAGCGGCGCGGCCGCGAGGGCAAGTGCCGCGAGGGCGAGCTCGGCAGCGCGCGGGATCCGGATCATTTGACCCTCCTTGCGATGGCGATGCGCTTGGGGCCGCTCCCCAGCTCGAATTGCATGTTGCTCAGCACCTTCCGTGTCTGGACGTCGATCGCCGCCACGGCATCGGAGAACCAGAGGCTCACGAAGAGCACCCGGCCGTCGGGCCGCATGGCGAACCAGTGCGGAAAATGGCCGGTGCGGATCTGGGCCACTTCCTTCATGTCCGACAACCGGATCACGCGGACCAGATCGTTGATGTCGTCGCAGAGCCAGAGCTCCTGCCCCCCGTTCGCGATCTGGAGCGCGTGGGTCCAGGTGTCGCGATACGGCTGGGGCATCCCCTCGGGAAGAGTGCCCAGCTCGACTCGTCGGGTCTCCTTCCGCGTGACGGGATCGATCACCACGAAGCCGAGCAGCTTGGAGAGAGCGACGTAGATGACTTTGCCGTCCTCCGAGGGTTCCAGCGGACGCACCCCCGCGGTGGTCGGGATGGTGTGCAGCACGCTCTGCGTCGCCGGGTCGATGACTACGATCCCGGTGCCGAATTGGGCACCGACGTAGATGCGGGTGCCGTCGGCGGAGGTATAGGCGTCATGGGGACCGGCCGGCGCGGGAAGCTTCTTGATGAGCCGAAGCGGATCCAGCTGAACCACCGCGATGGCGCCTTCTCCCCGCATCGGAACGTAGGCGAAGCGGCCGTCTCGGGTGAGCGTCATCTGATTCGGGTCATTGCCGATCGGGATCTGACCGGTGATCCGGCCTGAGCGCGCGTCGATCACCTGAAAGTTCCCGGTCTTGTCACTGGCGAGGTACACCTTGGAGCCGTCCGCCGAGATCGCCAGCCCATGCGGCTTGGGGTCGACCTTGATCCGGCGGAGCTCACGGTAGGTGTAGGGGTCGACCTCGACCAGCTGATCGGCGTCGCCAAGGGTGACCCAGAGCGAGAGGTCGCGCGTCTGGGCCGGGAGCGCAGTGGCAACGAGGAGACCCGCCACACTGGACACCAGCAGTTTCATCCCGGCGTATCCTCGCTGGAAGACGGCGGAAATCGTATCAGGAAAAGCGCCTCATAGCCAGGTCGAGCCGACAGGGTGGCAGACGCGGACGGCTCTTGGTATTCTGGCTTCATGCGCCTGTTTACTGCGGTCATTCCTCTGGTGCTCCTGGGCGGGCGCTGGGAACAGCACCCCCATCCATCGCCGGAGACTCAAGCGACCGGGACGGTCCGTTTCGAGACCTCCTGCGCCGCCGCCGCGCGACCGCTGTTCAATCGCGCGGTGGCGCTGCTTCACTCCTTTGCGTTCTCCCAGGCCGCCGACGGATTCAATGCGGTGCTGCGCGCCGATCCCCGGTGCGCGATGGCCTGGTGGGGCATCGCGCTCACCGCCTGGGGCAATCCGTTCGCCGCGGGGGTCAAGCCGGCCACTCAGGTCGAGCGCGGACTCGACGCGGTCACCCGGGCTCGGGCGGCCGGGGCACCGACGCCCCGGGAATCCGGATACATCGAGGCAGTGGCCCGGCTGTACCAGCGCGCCGACTCGACGGATCAGCGCGCCCGGCTGCTGTCCTATCGCGACGCGATGGCCGAGCTGGTTGCGCGGGAGCCGAACGATACCGAAGCGGTGATCTTCCATGCTCTGGCACTCGCCATCACCGCCGATCCGGCCGACAAGACCTACGGGAGCCAGCTCGCGGCCGGAGCAACGCTGGAGCGGCTCTTTGCCGGGCTGCCCGACCATCCCGGTCTGGCCCACTACATCATCCATACTTACGACGTTCCGCCCCTGGCCGGACGCGCGCTGGGCGCGGCCCGAAGCTATTCGCGCATCGCCCCGACGATCTCACATGCCTTGCACATGCCATCGCATGCCTACACCCGGGTCGGTACCTGGCAACGGTCGGTCGACGCGAATGTGGCATCGGGGAACGCAGCGCGCCGGGAAGGCTCCACCGCCGAGGAGCTTCACGCCGCCGACTATCGAGTATACGCGTACCTGCAGATGGGACAGGACGGCGCCGCCCGAAAAACCCTCGTGGGGCTTCCGGTTATCGTCGCGCGTTTTGATCCGAAGGCAACCGGAAGCGCCGCACCCCCAGCCGCCGGCTATTTCGCCATTGCCGCGATTCCCGCGCGGTACGCGCTGGAGCGGGGCGCCTGGGCCGAGGCGGCCCGGCTCGAGCTCTCGCCGAGTCCGGTGCCATGGGCCGATGCGATGACCTGGTTCGCCCGCGCGCTCGGTGCGGCACGTATCGGAGACAGCATCGCCGCCGATACTGCCATCGCCGCGCTGGAGAGGATCCGGCAGAAGCTGACTCAGGCAGGCGAGCGGTATTGGAGCGAACAGGTGGAGATCCAGCGGCGCTCGGCGATGGCCTGGCGCGCCTTTGGCGCGGGACGCACCGACCTGGCGCTGACTGCGATGCGCGCGGCGGCGGAGCAGGAGGATGCAACCGAGAAGAACGCCATTACGCCCGGGCCGCTGGCCCCCGCCCGGGAGCTGCTCGGTGAAATGCTGCTCGCGGCGCATCAGCCGGCGCCGGCGCTCGCGGAGTTCCAGGCCACGCTGCGGAACGAGCCGAACCGGTTCCGCGCTCTCGCCGGAGCGGTCCGAGCGGCGAACGAGTCCGGCGACCGGGTCGCGGCGCGTAAGTACTCCGCGGAGCTCCGGAAGCTGGCTGCTCGAGGCGACCGGCCTCTGAGAGAGTGAATTCCGTCCGGCTGGTCAGGGCGCTTTGGCGGAGTCTGCTCTTGCCCGGGTGTCGATGGCGATCCAGTTCACTTCCCAGGTCTTGCCCCTATCGGCCGAGAAGGATTGCTCGAAGCGAGCTGACACCGGCGTGATGTCCGAGATGACGAACCGAACCAGGATGGCTCGTCCGTTCAAAGTTTCCTCCGAATAGAACTCCCCACGACCATTCCTGAACTCGCCGATGGCGGGTGGGCTCAGGGTCCCGGTGCGGCTGTTGGAAAAATTGAGACTCCACTGGCGGGTTTCCGGATTGTAGAGCCTGAGGCTCAAGCCCTCCAGATGGCCCGCAGGTCCATCCACCACGAGCTCCACCAGGTTGGCGCGTCCGTCCCAGACCTTTCGGACGACGCTGGTGCCTGCATACTCGACCCAGGTGGTGGAGCCGGTGAGGGGACGAAGAAGCCGCGACAGCCGAGTGGTCCAGGTGCCGATCTCGAAATCGAAATCGCGCTGCCCGTCTCGCTCCTGCGAGACCTGCCCGATCAGCCGGGAGCGTGCGGTGGGAACCAGCCGCCAGATCTCGGCCGGCGCCTGGAGATGGCGATCGAGCACCGGACCCACCGTCTCCCGCCATCGCGGCGACTCTTCGAGCGTCGCTTTCCACCGGTCATACTCGGACACACCGGGGAATCGGGCAAACCAGACGAACGCGTGCTCGCCTTCCCGCACCGGTAGACGCGGAAAGGTGTTCGGGGCGGGCTCCGTTTCGAATACCCCGAACGGGTGCACTCCGGTCGCCGCCAGCGCCGGGAGGATGACCCGCTCGAACGCCTCGGCGAATTTCCCGGCTGCCGGCGCGGTGAGGGTGTAGATCGTGGCGACGACCAACCCGGAAGGAGTGGCCGAATGGCCGGGACCGGGACGGTCACCCAGCTCGAACCCCGACCCGGGCTGCGCGGGCCGCAGCAGACGAACGTTGTCCGAGCTGATCATGGTGGCGTTCGCCGCCGCCTTGTTCGCTGCCCACACCGGACCGCCGTAGAATGCGGCGAGCGAAGCCGCGCGGGTCGGCATGTCGGGAAACCCGCGGAGCCAGGTGAACACATCCGGCCGGTCGATGTCCCGGAACTGGGCGATCACTTGCATGCCGGTCGCTTCCTGGGTCTCGACGAACTCGCGGTCGAAGAGCGCGATCAGCACATCCCGCTGCCCCGGATGGAGCGTGTACTGACGCAGCTCCACCACCCGGCAACAGCGCGTGGCCGGCGTCGGTGCGGGCGCGAGCGCAAGCATGAGGGTACTCCAGATCCGGAGCATGGTGCCTGAACAGTGGCGGCCAGGCGGTACTATCGCCATTGCCAATTGGTATCTTGCTGCCATGACCACTTTACACCTTCCCATCGAGCGGGCTTGCGGCACCCCCATCCACCGGCAGATTTACGAGGGGCTCCGGCGGGCCATCCTCGACGGCTTCCTGCGTCCCGGCCAGCGGGTCCTCTCGACCCGGGCCCTGGCCCTCGAGCTGGAGGTGTCGCGCCTGCCGGTGCTCTCGGCGTATGACCAGCTGCTCCACGAGGGCTATCTCGAAGGCCGGGTCGGCTCGGGCACCTTCGTCAGCGCGCTGTTGCCCGACGATCTTCTCGGTTCTCCGCTCTCGACTGCCGCCGTCGCTCGTCACGCTCCTCGCCCGCCGATCCGGACCTCTGGTGAAGGGAGGCTGGGCCCGTTCCGGATGAGTCTCCCGGCCCTGGACCAGTTTCCCCATGCCCTGTGGGCCAGGCTGGTGGCGCGGCATGCCCACGCGCTGACTCACGCGCAGATGGCCTACGGCGATGCGGCCGGAGTGGTCGCGCTGCGGGAAGCCATCGCGGCGCATGTGCGCGCCGCGCGCGCAGTCCGGTGCGAGGCCGAGCAGGTCCTCATCGTGTCCGGGTCCCAGGCGGCGCTCCGCTTGGCCGCCGCGGTGCTTCTTTCGCGAGGCGACCGGGTGGCGGTGGAGGAGCCGAGCTATCCTGGCGCGCGGGCCGCGCTGGCTGCGAGTGGAGCGGAGCTGGTACCGGTGCCAATCGACGACGAGGGAATCAGCGTGGCGTCGCTCAAGAAGCGCGGCGGGCGAGTGCGCGCGGCCTACGTGACCCCATCACACCAGTACCCGCTCGGGACGTCGATGACGGCCGCCCGGCGGTTCGCGCTGCTGGACTGGGCTCAGCAGCAAAACGCCTGGGTGCTGGAGGATGACTACGACAGCGAGTATCGCTACGTGAGCCGGCCACTCGGTGCGCTGCAGGGCATGGATGCGCACCAGCGGGTGATCTACATCGGCACCTTCAGCAAGGTGCTTTTTCCCGCCCTGCGTGTGGGATATCTCGTGGTGCCGCCCTCCCTCTGGCAGCGGTTCGTCGAGGCGCGGGAAGCCTTCGATCTCTTTTCTCCCACGCTGTATCAGCTGGCGCTGGCCGAGTTTCTGCGCGAGGGACATTTTGCCCGGCACCTTCGCCGCATGCGCCCGGTGTATCTGGAGCGGCGCGACGCGTTGCTCACCGGCCTGGCCCGACATTGCGGAGACCGCGTCACCGTGCACAATGCCGACGCCGGCCTTCACCTGGCGGCGCTGCTGCCTGCCGGGTTCGACGATCGGGAGGTGGTACGGCGCATGGCCATACGCGGGCTGACGGCGACGGCGCTCTCGACCTGTTATGCGGGGAAGGCGGCCCGAAGCGGATTGCTGCTGGGGTTTGGTGGCTCGACCGGGCGCCGCCTGCTCGAGGCCACCCGAACCCTGGCAAGTATCCTTTCGGATTCCGGCTAGCCCTGCGACGAGCGACTGCGCCTCACTCGTCGCGGAGCACCAGGACCGGATCGACCTTCGCGGTCCGGCGTGCGGGGAGGAGACACGCCACCACGGTCACCGCGCCGAGCAGCACCGAGCCTAGCAGCAGGTGGTAAGCCGGGGCGCGGCTCCTTCCAACGTCACGACCCCAGCCGCTGCCTCAGGAACGCAATCGTCTTCGGCCAGGCGTCCTTCGAGGCGGCGAGATTGGCCTGCTCCTCGGCTTCGTCGCGTGTGGCCTTGGGGTCGTCCTGCGCGCGGAGGAAGCCATGCACCGCGCCTTCGTAATTCACCCCGGTATAGGTCTTCCCCAGCGCCTTCATGATCGAATCGATTGCCGGCATCGCCGCGGTGATGCGCATGTCCTTGGAGCCGTTGAGCAGCATCACCGGGACCTTGATCTTGGCCAGCGAATCGGCGGCGGGTGTGCCGGGCACGGCCGGCGTCGTCGCGGTGGCCGGACTGCCGCCCGTCAGGTAGGGCAAGCCGTAAAACGCCACTCCGCCGGAGAAGCCCGTCACCCCGCCATGGACGGCGTGCATGAACGTGGTCGCGCCGCCCCAGCAGTAGCCGATGACCGCGTACTTCTGGGTCGCGGCCGGCTGGGTCATGGCCCAGTTGGCCGCGGCGGTGATGATGCGATTGCGCTCGGTGCTGTTGACGCCTCCGATCAGCCTCCGGGCCGAGTCTCCCGGCAGCTCGATCGAGGTCGGGCCACCGCGCACGCGGGAGAGGAAGTCCGGCGCGATGGCAATGAAGCCGTCGGCGGCCACCTGGTCCGCGACGCCGCGCACCCAGGTCGAGAGCCCGAAGATCTCGTGCACCACGACCACGACCGGCGCTTTCCGCCCGGCGGCAGGATAGACCACCCACGCCATCAGGGTGTCGGTGGATCCAGGCTCCACTGCGATCTTGACCCATTCCCCATGGCGCGGACTTGCAGCAAGTCGCGCCGGGGCCGTCACGTTGCTGGCCGGAATCCCCGGGGTGCCCTGCTGGCGTGCCTCGAGGGTCGTGATTCCGGTCGGGGGAGCCGCGAGGTCGACGGCGCTCATATGGGCGGCGTGCTCGTCGGGCAGTGGCCGGGAGGGCGGGGCATACTGGATGGTGCAGGCGGCAAGGAGGAGCAGTCCGAGGACGAGGCGGCGTGGCATGGTGACCTTCCCGAAGGCGGTTGAACCCAGCGTAGATCGTCTGGGAAGGAATTCTCGCCTCGTCTCCTGCAGCGCGCCAGCCCGAGATGCCTCGTTCCGGACTGGCCGCAAGACTTCCTTCGCAGCCGCATGGGTCGGAAGGACGGCGAGCGCCCATGCGGGTTTCTACCCGGATGGTGAATCGGCGGTTTCAGAGCGGCGGCGGACTGCGGCGATCACGAGGACGATTCCCATGAGCAGCCATGACCCCAGAGGAACCAGAAGAAATACGGAAGCGGGCTTCGGTCTCGGCGGACTCAATGCCACATATCCATAGATGACCAGGGAGCCCAAGGTGACGATCAGCATCAGCCGGCGCAGCGCCATTTGGGTGAGTGGCGGCCGCCGCGGCCGGACTCGCTCGACGAGCAGGAGGGCCACGAACGGGGAAAGCACCCAACCAGTAAAGAGAACCAGCAGGATGAGGGGGATGGTGGAGTCATTGCGATGACCGACACGCAGCATGATGGCGACCGAGCCTGCGGCTCCGGCGATCACCGCCAGTCGTGTCGCGTTCATCGCGATGCCTCCGAAGCCTTCGCACACCGCTCCGCCAGCTTCGGGTCATTCATTCGTTCCGCCCATTTCCCGAACCCCGCCGTCGGTCCGCGCCACCGGAGCTCCTCGACATCCGCGAACAGCGGTGCGTCGCTTCGCAGCGTGGCGAGGTCCTTGAACAGCAGCGCCTGCTGCCGGCGGTCTCCGAGCGCCTCCGGAGGAAAGGCCTCGATCGGCCCATAGCGCTTGAGCATCCGGGCAGCCGACACCGCGCCGATTCCCAGGATGCCGGGATAGCCATCCGCCGCATCCCCCACCAGCGCGAGAAAATCCGGTATCAGGCGCGGGCTGACCCCGAACTTCGCCATCACCGCGTCCTCGTTGCGGATCTGTTTCGCTTTCCGGTCCACTTGCACGACTCGATCATCCCGGACGCACTGGGCCAGATCCTTGTCGTTGGCCCAGATGCAGACCTTCTCGACCCGCGAGTCCTCCGAGGCGAGCCGGGCCGCAGACGCCAGCGCGTCATCCGCTTCCAGCTCGACCATCGGCCAGATCGCGACCCCCATGGCCGCGAGCGACTCTTCCAGCGGCTCGAACTGAACCCGGAGTGCGCGATCGATCCCCTCGCCGGTCTTGTAGTCCTGCCACAGCTCGTTGCGGAACGACTCGATGACATGGTCGGTGGCCACGCCGAGGTGGGTGGCACCGGTTTCGAACATCTCGAGGACCGAGTGCAGCACCCCGGCTGCGGCACCCAGCGGCCTCGGCGTCTTGGTCTTGATTCGGAGCCGGCCGTAATACTGGCGGAACAGCTCGTAGGTGCCGTCCACCAGGTGGACAATCATTATTCGACGTGAATCGCGCGGACCATGCCCAGCATCAGGTGGGGGCGCCCCGAAGCCGCGTCGGGGATCAGGCAATGGAGCACGTACTCGCCGCCCGGGAGCTCGACCGGCAGGTACGCGACCGCGCCGGGACCCAGCCGGGCGACACCCGCGACCGGTATCGCGTGAGCTCTCGGATTAGCGGCGCTCATCCAGTCCTTGAGCGTCGACCCGGCGAGGAGCCGGGCGATCCGCAGCTGATGATCCTGCCGGCTCCGATTCTCGACCCGCAGCAAATGGGACCCCGCCTTCCATTGCTCCGGGCCCGGATACGCATAGTCGACCATTGGCACCTCTTGGGTCCCGCGGGGTGGGGCGGCCGAATCGCGGCCGGTCACCACAATCTCCTTTGCCTCGCCGGAGCTCGCGTGGCGATGACCATCGCCTCCTCGGGAGACGCATCCCAGGACATACCGGCCCGCCGTCAGCTGGATCACGACCTCGCCGGTGTCGCCGATCTCGGGTCCGCCCAGCGCGACCGCGGGCGGTGGGGTGGTCCGGGCAGTATCGAGTGCCGCGAGGAACACTGCGACGTCCGTGCCGGTCGCGCTCTCGGGCAATTTGAAAACGACGAGGATGTGTCCCTTGCCGTCCTCCTCAACCCGGAGGCGGGTCCACCCGGCAGCGACGGAATCGGGCGCCGATACCGAGCCCGCCTGCACCGACACGAGGAGGTCCGCTGCCGGCTCGGATCGGAAGCGAAGCCACCAGAAGGACCCGCTCAGACCCAAAGCAAACACGCCGCCGAGCTGGAAGAACCAGGCGCGCTCGACTGATACGCGACCCATAACCCGCAGGGCAAATTGCGGAGCGACAAAGCGCCCGAGCCCTTTGAGAACCTGTGCCCATCCGAACAGCGTGAGCAGAAGTCCAGGCCAGTGCCATACGTTATGGAAGCCCACGATAATCCCCCCAAAACTCAGGCAGAGAAACCCTTCGGTAAACGCCCCGGAAGTCCCCTGGGCGACGAGGTCCTGGAAATACTGGACCCATGCCTTCGGCTGAAACAGATGGGAGAGTCCGATCACGAGGAGAGAGACGGCCGCAAAGACCTGGGTGGCGGGTTCCACCTTATCCGCAGCCTGGTCCGGTGCAGAAGAGCGGAACGAAAAGCTCGGAATGGATCAGCCACTTGCCGGCGACCTTCCGCCAATAGGCGGCGTACCGGCCGCCGGTGCGAAACGGGCCGCCGGGCGTCGTCCAGCTGCCAATCCAGCTGCCGCTCTCGGCGGCGGCCTGACCCGACACGCTCACAAGGACCGAATCCGGGGTTCGCACATAGACCGCGTCCTTGAATTCGGCGAATCGGGAGGCGAAAACGTCGCCCATCTCGGCGGGTGTGTGCAGGAAGGAGCCGTTGGACACCGACGCCTGGTATTCAGCCGACAGGAAGGCCACGATGCCGGGGACGTCGTGGCGAGCGATCGCCCGGTTGGATTCGGCACGAGCTCGCCGGATCTGGTCTTCGTCGGAAAGGTATTGCCGCATACTCCGGATCTCGATGCTTCCAGCGCTGGAGGCGCCGCCGACCAGGAGTGCAAGGAGCGCGAGCAGGATCATCGTGGGTCACCCTCCCGGAGGCACGGGTCCCAGCTCCGATTGTCTCGCGACCCAGCGATAGCAGAGCGCGATCACCACCGCGAACAACAGGATCCCCACCCATTGCGCCGTGCCGGCAAAACTCTCGCCGACCAGCGCGAGCGGCGCGGCCGAGCCGGTTGCCACGATGAGGCCCGCATTCAGCACGCCGAGCAGACTCTCTCCCACGATCAGTCCCGACGCCAGCAGTACTCCGAACCGCTTGGCCATCTCGGCGTTGCCGCGACGGTTCATCGCTCGATCGTAGAACCAGCCGATCAGCGCGCCGACGACCACGGGCTGCGTGGCATCCATGGGCAGATAGATCCCGATGCCGATCGCGAGCGGAGAGAGCCGGAGCACTTTGCGCCAGCCGAGAGTCTCGTCGAGCAGGATACAGGCGAGTCCCACCAGCGCCCCGATCCCGATCATCTTCCAGTCGAGCTCGGCGTTGAGCACCCCGCGCGCGAGCGTCGAGATCAATGCCGCCTGCGGCGCCGGCAGCGGATCGGCGCTGATCGCGGCCCGGTTAGGATCGCCGGGAAACCCATACGCGCGGTTCAACAGATCGAGCGTTGGCGGAATGATCAGCGATCCCGCGATCACGCCGACGATGAGCGCCACTTGCTGTTTCCACGGACTGGCGCCGACCAGCTGGCCGGTCTTCAGGTCCTGGAGATTGTCGTTGGAGATGGTGGCGATCGAGAAGACGATCGACACGGTGAAAAGCGCGAAAGCCACCAGCGCGGTGGTCGCCCCGGAACCAAGCGACGGCTGCCAGAAGACCGCCAGCAACAGGGCGACGGCCACCGTGGCGAGAATCCCGATGCCCGACACCGGGCTGTTGGACGCGCCGATGAGCCCCGCCATGTATCCCGCCACCGTCGCGACGAATCCGCCGATCAGCAGGGTGAACACCACCCCGCCCAGGACGAGCGACCATCCGGAAGCCGCGAGCGGCGTGCCGCCGATAAAGTCCCGGAGCAGCCACCCGATCAACAGCAGGCATCCGGCGGTCAGCAGGCCGATCATCCCCAGGGGGATATCCCGGTCGTCCAGGCCCCCGACGGACGGGGCGGAGCGGGCGCGAGCGGTGGCCAGGAGTCCCGCGAATACCGGCCGGACCAGCTTGATCAGGCTCCAGATGGCGGCGACCCCGATCGCGCCGGCGCCGATGAAGCGGACCTGGGTGCGCCAGACGGTCATGGCCACCTGGGCGGGGTCTCCCGGCACGCCCTGGCTCAGAATCGGGGTCGCGATTCCCCAGGCGATGATCAGCCCGGTGAGCATCGCCAGACCGACCGAGATGCCGACCAGATGACCGGCCCCGAGCAGCGCGAGCGAAAAGCCCAGGTTCATCGCGGTGGCGCCTGACCCCACGCGAAAGAACCGGGCCATTCCGGTCGCGGCGATTCCGGTGAAGCTCACTGCCAGCGTCGCCGCGGAGGCGAGTGCACCCATCGCAACGATCAGCGGCCCGCGCTTCCGCTCCAGCGCGTCGGGTGACGCCTCGTCGCCGGTGGCCCCCGCCTTGAGCACGGCCGCGGCGGCCAGCCCTTCGGGGAAGGGAAGGGTCGAGTTGACTACCAGCGCCCGCCGGAGCGGGATCGAGAACAGCACGCCGAGAATGCCGCCCAGCGCGCAGATCAGGAAGGTGGTCATGAAGGGGAAGCTTCTCCACCAGCCGACCATGATCAGTCCCGGCAGCACGAAGATGATCGCCGAGAGGGTTCCGCCCGCCGAGGCGACGGTCTGGACGATGTTGTTCTCCCGGATGTTGCCGGTGCGGAAGGCCCGGAGGACTCCCATGGAAATGACCGCGGCGGGAATCGACGAGGCGATGGTGATCCCGACCCGAAGCCCGAGATAGACATTGGCGGCGGTGAACACGATGGCGATCACCGCGCCCAGGATCAGGCCGCGGACGGTCAGCTCGGAGTCGGTTCTCATGGGGATCTTAGATACACCGCAATGACCGGCTTCGCTAGCACTGCTCAGGGGGCTCGGGTCCGATGTGGAAGAAGACGGGCCGATGTCGTCTTTGGGTTGATACCGCCGCCGTCATGTCAAACCAGGGAGGTTCCATGTTGCTGGTCCGCGAAATCATGCACTGCAAGCCCGGCAAGGTACGCCCCATGGTCGAGAAATTCATCGCGATGGACAAGCTCGGCCGGAAGGCCGGGATGCCGAAGATGCGGGTGATGACCGACTTCTGCGGGGAACGCTACTGGACCATCGTGGCGGAGATGGAGGTGGCCAGCGTGGAGGAATTCGAGAAAATGATGCAGGGTACCGGCCAGAGCCCCGAGGACCTCAAGGAAATGGAGCGCCTGATGGAGGGCTACCACGACCTGGTCGAGTGGGGGCGCCGGGAGATCTACAAGCTCGAGGGGTGAGCGTCAGCCGTCGGGAACGTGAGGGGGGCGAACGCCCCCCTGCGAAACTTCTGCAGTGGACCCATCGTAACAGTCGCGGGGGTGACAGTCGCCTCCGATCATTCTCTGCCAGAGATGAGCATTGATGCGAACACGGATCCCTCCAAGCGAGAATCCGCGCCGGGGCGCGCTGCGCCTCCTTCTGCTTGTCGGCGCCGGAATCGTCTGTGCCGGCTGCCATCCCGGCAACGAGGAGGCCAAGCGGCTGACCCGCGCCTGCGACACCGGAGACGCGGCGGCATGCAGCGGCCTCGGGCAGAAGCTCCTGAAGGGCGAATACATCCTCCGGGATCCCCCCCGTGCTGCCCGCGTGCTGAAGCAGGCCTGCGATGGCAAAGTCGCGGAGGGCTGTTCCCAGCTCGGAGCACTCTACCAGGACGGCCGGGGCGTGACTCGGGACTCGGCTCAGGCCCTCAGCCTGTTTCGGGTCGCGTGCGATGGCGGAGCCATGGCTGGCTGTACCCGGCTCGGCATGCTGCATCAACGAGGGGCGGGTGTCCCAAAGGATGCCACACGCGCGGCGGCCTTGTTTCAGCAAGCGTGCGAGGGCGGTCAGCCGCCTGCATGTGCTCACCTCGGCGAGCTCTATGCCGACGGCGAGGGAGTGGCTCAGGACGTGGCTCGAGCCGCCGGGCTGTTCCGGCAGTCCTGCGACGGCAAAGCACTCCGCGGCTGCGTCGGGCTGGGCCGCCTGCACTCGACCGGCGCAGGCGTAGCTCAGAACGATTCGCTGGCCGGCGTGCTCTTCAAGCAGGCCTGCGACGGCAACGAGCCGTCGGGCTGCTTCCGCCTGGGTGAGCGGTACGAAAACGGGAAGGGCGTGACTCAGGACTTCGGGAAGGCCGCGGATTTCTATTACCGGGGGTGCGACGGCCGGATCGGAGAGGCCTGCTATCGAATGGCGGAACTATACGAGAAGGGGGCCGGCGTTCGCCGCAACCCCGAGCGGGCCGCTGCGACCAGGCGCCGGGCCTGCGAGTACGGATACACCCCGGCGTGCCCGGCCCCGAAGGGCGCCTGATGGCCTCCGGAGAAATCCTGCTCTCAGCCGAGCACCTCACCAAGAGGTACCGGGACATCGTCGCGCTCAACGACGTCAGCTTCACCATCTCCGACGGCATCACCGGCATTCTCGGAGAGAACGGCGCCGGCAAGAGCACCGCCATCAAGATTTTCCTGGGACTGGTCCGGCCCACGTCCGGAGCTGTCACCGTGCTCGGGGAGAAGGCCGCCGAGAACTTGGCGGCACGGGCGCGGCTCGGCTATATGCCGGAGCACGATTGCCTGCCGAGTCAGGTGAGCGCGGCCGAATTCCTGACCCACATGGCCGAGGTGAGCGGTCTGCCGCCCAAAGTCGCGCGGACCCGAGCCGCCGATACCCTGCGGCATACCGGCCTGTTCGAGGAGCGCTACCGCGCGATTGGCGGCTACTCGACCGGGATGAAGCAGCGGGTCAAGCTGGGCCAGGCCCTGGTGCACGACCCGACCTTCGTGTTTCTCGACGAGCCGACGGCCGGGCTCGATCCGATGGGGCGGGAGGAAATGCTGACACTGGTCCGAAAGACCCACCGGGAGTTCGGCATCAGCGTGCTGTTCTCGTCCCACCTGATGGCCGACGTCGAGCGCACCTGCGACCGGATCATCGTGCTTCAGGGTGGTCGGCTGGTCCAGTCCGGCGAAGTCGGGCATTTCACCAAGGAAACCGAGACCGTTTTCATCGAGGTGGACACCAACCGGGACCGGCTCATCGCTGCGCTGGAGCAGCGCGGCGTGGTGGTGACGCTCGACGGCAGCGGTCTCACCATCGAGGGCCCCGACGAATCGGTCTACGACCGCGTCCGGGATGCCCTGATAGACGCCGAGGCGCCGCTCCGTCGCATGGCGCCGCGCCGGCGGGCACTGGCCGAGTTGTTCGAGCGCGATGGCGCCGCATGAGTAACCATACCTCCCTCCCGCCCGACCGCCCTGCCGCCCGTGCAGGCACCGTCTTCGATATCGGCTACCGGAGCTATGACGGGGTCCGCGAGGGCCGGGGCCGGTCACGGCGGGCGGTGTTCAAGGACGGGTTGCGAATCGCCCTGGGCCTTGGCCGAGGCGGGCGCGCCAAGCTCCTCCCCTGGCTCTTCATCGTGGTGCTGGCGGGGATCGGCCTGATCCTGGCGCTGATCGCGGGCGCGGCCGAACGGCTCGGTGGACCCGAGGCCGCCGCGAACGTGCCGTCGCATTCCGATTACTACGGCATCGCCTCGATCGTGCTCTTCGTCTTCGCGGCCGTGGGGGCGCCGGAGCTGCTCTGCCGGGACCGCCGGGAGGGCACCATCAATCTGTACCTGGTGCGGCCACTGACCGGATCAGACTACATCGTGTCGCGCTGGGCCGCGTTCCTCACCGTCATGCTCGGCGCAGCGTGGCTGCCCCAGATCATCCTGCTGCTGGGCCGCGCGGGGGGAGCGCCCGCGCCGATGGCATATCTGGCTGCCAACTGGCTCGACATCCCCAAGTTTCTCCTGGCGGGCATCGCAATGGCGGCTTACGCCGTGACCCTGGCGATGCTGACCGCCTCGTTCACCACCCGGCGCGCCTACGCCTCGGTATTCCTGGTCGGACTGTTCGCGATCACCGCGCCGTTTACGCTGGGGCTGGCTCAGGAGATCGGCGGCAAGACCGGCCAGTGGATTTCGATGTTCAGCCTCACCAACATCCCGGTCCACGTGAACGACGTGATCTTCGGCGAGATGAGCGACATGACCGAAGAGGCCCCGGCCCGGCTTTTCCCGGCATCGGTGAAGGTTGCCTGGTACTTCGCATGGACCGTGCTGCCGTTCGGAGTGCTCTGGGCCCGGTACCGGAAGCTGACGCCATGAGCACCGCGGCGCCGGCGATTCGGGTCGACGGGGTGTCCCGCTGGTTCGGGAGCGTCGTGGCCGTGAGCGAGATCAGTTTCGACGTGATGCCGGGGATCACCGGTCTCCTGGGACCCAACGGGGCAGGCAAGACCACGCTGCTCCGGATGATGACCGGTCTCGCCGCGACCTCGAGCGGCACGGTCACCGTGCTGGGGCAACCGGTGCGTGATAACCCGCCCCTGTACCGGCGGCTGGGCGTGATGTCGGAGCACGAGACCGTCTACGGCTTCATGACCGGCCGCCAGTTCGTCCGGATGATGGGGAAGCTGCGGGGCGTGGCCGACCTGGAGCCGGCGGTGGACCGCGCCATCTCGCTCGTTGATCTGGCCGATGCCCAGCACCGCCCGATGGACACGTACTCGCGGGGCATGCGTCAGCGGATGCGGCTGGCGGCGACCCTGGTCCACGATCCGGAAATACTCATACTCGACGAGCCGCTCAACGGCGCCGACCCGAGGCAGCGGGTGCATTTCCAGCACCTGCTTCGGAAGCTCGCCGCGGAGGGGCGGACCATCGTGCTCTCCTCGCACATCCTGGAAGAGGTAGAGCAGCTGGCGGACACCGTGCTGCTCATCGTGAATGGCAAACTGGCTGCCTCGGGAGGGTTCCGGGCCATCCGGGCGGCGCTCAACCAGCGGCCCTACCACGTGCGGGTCATGTGCGACGCGCCCCGTCGGCTGGCCTCGGCGGTCCTGGCCCTCGACTCCGTGGATGCGGTGCACGTGGATCCCGACGGCGCGATCGTGGTTCTGAGCCGGAATGTTCTCGATCTCCAGATCGAGCTGCCCCGGCTGGCGCAGTCGGCTGCGATCAGTCTCCGCAGGGTGGAGCCGCTGGATGACTCACTCGAAAGCGTCTTCGGATACCTGGTGGAGAGCTGATGAGCGCGGTCTACTTTCTCACCCTGCGCCAGCTGTCCGGTCGCTGGCGGATCGTGGTGATGACGGTGCTGGCAGCCCTGCCGGTGGTCATCGCGGTGCTGATGCTCAGGTCCAGCAGCGCGCCCTCGGTCCGGGAATTCGAGACGGTGGTGCTGAGCGGCATGCTGGCCGGCTCCATCGCGCCCCTGGTGGTGCTGGCGATCGCGGGCGCTGCCTTCGCCAATGAGCTGGAGGACCGGACGCTCGCGAACCTGACGCTTTCGCCGCTTCCCCGGTGGGAGATCGTGGTCCCGAAGCTGCTGGCGGCGATCACGATCGCCGGGCCGTTCATCGCGGTGAGTGCGCTCCTTACCAGTCACGTGGCGTTTCTGGGAGACCTGCGGGCCACGATCGCGGTCACCGTGTCCGCGCTGGTCGGCGTGGCGCTCTACGCCTCGATGTTCGTGTGGCTCGGCCTGGTGACCACCCAGGCGATCGGCATCGGGCTGCTGTACATCGTCCTCTGGGAAGGATTCTTCGCCGGGTTCGTGGCGGGAGCGCGGATGCTGAGCATTCGCCATTACGCCATCGCGCTGATGCATGGGCTGGACGGGCGCCGGTTTGCCGCGGGCTCCCACATGAGCCTGGTCCTGGCCATTGTCGTGGCCGTGGTGGTGTTCGGCGGGTTCCTGATGCTCTCGATCCGGCGGCTGCGCCGGATGGACGTGCCGTAGAAAAGGTACGGCCTGCAGCCGCTTGGTTATGGTCGCCCGAGACGGGATCCATAGAGTGGAGTCCCGCAAGGTCACGCGGAGTCGCGGAGGGCGCGGAGGAGAGGGGAATGCGAGAGCTGGATGACGTCACGGGAGAAATCGTGGACGCTTCGCTCCGCATTCATCGTGACTTGGGACCGGGGCTGTTGGAATCGGTGTACGAAGCTGTGCTGGCACGGACGCTCGGGAAACGTGGATTTCAGGTCGAGCGACAACGAGCCATCCGCTTCGAGTATGACGAGATGGTGTTCGAGGAAGGATTCCGCATCGATCTCCTGGTTGATAACCGAGTGATCGTGGAGCTGAAATCCGTAGAGCGACTGGCCCCGGTCCACAGCAAGCAGCTCCTGACTTATCTCAAGCTGACAAATACCCCCGTCGGTCTGCTCATCAACTTTGGCGCCGCGACCTTGCGGGAGGGATTGCACCGCGTCGTGAACGGACTCCCCGCTTCCGCGTCTCCGCGGCTCCGCGTGAACCAGGACCGGCAAAGATCCTCAAGATGAAGCCTTCGATGTAATCCTTCGATGTCATCGAGGATCACTCCGACCGCAGCGCCTCGATCGGGTCGGCTCGGGTGGCTCTCCAGGCCGGCACCAGGCACGCCGCCGCCGAAACGAGGAGGAGGAGCGCCACCATTGCCAGGAACACCATCGGCTCGACCGGGGAAACCTCGTAGAGCGACGATCGCAGCACCCGGGTGAACACCACGGATCCGGCAAAGCCCACCACCAGCCCGAGCACCGGGAAGACCAACCCCTCGCGGAGCACCTGCCGCAGCACCTGGCCCGCATCGGCGCCCAGCGCGATCCGGATGCCGAATTCCCGGGTCCGCACCGCTACCGCGTAGGCCAGCACCGCGAAGATACCGCTCGCCGCCAGCAGCAGCGCGGCGATGCCGAAGCCGCCGAACAGAATGGCGTCGAAGCGGTGCCGGGCCCAGGATCCGCTCACCAGCTCCGTCAGCGGCCGCACGTCCCGCAGGGCCAGCTCGGGATCCACCGACGCGATGGCCTGGCGCACCTCGGGCAGCACCGCCATCGGCGGTCCTGCCGTTTTCAGGAACACCATCCGCGACGGGTAGGTAAACTGCTGGTATGGAGTGTAGAAGCTCGCAAAGTTGGGTTGGCGGTCGAGCGGCTGATACACCACGTCGCCCACGATGCCCACGATCTCGGCGCTCCGCTCCGGGCTGTCGAAGTTGCTGCCGCCACCGAACCAGACCCGTTTCCCGATGGGGTCCTCATCGGGCCAGAAGCGGCGCGCGGCCGTTTCGCTGATCACCGTGACCCGGCGGGCACCGTCCCGATCGGCGGCGGTGAATGCCCGGCCGCGCCGGAGCGGAATGCCGAGAGTGACGAAGTGGTCGGGTCCGATGTAGTGGCGGAGCACCGGCGGGGCCTGACCCGGCTGCGGAGCCGGCCGCCCTTCGATGTAGAGGGTACTGTTTGCCGTTCCACTGAGCGGAGCGCCGCCGTCCACGCTGGCAGACTGTACTCCGGGAACCCGCCCAACCGCCTCCAGCACCCGGGTCACGAAGGCCGGGGCGTCAGCGGTAGGAACCCGTACCTCGGAGGGGATTAGCCAAAAGGTGAGCACACCGGCCGGCTCGACCCCGATGTTCACCCTCCGCATCCGCTCGAAGCTGGTGATCAGCAGGCCGGCGGTCACCACCAGCACCATGGCGAGCGCCGCCTCGACCCCGACGATCAGGTTCCGCGGGGACAGCCGCCGGGGCGAGGCCGGGCGACCGGCGATGCCGAGCGAGGCACCCCTGACTCCCTGAGATACGTCGAGCCGGAACGCGCTCAGCGCCGGTGGAATCGCGATCAGCAGTGCGGTCACCGCGACCAGCACGACGCCGAAGCCCAGCTCGGCCAGTGAAAATCTGAGCTCATCGAAGGGCGCCAGGCTGCCGTAGAAATTGGCCGGCGCCCAGACATTGGCGGGTGGGGCGATGGCCGCGCTGATCCACCAGGCCAGCACGATTCCCAGGGCTCCGCCCACCACCGCCAGCGCTACTCCTTCCATCAGCAGGTGCCGGAACAGCCGGCCGGTACTGCTGCCCAGAGCCACCCGGACCGCCGATTCCTGCCGCCGCGCGGCGGCCCGCCCCAGGAGCAGGTTGGTCACGTTGGAGGCGGCGAGCAGATGGAACAGGGCCATCGCGCCGAGCAGCACGAAGAGCGACCGCCGGATGCCGGGCTCGACCCGGGCCGCATTGAGTGAAACGGCACTCGCGTTGACCCGCTCCGCCCGGAACTCCGGGTCGCTGGGAATCTCCAGGTTGATCTCCTGGCCCAGAATCTCGAGCTCGGCTCGCGCGGCGGCCGGGGTGACGTCGTCCCGCAGCCGTCCGACCGCGCTGATGAAGTTCTGGTTGGTGGTCAGGTACTCGGCGTAGGTGATCAGCGGCGACATCGTCGCAGGAATCCACAGCTCGGCCTGCCCCGAGAGTCCCCGAAAGCCTCCGGGAAGTATGCCGATCACGGTGAGCGGAGTCCCGTTCAGCCGGATGGTCCGTCCGACCAGGGCGAGATCGCCGCCAAAGCGGCGGACCCAGAGGTCGTGTCCGAGGATTACGACCGGGGAGGGGCGAGCCGGATCGTTCTCGGCATCGGCAAAGAGGCGACCCCGCTCCGGGATGACGCGCACCACCCGGAAATACGAGGGGGAGACCCGCTCGCTCTGCACCAGTTCGGCGTCGGCGCCACTCTCCCCCGACAGCGTCAGCGAAGCCGGCGAGTAGCTGGCGACGCTCTCGAAGCTCCGCTGCCGGGCCTCGAGCAACCGGAAGCGCGGGAACGACCAGCGCTCCCGGCGGGGAGGCTCGTTTCTCGGATGCCGCTCGAGGTAGAGCATTGC
>Ga0075429_100000196_pt1 | contig 40118 bp, 38 predicted proteins | sample RhiMetdeltSRZDD3_FD_75295 | JGI IMG/M metagenome (GOLD analysis project Ga0075429, IMG submission 75295) | Populus rhizosphere microbial communities from Tennessee, USA - Rhizosphere MetaG P. deltoides SRZDD3 | ecosystem: Host-associated > Plants > Roots > Rhizosphere > Soil | place: USA...
TGGCCCGGCGGGCGGTGCCACCCGGGTTTCTGCTCGGCGCATCGGTCGGCAATGCATCGGAAGCCGCGACGGCGCGGGGGGCCGACTACTGGGGGGTTGGTCCCTGGCGAGCCACGCCGACCAAGATCGACGCCGGTCCTGCGCTGCGCGAGCACGGGTTCCGGGAGATCGTGTCGTTGGCGGGAGGCATCGCGTGCGTCGCGATCGGCGGGATCATGCCGGAGGACGTCGCGGTGGTGCGGGCAGCGGGCGGGGTGGGCGTCGCAGTGGTGTCGGGGATTCTCGCGCAGCCGGATCCGGAAGCGGCCGCCCGGAGATACGTGAGAGGTGAGAGGTGAGAGGTGAGAGGGACCTGCCTTGTGGGTATGTCCCGTTGACCGTTGACCGTTGACCGTTGACGCTGTTCTACCGAATCTCCGCTCCGGTCGACGCCGCGACCTGCTCTCGGGTCCAGCCGGGCAGAAGCTCCACCAGCGTGAGGCCCGCGGGCGTCACGTCCAGCACACACCGCTCGGTGATGATGCGGTGCACGCAGCGCTCCCCGGTGAGGGGCAGGGTGCACTCGCGAAGGATTTTCGGCTTCCCGTCCTTCGACGTGTGCTCCATGATCACGATGACCCGGCGAGCCCCGGCGACCAGATCCATGGCGCCGCCCATCCCCTTCACCATCTTGCCCGGGATCATCCAGTTGGCCAGGTCTCCTTTTTCCGAGACCTGCATGCCGCCCAGCACCGTGAGCGCGACATGTCCGCCCCGGATCATCGCGAACGACGTGGCGCTGTCGAAATAACTGGTGCCGGGCAGCTCGGTGACGGTCTCCTTCCCGGCATTGATGAGGTCGTGGTCCTCGTCTCCTTCCAGCGGATAGGGACCGACCCCGAGCATTCCGTTCTCCGAATGCAGCACCACCGGGATTCCCGCCGGCATGCAATCGGCGATCATGGTCGGCATCCCGATGCCGAGGTTCACGTAGTATCCGGTGTGCTCGGTGAGGGTGCCAAGCTCCAGCGCCGCGCGCTTCACGATGACGTCCCGGAGATCGGCGCTCATGGCCGCTTCCTCACGGTGCGCCGCTCGATGAAATGGGAGGGTGCTTTTGCCTGGAAGATGCGCTGCACGAAAATGGCCGGCGTGTGCACCAGATCGGGGTCGATCTCGCCCGGCTCCACCAGATGCTCCACTTCGGCGATGGTGACCCGGCCGGCCATGGCCATCATCGGGTTGAAGTTGCGGGCGGTTTTTCGATAGACCAGGTTGCCGAGCCGGTCGCCCTTCCAGGCTTTGACCAGCGCAAAGTCTCCGGTGAGTCCCCGTTCCATCACATAGCGCCGCCCGTCGAATTCCCGGACTTCCTTGCCCTCGGCCACCGTGGTGCCGACGCCGGTGGGGGTGAAGAAGGCGGGGATCCCGGCGCCGCCCGCCCGGATGCGCTCGGACATGGTGCCCTGCGGCGTGAGCTCGACTTCGATTTCGCCCGCCAGCATCTGCTGCTCGAAGACCTGGTTTTCGCCGACGTAGCTCGAGATCATCTTGCGCACCTGCCGGTTCTTCAGCAGATGCACCAGCCCGTGCTCGGTGGTGCCGGCGTTGTTGGAGACGATGGTCAGCTGCCGGGGACCCAGGTCGCGCAGAGCATAAATGCACTCCTCCGGAATGCCGGCCAGGCCGAAGCCACCGACGAACAGGCGGGCGCCATCGGGAATGTCGGCGCAGGCGGCGCGGGCATCGGGGAAGACCTTGTTCACGCGGCTCGACTCTCATGTTGGCGGCGTCGTGAATATAGCGGCTCTCTCAAACTGCCAACCACAGATTCCACAGATTACAAAACAGATATAGCTGGTTGACTCTTCTTTCGAATCTGTGCTCTCTGTGGTTCAGCGGACCTGGCGCGAAGTTCTTGCCCGGAAATTCCCAGGAGATGCTCTACCGGGAGAGATACGGCTGCACGATCGCGCTGGCGGTGCGGAGACGCTCGAGGTCGATCCCGGTCCGCCCCGGAAACGCGGCGACCAGCGCTTCGGTCGCGACGTTGCCGGGAGCTCCGGGAGCATAGGGACAGCCGCCGATGCCTCCCGCGCTGGAATCGAGGACGGAAATCCCCATGGCGTGGGCGGCCAGGGCGTTGCTCACGGCCTGGCCGTAGGTGTCGTGGAGGTGGAGGGCCAGACGGCTGGACGGCTGGACGGCCGGTAGCAGCACCTCGAGCAGGCGCTGCACCTCGTCCGGAGTCGCCTTCCCGATGGTGTCTCCGATCGACAGCTCATTCACTCCGAGCCCGAGGAGCGACATCGCGACCGAAAGCACCCGGGCCGGAGCGATGGGTCCTTCGTAGGGGCAGTGAAATGCCGTGGAGATATAGCCGCGGACGGGAACCCCCGCCTCCGCCACCACGGGGCGAAAGCGCTCGATGGTCTCCGCAATCGTGGCATTGGTGTTTTTCCTGCTGAAGGTCTCGCTCGCCGCGGTGAAGACCGCCACCTTGTCCACCCGCGCAGCCCGGGCCCGCGTGAGCCCCTGGAGGTTGGGCACCAGGGCCATATAGGTGACTCCAGGAGCACGACGGATCCGGGCGAACACCTCTTCGGCATCGGCCAGCTGAGGGATCCATCTCGCGCTCACGAACGACGATACTTCGATTTCGTCGAAGCCCGTTTCGGAGAGGGCATCGACGAACGCCACCTTCACCTCGGTGGGAACCGGAGTCGCCTCGTTTTGCAGGCCGTCCCGCGGTCCCACCTCGACTATGCGCACCCTCTCACCTCTCACCTCTCACCTCTCACCTTCTGAGCCGCCGGATCGCGCGGAGATGCTCCGCGTAGGTGCGACTGAAGATGTGGGCCCGGTCCGGTCCGGCCACGAAATACAGGTAGGGCACCGGCGCCGGCGCCAGCGTCGCCTGAATGCTCTTCCGGCTCGGCGCGCCTACCGGTCCGGGTGGAAGGCCCGGGTGCAGGTAGGTGTTGTAGGGCGATTCGAACTCATAGTCCTTCTCGTACAGCCGGGGCTTGCGCTGGCCGGTCGCGAGCTGGATGGCGTACTGCACCGTGGGATCGGCCTGGAGCGCCATGCCGATCCGGAGCCGGTTGCGGTAGACCGCCGCCACGAGCGGGCGATCGGCATCCACTGCCGCTTCCCCCTCGATGATGCTCGCCAGCGTGACGACGGCCAGCCGGTCGAGGCCCTGCGCCGACGCCGAGGCGCTCCACCCGGGATCCCAGTCGTTCCGGAACGTCTCTGCCATGGCGCGCACCAGCGTCGCGGCGGTGATGCCGGGCGCGAAGAGGTAGGTCTCCGGACGAAGGAATCCCTCGAAGTTCGAGGCCGGAACATCGTACTCGCGGAGCAGCGCGGTGTCGCGCGCCGCCTCCAGCACCTCGCCCCGCGGAATGCCAAGGTCGTGCTCGGCGGCCTCGGCAATTTCGAACAGCGTGAACCCCTCCGGGACGGTGAAGCGGGCGAGGACCGCCTTGCCGCTCGCGATGGCGCGGAGCGAGGCCAGCGCCCCGGCCCCTCGGGGTAATTCGTAGGTGCCGATCCGGAGCTTCCGCTCGTAGCCGCCGGCCCGGGCGACCAGCCGGAACCATCGCCTCGAGGAAATGATTCCGTGGGCGGCCAGGCTGTCGGCCACGACGCGCACACTCGCCCCCGGCGCAATCGTCACCCGTTCCGTCGGAGCACCCGCGGCTGCGCCGCAGCCGGCCGCGATCAGGAGGCCCGGGAGGATTCGGAACCGCATCAGGTCCGGCTGTGCCGCCGGATTTCGAGGAAGTGCTGCAGGAGGATGGTCGCGGCGAGCGCATCCACGTCTTCCCGGCGCCCCCGGGTGCTGCCGTCCTGCTCCCGGATGACGGCGTGGGCCCGCGCCGTGGTCATCCGCTCATCCACCAGCTCGACCGGCAGATAGGTTCGGGCGCCGAGTTGCGCGGCGAGCTCCCGCGCGGCGAGCGTCGAGGGTCCCTCGGTGCCGTCGGTGGTCAGCGGCAGGCCGACGACCAGTCCGACCGGGCGGTGGGTGGTGACGTGGACGAGGAACTCCGGCATCCGGAACCGCTTGCCGGCGCGGCGGGTGAGGGTGCCGAGCGGAGACGCGATGGTCTGGGTTTCGTCGGAGAGGGCGAGTCCGATACGGCGCTCGCCCCAGTCCACGGCGAGAATCCGGCCGGCCTGGGGAATCGCCACGGCCTACTGATTCATCGTGGCGAAGAACTCCTTGTTCGTCTTGGTCCGCTTCATCCGCTCGATCAGGAACTCCAGCGCCTCGACCGGCGGCATGTCGGCGAGGAAGTTTCGCAGCAGGTACACCCGGTTGAGCTCGTCCTTGTCCATGAGGAGCTCTTCCTTGCGGGTGCTGCTGCGCTGGATATCGATCGCGGGGTAGATCCGGCGGTCGGCGAGACGGCGGTCGAGCACCAGCTCCATGTTGCCGGTTCCCTTGAACTCCTCGAAGATCACTTCGTCCATCCGGGAGCCGGTGTCGATCAGCGCGGTGGCGATGATGGTGAGGGACCCGCCACCCTCGATGTTGCGCGCCGCCCCGAAAAAGCGCTTGGGCTTTTGCAGCGCATTGGCGTCGACACCGCCGGAGAGGATCTTGCCGGAGTGGGGGACGACCACGTTGTGGGCGCGGGCCAGGCGGGTGATCGAATCCAGCAGGATCACCACGTCGCGCCCGTGCTCCACCAGCCGCTTCGATTTTTCGATCACCATGTCGGCCACCTGCACGTGCCGGTCGGCCGGCTCGTCGAAGGTCGAGGAAATCACCTCCGCCTTCACGTTCTCCTGCATGTCGGTGACTTCCTCGGGCCGCTCATCGATGAGCAGCACGATCAGAATCACCTCGGGGTGATTCTCGGCGATCGCATTGGCGATTTTCTGCATCAGGATCGTCTTGCCCGCCTTCGGGGGCGAGACGATCAGGCCGCGCTGGCCCTTGCCGACCGGCGCGAGCAGGTCCACCACCCGCATCGAGAGATCACCCTTCTTCCCTTCGAGCCGGAGCTTCGAGTCCGGGTAGCGGGGCCGGAGATTGTCGAACGCGATCCGCTGCTTGGTCTTTTCCGGCTCTTCGTAGTTGACGCTCTCGACCTTGAGCAGCGCGAGGTACCGCTCGCCTTCCTTGGGCGGCCGGACCTGGCCCAGGACGGTGTCGCCGGTGCGAAGATCGAAGCGCTTGATCTGGCTCGGGCTGACATAGATGTCATCCGGACCATAGAGGTAGTTCCAGTCCTGACTGCGGAGGAATCCGTAGCCCTCGGGCAGGATTTCGAGGACGCCTTCGCCGCGGATGACCGTGTCCGATTCGAGCAGCGATTGCTCGATCCGGAAGATCAAATCCTGCTTGCGCAGGCCGGAGTAGTTGGTGATGTTGAGTTGCTGAGCGAGCGCATGCAGCTCGGCAACCGATTTCTGCTTGAGTTCTGAGATGTCCACGAGGAAAACCTGGTGCGCGTTGGAGAGGTGTGCTGCCGACGGCGGCTGGGTCAGTGAGTGAACGGGACTCGCGTCAGCGTCGGAGTCTGCAATCTGAGGTCATCCAGGGCAGCGCACTGCGCGCCGGATGGGACAGGTCGGAGCGAATCTGGTCGTCTGGGATAGGATGATCTTACCGATCCGCAACTTGGACGTCAAGAGGCGCGATGGATGAGCTCACGAAACTCCTGTTGGCGTGGCGGGTCATGCGCGTGGGCACGCGCGAGGTCGTGGATGGGCTGGTGGCACCCGAGCATCGAGGTCCGTCGCCGGCCCTTCGCGCGGTGCTCGAGGGGTGGAAGGGACGCTGGTACTGGGCCGACCCGGAGGCCACCCGGATCGTCCTGATCCGCGCGATGCCGGGCGCGGTGCGCCCCCGGTGGTGGCTGCATGTCCTGCTGTTCGCGCTCACGGTGCTCTGCGCCCTTGGCGCCGGCGCCGCGCTGGCCGGCATCTGGTTCCCCTATGTCCCGCCCGGGTTCTCGGGCGCCCTGGTTGCCGCGGGAGACTTTTTCACCGGGATTGCGCGGGGCGACTGGCGGTTCCTGCTGGATGGATGGACCTTCGCGGCTCCCCTGGTCGGCATCCTCCTGGTCCACGAGCTCGGGCACTACATCGCCGCCCGCCGGTATGAGATCGACACCAGTCTGCCCTATTTCATTCCGATCCCTCCCACGCTGTCGCCGATCGGAAGCCTGGGCGCTTTCATCAAGCTCAAGAGCGCGGTGCTCGATCGTCGTCAGCTTCTCGATGTCGGCGCGGCGGGGCCGGTGGCGGGATTCGTGGTCGCGGTCGCGGTGCTCATCTGGGGCTATCACATCTCCCAGCCGGTGGCCCGCGGGCCGGGAGACGCCGCGACCTGGGTGGCGTTCGCCGGCCAGCCGATCGGGCTGGGCGATTCCCTGCTCACCGGGTGGATCCGGGGCTGGGCCTTTCCCGACGCGGCGGTCGTCCACCTGAGCCTTCCCGCCTTCGCCGGCTGGGTCGGCGCGTTCATCACCGGACTCAACCTGCTGCCGCTGAGCCAGCTGGATGGCGGTCACATCCTGTACGGAATTCTGGGGCGGCACCAGCGACTGGTCGCGGGCGCCGGGGTGGTGGCGCTCCTGGTGCTGGCGCAGTACTCCCCGAGCTGGTACCTCTGGGTGGTGATGACTTTTCTGATTGGAGGCGGACGATGGAGCCATCCTTCCGTGATGATTCCTGAGCGACCGGTGCCTCCGAGCCGTCGCTGGGTCGGGCTCCTCTCCGTCGTCATCTTCGTCGTGACCTTCGTGCCGTTTCCGTTCGCATGACGGGCGCGAGCGGTGGCGACCCGATCGGGCGGCTGGTCCACGACCTGGCGAATCCGCTCTCCGCCGTGCTGGCGGAAGCCCAGCTCCTGCTGCTCGACGCGGCGACGCTGCCGCCGGAGGCAGTCGATTCGCTCCGGGCGATCGAAACGGCCGCGCTCAGGATGAGAGTGGTGTTGCGGGACGCGTCGGCGACGCGGTGACCGTCGGGGCTATTCCAGGCTTCTGAAGCGCTGATCGAGCCAGGTCGCGATCCGGTCGATGGTCGCGGTCTCGGGCTCGTCGTCCTTGGTGGGGGGACCGAAGTGGGTTCCCAGGCCGTCGACGGTGACGACCCAGGGAGGCCGGCCCGGACGCGTGGCTCGCCGGGGTCCGGGATAGGCACCCACCGGGCGGCCGCGATAGGTGAAACGAATCTCCGCTTTGCTCATGGCAGGACCTGCTCGATCCACCACGATAGCGCCGTCCGGCAGCTACGTCGAGAGCCTGCCGGTGTTTTACAGGGATCTTGCGAGAAACCCCGGCGCGACAGGAGTCACGTCGGGGAATTCACGGTGCTGATGGGCCCGGCGCGATTCGAACGCGCGACCTCTTGCTCCGGAGGCAAGCGCTCTATCCAGCTGAGCTACGGGCCCTTTTTCGAGAGAGTCGCGAGTCGCGAAGAGCGAGGAGTGAAATGCAATCCCCTCTTCGCTCCTCGCGCTTCGCTACTTCCCAGTTCATCGGGGCGCCGGGATTTGAACCCGGGACCTCCTGCTCCCGAAGCAGGCGCGCTACCAGGCTGCGCTACGCCCCGTTGTGGGGGTTGGGAATTGGGAGATGGGGTTGGGGAAAGCCCCACTCCGATTTCGATTCCCCAATCCCCAACTGCCATATCCCAACTCCCAGCACCTATGCGCCTTGAGGGATTCGAACCCCCAACCTTCTGATCCGTAGTCAGATGCTCTATCCAGTTGAGCTAAAGGCGCGCCGGGGAGTGGGCGGTACAAGATTCGAACTTGTGACCTCTACGATGTCAACGTAGCGCTCTAACCAGCTGAGCTAACCGCCCCCAACTGCGGTGAGAGGTGAGATGCAGGAAGTGGAGGTTTCCCTCTCACCTCTCACGTCTCACCTCTCACATTGCATAGCGGGGGTGGGATTTGAACCCACGACCTCCGGGTTATGAGCCCGGCGAGCTACCAGACTGCTCCACCCCGCGACGTTGACTGCTGCCTACTGCCTGCTTCTCTCTCGAGAGCGGGAAACGGGACTCGAACCCGCGACCCCAACCTTGGCAAGGTTGTGCTCTACCAACTGAGCTATTCCCGCGAGGAACGGGTTCCCAACCTATGTGCCCCGCCCGGCCTTCGCAACTCGAAACACGGCAACGCCACCCGGCGCGAATGGAGGCGAGGGGGATCGAACCCCTGACCTCGTGAATGCCATTCACGCGCTCTCCCAACTGAGCTACGCCCCCGCTATATTCTGCTCTCGCCGGGAGGGCGGCCGCAGCACGGCAAGGTAGCCGGGCTCTCCAGGTGTGTCAAGCAAAAAACACTCCATATCCATCACTGATGATCATGCCGAGGAACCGCGCATGACCCGGGCCCGGGAATTCTTCGTCCTGAGCGGGCGCTGGGTCATCGAAGGGCGTCGCGCGCTCGCCGACGGCAGGGTCTGGCGGCCGCTCCTGTTCGCGCAAATGCGGAAGCTCGGCGTCGATTCGATTCCCGTCGCGGTGTTCGTCGCGGTCTTTACCGGCATCGTGCTGGCGCTGCTCTCCTCGTACATGTTCACCCGGGCCATCCCGCTCTATTTCGTCGGCACGCTGGTCACCAAGGCGGTGATGCTCGAGCTGGGTCCGGTGCTGACCGGCATGGCGCTGGCGGGCCGGGTCGGTGCCAACGTTGCGGCCGAGCTCGGCACCATGCGGGTGACGGAACAGGTGGACGCGCTCGAGACCCTGGCCATCAGCCCACACGCCTACCTCGTCACCCCCCGAGTCATCGCCGCGATCCTGATGTTCCCGGTGGTCACCGCCGTGGCGATGGCCGTCGGCGTGCTCTCCGGCTGGTTCACCGCGGTCAATCTGCTCGATCTGTCGTCCGTCGAGTTCCTCCGCGGCGCCCGCCAGTTCTACAACTTCAAGGACATCTGGTTCGGGCTGGTGAAGAGCGCGAGCTTCGGCGGAGTCGTGGCCACCATGGGGTGCTTCGAGGGACTGAGCGCGCGGGGCGGCGCCGAGGGCGTCGGCCGCGCCGCCACCCGGGCCGTCGTGCTCGGGTGCCAGGCGATCCTGGTGCTGGATGCGTTCTGGGCCCTCGTGTTACTATGAGCTCCCCGCCTGGAGGCAAAGAGGCAAAGAGGCAAAGTGGCAGAGTATTCCACCTTGCCTCCTTGCCTCCTTGCCTCCTTGCCATCGTCGCATGATCCAGTTCGAGGACGTCCACAAATCCTTCGGCGCGCGAACCGTCCTCGACGGCTTCTCGCTCATCATTCCGGAGGGCCAGACCACGGTCCTGATGGGATTCTCGGGCACCGGAAAAAGCGTCGCTCTGAAGCACATCGTCGGCCTGCTGGAGCCCGACGCGGGCCGGGTGCTGGTCGACGGCCAGTCGGTCGGCGACCTCGACTACGAGGCCCTGATGCAGCTGCGGACCCGGATCGGATTCGTCTTCCAGTTCGCGGCGCTGTTCGATTCCCTCACGGTGCACGACAACCTCGCGCTGGGTCTCACCCGGCAGGGGCTGCCCCCCGCGGAAATCGCGACTCGCGTGAGGGAAAGCCTTCGCCTGGTCGAGCTCACCGAGGCGGAGCACCATTTCCCCTCCGAATTGTCCGGCGGCATGCGGAAACGGGTCGGCATCGCGCGGGCGATCGCGCTCAGGCCGCGCTACATTTTGTACGACGAGCCCACCACCGGGCTCGATCCGGTCACCACGGCAGCCATGGACGATCTGATGGTACGCGCCCGTCATGAGCTTGGCGTCACCAGCGTCGTTGTCACCCACGACGTCAGGAGTGCGTTCGCCGTCGCGGATCGGATTGCCTTTCTGCATCAGGGACGGATCCGTCAGGCTGGAACCGCGGAGGAAATTCGCGAGACCGACGATCCGCTGGTGCGCGGATTCATCCACGGACATCCCCCGACGGGAGCGCACGCGTGAAACGATCCAACGAGTTTGCGGTCGGTCTCGCGGTGCTCGGCGCGGCCGCGCTGATCGTGGTCGGCGCGGTGGCGCTGGGGCAGCTTCGGGTCGGCCGCGGGGACGACGTGCGCACCGCCCGCTTTCGCTCCATCGGCGGATTGGGCGCGGGCGCCAGCGTCACGTTGCGCGGGGTGAAAGTGGGGCGGGTCGCGACCGTCCGGGTGGCGCCCGACGACTGGGTCGAAGTCGATTTCCGTCTCAAACCCGATCAGCGCCTTCCCGATCGCCCGGCTGCCATTGCCGCGCCGGCCACGCTGTTCGGGGAATGGCGGGTCAACATCATCTCCTTCGACGAAGCCTCGTCCGACCGCGGAGTGCAGGCGCAGCTGGCGGAAGCGGCCGCGATCGGCGGGGAGATCTGGCCCGGAACGACCCTGCCCGATATCGGTGAAATCACGCTGCAGGCGAGCCGGATTGCCGGCGACATCGGCGTGATCACCAACCGGATCGAAGGCGCCCTGGATTCCAATGCGGTGGCGGATGTTCGGGCCAGCCTCAAGGATCTCCGGGCCACGGTCGTGCGCCTGACGCAGATGGCCAATTCGCAGAGCGACAACCTGGGCAGGCTGACCACCAACCTTACCCGGACCTCGGGCGTGGTGGACGTGGCCGCCGGCCGCTTCAACACCGTCCTCGGCCGGGTCGACTCCGCCACGATGAACGGACAGCTTCAGGACCTGGTCAGCTCGACCCGGCAGACCAGCGCCGCCATTCGCGAGATGACGGCTGACATGCAGGCACTCGTGAACGACGTCAAGCAGCACCGCGGAACCCTGGTACGGGTGCTCGAAGCCAGCGACTCGCTGCTGACCCGGGTGCAGAACGGGCGAGGGACGCTCTCGCTCCTGGCGAGTGATTCGGTGCTCTACCACGAAGCGACCCGGACGGTGCAGCAGATGCGGCAGTTGCTGGCGGACATTCAGGCCAATCCCCGGAAGTACTTCCGATTCTCGGTGTTCTGATGAGGGCTAACCGCTATCGGCTAACCGCTAACGGTCAGGACATCAGCCCTGCACGGTTCCCGTTCACCGTTCACTGTTCACCGTTCACGCTGTCGGGCGCGGGACTCCGTGGGTAAACGGAGGCCCGAGCGAGAGGTGTCCGCAGGCGGGATCGTCTTCCGTCGCGATGCCGAGGGGGTCTTTCGATTCCTGCTGATCCGGGACTCCTACGACAACTGGGGATTCCCCAAGGGTCACCTGGAGGAGAGCGAGTCACCCGCCGACGCGGCGCTCCGGGAAACCGCGGAGGAAACCGGGTTATCCGATCTCCGGCTCCACGGGCCGATCCGGATCATCGACTGGCACTTCCGGTTCCGGGGCCGGTTCATCCACAAGTTCTGCCACTTTTTTCTTTTCGAATCCGCCGACGGAGAGGCCGTACCCCAGCGGGATGAGGGGATCACCGATTGCCGGTGGTGCACCCTCGACGAAGCGCTCAAGGACATGAGCTACGAGAATGCGCGCGGGGTGCTCCGCCGCGCCGGCGACATGGCCCGGACCCTGGTGGCCGCCGGGGCCGGGCGTCCTCGCGCGACACCTCGGCCCATCGCGCCGGCCTGACCAATGCCCGCCGTCGCTGCCCTGCTCGACAGCCGGGCCGCGCTGGGCGCGCTGCGCCGCTCGCTGCCGAAGGGATCCGCGCCGGTCGTCGCCTGTCGATCGGGGAGCGGGCTCACTCGTGCGCTGGGCAGTCGTCTGCTCGAGGTGGTCGTGCTCGGTCCCGGCGTCGCCCGCGGCATGGATCTGTCTTCCCTCCGGACCCGCTATCCCGCAATTCCCGTCGTGGCGTACGGTGTTTTTCGGTCGGAGGACGCCGAGCTGCTGCTGGCCTGGCACCGGCTCCCGGTCGCGGCGGTGCTGGTCGAAGGCGTGGATGACCCGGTGGCCGGCGACGTCGTCATGCGGCACTCGGTAAGTGCCCGGCGCCGGGCCGCGCTGCGCGACGCGCCCCAGCTGCTCCGCCTGACCGAGCCGCTCCAGCGCGCCACCTGGGAGTGCCTGGTCCGGAGCGGCGGCCGACCCCCGCAAACCGCCCGGATCGCGAAGGACATGGGTCTCTCGAGGGAGCATCTGTCCCGGCAATTCGGCGCCGGCGGTGCCCCGAATCTGAAGCGGGTGGCCGACCTGCTGAGCGTCCTGGCGGCCCTCTCCCTCCTGGCGAACCCCGCCTACGGCATCACTCACGTGGCCCGCCTTCTCAAATTCTCCACACCCAGCCACCTGCGCGCGATGGTCCGCCGGATCACCAACCTCGGTCTCCCGGAGGCCCAAAAGCTGGGGGAGCGCGAGGTGCTGGGTCGCTTCCTCCGCAGCGGCGCCCGCAGCAGGAGATAAGCAGCGTCGGTCTTGCCCGGACCGGGGTCTTGTGATATTTTTCACAAGCCACCGGAACACGTCGATTCACCGCATTTTCAGACCAGGACCCATGGCCACCGACTCGATACTTCGTCCCGGCGAGATCAAGGGCATCCTCCTCAAGGAAATCGAGGCGGCCAACCTCGCGCAGGCCGACACGGCCGATGTGGGGACCACCCTCGAGGTCCGCGACGGCGTCGCCCGGATTTACGGGCTCAAATCCGCGCTGTCCGGGGAGATGCTGGAATTCACCTCCTCCGAAACCGGCGAGGTCATCAATGGCCTGGTTTTGAATCTCGAGCAGGACAACGTGGGCGCCGCGATCATGGGCGACTATCTCAAGCTCAAGGAAGGCGACGAGGTGCGCTGCACCGGACGGCTCCTCGAGGTGCCGACCGGTCCGGCGATGCTGGGGCGGGTGGTCAACGCGCTGGGTCAGCCGGTGGACGGCCGCGGTCCGATCCAGACCTCGGCCCGCCGGCCGGTGGAAATGATCGCGCCGGGCATCATCGTCCGGCAACCGGTAAAAGAGCCGCTGCAGACCGGCATCAAGGCCATCGACGCGATGATTCCGATCGGACGGGGCCAGCGGGAGCTGATCATCGGCGACCGGGGGACCGGCAAGACCGCGATCGCGGTCGATACGATCATCAATCAGAAGGGCGCCGGGGTCATCTGCGTCTATGTGGCGATCGGGCAGAAGCGCTCGACCGTCGCGACGGTCGTGGAGAAGCTCAAGGAAGCCGGCGCGATGGACTACTCCATCGTCGTGGTCGCCTCGGCGTCGGAGCCCGCGCCGCTGCAATTCATCGCCCCCTATGCCGGCTGCGCCATCGCCGAGCACTTCATGTACGAGGAGGGGAAGGCGACCCTGTGCGTCTACGACGATCTGACCAAGCAGGCCGCGGCCTACCGTCAGATGTCGCTGATTCTCCGGCGTCCCCCGGGGCGGGAAGCCTATCCCGGCGACGTGTTCTACCTGCACAGCCGGCTGCTGGAGCGGGCCGCGAAAATCTCCGAGGACTCCGCGGCGATTCGCTTCGATCCGCGGATCAAGAAACCGGGCGGATCGCTCACGGCGCTGCCGATCATCGAGACCCAGGCGGGCGACGTCTCGGCGTACATCCCGACCAACGTCATCTCGATCACCGACGGGCAGATCTTCCTCACCACCGACCTGTTCTATTCGAACGTGCGTCCGGCGGTGGACGCCGGCATCAGTGTGAGCCGCGTGGGCGGCAACGCGCAGATCAAGGCGATGAAACAGGTGGCCGGCCCGCTCCGGCTGTCGCTGGCGCAATACCGCGAGCTGGAGGCGTTTGCCCAGTTCGGCTCCGACCTCGACGCCGCCACCCAGCGCCAGCTGGCGCGCGGCGCCCGCCTGGTCGAAGTGCTGAAGCAGCCGCAATACCAGCCGGTGCCGGTGGAGCGGCAGGTGGCGATCATCTACGCGGTGACCAACGGCTTCCTGGACGACGTGGATCTCAAACAGATCCGCCAGTGGGAGCGGGACTTCCTCGAGTACGTCGCGAACGCGCCGGGCAGCATTCTCGAGGGAATCCGGACCAAGAAGACGCTCGACGCCGAGCTGACGGCAAGCCTCAAGGCCGCCATCGAGTCGTTCAAGCCGCTGTTCCGGGCCGAGTAGCATGGCGGGCAAAGGCGGGAAGCTCCGGGGGCGGATCAAGTCCGTCCAGAACACCCGGAAAATCACCCGGACGATGGAGCTGGTCGCGACCAGCAAGCTGAAACGGGCCCAGGACCGGGTGGTGGCGGCCCGGCCCTACGCCGAAGCGCTGCGCGAAGTCCTGGCCGACCTGGTGACCCCGGAGCTCTCGGCGCAGTTTCCGCTGCTCCGGCGGCCCGCGCCGCCCGGCAAGGGCGGACCCACCCGCGCGGCGGTCATTCTCATCACCTCGAATCGCGGCCTCGCCGGCGCGTTCAATTCGAATCTGATCAAGGAAGCCCGCCGCCGGATCGAGCAGCTGGAGTCCGAGGGCTACACGGTGGACATCCACGCCATCGGGAAGAAGGGCGCCGGCTTCTTCAAGTATCTGAAGCGGCCGCTGGCCGCCGACCGGCAGGACATCGGCGACAAGCCGACCGCGGATCATGCCGCGAGCGTGGTGGCGCCCTTGATCCAGGCCTACGAGGCGGGACAGCTCGCCAGCGTCGACCTGGTGTACGCCAAATTTGTGAGCGCGCTCACCACGCCGCCGACCATCGCGCGCATTCTGCCGGTGGAGCCGCCCGCCGACCGCACCCGTCGCCCCGACTACATCCTGCGTCCCGATCCCGCCGCGATCCTGGAGCAGCTGCTGCCGCTCTATGTGCGCAACATGGTCTACCGGGGGCTGGTGGAGACGGTCGCCGGAGAGCAGGGGGCCCGGCGCACGGCCATGAAGAACGCGACGGACAACGCCGGCGAGATCATCGAGTATCTGACCCGGACGTACAATCGCCAGCGCCAGGCGGCGATCACGCAGGAAATCTCGGAAATCGTGGGGGGAGCGGCAGCCCTCGGCTAGGTACTGGGTTCTCGGTGCTAGGTCCTGGTGGAACCCAGCCCCCAGTACCCAGCAACCAGCGCCCGAACAATGGACTTACCGAACACAAGGAATCGCGAAATGACAACGGCTGTCGCTGCTGAAAAGAATATCGGCTCCGTGGTGCAAGTCATCGGTCCGGTGCTCGATGTCGAGTTCGCCCCCGATCATCTCCCGGAGATCTATTCGGCGCTGCTGGTCGAGGATGCGACCGGCTCGCTTCCCGTGCGCCTGGTGGCGGAGGTGCAGCAGCACATCGGCCAGAACCAGGTCCGGGCGGTCGCGATGAGCTCGACCGACGGGGTGGTCCGCGGGATGAAGGCGCTGGACACCGGCGGGCCGATCACCGTGCCGGTGGGAGCCCCGGCGCTGGGGCGGATTCTCAACGTGCTCGGGGAGCCGGTCGACGGCGGCGAGGCGATCCCCGCGGGGACCGAGCGTTGGGCCATCCATCGCGAGACACCGAAATTCGTGGACCTGGAGCCGAAGACCACGATCTTCGAAACCGGCATCAAGGTCATCGACCTGATCGCTCCGTTCGTGAAGGGCGGCAAGATCGGACTGTTCGGCGGCGCCGGCGTCGGCAAGACCGTCGTCATTCAGGAGCTCATCAACAACGTGCAGAAGGGCCACGGCGGCCGCTCGGTCTTCTGCGGTGTGGGCGAGCGGACCCGCGAGGGCAACGATCTCTACCTCGAGTTCAAGGAAGCGGGCATCCTCGGCTCGGTGGCGCTGGTCTACGGGCAGATGAACGAGCCCCCTGGCGCACGGCTCCGGGTCGGACTGTCCGGCCTCACCATCGCGGAGTATTTCCGCGACGTCGAGGGCCAGGACGTGCTGCTCTTCATCGACAACATCTTTCGCTTCACGCAGGCGGGATCCGAGGTGTCGGCGCTGCTGGGCCGGATGCCGAGCGCCGTCGGCTACCAGCCGACCCTGGGCACCGAGATGGGCGATTTGCAGGAGCGGATCACGTCGACCAAAAAGGGCTCGATCACCTCGGTGCAGGCGATCTACGTCCCCGCCGACGACCTGACCGACCCGGCACCCGCCACCGCGTTTGCGCACCTCGACGCGACCGTGGTGCTCTCCCGAGCCATTTCCGAGCTCGGCATTTATCCCGCGGTCGATCCGCTGGACAGCTCGAGCCGGATCCTCGACCCGCAGTTCGTCGGGCTCCGGCACTACAACGTCGCAGTGGGTCTGCAGCGGACCCTGCAACGCTACAAGGCGCTGCAGGACATCATCGCGATCCTCGGGATGGACGAGCTCTCCGAGGACGACAAGCTCATCGTCGGGCGGGCCCGGCGGCTGCAGCGCTTCCTCTCGCAGCCGTTCTTCGTGGCCGAGCAGTTCACCGGATTCCCCGGCAAGTATGTGAAGCTCGAAGACACCATCGCGAGCTTCGAGCGGGTTCTTTCGGGTGAGTTCGATCACCTGCCCGAGCAGGCGTTCTACATGCAGGGCGGCATCGACGACGTGGTCGCCCGGGCCAAGGAGCTCGCGGCGTCGTGATGCGCGTCCTGGTGATCAGTCCCGAGCGCGCCGTCTTCGACGGGGAGGCCGACAGTGTCGTGGCTCCCGCCTACGACGGCGAAGTGGGTATTCTTCCCCGGCACGCGCCGTTCATGACGCTGCTCGGACGGGGGACGCTGGCCATTCGTCACGGCGGAGCGACCAGCCGATTTCGTGTGCAGGGGGGCTTCCTGCAGGTCGTCTCCAACACCGTCCGCGTCGTCGCCGAATCCGTCCAAGGAGAATCTGATGCCGCGTAAGCTGCTCGCCGCGCTCTTTCTCGTCGTTGCCTCGCCGCTCGCCGCCCAGTCCACCGGGACTCCCGTGTTCCACGCACCCTACCGCGCGTTCGAGCGCTATGAAATCGGGGCGAACGTTTCAGACGCGGGAAACATCGCCGTTGAGGGCTTCTACGGCTTCAGTCATGCGGGCGCCAAGTGGGACTTCGCCATTCGCGCCGGAGTCCAGGACAACGGAGACTGCTGCAAGTCGGCCCTGCTGCTCGGTCTCGATGCACGTTACCGGGTCATCGATCAATCCGACGACTTCCCGCTCGATGGCGCGCTGATCACCGGCGCCGGGGCCCATCTGGTCGACGGCGGCTCGCGGCTCATCATCCCCATCGGTCTCTCGCTGGGACGCCGGGTCGACTTCGAGGGCTCCCGGGTGAGCCTGGTGCCGTACGCCGAGCCGGTGGTGCTGCCCACGTTCGGCGATGGCGACAGTGATGTGCTGGTCGCCCTGGGTCTGGGGGCCGACCTCCGGATCAACCGGCGCTTCGAGCTTCGTCTCGGCATCGGCATCGGCGACATCGAGAACTTCTCGATCGGCTTCTCGATCACGCGTTGAGTTCCTCCCTCGGGTATTGCGATCCGGAGTTCCGCATGACACGACGCACGCGCCTCCTGGCGCTACTCATCCTCGCGGCCGCCGGCCATGCCGGCGGCCTTGTCGCGCAAGTCGCCGGCTTGCCGGTGCGCAACGCCGGCATCGGCACCGGATTCGGGATTGCCGCGGACGTCGGCTTTCCCAGCGCGTCGGCGGGGAAGGGCATCGCGGTCGGGGCGACTGCTTCAATCGGCCTCGGTCCCCTGGGATTCAGCGCGAGCGCCGCGACGTGGGATCCCAAGGACGCGGGGGAGCGAATCAACTCGGTCGGCGCCACCGGCAACCTCAAGATCATCGGCGGACCGCTCATTCCGCTCTCGGTCACGTTGCAGGCGGGCGCGGCCCGATTTACCGAGGACCGCACGACCATCGAAGGGGAGCCGCTCGAGTTCAGGACCTGGCACCTCCCGGTGGGTGTGGGCATCGCGCTCACGATTCCGAATCCCGTCTTCTCGATCAAACCCTGGGTCGCTCCCCGTCTCGATGTTCTCCGCACCACCATCGAGGCCGACACGCCGGCGGAAACCAGCACCACCTCGGATTTCGGAATCAGCGGTGGAGTGGACCTCGGATTTCTCAACGGGTTGACCATCCGCGCGATGTACGACCGGGTTTCACGCGGGAGCGGGATCAACGTTTCCACGCTGAGCGTGGGCCTCGGATTCAAGGTGGGGACGTGACGCCGAAACTTCGGCATCTCGGCCTGGCCGCGCTTCTCGCGGCCGGAGCCTGTACCCAGACATTCGATGCGACCAGTCTGGGCGTTCCCGCGACGATGGCGGCGGTTCCCGGGGACACCGCGCAGGGCACGGCGTTTCGTACCACGGCGCACACCGTGCACGGTCTCTTCGGTCTGGTACCGATCAGCCAGGCCAATCTGCGAAAGGCGCTCTCCCGGCAGCTGGTGGGCGGCCAGGGGATTTCCAACCTGAAGATCAAGACCAAGAGCCGGTGGCTGGATGTGCTGGTGACTGGCCTGACCCTGGGCCTGATCGTGCCCAGGACAGTCATTTACGAGGGCACCATCATCGGCCGCTGATTCTCCCGGCGCCGGTCAGCATCAGGCGCTCGATGAGGCCGGCGCTCCGGGTGGCAGCCCCGAGCTCGGCCTCGACGCTTTCCCGCCCCCGCTTGCCGGCGGCCGCGCCATGTGCGGGATTCCGGAGCAGCGCGAGCCAGATCGCCGCCAGGGGATTCGCTCCGGCATGGGTCGTCCCGGCGTCGAGGTCGAGCCAGTCGGGAAACTCGGCGGAGACGACGATCGCGGCTCGCCGCGCCAGCAGCAACCTGGCATCGCGGTTGCCGTCCCATCGCGGCCCGAACACGACCGGCACCCCGCACGCGGCCGGCTCGACTACCGAGTGCAGTCCCGCCGTTCCGAACCCGCCTCCCACATACGCGATCGCTGCTCCCTGGTACAGTCCCGCCAGCACGCCTACCCGGTCGACCATGATGAGCGGGGCGGGACCCTGGGCCTGGCTGAGCCGGATCGGTGCCGGCAGACCCAGCGCCAGCGCCCGGCTCTCGAGTCGCGCCAGGTGCTCGGCTGTCGGCTCGTGCGGCACCACAACCAGTCGCGCTTCGCGACGGGCCGCGCGCACCGCGCGGAATGCGGGAAGGAGGACGTCCTCATCGGCTTCCCAGGTGGAGCCGGCCACCATCGTGGGGGCTCCCTGCACCAGCGAGCGAAGGGCGTTGCCGTCCGGGTTCTCCCGAAGCCGGTCGATGACGCTGTCATACCGTGGATCGCCGGTCACCTCGATCCGGCTCGGCATCACGCCCAGGAGCACGAGGCGTTCAGCGTCTTCCCTGGAGATCGCGCCGGCGGCATCGACCGCGGCATAACCCGGGCGAAGCGCCGCCCTCGCCGGCCAGCGGAGGCGTCCCGACACGGGGCTTACGGTGGCGGCGATGATCCCGATGGCGGCGCCCCGCGCGCGGGCGCGGAGTGCGAGCTCCGGCCAGAGGTCGAGCTTGCTGAACACGATCGCGGTAGGCCGCAGGGCATCGAGTGCGGCCTCGACGTCCCGGCCCCGGTCCCAGGGGAGATAGTCCGCGATGTCCGCCGGCAGTCGCAGCGCCAGAGGCTTCGCGGATGGGCTGAAATAGGTGTAGGCAATTTGCCACTCCGGGTGCGCGGCGCGCAGCGCCTGAAGCACGACCTCCGCCTGGAGCCCTTCGCCCACGGACGACGCGTGCATCCACAGCAGTGGCCGAACCGGGTCTCTCGCCGCGGCGCTCCATGCCGCCAGACGCTGCAGAACGCCCTTGCGGCCCCGGAGTCCCGCCTTCGCCTTCGGATTCAGGTGGGCGTAGAACGGAAGGAGCCCGCGGGCCAGTGCAATGGCGCACCGGTAGGAGAGCGGCGTGGCGGGCATTGTGAAATGTGGAAGGCCCGAGAGTCCGCGTCAAAGGGAGAAACCCGGTTAGTTTTTTCGGATGCCACCGGCGCCCTCCTCATACTGGTCTGCCTCCCGAGCGCCCCGACACAGCCTGTTGTTTGCGCTTCCCCTTCTGGTGCTGTACGAGGCGCTCGCGTTTGCCCTGAGCGGCAGCGAGCTGGGAGAGGTGCGCAACGGCGCCGATGTGCTGCTCAAGAGTGTCTTCGTCGCGCTGGGGGGACGCTATGGGGTGACGGCGTTCAGCCTCGTGCTCCTGGGGATCGGAGGCTTCCTGATCTGGCGGGACCGCCGGTCCAGCGGCCCGATCCGCGCCGGGCTCTTTCCGCTGATGTTCGCCGAGTCGGTCGGCTACGCGCTGCTGCTGGGCGCGGTCGTCAGCGCGCTGACCTCGTTGCTCCTCCGCGGCCGTCTCGCGCTGGTCGCTGCCCCCGGGCCCGGAGGCGACCCTATGGCATTCGAGCTCCCCACCCAGCTCATGATCTCGCTCGGGGCGGGGATCTACGAAGAGCTGCTCTTCCGGGTGATTCTGGTCTCCGCGCTCGCAGCGGGGGGACGGACGCTGCTGGGCTTGCGGCCCCTGGCGGCGGGAGTCTTTGCCGCGGTACTCGGCGCGCTGATCTTTTCGCTGTTTCATTACATCGGTCCCTACGGAGACACGTTCACCCTCTCATCCTTCACATTTCGGGCGATCGCCGGACTGATCTTCAGCGCGCTGTACCTGGTCCGGGGACTCGGTATCACCGCCTGGGCTCACGCACTGTACGATGTCTTCCTCTCAATTGCACGTTAGGGAACAGCACACTATGCCGATGTGGGATTGGGGATTGGGAGCTGGGGATGGGGGGCGATGCCCCAAACCCCATCTCCGAACCCCCAACCCCTATACTGGAACAATCCCGTCAGGGCATCCGTCGTGATTACACGCATGTTCGACCTCCCTTACCTCCGGAATTCCGCTTCCACATGACACGACTATTTCTCCGGTCCGCGTTTGCGCTCGCCGGTCTGTACCTGCTTCCCATCGCGCTGACGGGCCAGGGCCCGGACCCCTGGGAGCCTCTCTCCCGGCCCCGCACTCATGCGCCGCGGCCCACCGAGACCGCCATTACCCCTGCGGATCTCACCACCCGCGTGTATCTCTTTGCCGACGACTCCATGGGGGGGAGGATTCTCGACTCGCGAGGAAACGCGATCGGTGCGGAATACATCGCTCGCGAGCTGGCGCGGCTCGGGGTCGAGCCTGCGGGAGACTCGGGGAGTTATTTCCAGACGGTGCCGCTGGTCTACCGGGCTTTCGACTCCACCAAGTCCGTTTCGATCGATGGGATAGCGCTGACGCCCTGGACCGAGTACATCCCGCGCGACCAGGGACCCGGTGCGCGATCCATCGACGGCGTGCCGTCGGTTTATGGAGGCACCTGGGGCGTCCCGGCTTCGCTGATCAGCCCGGAAGCCGCGGCCGGAAAGCTGGTGGTGCTCTCCGTTGCGCCGGCGGGATATTCCCAGGGGATTCCGGGCACCGCGGCCCGGGCCAGTGTTGCGGCCCGATTCCCTGGAGCCGCGGGCGTCGCAGTGGTGGGCTTCGATCTCATCCCCAGGCAGCTGATCGTCTTCTACCGTGAAGCGAGCGCGGGGCCACCCGCTCCCGCGTCAGGCCCGTTGCCGAGCTTCCTCTACATCTCGCAGAAGACTGCGGGGCAGCTGCTGGGTGCGCGGCTCGACAGCGTGCCGGCCGGCACCGTCGGTCGCGCCGTGACGGGGACGCCGGTCTTTTTGGACCGCCCGCTCACCTATCCGGGACGGAACGTCGTGGGCATTCTCCGTGGCAGCGACCCGGTGTTGCGGGGACAGTACGTCGTCATCGGAGCCCACAACGACCATGTCGGTCTCGACACCCCGGTCGCCCACGACTCGATCTATGTCATCAATCACCGGTACCGTCAGGGTGGTGCCGACGATCCCACGCCGCGTCTCACCGCTGCGCAATTCGACACGGTGAATGCCCTGCTCGCCGAGATTCGGAAGCGGACCGGCGGCGCCTCGGCCCGTCTCGATTCGGTGTACAACGGAGCCGACGACGACGGCTCCGGCAGCATGGGGCTGCTCGAGATTGCGGAGTACTTCGCCGGCGCACCGGTAAAACCCAAGCGATCGTTGATCTTCATCTGGCACGTGGGGGAGGAGCAGGGGCTGTTCGGCTCGGAGTACTTCACCGATCACCCGCCGGTACCCCGGGACTCGCTGGTGGCGGAGCTCAACATCGACATGATCGGCCGGGGCGGTCCCGGCGACGTCGCCGGGAACCGCATGGACCGAAGCCGCATCCGGGGAGGTCCCGACTATGTCCAGCTCATCGGCTCCCGCCGGCTTTCCACCGAGCTCGGGAATCTCGTCGAGGAGGTCAACCTTGCGAGCGGCCGCCCCCTGCAGCTCGACTATTCGATGGATGCCAACGGCCATCCGCAGAACATTTACTGCCGGAGCGACCACTGGAGCTACGCCCGCTACGGCATTCCGATCGTCTTCCTCAGCACCGGCGGTCATGCCGATTACCATCAGCTGACCGATGAGCCCCAGTATATCGACTACGACCGGCTCTCCCGGGTGACGCGCTTCGTCGCCGCGCTGGCCACCCGGGTAGCCGACCTCGACCACCGGGTCCTGGTGGATCATGCGGTGGTTGGGCCGGCGGGGGTGTGCAGACAGTGAGGAGCGACGCAAAGGCGCAAAGACGCAAAGACGCAAGGTAGGGCGTCACTTTGCGTCCTTGCGTCTTTCCGTCATTGCGTCGTCGATCTCCTCCCCCGCGGCAAGCAGTCTGTCCACGGCGGCCCCGATCTCCCCTGCGGCGGCGAGATCGGCGGTGATGCGGTCGACGGTTCCGGCTCCCGCGCGCAACCGCAACAGATCGAGCCGAATGGTTTCCAGAGCGGCCACCGATTCGCTCAGGCGGCCGCGGGCGAGGTCGCGGGTTGCGGTCAGATCGGCGATGAGGGCGGCGCGATGGGCTGCGGCCGGCTCCCCCACACCGGCCTGTCCCACTTCGGCGAGCGACTGTTCCAGCTCCTCGATCCGGGCGCGGACCGCGCGGGCCTGCTGTTCCAGACGCTTCAGCACCTCGGGCAGTCCCGGCAGCGCGGCTTGCATCGCCCTGGGCAGCTCGGCGTAGAGGTCCTCCGCTGCGAACGCGAGCGCGAGCTCGGTTGGACGGTGGGTGGCGCCCCCCGCGCCGGCGCGAGGACCGAGCCCGGCTCCGGCGATTTTGAAGAGCCAGCGGCCGAATCGGCTTCCCCAGTACTTCACCCGCCGCTCTCCCATGACATCCCGTCGCCGCTGGCCCACCAGCAGACCAACGACCCAGAGACCGAGGCCGGTCACCGTCAAGGCGGGGACCAGGGGGGAGCTCACGATCCGCCACAGGCCGGCGATCACCGAGGCGAGGCTCAGGACGCTCAGCGCCAGCCCCGCCCAGCCGAGCTTCGGGAGGAACTTCTCGAGCGGCGACGCGTCGCGGCCGACCGTGAATGCCAGCTCTTCCCGTTTCTGATCCATCGCAGCCCGGGCGCCGGCGAGCACGTCCTCGACGCCGTAACCCGCGCGTACCAGGCGCCGGACCCGGTACACGTGCGCCAGGGCAGGGATGACGACGAAGCCGGCGAGCACGGCGCCGAAGTAGACGAGGACGCTTCCGGGCCCGGTTCGGAAGAGAAGCGCCGGGCCCAGCCACATCACCGCCACGACGTACAGGCATCCGGTGGATTTGATCTCCAGGCTGTCGTTGACGAACGCCCGTACCGGAGCCGGAATCTCCCGCCGCGCCTCGAGTGCCACGGACAGGGCGTCGGCAAATCCCTTTGCATCGGAGAAGCGCGTCTCGGGACTCTTTTCGAGGCAGCGCATCACCGCCTGGGTCAGTGCCCGCGGCGCGCCCGGCGCGAGGGGCGCGAGCGGCGGCGGAGCCGCGGTCGCGTGCTGGATGAGCAGCGCCGGAATGGTCGTGGACTCGAAGGGAAGGCGGCCGGAGAGCGCGTAAAACCCGACGACCCCGAGCGAATAGAGGTCGGTGCGTCCGTCGAGCGCCCCGCCGGTGGCCTGCTCGGGACTCATGTACTCCGGCGTCCCGATCAGCTCGCCTCCGGCTGTCAAACCGGTCGTCTCGAGACGCCGCGCGATGCCGAAGTCGGTCAGGACCGCGCGCCCGGTAGCCCGCTCCAGAATGATGTTGTCCGGTTTGAGATCCCGGTGGATGACACCCTGCCCATGGGCGTAGGCGAGGGCCCAGGCGATCTCCCGGAGGATCCGCGCCATCTCTGAGGCGGGGAGCGGACCCTGGGCCCGCACCCGCTCACCCAGCGTCTCTCCGTCGATGAACGCCATGACGAAGAAGACGAAGGAGCCCACGTCGTCGACGGTGTGAATCGGCACGATGTTGGGCTGAGAGAGCTGCGCGGCAGTGCGGGCTTCCCGGAGGAATCGTTCCCGCAGCTCCGGCTGGGCCGCCAGCGCCGGGGGAAGCAGCTTGATCGCGACCGAACGATCGAGCGACACCTCACGGGCGAGATAGACCACTCCCATCCCGCCACGGCCCAGCTCGCGCTCGAGAGAATACCGGCCGACGACCGCGGTCTGAAAATCGAGGAAGAGCGAATCGAGACTTATGGCTTCCTCGACTTGACCCGGATCACCGAGTCGAGGATCGGGCGCCAGAATTCCGGAGGATAGGAGCCCTTCATCAGACCGCCTTCGATGTAAAACGTCGGCGTACTGGTGGCGCCGGCCTTCACCGACCCCTCGGAATCACTTCGGACCAGGTCCCGGGTCTCCGCCTTTTCGAGGCACGGTGTGATGCGTGCCCGGGGGATCTTGAGAGAATCCGCGAGCGAGAGCAGAAACGCCGCGGGGTTCTTGAGCGGCGCCCAGACCTCCTGCCGGCGATAGAGGATATCGTGGGCGGGCCAGAACTTGCCCTCCCGAGCGGCGCACATCGCGAATTCGGCGGCGGGAACGGCGTTCGGGTGCAGCGATACCAGCGGAAGATTGATGAAGATCCAGCGCACTTTTCCGGTCGCGATGTACTCCTTTTCGAGCAGAGGGAACGTCAGCTCGGTAAACCGCTTGCAGTAGGGACACTGGAAATCCGACATCTCGTACACCGTCACCGGTGCCGAAACGGATCCCTTGCTGCGCGATGCCAGGGGATCCGGCTGCGCCGCCGCCGAGCCGGCGATGGTGAGCAGGAATCCGGGCAGGAGCAAGCGGCGGTGTCGCATCGGTCAGTACCTCGGAAGTTGTCGGCCGGTGGCCGGACTCAGGCGCAGGGTGTCGGTATCCGCCCGGACGTTCCAGTACCATTCAAAGTTCGGATCCTGCGGATCAGGGGAGCGTGCGGTGATCCACCAGGGACCCGGCGCCACCACGAGCGTGGCCCAGCCGGCTCCGTCGGTGGTGTCCGCGCTCAGGGTGCGCATCCGGCTCCGGGCGAGTGCGCGGGCCGCGGTGTCGTATCCCTCGAAGGTGCTAAGTTGCCACTGCCTCGCTTCGGCGCGGAGTCGCTCGATGCGCGGCCAGAGGGTATCGCGGGCGGCGCTCAGCTCGGCGCGGGCGCGCTCCAGCGCCGGCGTCAGGCGGCGGAGCGAATCATCGAGCCGAGCGAGCCGGGCGTCGAGCTCCGCCAGCGCCGGGCCGGATGCGGTGCCCCGGGCCCCCGCGACCGAGTCGCGTGCTCGGGTCACCCGTTCCACGTTCCACGCGGCGCGACTGAACGCGAGAAAGGGACCGTGGAACGCTTGAAACAGGCTGTCGAGGCTCTGCGTATTGGGGCGCCCGGTGGAAACCCGCCCTTCCATCGCGGCGATCAAGCTGTCGCGGTCGTAGGGAATCGCGGCCACCACCACGCCCGCAATGGGTGTGGCGACGCCGGCAAGATCCGGTACCAGGACTTGGACCGTGACCGCGCGGCTCCTGCTGCAGGCCGCGGCGATCACCAGGAGCGTAAGTGGAACCACGGGTGACATTCGCCAAAACTATCCTGCTCGCACTGGCGCTCCAAGGCGTGGGAACGCCGCTGGCGGCGCAGCGCAGCGGAATCGAGCAGCTCTTTCCCGCGCGTCCTGCCGGGCACGTCACCGACGTGGCCGGTGCGCTGGACCCGGCGGCGGTCTCGCGGCTCGAGGCCCTTGGCGAGCGACTGAAACGGGCGACCAGCGCCGAGCTCGCGATCGTCGTTCTCCCGACTATCGGTGACCGCGCTGCGGTGGATGTCGCCGTCGCGATCGGACGCGCCTGGGGCGTCGGCGCCGACGCGGCGATCGGAGACCAGCGGCGTAACGCGGGATTGATCATCCTGCTGGTTCCCCGGCGCGAGAACGACCCGAATTCGGGACAGATCTTCATTGCCACCGGGCAGGGTCTGGAAGGCATCGTCACCGATCTGCAGGCGGGACGCACCCGCGACCTGATGCGTCCGTATCTGTCTCGCGGCGATTATGCCGGAGGGTTGACCGTCGGAGCCGAGGCGCTGGCCGCTCTCATCGCCAGGGAGATGGGCGTGAGCGACTCGGCGCTCGCAGCCGGTGACCGCTTGGCCGGAGCGGAATCGCTGGACCGTGTCCCGCGCAGTGTCCTGAACGGCATTCTCTTTTTCATACTCATCGTGGTGATCCTGGCCGTGCAAATCTCCGCCGCGGCCCGGCGCGGTCGCGGGCGTCGCGGCCGTCGCGGCCGTGGCGGCTGGTGGGGCGGGGGCTTCGGCGGAGGGGGATTCGGTGGCTTCGGCGGTTTTGGCGGCGGGGGTGGCGGCGGAGGCGGGTTTGGCGGCTTCGGAGGCGGCGGCGGCTTCAGCGGCGGCGGCGCCGGAGGGAGGTTCTGATGGATGAGATCGTGGGCAAGATCGTCACCCCGGTCCTGGATCGCCTCGATGGCGTCCTGGGGCAGAGCTATTCGGCGCTGGTCTACGGCTCCGCCGCCCGGGGCGAGTATCGGGAGGGCGTCTCCGACGTCAACCTTCTGCTGGTGTGCCAGGAGCTTGGCCCCGCGACACTGCGACGCCTCAGCGCGTCACTGGGAGAACTGCGGGGAGAACGGCAATCCCCGCCGCTGGTGATCGAGCGCGGAGAGTGGGAGCGGGCCTCGGACGTCTTTCCGATCGAGGTGGCGGACATGCAGATAAGCCACCTTCTGGTGCGGGGGGATGATCCGCTCGCCGGGCGTGCGGTCGATCCCGCCGATCTCCGCCGCGCGCTGGAGGCCGAGTTCCGCGCCAAGCTGCTCCGTTTGCGGCAGGCCTACGCCCAGGAAGCCGGCGATCCGAAGATGCTGGGCGTCGTCGCGTCGGGCACGGTGGCGTCGGTGGCCGCCCTCTTCCGGGTGGTGCTGGTTCTCATGGGCCGGCCGGCGCCGACCGAAACGCCCGCCGCCCTGGCCGCGGCCGGGCAGGCGATGTCGATCGCCACGGAGCCGGTCATGGAGCTGTGGTCCCGCAGGGTGCGCCAGGGTCCCCCGTGCGCTCCCGAGCTGTTCGAAGGATATCTTGCGGCGGTCGGTGCCGCCGTGCGCGTCATCGACACTTTCTCTCGAGGAGGAAACTGATGGCCACGCTCCGGCGCTCGCTCCCGGGTCTCCTGACGGCGGCTCTGATCGTCACGGGGTGCGGGTACAACACGATTCAGACCAAGGACGAGTCGGTCAACAGCGCCGCGTCCCAGATCAAGACCCAGCTGCAGCGCCGCGCCGACCTGATACCCAATCTGGTGGAGACGGTGAAAGGTGTCGCCAAGCAGGAGAGCACCATCTACATCGGCGTCACCGAAGCCCGCAGCCGGCTCAACAGCGCGGTGCAGGGGGGCAACCTCCAGGAGATGGCTGCCGCCAACGCGGCGCTCTCCTCCTCGCTGCAGCGGCTGCTGGTGACGGTGGAAAACTATCCCGAGCTCAAATCGAATCAGAACTATCTCCAGCTCCAGGATCAGCTCGAGGGAACCGAGAACCGGATCGCGGTCGCGCGCCAGGATTACAACAAAGCGGTGGAAGACTTCAACGCGTATATCCGGCGGTTTCCCTACAACCTGACGGCGAAGATCTTCGGTCTCGGAAAACCGAGAGAGTACTTCGAGCTGACGGCGCCGGGGGCAGCGGAGGCGCCGAAGGTCAAATTCTAGCGAACAGGGAGTAGCGAAGAGCGAAGAGGTCGAGAACACAAAGCCCCGGCGCGCTTGGCCGGGGCTCTGTTTTTCCTCACGCCTCTTCGCTCTTCGCTACTCCCTAATCAGTTACTACGCTCGGAAGGATGTAGCGTCTCGGATCCACCGGCCGCCCGTTGACGTGGACTTCGTAGTGGAGATGCGGACCGGTCGAGAGACCGCTGTTGCCGACCAGCGCGATGCGCTCGCCCCGCTCGACTCGCCTCCCGACCCGGGCCAGAATTCGTGAGGCGTGCGCGAATCTGGTAGTGATGCCATAGCCATGATCGATCGTCACGGTGTTCCCGTATCCCGCCACCCATCCCGCCTGGATGACGGTACCCTTTGCCGGCGCCTCGATCGGCGTGCCCATCGGCGCGGAGACATCGAGCCCTTCGTGTGCCCGCGCCACATGGAGAATCGGATGCGATCGCATCCGGGAGAAGGCGCTGGTCAGCCACCCGGTCGTCGGCATGATCGACGGCGTGGCCGCCAGGCGCTCGACATGCCCGGCCAGACTGTCCCCCGCTTCCCGGAAGGAATGCGCCAGCAGATTGGCCCGCCGGATCAGCGCATTGAGATCGACGCGAACCTGGCCGGCCCGGCCCAGCAGCTCGCTCTCCTCGAGAACCGGCCCGCCCGGCGGCGGAGGACCGCCAATTCCGGCCGCGTGCACTTCGGGGTCGATCGGCTCGAGATTGGCAAGGAGGCGGATCTGGGTGTCGCGCGCTTCGAGGCTGGAGACGGTATCGATCAGTCCGCTGACGCGTCCGTGCAGGACGTTGAGCTCATTGGCAAGCCGCGCGTTCTCCACTTCGAGCCGTTCCGCCCGCGCGAGGTTGAGCGAGCGCCGCACGGTGGCGTAGCCAAGCAAGATCGCCAGCAGGGACGCGGCGACCGCGAGGCTCCCCACCAGCTTGAGCGCAGTGTACGAGACCTCGAGAATTCTCGAGGCGCTCGAACCTTGCGGAACGACAATGATGGTCCACCGACGCTTGGACATGGTGCCACCCTGCGGATCGCTTTGATCACTGTGAGAGCGCCGGGACGTGAGGGCCGCCGGCGAGCGGTCACGGGTGCCGGCTCCGAGGAGTCGACGAAGATAGTATGGCCCTCGGTTCCCGGTCTGTCAAGCTGCGGGATTTGCGTCTAAATATTTGCAATGTCGCAGGTTACGACACTAGGTCGCGGCGGGCTCCGGCTTGGGGAAGAGGACCGGAGGCCGGATCGTTCGATCCCCCGCGACGGGCGGTTCGGCGAGGACACTCCAGTCGATCTCCCCGGGAGCGCCGGCTCTGCCCAGTGCCTGCCACAGCACCAGCGCGCGCTCAGGCATGAAGGGCGCCGAAAGCACCGCGAGCCGGAAAAGGCAGCGGGCCAGAGCCGATAGCGCGTCGTCGAGCTCGGTGTCGCGGGACTCCTTGGCGAGGGCCCACGGGGCGGTCTGCACGATGAACTGATTTGCATCACCGACCAGACTCCACGCCGCGTCACCGGCTCCCCGCACGTCGAACCGGTCCATGGCGGCGGCATAGGCGTCGACCGCGCGCACCCCGGCCTGATCGAGCGACGTGGTAGCCGGCCGGTGCGGCACGACCCCTCCACGGTATTTGTCCAGCATCGCCAGCGAGCGGGAGGCGAGGTTGCCGAGCCCATCGGCGAGATCGGCGGTGTAGCGCTCGTCGAAGCGGTCCCAGGTAAAGTTGCCGTCGCTCTCGAAACCGACTTCCCGCAGGAGGAAATACCGGAGCGGGTCGGCACCGTGCCGCGCCAGCGCGGTCTCGACGCTGACCGCGGTACCGCTCGATTTCGACACTTTGGCGCCGTCCCATTGCACGTAGCCGTGCGCCCAGATCATCCGGGGGAGCGGGAGCTCCGCGGCCATCAGCATGGCGGGCCAGAGGCAGCAGTGCAGGCGGGTAATGCCCTTGCCGATCACGTGGACGTCGGCGGGCCAGAGCCGGTCCCATCCCTCGCGCGGAAAGCCGGCCGCGGTGATGTAGTTGATCAGCGCGTCGAACCAGACATAGACGGTATGGTCCGGATCGCCGGGGAAGGGAATGCCCCAGGGAAAACGAGCCCGCGAGATCGACACGTCTTCGAGGCCGCCTTCCAGCACCTTGACGACTTCGTTGCGACGAATCCCCGGCTCCACACGAAACGCCCCGGAGCGGATCCGCTCGAGGATCTCGGCGCCGTAGCGCGAGAGCCGGAAGAAGTGATTGGTCTCCTTCATCCGGACGAGCTCCCGTTCCGGATGCTCGACGCAGCGGCCGTCCACCAGCTGCGATTCCTGCTTGAACTCCTCGCATCCCACGCAATAGAGTCCCTGGTACTCTCCTACGTAGAGATCGTCGGGATGGTACTGCTGAATCCGGCGCAGGAATTCGGTGACCGCGGCGTGATGACGCGGCTCCGTCGTGCGGATCCAGTCATCCTCGGAACAGTGCAGCGCCCGCCAGGTCGACGCGAAGCGCTCGCTGATGGTGTCGACCCACTGGGACGGGGGCATGCCAGCCTTTTCCGCGGCGAGGGCGACTTTCTGCCCATGCTCGTCCATGCCCATGACGAAGTGCACGGCGTCGCCGCGCAGGCGACGGTACCGCACGATGCAGTCGGCGCCGACCTTCTCGAGGGTGTGGCCGAGGTGCGGATCGCCGTTCGCGTAGTCGATGGCGGTGGTGAGATAGAATTTCGCCATTCAGGACTCCGCGGGCGGCGCGCCGCCGTCGGGGCGGGGCCCTTTCCGCTTCCGGCGGCGCCGCTTCCGCTTGCGCTCGGCGCTGTCACCGTGAGCCGGCGGGGCCGCCGGGGCGGCGGAGTCACCGCCAGGCTCCGCCCCTTCGCTGCGCTCCGGGTGAGGTCTCGCCAGCCCGGGCTCCGCCACTTCGCTCCGCTCAGGGTGACCACTCGGCCGCGGCCCCCGCGCTTCCGGAGGCGGCTCCCCCAGTCGCTCGAGCTCTTCACGGAGCTCGACCAGGGTCACGATTCGGGGACCGTGCTCTTCGCTCCGGAGGAACACCCGCTCCCGGAAAATGTCCACGGCGACGACGCGCTCCGCGCCGCGCTCGGTCTTGAGCGCCCGGCCCTCTTTGGGAAACCGCTTGCGCGAGGCGACATAGAAGTCATGCTCATACTTGAGACAACAGAGCAGACGGCCGCAGCCGCCCGAGATCTGCGCCGGATTGAGCGAGAGGTGCTGGTCCTTGGCGAGGGAGAGGCTCACCGGCGAGAGCGTGGTCAGCCAGGAGGAGCAGCAGAACTCCTTGCCGCAGCGTCCGACGCCGCCGAGGCGGGCCGCCTCGTCGCGCGCCCCGATCTGCCGGAGATCGATCCGGGTGTGCAGCGCCGCCGCGAGGTCCCGCACCAGCTCCCGGAAGTCCACCCGCTTCTCGGCGGTGAAATACACGGTGAGCTTCTTGCGGTCCCATTGCCATTCGGCATCGCTGACCTTCATGTCGAGCTGCCGTGCCCGAACCTTTTCCAGCACCGTCCGCCGGGTGTCTTCTTCGCTCCGGCGCAGGTCGTTCGCGGTGCGCACATCCTCCTGGGTCGCGCGCCGCAGGATCGTCTGCTCCGGAATCTTGACTTCCCCTACGGCGCAGCCGGTGCAGCTGCTGGCGCACTTTTTCGTGGCGGTTTCGCCCACGGCCGTGATCCGCCCGAAGTCGAGGCCGCGGTCCACCGGCACGATGACCGCTTCCTGGAGGTGAAGCGGCTCGGTGTCGTCAGACCAGAGGAAATAGTCCTTCCGGTTGCCCTTGAATCGAACTTCGACGGTGGTGGGCATCAGGCTTCGGTATAGACCCCCATGCCGGCGTACTTCTCGGCGCGCCGGCGCACGAGCTTCTCGGGGCGGGTCTTTCGGAGCTCGGTGACATGCCGGATGAGGGAGTCGCGGAGCGCTTCGCCCGCGGCATCGGCGTCCTGGTGGGCGCCACCGAGCGGCTCGGGGATGATTTCGTCGATGACCTTGAACTGCAGGAGGTCGTTCGGAGTCAGCCGCAGCGCTTCGGCGGCCCGCTCGCGCTGACTGGCGTCCTTCCAGAGGATCGCCGCGCAGCCTTCGGGGGAGATGACGGAGTACACCGAGTTCTCGAACATGAGGACGCGATCCGCCACACCCAGCGCCAGCGCGCCCCCCGAGCCGCCCTCGCCGATCACCACCGCCACGACCGGCGTCTGCAGCATCGCCATCTCGAGGATGTTGGTCGCGAGCGCTTCCGACTGGCCGCGCTCTTCGGCGCCGAGTCCCGGATAGGCGCCCGGGGTGTCGATGAGGGTGATGACCGGGGCATGAAAGCGGGCCGCGAGCTGCATCAGCCGGAGTGCCTTCCGGTACCCCTCGGGATGCGGCATCCCGAAATTCCTGCGGATGTTCTCCCGGGTATCGCGCCCCTTCTGGTGCCCGATGACCATGACGGTGGCGCCGGCGAGCCGGGCCCATCCTCCGACGATCGCCAGGTCGTCCCGGTACAGCCGGTCACCGTGCATCTCCACGAAATCGGTGAAAATCGAGCCGAGATAGTCGAGGGTATAGGGGCGACGGGGGTGACGGGCCACGCTGACCCGCTGCATCGGCGTGAGGTTGCGATAGAGCTCCTCCCGCAGCGTGCCGAGCTTGGCTTGCAGCGTAGTGAGCTCCTCCGCAACGTCGATCTCGCGCTCTTCGCCCACTCGCTTGAGCTCGTCGATCTGCCGTTCCAGCTCCAGGAGCGGTTTCTCGAAGTCGAGCGTGTACGTGTTGGCCATCCGGTCACCCCACCTTGACGAAGCGGACTGCGTCCGCGCCGAGGAGATCCCGCAGGGCATGGACGACGTCCTCGCCGGGCTCCACCCGAAGGCGGCGAGCCCGGAGACGAGCGCCCTCGCCATTGCCGTCGGACCACTCAATATAGACCGGCGCCGGGCCCGGATGGCCGGCGCAGAGCGCCGCCGCGGAGCGCAGTACGTCGCCGCTGGGAGCGCCCGTGGCGCTCCAGCGCAGGACGATGCCGACCGCTCCGGAGCGGCGCAGCTCGCCCAGCGGCCGGGCCGTCTCCACCACGAACGGGGCGCGGTCCTCTCCCCGGTCCCGCAGGCTGTAGCCGCCGGTCAGCAGCACCGCGGCGTCCTCGACCAGGACCAGGTTGAGCCGGGCCCAGCTCTCCGGGAAGACGATCGCTTCCGCGGTGCCGTGGAAGTCCTCCAGAATGATGCGCGCGTATTCCTTGCCGGTCTTCTTGGAGAGCTGACGCTTCACCGCGGTGACCACGACCGCCACGGTGACCTGGTGCTCGGTCCATTCGTGCAGCGTGGCAGTGGTGCGGGTGCCGAAGAGCTCCACCTCGGTGCGGAACGGCTCGAGGGGGTGACCCGAGATGAAGAAACCGATGACTTCCTTTTCCCGGGTCAGCCGCTCGGCCTCCGGCCAGTCGGGGACATCGGGCAGTGCCGGGGGGCGGTGCGGCGCGGCCGATGCCTCGCCGAACAGGGAGGCCTGTCCCGCCTCCCGATCCTGCTGCTTGAGCTGGGCTTCGCCGAGCACCGCATCCAGCCCCGCCATGAGCTGGCTGCGATAGCCGCCGAGGGAATCGCAGGCGCCGGCGGCGATCAGGGACTCGAGCACCCGCTTGTTGCAGAGCCGGAAATCGATGCGGTCCACCAGGTCCGCAAGATCGCTGAAGCTGCCGCCCGCGCGGGCCGCGATGATCGAATCGATGGCGCCCCGTCCCACGTTCCGCACCGCGCCGAGGCCGAAGCGAATCCGGGTGTCGCTGACCACCGTGAACTTGAAGCCCGATTCATTGACGTCGGGGGGAAGGACGTCGAGTCCGAGCTCCCGCGCCTCGTTGATGTACTGGACCACCTTGTCGGTGCTGCCGATTTCGGAAGAGAGCAGCGCCGCCATGAATTCGGCCGGATAGTACGTCTTGAGCCAGGCGGTCTGATAGGAGAGGACCGAGTAGGCCACCGAGTGCGATTTGTTGAAGCCGTAGCGGCCGAAGGTCTCGATCTGGGCGGCGATGTCGGTCGCGAGCTTTTTCGGATGGCCCTTGGCAATCGCACGCTCGACGAACTTGCCGAGCTCCTTCCGGATCAGCTCGGAGTCCTTTTTGCCCACCGCCTTCCGGAGCACATCCGCCTCGGCCAGCGTAAAGCCGGCCAGCACATTGGCGATCCGCATCACCTGTTCCTGGTAGGTGATGACGCCATAGGTGGGCTCCAGGATCTCCTGGAGGGAAGGGTGGGGGTAGCTCACCGCTTCGTGGCCGAGCTTGCGCCGGATGAAGACCGTGTGCATCCCGGCATCCAGCGGTCCGGGACGGAGCAGGGCGTTGGATGCGACCAGGTCGTCGAACCGGTCGCACTTCATCTGGCGGAGCGTCTCCGTCGCCAGGGCGGACTCGAACTGGAAGATCCCGGCGGTGCGTCCCTGGCGCAGCAGCTCGTAGACCCTGGGATCGTCCAGGGTGAGCGCCGCCACGTCGGGCGCGGTGCCGGTGCGCGCGGCGATCATCGCGACCGCGTCGTGAATCACCGTCAGGGTCTTGAGCCCGAGCAGATCCATCTTGAGCATCCCGACCTGCTCGAGCGCTCCCATCTCGTACTGGGTGATGATCGCGGACTCGCCTTCGGCCGTCGACCCCGATCCACGGTTCGGCGCGGTGCAGACGGGGACGTACTCGGAGAGCGGGCCCGGCGCAATCACGACGCCGGCGGCGTGGACTGACGCGTGCCGGGAAATTCCCTCGATCCGGGCGCTGAGGTCGACCATCCGCTGGTAGACCGGCGCGCTCTTCACCAGATCGCGGAGCTCGTCCACCTTTTTCATGGCCTCGGGAATCGTGAGGCTGTAGGCCGGCCCCGAAGGAATCAGCTTGGTGATCCGGTCGGCATCAACGGGGGGGATCTTCAGCACCCGGGCGACGTCCTTCACGGCGGCGCGGGCCTTCATGGTGCCGAAGGTGATGATCTGCCCCACGCTGTCCCGGCCATAGCGTTCGCGAACGTATTCGATGACCTCCCCGCGGCGCTCGAAGCAGAAGTCCACATCGATGTCGGGCATCGAGACCCGCTCCGGATTCAGAAACCGCTCGAACAGGAGATCGAAGCGGAGCGGATCGACGTCGGTGATCCGGAGCGCGTAGGCCACCAGGGAGCCTGCCGCGGAGCCGCGTCCCGGACCGACCGGGATGCCGCGATCGCGTGCGGCGCGGATGAAATCCTCGACGATGAGAAAGTATCCCGCGTAGCCAGCCCGGGTGATCACGCCGAGCTCGTATTCCAGGCGTTCGAGAACGGCGGCAGGAAGCGGATCGCCATAACGCGCGCGCGCGCCGCCGGACGCGAGGTCGAGGAGCAGCGCATTCTCGTCGGCGTAGGGGGCGGGAAGCGGGAAGCTCGGGAGATAATAGCGTTTCTCGAAATCGAATTCGCAGAGCTCCGCCACCCGGGCCGTGTTGTCGATCGCCTCCGGGTTGCCCGGAAAGAGCGCCCGCATCTCCGCTTCGCTCTTCACGTAGGATTCCTGTCCGGTGAAGCGGAAGCGCTTGGGATCATCGAGGTCCGCACCGGTGCCGATGGCCAGCAGCACGTCGTGGGCCTCGGCGTCCTCCCGCCGGAGGTAGTGCGCGTCGTTGGTCGCCACGACCCCGATCCCCAGCTCAGTGCCCAGCCGCAGCATCCCTTCCCTCACCAGCTTTTCTTCGCCGATCCCGTGATCCTGGATCTCGAGCCAGAATCCGTCCTTGCCGTAGAGCCGGGCAAACCACTCGGCCGACGCCCGGGCCTCGTCGTAGCGACCGGCGCGGAGGGAGTGCGCGATCTCGCCGGAGAGACAGGCGGCGAGGCAGATGATTCCCTCGGAGTACTTCTCCAGCGTCGCCTTGTCGACCCGGGGTCGCCGGTAGAAACCCTCGGTATATCCGATGGAGGAGAGCCGGACCAGGTTCCGGTATCCCGCCTGGTTGCGGGCCAGGAGCACGAGATGGCTGTAGTGGGCCGGCGCGTTCGACGGTTTCTGGGTGGCGCGCCGGTCGCCATAGGCCAGGTAGGCCTCGAATCCGAGGATGGGACGGAGCTTCTGGGCCCTGGCCTCGGAATAGAAGCTCCATGCCGCGTGCAGATTCCCGTGATCGGTTACGGCCAGACTGTCCATGCCGAGCCTTTGGACGTGGCCGACGAGGTCGGGAATCCGGTTCGCTCCGTCGAGGAGCGAGTATTCACTGTGGGTATGGAGATGTACGAACGCCATGCAGATGACCTGTACCTCAGGCGGGTCCGCGCGGCCAGCGGGCCACAATCGGGCGACCGGAGATACGGTATAGGTGGTGCGGCCGGGAGCCGCGCCGCGCGTCTCCCTCGCATTGTCGCATTGGGCAGGACGCTGGCGAGGGGAAGCTACCGGTCGCCGGGATGATTGTCAAAACTCGTTGGGGGAACTTAGGTTAGGTGCTGGGTGCTAGGTACTTGGAGACTGGAAACAACCCCACCCCCGCACCCAGCGCCCAGCATCCAGTACCCAGCACCCAGTACCCAGCACCCCACACCACGAGCCCAATGATTCCTCGGAAAACCCACTTCCGTATTCTCGCCCTCGCTGCCGCTACCGGAGCATGCGGCGGTGGCACCCCGATCACGCCGCCGCCCCCGCCGCCGCCGCCCGGGACACCGAGCGTGGTGTGTGCTTCGAAACCAGTGACCCAGCTCAGCGCCGGCCAGCACGTCATCATCGACCCGAACTCGACCTCGGGCTGCCTGCGGATTCCTGCCGCCGACGCAAACGGCGCTCAATACCTGCTGGTGGTGGCCTCCACGACGGGTGCCCGGTCCACCACCGGAATCCAGGGCGCCTATGTCCTGCGGGCCAGCACACCGGCGAGCGCCTCGGCCGAACCCTCGGCGGCAGCACGGGTCGTGATACCCCCGCGGCAATCGGCGGCCGCCGAATTCGAGGCGATGCTGCGGGAGCGGGAGGCAGAGCTCGCGTCCCGGAGAGCGGTCTCCGCGGCACCGCCGATGGGGGACGTGGTCGCGGCGCCTCCCGTCGTCGGGGAAGTCAAGAGCTTCAAGACCTGCTCCAATCTCCAGTGCAGCGCGTTCACGACCGTGATGGCGACCGCCCGCTTCGTGGGCCAGCACGTGGCGGTCTTCATCGACAACGACGTCCCGCAGAACGACCCCCTGCAGCCGGCTGACGCTGCCGAGCTGGGCACCGCGTTCGACACCTATCACTATCCGATCGACACGACCGCGTTCGGCCGCGAGTCCGACCTCGATCAGAATGGTGTCGTCATCGTCCTGATGACCGACGCGGTGAACGCCCTGACTCCCGATTGCACCAACGGACGCGTGGTCGGGTACTTCTTTGGCGGCGATCTCCTCACCGGTCCCAACTCCAACAACGGCGAGGTGTTCTATACCCTGGTGCCGGCGCCCTCCGCCGGCAGCTGCACGGCGATCACCCGGACCCAGGCGGTCAACAATCTCAAGCCGACGCTGATCCACGAATTTCAGCACATGATCAGCTTCAACCAGCACGTACTGGTCCGGAACGGCAATTCGGAGGAGACCTGGCTCAATGAAGGGTTGTCGCACTTCGCGGAAGAGCTGGGCGGGCGCCTGATTCCCAATTCCGAGTGCACACCTGCCTTCACGTCCTGTCGCAGCCAGTACACCAGCGGCGACATTCTCAATGCCTACGAATACATGAAGGACACCGAGTCCCGATTCCTGGTGTTTCCGACGTCGTCGGGTGGGACTCTCGAGGAACGGGGCGCGAGCTGGCTGTTCGTCCGCTGGATCGCCGACCAGTTCGCTGCCGATACGATTCTGGGCACCGACCTCACCCGCGCGCTGGTGCGGACCTCGCTCGTGGGCGCCGCGAACATCCAGTCAGTCACCGGAGGCTCGCTGGCGACCCAGGTCCCCCAGTGGCTGATGGCGCTCTACCTCGACGACGGGCCTGATCTTCCCCAGGAGCCCACGGGGCGATTGCGCTACAAGAGCTGGGGACTGCGGGCGATCTGGACTAACCCGCTCAATCAGGCGCCCAACGGGCCGTTCAACGGGTTTCCGCTGGTGCCGCTCGTCATCGGTGGAAGCTTTTCCCATGCGGGGACACTGCGGGCCGGATCGGGTCGTCACTTCGTGGTGATTCAGCAGGCCAACGGGTTGGCGATCGACATGCTCGCGGTGCGCACCACCGCCAATGATCTGATCGACGCGCTGCTGCAACCTCGCCTCGGAGTAGTAAGGATCCGCTGACGATGCTCCGGCGCGATGGCGCCTTTCTTCTGGCCGCGCTCCTGCCCGCGGCACTGGAGGCCCAGACGGCTCCGGTGCCCGTGATTCTCGGCTTTCCCACCAGCGTGCAGGCGGCCGGTCTCGCGGGGGCGGGGGTGGGACTTCCGGGTTATGCGGGGGCGCTGTTCGTCAATCCGGCAGGTATCGCGCCGATCCGGGTGCTGAGCCTGGAAGCGGGGTTCTCCCGGACTCCGGACCGCGCGACCTACGGGATGGCGGCGGCTGCGGGACGGCTCGGCCGCTTCAATCTTGGATTCGGCTTCCGGTATCTCAGATTTCCCGGTGACTCGCCGACCTATGACAACCTCTCGTGGGCCGGGGCCGCCGTGTACCGGTATGGAAGCATCGCGTTCGGGGCAAGCGGCAAATATGTCTCGGTCGAGGAGCGGGACGGACCGATCACCCGCTCGCTCACCAGCGGCCTGGCCGTGCAGGTGGCATTCTTCGACATCGCGGCGCTGGCCTTGAGCCTCCAGAACCTGGGACAGGTCCGCCTCAGCGGAGAGGGGCTCACGCTTCCCGATGCACTCCACCTCGGATTCAGCCTGAACCTGCTCGACACCTATTCGAATGGCCGGCTGCTCGCCACCATCGAGAGCGTGTGGTCGGAGCAGGACCGGGGCCGCACCGTGGTCGGGCTCGAAGCCGGCGCTGCGATCGGCGGACTCGGCATCGTCGCCCGGATCGGCAGCGGGCGGCAGCCGGGGCTGGCCGGCGGATTGCTCTCGAATACCACCTTCGGTGCGAGCCTCCTCCTCGGCCGGGCCCGGATCGATTACGCCTACCAGCGCCGGAGCGCGATCGGCCGGGACGTGCACCTGGCCGGGATGCGCTGGACGCCGTGACCCGGCGGAAGGTCTTCATGGGAATTCTCATCACCGCAGTGGCCCTCATACTCGGCTACGGGACCGCGTACGTCGCGAGCGAGGATGTGCGTTACCTCACCCGAGCCGGCATCGAGCAGACCGCGATTCTTCAAAAGCGGAAGCCCATCGAGCGGCTGGTGAACGACACCTCGGTCCCGGCCGAGACCCGGGCGTACCTCGCGCTGGTGCTCGCCGCCCGAACCCACGCGGCCGCGCTCGGTATGCAGGCAGGGGAGACCTTCACCACTTATGCCGACGTCGGGCGGGACACGCTCCTCCTGGTGCTCTCGGCGTCGCCCAAGAGCTGCATCTGCCCCCACCTCTGGAAGTACCCCATCGTGGGGAAGGTGCCCTACAAGGGCTTTTTCGACGTCGAGATGGCGCGGCGCGAGGCGGCCAGGTTCGAGAGCCGCGGATTCGATATCTCGCTCCGGCCTGCGGCGGCCTATTCCACTCTCGGCTGGTTCGAAGATCCGCTGCTCTCCACGTCCATGGTGCGCGATTCGGTCGAGCTCGCGAGCCTGGTGTTCCACGAGATTGCGCACAACAGCCTCTACGTGAAGAGCGCCACGCCGTTCAACGAGAGCTTCGCGCAGATGGTGGGGTATCGCTCCACCGAAGAGTTCTTCCGCGGCCGGGGCGACAGTGCGCTCGCCGACCGGGCCCGCGACCGCTGGTACGATGAAATCGTGTTCGGGGAGTTCTACGACGCGCTGCTCACCCGGCTCGAGACCTTCTATGCCGCCAAGCCGGTGGGAGATTCACTGGAGGCAGGTCGCGCCGCGATCGCCCGCTGGGCGCGCGACCAGCTGGAAGGCCCCTTCAGGTCCCGCTTTCGCCTCGTCCGGGTCGAGCGGCTGGCCGAGCGTCCAATCAACAATGCGACGCTGGTGGGCGTCCGGATCTACCGCACTCATCTCGACTGGTTCGACCGATGGTATGCCGTCCACGGCAGCTCGATCCATGCGAGCGTCGCCGCGCTCAAGGCGCTGATGCAGGACGTGGCGGGCGACAGCGCATTTGCCCGGATGCAGCGCGCCCTGGCAGACTCGGCGCGCTCCGGCGGAGGGTAGGCGTTCGAAGTATCTTAGGCGCTGAGTTCGTGGCCCCTGGCTCCCTGGCTCCCTG
>Ga0075429_100000198_pt1 | contig 40051 bp, 31 predicted proteins | sample RhiMetdeltSRZDD3_FD_75295 | JGI IMG/M metagenome (GOLD analysis project Ga0075429, IMG submission 75295) | Populus rhizosphere microbial communities from Tennessee, USA - Rhizosphere MetaG P. deltoides SRZDD3 | ecosystem: Host-associated > Plants > Roots > Rhizosphere > Soil | place: USA...
CAGCGCACAGCCGATCGCGAGGATCGCGATGCCTGCCGCTACGGCACACGCACCAGCTCGACGCGCCGGTTGCGCGCACGTCCGGCCAGCGTGTCATTCGGTGCACGCGGCCGCATTTCGCCAAATCCCTGCGTCATCAGTCGCGCCGCGACGATGCCGTGACGAGTGACGAGCGCCTGTTTGACGGCCGCAGCCCGGCGTTCCGACAACTTCTGGTTGAAGTCATCCGCCAGCAGACTGTCGGTGTGGCCTTCGACGCTCAGCTTCCAGTCGGGGTGACGCTCGAGCACCTCGGCGATGATCAGCAACGAGCCCGCCGATTCGTCACGAATTTCATTGCTCCCGGAGCGAAAGAAGATGTCCGGAATTTCGGCGCGGCCTTCCTTCATGAGCGATTGCTCCAGCTTCGCGACACCGCTGGGTGGCGTGCCGGCGCCAGCGCCTGCGCCCCCGCCTGAATTGCCGGCAGGCGGGGCCATCGCGCAAGTGAAGCTGACCTTCACCAGGTCCAGGTTCGACTGGTCGCCGCCATCGGGCTTGAGGCACTGCTGCGGGATGTAGCCGAGCATCTTGGTCTGCGACTCGCAGTCCTTGCGTTCTTCGGGGGTCTTCGGCTTGATGGCATCGACGCCGATCCGGTACTTGAGCGTCAGCGGATTGTCGGCCTGATCCAGAAACCAGAGCTCCGCCACATAGCCGAGGAAGTTGCCGCTCACATGAATGGCGGGCAGCGCAGTCGGTACGCCGTTCACCAGCACGGATAGGGTCTCCGGCTTCGGCGAAACGACTTTCGCCTGTCCGGGCAGCTGCCTGCGGTACACGCTGTTCGGGTCCTCCCGATTCAGCGACGGCGGCACGGGGAATCCCCAGAAATAGGCGATGCTGAGGTCGGCGTGCCCTTGCTTCTTGAGCTCCGACAGCACCAGCGACGACGTGCCCAGTGAGGTCAGGCCGGGCACATCCTCGGGAAGTTCCGTGTCGAACTGTTGCAGGTAGGCCCGTGACGTTCGCAGGTCCTCCAGCCGCTGGATGCGCTTGCTGACGTAGCTTTTCAGACGCGGCGGATCCGTGGAGAACAGGTCGCCATAATCCATCTTCTCGGCGCTGTAGTTGATGCGCGCTTGCGTCGCAGTCACGGATTTGATGGTCTTGATCGACTCGTAGTCTCCCGAGCCGCTGTTGACCGCCGTGACCAGCGTCATTCCCTCGCAGAGCGGGATGCGCGGCGCAGTATCAGCGTGTGCGGCGGGGGCGGCGGCCGAGGCCGCCAGCAGGAGCATGCGAAATGCGTATCTCGATTTCATGCCTCCTAGAACGACAACCCGCGTTCAAACCGATCACCTAGTGCGACGCCGCGCAGGTGGCCATCTGGCGGGCGACTTCATCGCGGTACCGGAAAACGTCGGCGGTCAAGATGCCCCGCTTCTCCATGTCCTGCCACATCGCATGACTGCGGACGTACGTGCTACAGGCCGTTCGCTTGTCCTTCAGGGCCGCGTAGGTGTGGCCAACGAGCATGAGCGCCTGAGCGGTCAGCGCTCTTTGCCACGCGACAGCGGGATCCGCCGGCGCCTCGTTCAGCCGGGCAACCGCTTGAGAAGCGTGGCGCAACGCGATATCGCTGCGCCCCAGCTTTGCCTGGACCTCGCCGACGCCGGCGCGAACGATGGCTGCGCTGTAGCGCATGATCACGCTCTCCGGCGAGTCCGCCGCCAGCCTCTCGTAGAGAGCCAATGCCTTCTCACGATACGGCAGCGCCAGAGCACTCGCGCCGCTCTCTGCCAGCATGTCGCCGATTCTCGCGTTCGCGTAAGCAAGATCTTCGCGTGCTGCCGCGTTGAGCGGATCGTCCGCCATCGATTGCTCGTCGAGCACGAGCTTCTTGCGAAAGCTCTCGAGTGCGCCGGCCGAGTCGCCGAGCAAGGCGCGATACTCGCCGTCAGTCTGATAGGTGTTGGAGAGCAGACGGCGATAGTCCGCGTTGCGCGCGTCGGCGGCTACCAGCGCTGCACAGATCGTCATTGCGGCCTGATTGCTGGCCAGCCCATCGGTCAGCGCGCCCGTCAACACCTGCGCCCGGCCGAGATTGATGTACGACACTGCAAGGTTGCGTTTGTATTTCTCGTTGTCGGGCTCGGCTGCCGCCATCGCCTGGCGCAGCTTCAGCGCTTCACGATGGTTCTGCATCGAACCGGCCGCATCACCGGTTTCCTCGAGCGCGAGTCCGAGATTGTTGTAAGCCCTGCCGAGCTCGATGCGGATCTGCGTGTCCGCCGGATTCTCCGCTAACGCCTGCGCGTACTCGGCAATGCCCCGGCGCACATATTCCACACCGCGCGGTATTTCATTCGTCTCCTGGAGCTGGGTGCCGATGGTGATGTAACTGCCGGCTAGATCTGTCCGCGCCCGCTCATCGTGAGGATCGGACGCGACGATCGCTTCCCTGATCCGCGACGCCTTCACATAGCTGTCCAGCGCTCCGGCCCGATCGCCCAGGGAGGCCGCGGAGAAGAGTCTGCCGCGTACGTCGCCGACCCGGTCGTATGCAACGGCCAGCTCGCGTTGCAGCTCCCTGTCGTCGCTCGCCTCGCCGGCAAGGCTGTCGAGATAGGTGAGCGCGTTCTTCACCAGCATTTCCCGGGCAGCGGTTGCGCCGGGCAGATTCTCGATCGCGTCGTAGTATTCGAACAGTACGGAGTTCGCCAGGCGACGCACATCGTTGAAGCGCTGCTCAGCACGCGCCTTCTCGGCTTTCGCGATCGCTTCCTGTTCCCTCGCCTTCTGCGCCTGCCACGAAGTCGCGACGATGCCGGCGATCAAACTCAGCACAACGAGTACGGCGGCTGCAGTGGCTGCCTTGTTTCGCTGCACGAATCTCAGGGCGCGATACCCGAACGCGTCCTGACGCGCGAGCACGGGGAGGCTTTCGAGGTGACGGCGGATATCGTCGGAGAACCGCTGGACGGACTGGTAGCGACGCTCCGGTTCCTTGCGCAGCGCCATCAGCACGATGTTGTCGAGATCGCCGCGCAGTCCGCGCGCCCAGCGCTCCGCATTGCCGACAACTGCGCTCGGTCTTCGCGGTTCTGTCTCCGTGATGGCCCGCCAGATATCGTGCGAGGTGCGCGGGAGATCATAGGGCTGACCGCCCGTCAGCAGCTTGTACAAGACGACACCGAGTGAATACACGTCCGAAGCAGTCGTCAAAGCTTCGCCGCGCACCTGCTCCGGACTCGCATAGTCCGGCGTCATCATGCGCAGCCCTAGCATCGTGAGAACCGATTCGCGGTACTCGCCCGGCTGCAGGACCTTGGCGATGCCGAAATCGAGCAGCTTCGGCACGCCGTCGCTGCCGACCAGGATGTTCGAGGGTTTCAGGTCGCGATGGATGACCGCATGTCGATGGGCGTAGGTGACGGCGCCGCAGATCTGGCGGAACAGTTGCAAGCGCTCCGTGATCGAGAGCTTCCGAGCGTCGCAGTAAGCATCGACAGGCACGCCCTCAACGTACTCCATGACGAAGTACGGCCGGCCATCGTCCGTTGCGCCGCCGTCGAGCAGATGTGCGATGTTCGGATGATCGAACGTCGCGAGAATCTGTCGCTCCGTGTGGAAGTGCCGCAGCACGGAGTCGGTGTCCATGCCGCGCTTGATCAGCTTGATCGCGACGCGCTTCTCGTACTGCTGGTCGGCGCGCTGCGCGAGATAGACGACGCCCATCCCGCCGCCGCCGATCCGCTGCAGGATTCGGTATTGGCCGACGGTCTCACCGATCAAGCGATCGTCGTCGGCGGGCGCGGGCGCGGCGTCCTGCGGCCGGATCAGGGGTTCCTCGATGAAGTGGCTTGCCTGTCGATGAGACGCCAGCAGCACTTCGACCTGCCGTCGCAAGCTCGCGTCGCCGGCGCAGCTCTGCTCGAGGAACGTGGCGACACTCTCCGGCGGCAGCGCGAGTGCGGCGTGGAAGATGTTTTCGATGGTGCCGAGGGAGCGCTGCGTGCCGGGCGGAGTCGACATCACCGTGCTCCGCTCACGCGCGGGAACTTTGCAGTTCCGAGTACAGCCACGCTTTCGAGAAGGTCCAGTCGCGCTGCACGGTGACGACGGAGATGTTCAGGTGGCTGGCAATCTCGTCGTATTCGAGCCCGCCGAAGTATTTGAGCTCCACGACCTGCGCCTTGCGCGCGTCGAGTTGCGCGAGCTTCTCCAGCGCTTCATTGAGCTCGAGGATCTCGCGCGTCGGCTCCGGCAGCACCAGTGCTGCTTCCTCCAGCTCAACGGCGCTGGCGCCGGCCCCCCGCTTCTTGCGGTGCGTGGCTTTGGCGTGATCCACCAGGATCTGGCGCATCGCCTTGGCTGCGACGGCGAGGAAATGCGCCCGATTCGCGAAGTCGGGATTTTCCTGACTCGCCAGGCGCACATAGGCCTCGTGCACCAGCGCCGTGGTCTGCAGCATGTGTCCCGGCGACTGCCCGCCCATGTAGTGATGTGCCAGTCGGCGCAGCTCTCCATAGACGAGCGCCGTCAGCCGCTCCAGAGCGTGGTGATCGCCGCGGCTCCACGCAGCGAGGAGCTGCGTCAGTTCCCGGGGCCCGGCCGTGTCCAGAGAATCGCTCATGATCGCTCGGACGCCGATGGGTCGTTTATTCGTATTTCGGATCGTGGCGCAAATCTGCCGAACAAGGAAGGGTCCATGATCGGTTTGGCCGCGAGTCGTCGTTTCTCTCGGCATGACAATCGCTCGACGCGTGACCTTGCTCTCCATCTTCGCTTTCGTTGGCACAGTGCTTGCGACCAGCGCTGTCGCTGAGTCTGACAACGACGGCATGGACCTGCTCGAGCGCAGCATGGCCGCTTACTCGACGCTCCCCGCATACGCCGATAGTGGTACGGCGGTACGCGAAGCGCCGGGCCTCGTCGACCGTTGGAAGTTCAAGACGTACTTTTCCCGGCCGCGGAATTTCCGTTTCGACTTCCAGGGCGTGACCAGCCAGAGTGCCGGGCTCCCGATGGACTCGAGCACGCAGCACATCGTCCTGTGGATGATCGAAGGCGAGCTGCAGTCCTTCAATCAGCAAATGCGCTCGCACAACACCGTCGGGCGAACGGGCAATCAACCGGGCGAACTGCTGAACGCAAGCGCCTACACAGTCGGCACGTCGGTGCTGATCCCTTCGCTCCTCTTCGCCAAGTCGGATCTGCCGGGCTCGATCCGACAGATCCGGGAAGCGGCATATGCCGGGCTCGAAGCCGTGAACGGCCATCGCTGCCACAAGATCGTCGGCACGGCGGCCCAGTTTTATCCGTCGGGCAAGATGACGAACGTGCGAGAAGTCACCGTGTGGCTGGATGAGCAGAGTCTGCTCGTGCGGAAGGTTTTCGAAGACACACCGAGAGGCTATTCGTCCGGCTCGTATCTGCGACTGACGATCAATCTCGATCCCCAGGCGAATCCCAGGCTGGAACCTGCGCACTTCCAGTTCACCGTGCCGAAGGAGTAGCAGCCATGCACTTCACAATCGGCCCGCTGTATGCGATCCCGCTGGCGATTTCGTTGTACGTGTTCTCGCAGCACGCGACTGCCGCGAGCGATCCGACGATGCATGCGTGCTCGGTGCTCACGCGGGCGGAGGTGAGAAAGATCATGCCCTGGTCGGACCAGATGGAGAGGATCTTTCCAAAGGAGGAAGAAGACCAGTTCGCGAACGGTTCGGGGTGCGAGTATCCGTCCGTGCGCGTTCAGATCATGTCGACCTCGCCGGATCAGTGGCAGCGCTGGGTCGACACCTCGAAGAATCCCTCGGTCGAGCGCGTCGCGGGCGTCGGTGAGGAGGCTTACATCCGCGACAACAAGGGCATGTTTGCGGAGCTCTATGCGAAGAGCGGCCCGTACCTGGTCTCGCTGCAGAAGAGCCTGAAGCCCGGTGAGACGACGCAGGCATCGAAAGCTCAGCTGATCGCGCTAGGCCAGGCACTCGTGGCGAAGCTGCGTTCGAGTCCCACGGTGCAACAAGCCCCCCGCGCCTCCAAGGAAGGTACGCCCGAAGGGACGAGGGCAGCCTGCGCGTCGTGCGGCTCGTTGAAGGATCCATTCCGCGATCCTTGGTCGGACGACCCGCCCGATCTACCGGACGAAGAGGATTCGCCGAGCCCTTCGCGCTCGAACACCTCGGCACTGGCCGACCTCGAAAATCGCATTCGCGATCTGGAAACCGCTTCGTACTTCGAGGTCGTGAGCCCGAAGACCGGGAACACGATCTTCCGTGTCGGCCCCGGGGGTGCGCGCTTCTTCAACGAGCGCGAAGAGCCTGTCGCGGCTATCGGGACCACAGATGAGGGTGGCTACTTCTCCGCGCGTTCTCCAAGCGGCGCCGACGCGTCCATCGGCACAGCATCGGGTCGCGCCGGCGTCCGCTTTATCGAAGGCAGGACCTCGCGCATTGACCTCGGGACCAAGCAAGGTCCGTTTGGGCTTCGCTTCCCAGCGGGCGACGGTTTGCTTGCCGGGCTCGGTGAATCGCGCGCTGGGAGCGGCGCGGTGCTCGTGGGTACCGCGACCGACGGCGCCACCCAAGGTTCGATCGTCGTCAGCGAGGGGCGCGCCGTCGTCTCGATGACCAAGCCAGCGTCGCGGGGCGGCGTTGCATTCGCGGAAGCAAAGATCGGCGGAGGACTCCTCGACGTAGCCACCGCTGGCGGCATGTCAGCCGTGAAGATGGGACACAACAGTCAGCGGTACGGCATCGTCCTCGCCGGCCCGGCTCTCGGATTCCCCTACGTTCCCCGGTCGGGCCTGCCCGGCAGTTATTTCATGGGATGCGCCAGCGGCGAAAAGCCGGCGTGCCTTCCCGAGGTCGCTTCAAAATGACATTGCGATCCCCCGGCGTCATGGTGACGCTCCTACTCTTCACCCAGCTCGTAGGCGCGAACGCCCAGGCGGCCACGGCGACTTGTCCAGACGAGCGCAAGCTCCAGGAGCTCGAGCGTCGCGTGAAGGACCTGGAAGCCCGCGCCTATCAGGGCCGCCTGGCCGGCAGCAAGGTGGTCGCACCGTTCGAAGTCACCAACGAAACCGGCAAACGCGTCTTCAAGGTGGACGACGGCTACGTGTGGTTCTACAACTCGAACGGCGCGACCAGCGCGAAAGTGGTGATGCAGGACAAGGGCGGATATTTCATCGCGACATCGACCACCGACAAACTGACGACGACGATCGGCGCGGTCGGTTCGCAAGCCAACGTCTTCGTGACGGAGAACGATCAGCATCGAATCAACCTCGGACGCAACGACAAAGGTCGGTATGGACTGCGCGTTTACGAACCCGGTGGCAAGATCGTCGCGGGCATCGGGCAGTCGAACGGCAACGACGGAGTCGTGTCGGTATCGGACACTCAAGGCAACCAGCGCGCTGCGATGTTCGTGAGCCCGGGCAGCGGCGGCATCCTCCAGGTCCTGAACAAGGCAGGCCAGGCCGTCGGCTCTCTCTATGCGACCCAGGCCGGCAATGGCCGGATGGAATTATTCAACGACGCCGGCCTCATCATGGTTCAGGCCGGCGTGAACGAATACAACATCGGCATGGTTCGCGCCGGACCTGCAGGCTTCCACCCCGGCGTCGGCATCCTCGGTCTCCCCGGCAGCTACATCGCCGGCAAGGCGGAGCAGTGAACGTACTGCGAGCGATGGCTTCAACCCAACCGTACAACTGGTAACAAAGGAGCCGTCATGATCAAGCGAATGTATCTCTCGCTCGCCGTCGTCGCGGCAACACTCGGCGTCGGCACCGCCCAGGCGGCCAGCGACTATCTGATCCATGTTGACGGAATCGTCGGCACTTCCACGATCGCCGGGTTCGAGGACTACATCGAAGTCGAATCGTGGTCACTCGGATTCGTTCGCAGCGACCGGGTGCTCGTGAGTTTCCCAGACCGATGCGCCAGTCAACCGTCCACATGACAAGGAGCTTTCCGGCAGCATTCGGACATCTACGCGAGAGTGCCGCGCTCGGCTGCACCTTATGGAATCTCTACTTTGAAAACGTCGTCGGTCTTGGCGGCTCCGAACCACGGGCGCAGGTACACATATCCTCCCAATGCCTCATGCGTCCACCGGGCTTCTGACTCGACATCTTCACTTCGGAACTGACTCTTGTGACAGGCGAGGGACGCGCGCGTGGCCGCGAGGTCGGCGTCGCCGTAGGGCACGCGCACCGTCAGGAAGCGAGAAGCGACGGGCGACCAAGGCACAGCGAAGTCCCTATCGAGGGGTTTCGGGAGCCGTTCCTTTGGGAACCCCGGATAGAGCAATGCAGCTGGTGCCCCTTCGACCCCGGCTTGCACCAGCTGAGTGACGACGTCTCCCACAAGTCGATGATCAGCGTGCCCGTATGCGCCCTCCGGACCAAACGTGATGATGACATCAGGGCGAAACCTCGCGAACAAGGTACGAAGCTCGCGCTCGACCTGAGCCAGGTATTCCCATGGCGGGCGGCTGATACGCCCAAGCTCGGCATCCTTGAACCCCAGCAAGATGGGTGCATCGATTCCCAGTGCCTGGCAGGAGCAACGTGCTTCCTCCGCGCGCACTTTGGCCAATTCGGGTCCCGCGGGGATTCCTGCGTGAGGGAACACGCCTTTCTCACCCTCGGTGACGATGACCAGTTGAACCCGGACCCCCTCGCGGCCGTACTTCGCGAGCAGCGGTCCAATCAAGGATTCATCGTCCGGATGGGCAAACACCGCGAGTAAGGTCCTGGGCTCCGCGGCCTCGGCGAGTGAGACCCATGCGAGTGCGACAAACAGCAACCAGGAAGGCACTCTCATCGCTGCTCACCTCGTGTGATAGATGGGCAGCGCGCCTGCGAGTGTTGCTCCGCCTGCAGTTGTCGCTGCGCGTTGCATGTTGTTGCACGACGCTCCACAACTTCCAGACTGGATCGCGGGGGCATGACTCGGCGCGCGAACCTCGCCTTTAGATGAGCGCGCTCTGGCCCAACCAAAAGTCTTCCCCGCTGCGACAAAACTGCTATACACGATTCTCAACCAGCGCAACTTATCTACGAGTCAGCTGAAGTTGCGAGCGTCTGTGTAGTCCATCATGGGGCGACGCTGACGCGGCGATCCAAGTCTTTCATAACGAAACGCTTTTCCCGGAGCGTCAGTGTAGTGCGCGACTACACCGATGGCCATTGACGCTTGATCGTTGTGGGCTGAGTTGCACGCAGTGTCGAAGCTACGCGTAAGTCACTGTTACACAGTGGCGCGCCCAAGGAACGAACACAGCATGTCAACCATATCCTGATCTGGGTGTGACGCTGAATCACGGGAGCCCCACATGCCTCAGGCTGGACACACGACGAGGATGTTAGTGTCTTTAGCTTTCCTGGTTGCAGGCTGCGATAGCGGCGACGGAGTTGCGAATGACCCTCCAGCGCCGCCCGTCCAGGAACCGCCCATCCCCCAACCACCCGTCCCGGAACCGCCGGTCCAGATCAAGGGACTGGACGCGCGGCCAAGCAACACAACCTGCATTGCGCCGGAGCGTGCCACCGGCAGCGTCACCATCGGCACGCAGCGGGCGTTTCCGAACCTCAGGCTCAGCGACCCGGTTACTCGGGTTCAGCTGAACCCCATCGCAGCGCTGCAGGCGCCGGGCGATGCGAGCCGCTGGTTCGTGGCGGGACGGCTCGGCGTCGTGCGCGTGTTCGACAACAAGGAGGACGTGACCGCCGCCTCGCTCTTCGTCGACATCGGCCCGCGCGTCGACTCTTCGTGCGCCGAATGCGGCCTGATCGGGATGGCGTTTCACCCCGATTTCCCCAGGACGCCGCGCGTCTACCTGACGTACACGAGCATGCAGCACACCCTACGCGGGCCGGACACGCATCTCTCGGAATTCACCTCGCCCGACGGCGGACTCACGCTGAATCCCAATTCCGAGCGCGTCATCCTCACGATCCACAAGGTGGGCGTCAATCACCATGGTGGCCACATCGCCTTCGGCCCCGACGGCATGCTGTATTTCGCCACGGGTGACGGCAACGGCCCGCAGTTCGACGCCGCGCAGCGCCTGAGCTCGCTGCTCGGCAAGTTCCTCCGCATCGACATCCGCGGCACCACCGGCACGGCACTCTATCGCATCCCCGCCGACAATCCGTTCGCAGCCAGCACCACGTTCTGCAACGTGACAGGCTCAGGCCCGCAGAACTGTCCCGAGATCTACGCCTGGGGCTTTCGCAATCCCTGGCGTTGGAGCTTCGATCGGCAGACCGGTGAGATCTGGGCCGGCGACGTTGGGGAAAGCGCAATCGAGGAGGTGGATCGGGTCGTGCGCGGCGGCAACTATGGCTGGCGCTGCTTTGAGGGTACGCAGCCGACGACGGGCTTTGTGTGCGACACGCCGGTGAATCCGCGGCCGCCGGTTGCCGAGTACTCTCACACGGTCGGGAGGGCCGTCACGGGCGGCTATGTCTACCGTGGAAGAGCAATTCCGGCTCTCGTGGGCCGCTACGTCTTCGGCGACTTCGTGAGCGAGCGTATCTGGGACATTCCGAATGACACGCAGCCCACGATGACCATGACCGGAGGGCTCGAATCGGGCTTGAATATCTCCTCGTTCGCAGAAGACATAAACGGCGAGCTCTACATCGCGAACATGGGCGGCAATCTGCACCGCATCACCGCCGCGGGCGGCGGCGGCACGGGCGTAGCCACGCAACTCTCCGCCACCGGCTGCGTGGACACGTCGAACGCAACACTGCCCGCGAGCGGGCTCATTCCCTACGCGCCGCACGCAGCGTTCTGGTCCGACGGGGCGACGAAGGAGCGCTGGATCGGATTGCCGAACGGACAGAACATCACCGTCGGCGCCGACGGCGATTGGGATTTCCCGAATGGCACGGTGCTGATGAAGAACTTTCGTCTCAATAGCCGACTGATCGAGACGCGCCTCTTCATGCGCCACCCCGATGGAGTCTGGGTGGGCTACTCGTACGAGTGGAACGCGCAGGGGAACGATGCAACGCTGGTGCGCGGCGGCAAGCGGGCGACCATCGACGGACAGACCTGGATCTACCCGAGCGAAGCGCAATGTGTGCAGTGTCACACCGAGGCGGCGGGCGCGTCGCTCGGGCTGGAGACGCGACAACTCGCGTTCAACATCAGATACCCGCAGACCGGCCGCGATGCGCATCAGCTTGTAACGCTCGATGCGATCAACACGCTGACACCGCCGATTGCCAATCCAAGCGGCGAGATGCCGTATCCGGATCCGAGCGGGACGGTGGGCACGCTCGGCGAGCGTGCGCGCGCGTACCTGCACACTAACTGCGCGCAGTGTCATCGCCCGAACGGCCCCACGCCCTCCAACATGGACCTGCGTTACGACACCGCGCTGGCGGACACCAACGCCTGTGGCGCCGTGCCCGGACACGGCGACCTCGGCATCGCCAATGCGCGGCTCATAGCGCCCGGTGCGCCCGACCGCTCAGTGCTGCCCGCCCGCATGAACGCGCGCGGTGTTCCCGAAGCCATGCCGCCGCTTGCTAGCTCGCGGGTCGATACAGCTGGCGTGACGCTGATCCGCAACTGGATCGGATCGCTCGCGAGCTGCAACTGACCGGCTGCGTCAGCAGGGATGCAGACGCACTCACGAACGTCCGTGTGACGAGCAGCGCATTCCGTGATCCTGGAGTGAGTCGATCGTCCGCCGGCCACTGCGCAACGCAGCCAAGGAACCTTCCGCGAAACTCGTTCGTGTCCTGCTTTGTAAGGTGGGTCGAGCAGGCACTTGAACAACACCAACGAGCCGGTCGGGCGCGGGCTGCTTGCAAAATCGAAAGTCACAAACTCCGAACGGCAAGCCTCCTTCCAAGTTGCAATCGCCGTTCACCGAGCGCCGCAAAGGCGAAGACCGGCGCAAAGGCGAGCGCCGTAAGGCAGACCGACGCCAAGGCGAACGCCGCCAGGCCTCCTCGCAGTCTGCGCGCAAACCGAAGCCCCCGCTCACCCGCCGAGAGCGGGAGATCCTTGATCTGCTATTGCAGGGAATGACCAATCGTCAGATCGCACACGCCATCGGCGTTGGGGAAGAGACGGTCAAGAAGCACCTGTATCACGTATATCGGAAACTCGGCCTGCACAGTCGCTCACAGCTAATCATCGAGCAGGGCTTGAAGAAGCGGTAATCGCGACGGCTCGACCGCTTGCTTCGTGAAGTCAAACCGAACTTGCAGATTTGTGGCGCACGGCGCGTTTTGTCCATCAGTCCGGTTTGCGAGCTCGACAGTTCACGCCCATGGGTTGGCTGCCGTTTTTGCAGCGGTCTGCTCGGCGAACTCGTGCGGGTGCCGTGGATCTTTGCGTAACGACTGGATCACTTGACGTAACGAGCGAAGGGAACTCCCTTCGTGTGTCGCTCGTGTCCACTTGAGCACGAGTCTTCGATGCGAGCCGCGCTATGACAAAACCAATCGATGTCCTTCTCATTGAGCCTTCGGAGTCGGACGCCCGCCGGGCGCTTGCAGCAATCCGTCGCAAGGCGCCTGATCTCTCGACTGTTCATGTCTCGAGTGCTGACGCGGCTGCCGGGCTCATCTTTGATTACTGGCCCACTGAACACCCGCAGGTTCCGCGCTTGGTCATCGTTGATGTCGATGCTGCAGGCCAGCCTGGCAAGAACATCTTGCGCCGGCTAAAGAGTGCTGCTCTCACGAGCAACGTCGCGACCGTCATCTTCTCGGCTCGTCCTGCTCCAATGGGTGAGCTGGAAGGCTCCTCGTCTCGTGCCATGAATGTCCAGAAGCCGGTGGACAGCGATGCATATGCAGTACAAGTGGAGAGAGTCGTAGACGAGCTGCTCCTGGCGCGAGCCTGAGTACTGCGTGAGGGCTCGAACCCTGCAGGCCTCGTTCAGCGATCCACCAGCTTCACGTTCTTTGCAACCCAGCGCTCGACGATTGCTTTCACTTGCGAGCAATAGTCTTCGCGGGTGTCGGGTTTTGTGATGAAGCCGTTCGCGCCGAGTGCGTGGCTGGCCTCGACAGCCGACTGGTCACGCGTAGCTGTCAGGACGATGACAGGAATCGCACTCATCCGCGAGTTGCTGCGCAACCGTTCGATGACATGCAGTCCACGATGAAACGGATGGCCCAGTTCCAGCAATACGAGCTTGGGGCTTGATTCGGCAAGGAAGACGAAACGCAGTGCTTTTGTCGCATCGTGGAAGCGAACAATCCTGGCGTGTGGCGCAGCATCACGTATGGCAAGCAAGGTAAGGTCCGCACTGGCATCTGAGTCGTCGATGACCAGCACATCTACTGCGAGTAAACCCTTTAATGCAGTTGCGGTTGCTTGCTTGTCTTCCATGTGATCACCGCGAGCAACGCCTCCTCGTTTGTTGTTGGTCACATGCAGAACGTCGCGTGACTCCTCGAGGTTTCCGTCGCAGTTCGATCTTGCCAACGCTTACGAGCCTGCATCTGTTCGCCTACGCGACGGTCAGAAAGCTGCTCTACCACAAAAGTGGAATGTTCCGCGCGCAGGGCTGTTGTAGTGTCAGCCCGCTGTGACTTCTGGCGCAGCGCGCTCATTTCCGAATTGGTACCTGCCGCATGGTGACGAACGTAGCCGTCTGCACCGGCACGTTCGTGCCCGGCTGCCCCGAACCAACCGATACGTGATGCTCGCCGGCAAAGATCTGCCGCACGCCATCGCGCGTTACGAAACTCAGATCGCGCGGTGATAGTTCGAATGAAATCGCACGGCGCTCGCCCCGCTGCAGTTCCACTCGCTGAAATCCGCGCAATGCCAGACGCGGGGCGCCATCGAAGGGCGGCGGGTCGAGATAGAGCTGTGCAACTTCCTCACCCACTCGGTCGCTCGTGTTGCGAACGAGGGTCGTGACACGCAGGCCATGCTCGGGAGCACCATCGACTGCTTCGATCTGCAGCGGGTCGTATTCAAACGTCGAGTAGCTCAGACCATACCCGAAGGGATAAACGGGCGTGCCATCGAAGTAGCGATAGGTGCGGCCTTTCATGTCGTAGTCATGGAATGACGGCAGATCGGCAACGCTCCGGTAAAACGTGAGCGGCAATCGCCCGGCGGGGTTGGCCTTACCGGCGATCACATTGCCTATAGCAAGCCCGCCGGCCTGCCCCGGATACCACGCCTCGATGATCGCAGCCCCATGCTGCTTGGCCCACGACAGGTCCAGCGTGCTGCCATTCATCAGTACCACGATGAGCGGCTTGCCGGTCGCGTGAGCTTGTTCGAGGAGTTTGCGTTGATCCGCAGGCAAATCGAGCGACGTCTTGTCGCCGCCGGAGAACCCGTCCAATTCGACCTTCATCTCCTCGCCTTCAAGATCGGAAGTGAGTCCTACTGCTGCGACAACAACATCAGCCTGCGCCGCGGCCGCTGCCAGATCTTTCTCCGCTCGAGTGGACACGCGGTTCCACAGCACTTCCACACCGCCCAGCAACAATGCTTCGGTCGTCACGCGGATCGGATAGCGGTGTCCCTTCTCCAGCGTCAGCGTGACCGTCTCCGAACGAGTGCCCCAAGGCTGATTTTTGTGTCGCGCCAGCACATTACCGTCCAGCATGAGCTCGGCGTTCGGCCCGCTCAAACCCATGCGATATGTGCCTGACGCCGCGGGCACGAGGAATCCGGTCCAGACGACACGATAGTAGTCCGACAGCTGCGCGAACTCGTTCCCGCGCATCGCGATGCCGGGCTCGATGCGCGTCACGGTTGGCTTGGTATTGAATTTCACCTCAGATGCGCGCTTGCCGTACTCGGCGATCGATGCATAACGCTGCGATGGCAAGGTATTGGCATCGGCGTTGTAATACTCGGCGCGCAGCCCTGGCTTGCCGTCCGGCGTACGCAGCGCTGCGGTCGGAAGCGGATCTCCATCGGTGATCGAAGGCGACCACGGCACCGGCGTCACTTCAACATCGGGCAGCGCACGGCGCAGACCTTCGGCCAGGGAGATCGGCGGACTCGACAATGGCGATGAATAGTTACCGCGCAGTACGCGTGTCGCATCGGCATGCGGTCCGACCACGACGATGCGTTTGATTGCCTTCAATGGCAACACACCATCGTTCTTCAACAACACCAGGCTCTTCTCGGCGCTCTTGAGCGCCAACGCATCCCTTTGCAGCGTCGTGGTTGGGGATGCCGGAGTGTCGATCGATGGCCTGCCCGCGAGCCCCGCCAGGTCACCGTTGCGATAACGCGCCGAGAAGAGGCGAACAAGTGCCCGGTCGATATCCTGAATGCTGATGAGCGCGCGCTCGTAAGCTTGCCGGTAACGATCGCTCAGTGCAGCGATATCGAACAGCGTCGAGGTGTTGCACTCATTGTCGACGCCGGCCTTGAGCCCCGCCGCCACTGCCGCTACCGGATCCGGTGCATATTTGTGGTGGTCGCTGATGTCCTTGACGGCGTCACAATCGGAAACGACGTAGCCCTGGAAGTTCCAGTCGGCGCGCAACCGCTCCTTCAGCAGCAAATCACTTGCGCACGCCGGCTGGCCGTTGACCCGGTTGTAGGCACACATGATTGAGCCGGCACGGCCTTCGACGATGGCCGCGCGGAATGCCGGCAGGTAAGTATCTTCAAGGTCATGCGGCGAGACGAACACGTTCGCTTCGTGACGCGTCGACTCCGGACCGCTGTGTACGGCAAAGTGCTTTGGCGATGCGATGACATGCGGCCTGTCCGGGTCCGCGCCCTGCATGCCGCGCACGTAGGCAATCCCCAGGCTCGCGGTGAGAAACGGATCCTCGCCGTACGTTTCCTGCCCGCGTCCCCAGCGCGGATCGCGAACGATGTTGATGTTGGGCGACCACGTATCGAGCCCAGTCCCGATGCGGCCCAGCCGCCCTGTCTTTCGGCCCAATGCATGCAGCGCACGTACTTCGAGGCTGATTGCGGCAGCGACGTCGTGCAGCAGTGTTTGGTCGAATGACGCTGCAAGTCCAATGGGCTCAGGAAAGTTGGTCGTCGGCACCGGACCGAGCGCCCCATGCAGCGATTCGGTCCACCAGTTGTACGCGGGGATTCCCAAGCGCGGGATTGCCGGTGCGACATTCAGAAGCTGATCGACCTTTTCATCGAGCGTCAGTTGCGCCACGAGTGCCGTCGCCATTTCGTCGGCACGCACCCGGATGTCCGGTTGCTGATCGTCCTTCGCCGCCGCGGTAGTCGATACGGCGACGCTGAGACAGAGGATGAGCGCACGGGTGCGTGATGACATCGAACACATGGGGATCCTCGCGACTGCTAATCCCTTTGCCTCGCCAACTCATTCGCCGCGTGCACGAGGAAGATGTAGCTCGCGCCCAGGTTGATGACGTACTCGTTCTCGCCCCAGAAGAACGGCCAGTCTTCCTTGTTTTCCGGATAGTCAGGCTTGAGGATCAGCACACCGGGCACGATGCCGCCGGCGATGAAAGAGAAATCTGCCCGATTGCTGCCATACGCCACGCGCTTCGAATGCGCGCCGACGGAGGAAACGAAGGAGACGTTCGAGTCGGGATGCGTGCCGTACAAGTAGTCCAGGCCGCGGAACGTGTGTTCGGGCGGGAAGACTTCCGGGAATGCCCGATGCAGGTAGTACATCGTGACCGCGAAACCGATCACGGCACCATTGCCGGCCCAACCGCCACGCGTGATCGGCACGCCGAACGGATTCTCGCCGAGATCTTTGACGAGCTGCTCGCGGTACCTGAGTGCGCGCGTCCGCAGCTTCTTCTGGAACGCGGCATCCATGTGCGGTATCGCGCGGACCGCATCCGCCGCGTGGACGCTGAACTTCTGGTCGATCACCGGCCAGAGCTCGCTCACTCGCTTCGCGTACAGCGCATCCTTGGTGGTGATTAGTAGCTCGATGGCGGCGCGCAGCTCTTCGTCCGTCGGATCTCCTCCTGTCGTGTTGCCGTGGCTGTACAGATTCGGCTTGCGGCCTTTCTCGAATTTCCAAACACGCAGCGCCGTCTGCAGGCACTCGTCGGCCAGGGCATCGTTATAGCCACGCAGCGCTCTGCTCGCCGCTGCCAGGCCCGCGGCGGATCCAAAGTTCAACGCCGTAGTCGCCGTCGTGAATGCCCAACGATCGTCGGGCGAAGAGCTCGCATCGGATGGATCATGAATGCGGCCGTCGGTCTTGGTGACCGCATCGCCGAGGTGCGTGTACTGGCCCAGATCCGGCTCCACGATCCCGGGAATCGCATGATCGAACACCCGATGCTGTGCAATCAGCATCAGCGTGCCGTGCTCGATCTGCTGCAGCAGGTCGGGGACACCGTCCGGACGATGGATTTCGACGTGGCGGTTCTGCTGATCGATGCTCGTTTCATCGCGTACCGGGCGGAATCGCTCCCATACATCGACTAGCGACATGACGGTGTGATAGTGCGTTTGAGTGCGCAGATCGAAATCACCCGCGTCGTACCAGCCGCCGATGTCGAGTCCGGGAATATGCTCGCCCGGCTTGAATGGCGAGTCGAGCTCAGGGCCCATGGCGTATAGATCGAAATGCTGGTGATTGGGCGGCGCCTGCCGCGCGTCGTCCAGGTGCGCAGCGCCGTGCCACACGCGGTAGGCTTCTTTGACAAGCATGTGATCCATCTGTACCGGGAAGAACACGTCGCTGGTCGGATGCCAGGCATCGGCAAATACGTCCGCAGCGATGCGGAACGCGCGGGTGCGCTGTCCTTCGGCTTCGATCACGTAAACACCGGCTTCACGCACGCCGCTGAAATCGAACGTGGAGTAGGTGTACCGCAGATAGTCTCCCCAAGGGGTCGGCGATCCGGCCAATACCTCACGACTGGATCCGTCTGCGGCGACGCGCAGCACGCGTACCGTCGCAGGCTGGCCGTTGCGCGGGTCACGCTCGAGGATCGCAACCTTTTTCTGCTGCGGGTGGTAGCCGACTTGCGAGTGTGCGATCACGGTAGGGCGTACCCATTCGGGCACTGCGCTCGCTCGCAGATTCCATTCGAGCACGGTCCCCTTGGCACCCGCGGGGAGCAATTCACGAACAACGAACCATCCGTTCTGCGCCTGATTGCGTCCGTCGAGGAACTGCAGCTCGCCAGTACGCGACTCGATACTGACGCGATGCTCCGTGGCCTCCGGCGCCAGCGTCAGAGTACGACCTCGTGCCAACGGCACACGCACAACCTCGCCTGCAGAGTCGCGGCCGGTCGGACCTACCGGATATAGAGGCAACGTGCCGCTGCGCTCGCCCATGAGATAGGTCTTTCCGAAGTACGCCGACGGCAGGAACTCCAAGTTGAATCCGGCTTTGCCGACGAGCGTTGCGGGCAGTGGAGCGTCGAGTACGACACTCAAGGTGAGTCCATCGGCGCGTGGCTGTGCGCGAAGGGTGTATTCGAAGTTGAACTTGGTATACGCAAGCCGGACCTCGATCGCGTCCTGCTCGCGCAATACCGTCCGGCGCTTGAGCTCGGGCAGCATGTCCCACTGCTCCGGCGTCGGGCCCAGGCGCACATCGCCGTTCGTTGCGGTCCGCTCGCCGTGATGAATCAGCTCGACGCCGGCGATCTTCGCGTCGCTGAACAAGCCGTCGTACCAATTGCTGAACACCAGGACATCGACACCGGGCGTCGTGAAGTACTCGCGATCGTTTAGCTGTAGCGTCTGTGCCAGCGCACCGTCGACCGGCAGTGTCGCAGACGTCGCAAGGGCGAGCGATGCCAGCCCGGTGCCCGCACGTCTACGGAATGAGCAGATCGCCGCGATCATGTGTTGGCCCGTCATCAGCCCCGCAGCAGATCCACATGCCCCGAGCCGCATGCGCTGGCGCCCAATGGCTGCAAAGTTGGGCTCGCCATAACTCAGACAATATAACAACAGCGCGCCGCGGCGTTCAAGCGTCGATCATCGACGAAAGGAGTGCGCGAAGCATACGGCGCGCAAGTTTTGAAGAGCCTGTCTCATGCAGGCGTCGCATGCACACGCGAATGCAAGCGCGTCATGAATTGAGACGCGCCCGGAAATGTGGTTCGTATCCAGCGGGTCTCGACAAGATGGAAAACTACACCGGATGTGCGCTGATGCTCGATGAGAACCGAGTCTCCCGACAGGCTGACGCATCGTGTCGCGCGTTGTCGCACCTCACGCGAAGATCCGGGGATAACGCCGCGAAGCAGCGTCATTGTTCAGGCGCGCGGTCGCGAACCGGACCCTGCATGCGCGATAAATAGTCCGCGAGCCCCTGCATCTCGTCCGCTTTCAGGCTCCTCAAGAATCGCGCCAGCTCGTCGTCCACATTGAACCGATGGCCTGCAGCGAGGTTGCGCATTTCCTTCACCAGATATCGATAATGCTGATTGCGCAGCGAGGGCACGAAGCCATCGTCATCTCCACGACCGTCTTCGTCATGGCAACTGCGACAGAATTGCTCGTAACTCGCCTCGCCGAGAGACAAGTATTTTCCGTCGCCGGTCTGCGCGCCCTTCGGTGGCGGCAAATTGTTGAGGTACAGCGCCAGGTCAGCCCAGGACTGTGGCTCACGCACCGCTTCGCGAGAAACCACCTTGTGCATCTGCGTCGCGATTCGGTCGCGTTCGCTGAATGCGGCGAGCTGCCTGATGATGTACGCGCGGCGCTGCGAGGCGAGTGCCGGAATATCGTGCTGTGACGCGCCCTGCGCCTCACGCCCATGACAACCCGCGCACTCCTCGCTATAGAGCACCGCACCGCGGCCTGCGTTCGCGTCGAGATCGAGTGCATGCAACGTCAACTCGTCCATCCGCTCAGCAGCTGCGCTGGCAACCGAAGTGGCCGTTATCAGGGCGGCGCTCAAGGCGAATCCAAGCAGTCCCTTGTTCATGGTACTTGTGCTCCTGATGCGACAACTCGTTCCCGCGGTTCTACAAGCAAGTGTGTCGCATGAACTGCAGGTCGTCGATGGCGAGTTTTCCGACATGCCTAGCCTCGAGCAAACGAAGCAACTCGCTGGCGCCAGCTAATCAGCGCGACAGCGTCATTCGCCGTAGCGTGTTGTCTCGCCGCACGTAGTGATGGAAGAGCGCGGCGATCGCGTGTAGACCGATGAGGAAGTAGCCGACCGTCGCCAGCGTCTCGTGAACTTCCTCTGTCCGCTCAGCGAGGGCCTTGTTGGCATCGACCACCGCTGGCAGTTGGAGACCGAAGAATGGAATAGCCTCCCCCTCCGCACTCAAAGTGACCCAGCCAAGTAACGGCAATACGATCATGAGCGCATAGAGAGCAAGTTCGACGGTGTTCGCAATAATCAGCTGCCACCTTGGGGCTTCTGGAACGATTGGTGGAGTCTTGCCGACCCAACGTGCCGTGATTCGCAGCCACACCATGAAGAACACAGTCAGACCCAACATGTAGTGCCACGTCTTCAGGGCTTCACGGATCTCACTGCCCCGCGGATACATTTCGCGCAGCTCTATGCACGCGTATACGGCAACGAGAATCGCCAGCGTGGCCCAATGAATCACGATCGAAGATCGTCCGTAGCGATCGCCTGCAGTCACCATTCCCCTCTCCACCCAACCGTTACTCGGGCTAGGCTGCTGTTCGCAGCGGCTCGACGCAACTCGGGGAACCCGAGCACTTCTAGGTATCGGGCGACCGTTCTAGTCCCGTTGCAATCGAACACTGCAGCGACTTGAATGGTGGTAGCCGAGGAACGCGACGATCCGCAGCAGATGTGATCCAGCGCCATTGGGACCAGAATCAGTCCCGTCAGCTGTTTCGCTCGAGTTGTTGCTTCAGCTGCGCAACGCCGACCGTAGCGCGTTCACGGAGGATACGGCGGGCGACGCGCAACCAGATGAACCTCGCCAGCACGCCCCCGTTACGGCTAAACATCCGCCAAGTCACGGTGCAACCGGCGCTGTGAGGTTCAAACTCAATCTCCATCCTTGGCAACAGCGGTGGATAGTCACCTTCAGTTACGAACAGCCTGTCGGACTCCACTGTCTTCACATGCAGCAGGATTTTTTGCTCGCCGCGTGGCGTGGAGACGGTTTCCACGTACCGTTTGCCGAGCGTGGCATGCGGCTGCGTATCGACGGAGACGATGGAGCGCACCTTCGGAAACCATTCGCCGAAGTTCTCCATGTTGGTGACATACGCAAACGCGCTGCTCACGCTGCAAGCGATCGAGACTCTATTTTCGGTAAGCAGTTGCAACTACACGTCCCTCCGAAATTACAGCGGCCGCACCGGAAAACACAGCTCTACCTCGAGCGGCCCTCTTCCCGGATCCGGTCCCGATGCATCGCGATACAGCTCGATGAGCGGTTTGTCGTCGGGCTCGAAGCCGCTGTCGGGCAGCCAGGCGCTAAGCGTGCGATCCCAGACATCGGCGATTTCTGCAGCACTACCATTGAAGCTGCAGACCGCATAACTGCCGCTCGCTGTGTCCGTCACGTGCACCCGCTTGTCTGCCTCGAAGTCCAGCGGCACGCACACGCACGCGTCATAGCGACAGGTGGTTGCTGCGGCGATACTTGGGTTGTCGTAGACAATGCCTAATGCGATCGCACTGGCCGTAACGTTGCGCGCCACCTGCCACCTGCGAAGTCGCTCCCACAATCTGGGAATTCCCAAAGGACCGTACGGTCCGGTGAACCGCATGCAAGCGACTCGGTAGCTCGGAAGGGCTGCAATGCGCACGGGCAATACCTGCTTCATCCGGCGGGCAGTATCGACTTTCCGTACGGCGCCTTCTTTGCCCATCTTGCTGAGCCCTTTGCCGGACTTGCTGTCTTTGCGCCGCTCGCGCCAGAGTCGGTAGCCGCCGGCGCGCCACTCGCTGGCGCTCATCGAAAAATGCGTCTTGAAAGCGCGTGCAAAGGTGGAACCGGAAGCAAAGCCATACTGCTGTGCGATCTGCGTGACGCTTGCGTGCGTCGAGGCAAGCAGAGCCTGCGCCGCCTTTTCCAACCGCAGGCGTTGGCTGAAGTCGAACAGCGTTTCGTTGGTGACGGATCTGAATATGCGATGAAAGTGATATGGCGAGAACGCTGCGATCTGAGCCAGCCGCGCCAACGACAGCGCCTCGGCCGGATGTTTCTCAATGTAATCAACCACCCGGTTGACGCGTCTTTGATATTCGTGGCGACTGCGGTTCATTTGGAATGGATACACTTTGACAGCACGCCCAGCCAGGACGTCGTGGGGCGTGCCATCATGAACGCATGGCTCGCCCCTCATCGCTCCTCTTAGTGGCCGCGATGCTCCTCGGTTGTAGCGGCGCCCAGCAACCGCATGCGGACGCCAGCGTCGCCGGCGGCAGCGCCGCGATCGCCTCTGCCATGCGCGGATCGCAGCGCTCTCCCAGCGCCGCAGATCGCGATCAGTACCGCCACCCCGTCGAGACTCTCGCATTTTTCGGTTTCACGCCGACGATGACCGTGCTCGACGTCGGACCAGGTGCTGGCTACTACACGGAGCTCCTCGCTCCGGTGCTCGCGAAGGACGGTCTATACCTGGCCACGAACAGGGAGCCGCCGAGCATCCCGGCCGCGCCGAGTGCGCACCACTGGTCGCCATACGAGGGCGAGCGGTTTGACGCCCTGCTTCGCGCGCCGCCCGAACTCTACAGCAAGGTTCAGGTGATCCGGGTCGACTACGAGGCGCCGAAACTGAACCTCGACGGAAAGGTCGACATGGTTCTGCTGATGCGCGAGGTCCACATGATGAAGAACTGGGGAACGCTCGACACGTGGCTTCGCGAGATCCATCGAGCGCTCAAGCCGAACGGCATCCTCGGTGTCGAGGAGCACCGCGCCGCGCCCGGCGCGAACCCGGAGGAGACCGTTCAGAAGGGTTATCTCCCGGAAGCGTGGGTCATCGAGAAAATCGAAGCTGCTGGTTTCGTCCTCGCGGGAAAGTCGGAGATCAACGCCAACCCGCAGGACACGAAGGACTATCCGAATGGTGTGTGGTCGCTTGCGCCGTCGTTCCAGGCAGGCCCCGACTACACTCCCGCTGACGCGCGCGGTCGCGCCAAGTACGCTGCCATTGGGGAGAGCGACCGGATGACGCTAAAGTTTGTCAGGACGGCGGACGGAGCCGATCGGCACCGTGCTATCGCCGATCCGCCCCGTCAATCAAACAGGTGAATCCCTGCAGTCGTCCGTCGCGAAGAACGACGGCTTCGATGACGACGTTACCCCAGAAGGTCGTTCCGTCCGCGCGCCGCCTCCACGCCTGCCGGGTAGTGCTGCCGCGTACAACAGCAGAACGCAAGTCACGAGCCGGCTGATTGCTGGCAACCTGCCCGGGGAGATAAAACTGCGAGACGTGACGATCCACGACGTGTCCGCTCGGTACGCCGACCTGGCCATACCAGGAAACCACCACGCCGGTCTCGTCCAGCAGCGCCAGCGACGAGTTTTCGCCGTCGCGAACCATTGCAGCGTGCATCAACGCGCCGCGTCTCTGCAGCACCCGCCGGCGCCAGGATCGAACTCGGTCGGTGCGGTTCACCTGCCTTCTCCGCCGCCACTTTCATTGATGCTATGACCGACCAGGACCTTGCGTCCGTACGCTGACGAACACTGCCGGGCTCAACGACAGGGTACGCCAGCGCACCGACGACGTTCGGACCGCCTGAGAAAATGCATGCGACGATTGAGCAGTGAGGTCCCGAGTGTGATCCCTACACCCATCCCCGATGACGAGTGTCAGTTGATGGCGGAGCTGTCTATCGTTCGAGACGGGCGACAATATCTGCATGACGGATACTGCTACGACCGACTTTCCGATGCGGTCGCCTATGCAGAGCTCAGGCGCGGGCAAGCGCGTCAACCCGGGCCGTCATCACCACCGCGATTCGAGCTTGTCGGGTCCCCGACGGCGTCCGACCGGCAGCTCATGACTGAACTGTCGATCTCATTCGAGAACGGCCGCTTCGTGTTCGAAGGCTACCGCTACGATCGACTGAGCGATGCGGTGAGCTACGCCCACTACCGTCGCTCCATCGCGGCACCGCGGTAGCGCTTCCCTCGTCAGACAGCGGCTGCTGTCAATAGCCAGCCCTTCGGCAGGATCACCGCATCGATGGCGTGAATGATGCCATTCGAGGCGGCCAGATCTGCTTGCACGACGCGGGCTGAGTTGACTCCCAAGCCAGATGACGACGATGGCGTCGACATCAGCGTGCTGCCCTGCTGCGTCATCACTTCTCCCGCCCTCAGATCCTGGGCCATTACGTAGCCCCGTACGATGTGGTAGTTCAGGATCGCCTTGAGCCTCCCGGTATCCTTGAGCAGCTGATCGTACGCGCCGGTCGGAAGTTTCTTGAACGCTGCGTCGCTCGGCGCAAAGACCGTGAACGGACCGTCTGCGGCCAGTGCTTCGGTCAAGCCTGCTGCCTCGATGCCAGCAGCGAACATGGAGAAGTTGCCCGCAGCGATCGCTGTATCGAGGATGTTCCTCGAGGGTCCCCTGCGACTGTTGCTGCCGGCGTCCAGGTCCGGAAAACCTTTTGACCGATCCATGAAATTGACCTCCCTCCCTCGGTAACGTGAATGGGCCCCCAGGAGCGCTCGAATCGATGCTATGACTGCCGCGTCCCCAAACTTATCCGATTGGCGATCAGCACTTGCGCGGCGTGCCGGCCCTGGGATTCACGGATGTGCCTGCATTCGTCCGTCGCCGTGAATTCGGCGCACACGCATTGCCAGCCGGCGCCGGAATCGAAGATGACCCGGTGGCCATCGATCAGGTAGTCGCTGCGTGTGATGACTTTGGGCTTCAACTTCATGAGTCCGCCCAGATTGGCATCGTTCGAGCGCGGACTCGGTGCGCTAGCGCGCTTATGCGCAAGGTGTAGTCGATGGCATGAATTGCCGGTACCGGTGTCCGGCGTTGAACGCTGCATGCGCGCGGAACGCATAGTTGAGCTTCCGGCCTCATGGTTCGTAGCCGACGCATGCCGTGACCGACCGAAGTCGGTCCCGCGGAAGTCCGGATAGAAAGCGCGGCGGGCCGCTGGAGAATGGATCCTGTTGATCGAGGACACCATTGCGAACGAGCCTCATGCCGCACCCCATGATGGAAAACGACCCAACAGTCGCGTCTGGCTGCGAGCGTGTCGGGCCGATTGCGTGCCGCGCTTGCGACCTGAACGCAATCTGCAGGATTGCGGGGTTGATCGCGTATGCGGGCGGCCGCCCGCGGCAATCCACGGGCGCATTGCGCGCCATCCGCCCCGGTGCAGCTCTGTACAGGGCGGGAGCACCGGCGCACGCGCTGTACGCGATCCGGCTGGGCACAATCAAGCTCGCTCGCGTGACCCTGGAAGGCGAAGAGCACATCGTCTCGTTCCATACACCCGGAGAAGTGTTGGGGCTGGAGGCTTTCAGTCAGGCCGGCTACGCGTGTGATGCCATAGCCCTCGAGACGGTGCAGGCCTGTGAACTACCGCTGCCGCTGCTCAGCGACCGCTCCTCGCAGGCTGCCGAGCTCGCGGGAGAGCTCGTGCAGCTGCTCAGTCGCGTGGCCGCAGTCCCGCGCGAGCTGGCGCGCGGTTCGGCGCGAGACCGCGTCACCAACTTTCTGCTCGATCTGTCCCATCGGCTCGCCCGCCGCGGGTTCGATCCCACGCACCTGAAATTGAGCATGAGCCGCCTCGAGATCGCCAATCTCCTGGATGCGCGTATCGAGACCGTGAGCAGAGTGCTGCAGCAGCTCCATCGCGAGCGGGCGATTCATGTTCGTGGCAATCGAGTGCGGCTACTGACGCTGGCCAGTTCGACGCCCTTGGACGCTGCGCCTGCAGATCGTTGCTCGTGAAGGAGGAACCGGAACTGATCCAGGTCAAAGCTGCTGCTGCGCCCGCGGAGCATGATGGCAACGGCTGCCAGGAAATCGGGAGTACAGCGATGCCGAACACGGTCGAGCCGCGCCACGGCCAGTGGTATGCACACTTGAACAAAGGCGGGATGTTCAAGGTAGTCGCGATCGATCCCTCCGACGGTTCGATCGAGGTCCAGACCTTCGAGGGCGATGTCGAGGAGTTCGAGTCGGACGACTGGCTGGAGCTGGATCTCGCAGCAGTCGCCGAACCGGACGATTGCAGCGGGCCGTTCGACGAACTCGAGCCGGTCGGTGGCGAGTTGCCGCAGGCCCTGCTCGACTCGCTCACTGAGAGCTCGCGCTATTCCAGGTTAATCGCACAACTCAGAGCGCTCGCGCAGGTAGATGCTGCACGTGAGCTGCGATCCGCGGGGAGTACTCGATGAGTATTCGCGGTGCACTCGCCCTCGCGCCGCCCTCCACCACTATCGCAGCGAGTTCGTTCAATCGCGCCCTTAGTGTCGTCGCAGATCGATGGTCAATGCAGATTCTCCGCGATAGCTTCGCAGGTGTCCGCCGCTTCGAGCAGTTCAGGACTTGTTCGGGCGCACCGCGTGCTACGTTGGCGGATCGCCTGAAGGGCCTCGTCGATCGCGGCGTGCTCGAGCGCGTGCGCTACCGGAATGCGCCGCCGCGCTACGAATACCGGCTGTCGGCGCAGGGAACCGACCTGTTCGGAGCAACGCTGCTGCTACTCGGTTGGGAGCAGCTGTGGATGCCCCCTGGCGCTGCCCGGCAGCCGTTACGGCACAAGGCCTGCGGTCATCTGATGAGTCCGGAGCTGATCTGCTCGCTGTGCGGACAACCGGTCACGTTCGAGAATACTGAGTACGAGATCCTGCGGATGCACGGGAAGGCCCGCCTGCCTGCGCCGCTCCGACGTCGGTTGTCATCCCCCTCAAAGAAGGCGACCGATGGCGTGACGAGGCGCTCGCTCATCGAGCTCGCCGATCTCATTGCCGACCGATGGAGCCTGCTGGTGCTGTGCGCGGGCTTTCTGGGGCTGAGACGCTACGATGACATTCAGGATGCAGTCGGCATTGCGACGAACATCCTGGCGCATCGCCTCATGCAACTTGTCGAGCACGGCATGTGCAGCCGCCGTCAATATTCCGAGCACCCGCCGCGCTACGAGTATCACCTCACAGAGAAGGGACGCGATCTGTTCCCGGTGGCGTTCATGCTGATGCAGTGGGGCGATCGCTGGCTCGTGCCGGGCCACGGCGGCAATCTGCGCGTGCGCCACAAGGAGTGCGGGTCGTTGGTGCGTGGTGTGGTGTCGTGTGGACGTTGCGGAGAGCCGCTCAGCGCCCACGAGGTCAACGTTCCCGTGAGTGCCGCTCAAATCCGCTGAACGCGGGCTCTCACAGCTCCTGCCGTGAGAGCCCGCAGTGGAGCAACCTGGTCGAGCTAGCGCAAGGACACAACGAAGTTCGCGCGCGCCACGTATTCAGCGGCCGGTGGGCTGTCGAGCACGATGACGTCACCCCTCCTGCTTGCGACGCAGCGCGCCTGCGCGAGCAAGTCACCACTGCGCACGCCGTATGCGGTCAGGGCGATCGTGTACTGCCGCGGCGCATAGTACGTATCGAGGGGACCAGATGCCGGCTCCTGCTTACTCACCAGCTTGACAGGATGTCCCGGCAGATAGGTATCGACAAACGACCTGACGCAGGCATCGAGGGCCGCGTCCGACCCTGCTTGCGCCGGCGCCGTGAAGGGGATGGCGGCAAGCGCTGCCACTGTAAGGATCCAGGGTTTCATGTTCATGACTGTTCTCCTTTGCACCTGGGGTCACCTTACGCGGCCGCACGGCCGACTCATTGATGTGGATCAATTGGCAGCGCTGTAGCGCAGCTGCGCGCGTGAAGTTTTGTGTGACTCGTACATTGCAGCTGCTCCGACGCCTGCTACTTCAGAACCTTCACCCGGACATTATCGAAGCCGCTGACGCCATGGTCGGTGGACGCGGCAAGCGACCGAGGGTGCCGTCCACCTGACGCGTGATGGACAGCAAAAAGCTGTAACGTGCGTGTAGTCGATGGCATTAATTGCCGGTACTGGTGTCCGGCGTTGCCGGCGCATATGCGCGTGCGCACTATCCGCGCGCGCAATGGCGCATGCTCGCCTGCCCGCAAAACATCATGGACCTGATGCGATCGTTCTTACTTGTCGTCGCGCTTGGAGCTTGCGCCCATGCGGAAGAGCGGTTCGAGCGGCCCGCCGTCATTCGCTTCGGCGGCAGCATTGCCGAGATCCAGCGCACGCTCGAAGGGCAATGCACGCGGCAGCGGCTGGGGACCGATGATCCGGTTTTCCTGCCTGACGTGCGCGAGCGGCAGGTACAGATCGATTGCGGAGGATTTCAATTCTTCGGGCAGGGACGTCATGTCGAGTTCGTCTTTCGCGACGATCGGCTGGTGATGGTCTGGCTGATGGTCACCGATGCCGAAGCGCCCAAGATGATCGAAGCCATGACTCGCGCCTATGGAGCGCCGAACGAGCGCAACGACGCCTACGTGACATTCGAGCGCGAGCGTGCGGCCTGGCGCTACAAACCGGCGGAAATCCTGTTCTGGGCCGAAGAGCTCGACGCCGACATCGCGTGTATCTACCCCCTGTTGCCGGGCCGATGCGCGAAGAAGCCTGAGTGATCGTGCCCACGGCTTGCAGCGCATGCGCACTGAGCCGGTTAGCGCATGCGCGATTCGATGGCAGTATCTGGGTAGAGCCGTAGGAGCTCGCTCGGATCGTACGCCCGCTTGGAGTGACGGATCAGCTCTGCCTCAAGGCGTCGCCGCTGCTGTACCGAACGGAAAGACGCCCCCAGCTGCAGGTTCGCCACCAGGTCAGCGAGACGATCGAGGCTTGGACTCTCTTCGGCGACCTCTTTCCGGATCGCTCGCATGGCTGCGCGCCGCGGGCCTGCCATCGATGTCCCAACGTTGTAGATCAGCGAGAGCAAGGCACCTCGCGCATCCGGAGGCAGCCGCTCGATTCCCGGGAAAGTCTTCGGAGCGACGATCGCGAACTCCGCGAGCGTGCGCTCGAACACGGCAACCGCTGCATCATATGGGATCTGGATGTCTCGGATCGTATGCAGGGCGGCCTGCGCTATGCGTCCCTTCTGTCCCTGCACGGCGAGCAAGCGCTCGAGCGTCTTGTCATCGATCCGACCGTGCCAGTCGGCCCGTATCTGCGCGTCAGAGCGAGTGCCGAGATCGTATCCAATGCCGATCGCGATGCCGCCGTCCGGGCTGGCGATCATCGGCTGCATCAGGCGTGCCTCATAGGAGTGCTGCGAGCCTGCTTCCGAGTTGACCAACATGTCGAAGCTCTGGCGGGATATTTCCAGTCCGGGCGGTCGTTCTGGCGGCTGCAGAATCCCCTCGATGTAGTCCGGCGTACGCTCGACCTTCAGCTGAATACTCGTCCCGGACTCGACATGACGGGCGATATAGCTCCCCACCGGGAGATAGAAGTGAGATGTCGCAGCTCCTGGCTCCAGCTGCCGCTCGGCAATCAGCCGTTCTTCGTCCGCAGCGAAGATGCGCACAGTGCCGGAGGCCATTGCCGGCGGGAAGATGATACTCACGGTCGCCCTCGCCGGCCGAAGCGGCATGTTGTCCGCCAGCCAGATATCCGCGGTCACGTGTTTCGAGCGAAGGAACCGTAACATGCTCTCGCTTGTCACTTGGCCAGCTTCGCCGCGTGCGGCCGCGCCTTGCATTCCTTGAATGAACAACGGAGTCAGCCGACGACTGGGCTCACCGGACAAGCCACGTGCGAAGAAGAATGCGAGGTCCGCGCGTGACCGCGCAGCGAATGGCGCGAACAGGACGTGCATGTTGCTGTCCTGCCCCAATCCTGGCGGACTGGTGCCGCTCCGCTCGAGCAGCACGACAATTTCGTTGAAAGAACCACGCGTGGCAAACGAGCCGAACAGGTTGCTCAGCTCGGCTGGGCGCGATTGCGGCAAGCGATACTCCATGTCGAAGAGCGATGATGTCTTGTCCTCCGCAAAGATGTGCCCGGCAAGATACAGGTACAGGCGCCGCACACGCGGCGCTGACAGAACACTTTCCGCGGCTCGCATGAAAGCTTCCTTCGTACCAGCCGTTCCCAGCATGACATGGACGTTGTCCGCCGGGAGATTGCCGCCCGCCGGATCGACCAACCAGCCCCGGAACTGCTGCGCCCCGGCCTCGGATGCAGGCGCAGGAAATGCATGGTCTACGCCGACGACGATGGCGAAGTCGTAACTCCCCGCTGCTTCAGCAGCCGTTGCCGCTGCCATGATTTTCGTCTCTGGGCTCTGCATCTCCTCCAATACCAGTCGGTCGCCGAATGGCGCACAGAAGCGCTGCAGCCATCGACGCTCGTACTCCTCGAGCGCGTTGACCTGATCCATCTCAAGGTTGATCACTCCGACGCGATTGATGAGCCCAGTCGCCTTGAGCGGTATCACGAACTCCGAACGCGTCGCAGGTTCCACCGCGATGTAGCTCGAGTCGGCGGATACGTCCGGCACCCAGGTCAGCTCACCCGTCCGCGCCGCACGACCGATCAAGCCATCCCAGTCCGCCGTCTTGTATTGGGAGTTCCCCTTGTCCTGGTCGAGGACTGCAGCGACCACGCGCAGAGTATTCCCCTCGACGCGAATCACCTGGTTCACGCCGGAGCCGGCCACCGCTTGCATCACGCGCAGGAGCGCTTGCAGCGCTGAGTCGAGGTCCGTCGTCGAGGCGAGAACCTTCTCTGCCGCTGCTTCCGGAGATTCGAGCGCCTGCCGTGCGTCTTCGAGGTTTGCCGATCCGAGCTTCTCGAGCAATTCGCGTTGTTGCGCGGACAATGGTGTCGTGGTCGTTCGGCCTGTCGCTTCATTGATCCACTGCAACAGCTCGATTCCGTCGGCTGTGCAAGCGAATGCGCCGCTGCGGATCGCCGCTCGCCGGCGGCCGGCGTCCGCGGCAAAACCGAGCGCGAAGATGATCACGGGAGTGCTGACACTTCCTTCATGCAGCGCGCGCATCAGGCCAAAGCCGGCGTCCTTGTCGGCGCCGCGCGCCATGTCGGAGATGATCAGGTCATACCTCTTCCTGTTCAGCGCGGCCAGCGCGTCCTCCGTACTCGTTGCCAGGTCGACCGTGGCGCCCTCGTCCCGAAGTTGCTCTTCATATCTCGCATTGTTGTTCGGCTGGTCATCGACCCATAGCACGTTGATCCCGGCCAAGCGCCCCTCGCCGTCCAGGTGCTGCATCAGCTGCACCTGAAGATTTCCGGAAAAAATCCACTCGTCTGGGCCCCTGTTCTCCAATACGCCGGCGTCCGCGAGCGCCCCCCACAGTTGCGGGTCGATGGCACGAGGATCGATCGTCGATCCGGCTTCCGTCGCGTCAGCCAACAGCCCGGCGCGAGCCAGCAGTGCCACCGAGAGCGTCGAGCGAAGACGGGCGAGCTCCGACGATGCCGGCGCAGATGGCGTGATTGGCGGCTCGGCAGCTTGAGTCGGCGGATCAGGCCGAGGCGGCACAGTCTCAGTGCGCGCGCCATCCCGGTCCGTGCGCTCTGAAACGTCCGGCACCCAGACAGAGTCGCGCTCGATTCGGGTCTGCATGCGCACAGCGAGCCCTCGCTCGCTCAACTTGGCTTCGCCGATGCGATAGGCATTCACCATGTCGCGTCGCGCTTCAGTCTTCGGCGCAGCGTTGCAGCCCATGACTCCATCGCGCATCTCGATGATGGGATCGCCCCGATGAATAGAGGCATACAGCCGGATGTCGAACAGCCAGCGCGGCGCGATATCGATGGAGAACCGCTCGCGTGTGGGTGAGATCAGCCACTCCGGCGAGTGATGCGTGACCAGAATTCGCAGGTCGTGGGCGGCGGCCCAGCCCGCCAGGTCAGTGCCGCACACCGCTTCCAGTTGCGATCGATGCAAGTCCGTCCTGCGCCGCCTCTCGCTGCCGATGAACGGCGAGAGGAATGAGTCGTTCAGGCCGACGATGCCGACCCGCAGGCCGCGAATCTTCAGGCTTGTGGCGCAGTCACCCGGCAGCAGACCGCGTACCGGGGCGCCGGGCATTCCGATCTGGTAGCGCCCACCCTCATAAGGCCCGAATGCCTGTTCGACCGCGCGGCGCGCCGGATGCTCACGATCGGTCCAGAACTTTTGCCGCAGGTTCGCATCGCGCTCCCAGTCTGCGGCGGCGACCAGGGTCTCGCCCGCAGCCCGGTCCGCATCATGATTGCCCGGAACGACGATGACCGGCGGCCAGCTCTCTTCCGTCTCTGCACTGACGCGCCTGATCTCGTTTAGCAGAACGGCGGCCATGGCAAACTGGTCCGGATGCGCAGACATCGAAATGTCGCCGGCCACGATCACTGCATCAATGCCCTGACCCGCGACCTGCCGCCGGATGTCCTCGATGATTTCAGGCCGTGACGACGACGCCTGGATGCCCTGGCGCCGCTCGTGCAGATCGCCGAGAAACAGCCAACGGAAGACCCGTTCGGCCGGCTCGGCTCTGGGATGCGGCTGTGCACGCGGCATCGGCGGCACTGTCTCCGGCGCGGCGACTCGTGTGACCGTGGCAGGCCGCGCCTGTTCGACGATCCGAATCTCCGGCAGCGTTTCCGTCGCGATCGGCAGGCCCGCACCGTTCACGAGCACGTAACGAATCATCGCCGGTCCGGGCTCGCGCGCCGTCAGCCAGAATCTTGCCGGGCCGTATGACCCGCCGAAGCGATGAACCAGGATCGTCGAATCGCCTGCAGGTTCCAGCGCAAATCCCGGCCCGGCGTCGAGGAAGCACGTGACGGGATATTCCTCGTCGTCGTACGGCCACTGGTCCGGTTCGAGCCCGTGCTCGAGATCCACGCTGACCAGGTAGCGCGAGCCCGACTGCGCTTCGCGCGGGCAATTCACGCGTGACAGCAGGTTGATGGAGTCGTGCATCGGCGTCACGCCTCGTTCAACTTGAGGTAGTCGCCAATGCCGCCGTACAGGACGTACATGAACGAGCTCACCAGACGCACGGTGCCTCCGCCGCGCTTGTACTCCTCCACAGCCTGCCGCCGCACCTCGAGCAGGAACGCGGCAAGCCGCACACCATCAGCGCTGCGCGCCTCCTTCAACAGACGCGCGCCAATCTCCGCGGCGAGCTTATCGTCCACGGCGCCGAGCGTGCCGATGAACGAAGTCGCGAAATACGAGAGGAAGAACGCCGGGAACCCGGAAATCGCCCTGCGATTTTGCATGCGCACGAGGCGTGCAGAGTGACACGCGTTGATTACGATCGCGGGCTGAGCGGCGGGACGTCCCAGCTCTTCAAAGCCGAGTGAGTTCACGTTGTCGTCGTCGCCCCCCGGCAGCTTCGCGCCCTGCAGCTCGGTGCGATGATCCTTATCCTGAGCAACGATGCCGTGGCAGCCCAGGAAGACCAGGGCCAGGTCGTTCGGCGGAGTCGCCAACTGCTCGACCAGTTCCTGGGGCGAATCGCAGGGGACTTCGGCGCACCCCGCCAAGGCTTTCAGCTCCGCCTTGGTCGCGTCCAGCCTGTCGCGATCGATGTAACGGACGACACGCCCTCGCAGGCGACGCTCGAGTGCCGGCTGCAGTTTGACCGGCCCGGTGTGCTGCATGACCGAGGTCCAGCGCGTGACTTCCGCCATCGCGCCGAGCGGCAAGCCATCGACCTCCAGCACCAGCATTTCCCACGGTACGCGCGAATCCGCGTGCTCGCAGATCACGATCGAGAGCGGCTCGTCTTTCTCCCTGGCCCGGTCGGTGAGTCGCTTCAGCCAGACCGCCAGGTGCTCGATCTCGGTTCGCGAGTACTCGCGGACGGATTGGTAGATCGTCGTCGTCTTCTGGTCATGCCGGAAGTCCGCGAGGCTGAATGCGGGCTGCGCGATTTCCGTCTCGAGATTGCCAATCAGCGGATGGTGCCCGCGCACGACGAACATTTCGTTGTTCGCGGCGATGTTGAGCCACGCGATCCGCGGGTTCGGCTCCGGCTGGAGCGAAACCTCCATCAGTTTGACGACCTCCGCCGGCGGCGTGTAGTAGTCGCCGCCCACCGCCACACGCCGCAAGACCTTTTCGGGCTGTCCGGCGACCTGCAGGCTGAGCGTTCCTATGCATCGTGCCGCGTGCTCCGGCACGCGAAGCTTGAAACCCAGGTAACCTGCGCCATCCTTTACGCTCTCGGCACCGAGCCCGAACTCCGCGCCTTCGATTTGCAGGGCGGCATCCCCGGTCCAGACGAGCAGGGCCGGGACGACTTTGCCGAGCGCGATCAAGACTTCTCCGCGGTCGGCCTTATCGAAGGTCAGGACCAACTGGTAGTCCCGACCCCGTGCAACCTGCGCGTGGGCGCCTTTGAACTCCGGCTCGACAGGCAAGGCGTCGACGACATCGAGAACGACATCGGCATACACCCGCTCCGACGGCTTGCCGGAGACGACACGGCGCGGTGTTCCGCCGGTGGACTGGCCGATAGCATCGTCGGGCGTCGTATGGCCAGCACTACCCATGGCCGTTCTCGACGCCTATGAGCTCGGCATCCAGCGAAGCAGCGAGCGAGAGCGGCAGGTCTCGCATGTATTGCGACCCGGGGTTGATCAGCACGCGCCGCGTGTGCGTCAACGTTCGCAGATCGCGCGCGACGCTTCGCGCGTCCTCGATGCCCTGGCGACCGACTCGTCCCGCAACTTGCCCGTCGCGGCTTGCCTGAAGTGTCACGTTGCCGCGCCCGTCTGTCACCACCACGAGTGTGGCGCGACGCGTTGCACTTCGGCCGTGCGCAAAGGTGTGCTGAATCGTGCGCAACGCCAGCGACAAGCCATCGGCCAATGGCGTCGCGGTCCCGGCGTCCTCTGCGAGTGCCGCGGCCACGCTGGGGACCAGAATGTTTCTCGCCAGCACTCGCTCGGCACGCAACCAATGCTGTGGCTTCTTCGCCCCGACCTTCACTATGCACAGTTCCGCACGCGACGAATATGCATCGGAAAGAAACGGCACGAGCGTGTCGAGCCAGTCACGGCCGGCGACGCTCGTGTAGTCGAGCACCAGCACCAGCAGTTCGCTCGCAGGCGGCGTCCTGCGGTACGAGCGCAGGTCGGTGCGCCGGAGAATGATGTCCCGCGAACTGCTTTCGAGCTCCTTGCGTCGCAGGTTCTGGAACGGCGCTGCTGCGAAGAGTGTCTCCGTGATCGCCAGGTCCTGCAGCGACTCGGAGCGACGGGTGCCGACGATCGTTCCGCGACCTGACGATGCAGTCTTGGACATCTGCCACGGCAAGCGGAGCGTGGCGTACTCGCGCGGTCGGGGCGCCGCTTCCGGTTCCGGTGCATCATCGACCGGTGCGGTCACCGTGCCGAGCTGCCAATCGGGAGCGACCAGAGTGTCTTCGGGCGCAGCCGGTCGCGCGTCCTGCGCAGCGTCCGCTTCTGCAGTCGCATCGACCTGCATCACGAGACTCGGTTCAGTCGTGCCGGTCGCCGTGGCTGCCGCACCGCTCGTTTGCTCTTTCGAATCCGTCGCATCGGGCGTGGGCACCGCCGGCGCCGCCTCGCGGGTCGAGGGCAGGCGCAGCCCAAGCGCTTTCGCCGCATTGAGGATGGTCGACTCATCGACCTGCTTCAGTCCGTCGAGCAACGCGATCGCCTTCCCCAGCGCCAGCAACGCGAGTGGCGGCCGCAGGCTACCGGACTCGCTGTCCGCGACACATATCAGCGCCTGCTCGATCGCTTTCGGCATTACTTGCTGTCCGCGCCTGGATGGGCGTGCGATTGCGGTTGGCTTCGGATAGCTCTGCTTCGTTTCTGCGGCAACGACGCCGCGCAACGCTGCTATCCGGTCGATACTCGCCCGCGCCGCGGGCCTGACGCGCACCGCGAATCGCTCGATCAAATGCCGGGAGACACCTCCGATATCCGCATCCGCCACTGCCGCAATCCAGCGATGGCGGACAGGCAAGCGCTCGCTCCGCGCTCGACGCTCGAGATGAACGATCGATGATCCGAGCACGGCCACGCCCGCGCGCGCCGCCGCGAGCGACAGGCGCGAGAGATCCGGTACGAGCACGATGCGAACGGTATTCTTTGGCGGGACCAGCAGCGCACCGTGTGCGTTCCAGCCGCGAGGCAGATCAGGAACGCCCCACAGCGCATCTTCGCTGTCCGCCGATCCGAGCCAGACACGATCGACGTGGCGCGAGCCGGCGCGCCGCAGGCCTGCCGCGAGACGATCCGCCAGCGCCTCGAGCATCGACGCACTGACGCCATACAACAGCATGCCGTCCAGCGCGTCGGAGACGGCGACACAATCGATCAACCGTTCGAGATCAGGCTGAGTCACCGAAAAGCGTCTCTTTGACCGCGGCTTCGTCCTCGGGCGCCCATCGCAGCAATTCCCGCTGACCCGGAACCTTGCGCCGATGCTGCAGGGCCAGCGCTGCCACTTTCTGCACATGCTCGCGCGTGACGCTCTGCGCTCCCTGGAGCGCCGCGTAGGCACGAGCCGCCAAAGCAAGCGTGAGATCGCCGCGATGACCGTCTGCGCCGAAGCGCTGCGCGAGCGCGACGCAACTGGCCAGCACGGGCTCGACATCCAGAGTCGCCGCATCCGATTTCGCTTTCTTCAGTCGCTGCTTCTCTTCCTCATCGCTCTTGATGGCCTCCGCATCTATCGGCTGGGTAGCGGCCTTCATCACGGCACCCAGCACGCCGCGGCGCTGCTCCGTGTCGGCAAGCCCGCGCACGTCCACCATCAGGCCGAAGCGGTCGAGTAGCTGCGGGCGCAGCGTGCCCTCCTCCGGGTTCATCGTGCCGACCAGCGTGAACCGCACCGGCAACTCGTACGTCTTCGAGTCGCGCTCGACCCGCAGCAGCCCGCTGGCCGTGACGTCCAGGATGATGTTGACGATGTGATCGTCCAGCAGATTGACTTCGTCGACGTACAGCATGCTGTCGTTGGCGTCTTCGAGCAGTCCCTGCTTCCACGCCGGGTTGCTCTTCAGCAGCTCACCGACGTCCCATCCGCCCACGACGCGATCCTCCGTGGCGTTGATCGGCAAGGTCACCGGCAGATCGTCGGTCATCATCAGTGCGAACGAGCGCACGATCGTCGACTTGCCCGTGCCCCGCTCGCCGCTCACCAGCACGCCGGAGATGCGCGGCTCGACGTAGCTGATCGCCAGTGCCTCCTTCAGCTGGGTCTGGCCGACGATTCTGGACCACGGCAGCACGCCGTTGGGCCGCGACGAGGACTTTGCCGCCGGCGCTGCCGGCGGCGACGTAGTCTTGCCCGGTACTTTTTTCTTCCTCTTCTTCTGCTCCTTCTTCATGGCGTAGAACCTCCCGCCGCCTGGGCTCCGGCCAGACGATCGCGCAATCCGCTGATGCCGGCAAACGTGAATCCATGCAACCCGAGTCCCCACAGGAACGCGACGGTCCAGTCCTCCCATCCGCCCCACGTCGCGTCGGGTGAGTACAGCATGGTGACCCCGAGCAGCGTCGCGACCGCGCCGGCCACGACCAGGATGATCAATTCGTAAGCCCAGTCCCGCCGCGCACTGATCGCGAGATCCTCTACGGTCACCACCACTTCGTCCGCGCGATCATCGGCCACCTTCTGCGGCGTGACGCCCAGCAACGTCCGGACCACGGTGCGTACGTTCTCGCCGCGCACTTTTGTACGTGCCTCGGCTTCGGCCGCTGCAGCAGATGCACGCGACAGGGCGCTGAGAGCCTCCTGGCTGTTGCCGGCGGCGATTGCAGCCAGGACGGCGGCCGTTTCCTTCTCGGCGACCTTCACCTGCTCCAGTCGCGCGTCACGCACCAGCGCGCCGAGTTCGTTGCCGCTTCTCTCGAGGAGCGTTCGTAGCTGCGGAAGCATGCGCTTCAGCGAAGCACTGACGAGCCTGACGTAGCGAAGCAGTGTGCGCTCATACCCACGCAGCGCTCCTTCCTGGTCACGATCGATCATCGCGCGCGCGGCAGCCAGCCCTTCCTTCAGCGAAGTTAGCTGACTATCCCAGTCCTGCTTGTCGACACCGGGCGGAGGCTCCGTCGTCAGGAACGTGGCGAGATCGTCGATCAGCAATGCCGCCCATCTCGCACGCACTTCACCGTAGATGCGCAGTGCACCCGGGAGATTGTCGCCGGTCTGCTGCGCCTCCGCCTCATCGAGCCGAGCCGTCAGCGTCGTGGATTCGATCGCAAGCTCCGTATCGGGCCGCACGGCCAGGGCCTCCTTCATGCTCTCGCGAAGTTCGCCGATGCGGCGGGTGAGCTCAGCTCGCAGCTCCTTCGCGATATTCGCTTCGAGCTCGGACAGATCCTTGGTCGCCTTCTCGATGCTTGCGGCAGTGGCCGACTCGTTCAGCACGACGTCGCGCGCCGCATCGACGACCGGCCGGAACTTGTCGCGCAACGACTCGGGCTCCAAACCTGCGACCCGACGCCTCCAGTAGACCCAGTTGGCGACCAGCTTGCGGCGCTCCGTCAGTCGATCGATCCGATCCTTGATACCAGCGATCTGCCCCACCTCGAGCGTCAACAAGACGCTGGCAACCTGGCGGCGCAACCCGCTGAGCACCACTGTCTCGCTGCTCTCGTTCGCGGAAGCTTTGAGCAGCTGATCGAGCTCCCAGACGAGCATTTGTGTCCGCCGCACCTCCACCAGGCGCGGCCGCACCTTCTCCGAGATCAATCGCAGCACGAACGACAGCAGGACGCCCACCGCGATCGCGAAGAGCGCGACGTTGCGCGACTCCTTCAGTGTCACGGTGAAAGACGCATCGACAGGTTTCGAGCCGGCTGCAACGATTCGCAACGTGCCTTCGTATTCGCCCGGCCCGTCGATGTGGTCGATCTCGAACTTCGGCACGAGGGATTGATTCGGCGTCAGCGGCAAGTTCGTCGGATCGGTGCCGCCGACCAGCAGCCGGGGATTCCCCTGGGTGCGCGTGCCGTTCGCGTCCTTGCGTGCGAACTTCAGGAGCAGCGGCGGACCGAGTGTCAGCGCGCGCCCGGTCTTCTCGCTCAGAACCGCGTTCAGCGGCGCCTTGCTGAACCCGCGAACATCGGCGGTCGCGCGAACGGGCTCCAGCCCTTCGATAGCCACGCCCAGGTCTCGCGTTGCACGCACTACGACCAGCTTTGCGACATCGCGCAAATCGCCGTGCACGAGCACGATATCGGTAGTGTACTCGCCCTCGGCGACGAGCGTCGCCGCGATCCGGAATGTTGCAGTGCTGCCTGCCGGGATCGAGAGCGGCAGTTCCACACTGCCACCCGGCGCACCGATGCTCACTGGGTGCAGCCGGCCGCTCCCGTCACGAAACGGCGCAACCCTCACCGAACCGGTGAGCGCGGCGTTGCCGGTCGATTCGACCGCCAATGCAAGCGCGACCGTCTCGGTGTCCGCAGAGAGTTTCAGTTGACCGTCAGCGGCGCCGAATATTGCCAGGTGCACCGTTGGCTCCTCCGCCGCGCCCGCGGTCTGGAAGGCCAGGAGGGCCGCGACGCAGGCAACCCAGGAAGGTGATCGGCAAATACGCTGGCGACGTTTTGCGTTCCGTTCTTGTGCCACGGCTGTTCCCCGCCGATACGAACGCGCAGATCATACCTCCCGGCGTGCGATTACGCCTTCAGACAAAGGAACGATGCGCGGCGCTGCGCGGCGCAGCGCGGCGCGCTCACTGCGCGCGCCAGCGATGCTCGAAACGCTCCAGCTCGTCCGCGGACAGGTCGGAAATGCACGCCACGACCAGGCCGCCTTCGACCCAGCGCCGCACGTTGAACCCGTCTACCCGCTGCATTTGCGACAGGTCGTCGAGAGCGGCGCGCTCCGGCCACATGTACACCGACACGACGTGTCGACCTGCCTGGTACACGAGAACGGCGACCGAGCGGCCGTCGACGACGTCGATGCGTCCGCCCTTGAGCGGGAAGCCATCGCCAGCGAGCTCCTTGACCACCGGTGCAAAATCAACCTTGCCGGCAAACCACGGCCGCACGGTGTGATGATCGCTCGACTCGACATCGATGAGATGCGACTCCATTTGCAGCGAGCGCACGTGGCTCGCGAGCAGTTGTGCGTCCACGTCCGGCGCTCTCGGGACCAGCAGCACGATGGCGAGAACGACGCTCGCAGC
>Ga0075429_100000199_pt1 | contig 39995 bp, 34 predicted proteins | sample RhiMetdeltSRZDD3_FD_75295 | JGI IMG/M metagenome (GOLD analysis project Ga0075429, IMG submission 75295) | Populus rhizosphere microbial communities from Tennessee, USA - Rhizosphere MetaG P. deltoides SRZDD3 | ecosystem: Host-associated > Plants > Roots > Rhizosphere > Soil | place: USA...
CTGTCCTGAGCCTGTCGAAGGGTGCGGTCGCTGCGTCGGCTCACTGCACGATGCCGTATAGCCGCTCCGGCTGCATCCGCAGCACGATGGACTTGTCGCTTTCCGCCCCGACGATGGCGAACTCCGGCTTGGCCGTGTCGCGCACGACGGTGCTCACGATCGGCATGCCGCGCCGGTCGGTGATGCTCGCCACGGTGGGCGTGCTGGCATGCCCCGAGCGGCGCAGCACCACCGCGCGCTCCCCGGACTTGAGCCGCACCAGTTCCCCGGGCGGATAGATCCCCAGCTCCTTGATGAGCGCCGCGGCGAACGGTCCGCCGGGGTCGCTCTGGAACAGCTGGCGCGCCGCGGTCTGCGAGGGCATGGGGGGCCGCGTCGCGCGCGGGCTCAGCTTGGCGGTGAACACGTCGACGTGGCGCAGCAGGTCGGCCACGGCGCTCGGCTCGGCCAGCCCGGCCGGATAGCCGCCGCCCCCCGGGCATTCGTGGTGCTCGCCCACCGCGCGCAGCCACTCCGTGTCGTCGATGCCGCTGCGCCGCAGCGCCTCGACGGCCTCTTCGGGATGCGCCTTCACCAGGGCGCGCTGGCTGTCCGTGGGCGGCACGCCCTGGATCGCCAGCCGGCCCTGCAGCTCCAGCACCGTGATGTTCATGGTGAGCGCGGCCTTCATCAGGGTGAGCGTGCGCGCCTCGTCCCACTGCAGGCGCCGCGCCACGAGGTGACCCACCACCGCGCAGTGGATCTCGTGGAACAGGCCGTAGAGCGCGAGCCGTTTCGGATCCTGGCGCACGCACAGGTAGATCGCGATGTCGGCGTCGCGCTCGGTGAGCGCGGCGATGTGGCGCGCCGCCTCGTCGACGCGACTGGCGAAGCCGGCCTCGTCCACGCTCTTCAGCACGCGCTGCACCTGCCACAGTGCGCGTTCCCACAGGGTGAAGAGGTCGGGCGCGCGCTCGGCCGAGCGACGCGCCTCCGCCGCGTGCGCCGCGCGCACTTCCTCGGCGTCGACGAACGCGCCGCGCTCGAGCAGCGCCGAAAGCTGCGCCTCCGTTGCGATCACCTGGCCCTGCGCGAGCAGCAGCTTGCCCTCGACGTTGCGAACGCCCCAGGGCAGCGGCTCACCCAGCCGCACCCGGTTCTGCACCAGCTTCAGCAATTGCATGCTCTACCCTCGGCGGAGGTCCCTGCGCGATGTCCATGCAGGTGCATCGGCGCGTGGCGCCGAAACTACAGGGAAGCTGTTTCCGAGCCGGCGCTCGCTTGCGCCGCAAAGCGTGATTCCGTCACGCCGAGCTCTTCGGCGATGCGCTCGCGCAGGAGCGCGGCCAGCGCGCGGCGGTCGGCGTGCGCGGCAGCCTGCGGCGCCAGCCACACGACGCGCGCCTGCAGGCGCTGCGCCGTCGCGACCGCCCACAGCGACTCGACGAGCGACGTGGCGCCGACGTAGGCCGCCGCGGGGGTGGGATCGCGGGCGGCGTCGCTGAAGCGCAGGGCCACCGGCTGCACGGGCGTGCCGGTGGCGATGGCGGCCTGCAGCAAGTTGGCATGGAACGGCAGCACGACGTCGCCTTCGGTGGTCGTGCCCTCGGGGAACACGCCCACCGCGTCGCCCTGCTCCAGCGCCTGCGCCACCTGGTGCACCACGCGCAGCGCGTCGCGCTTGCGCTCGCGCTCGATGAACAGCGTGCCGCCGCAGGCCACCAGCCAGCCGAGCAGCGGCCAGTGCCGCACGTCCGCCTTCGAGACGAAGCGCACCGGATGCACGGCGTCGATCGCGAGGATGTCGAGCCACGACACGTGGTTCGAGACGACCAGCGTCGCGCCCGGGCGCGGCGTGCCGTGCGTCCGCAGCGCGATGCCCAGCGTGCGCAGCATCGCGGCGCTCCAGCGGCCGACGTGGCCGCGCCGCCGCGGCGCGTCGATGAAGGGGAAGACCACGGCGCAGATGAGCGCGCCGCGCAGCACGTGGAAGATCGCGCCCGCGATGCGCCAGGCCCCGACGGCGGCGCGCGCGGCGTGCATCGGACGGGCCACCGGGGCGGCGCTCAGAACGCCTCGTGCGCGATGTGCCCCGCCACGATGGTGCACTTCACGCGGCCGGGCAGCTGGTAGCCGGCGAACGGCGTGTGCTTGCCCTGGCTCCGGAGCGCGCCCGGCTCGACGGCCCAGCGCTCGCCCGGGTCGAACAGGCAGACGTCGGCCACCCCGCCGGCGACCAGCCGGCCCGCGCTCGACGCGAGCGAGCCGAGCGCCTCGCCCAGCACGCCCACCGGCGCGGTGGTGATGCTGGCGAGCGTCTCGCTCAGCGGCCGGCGCGCCTCCTCGCCCCACTGCAGCGCGAGGGCGAGCAGCAGCTCGAGGCCGGTGGCGCCGGGCTCGGCCTCGGCGAACGGCAGGGTCTTCATGTCCGCGTCGACGGGCGTGTGGTCGCTCACCAGCGCGTCGATCGTGCCGTCGGCCAGGCCGGCGCGGATCGCGTCGCGGTCGCGCTGCTGGCGCAGCGGCGGCACCAGGCGCATGGCGGCGTTGAAGTAGCCGATGTCGACGTCGGTCAGGTGCAGGTGGTTCACGCTCACGTCGCAAGTGACCGGCAGCCCCTCGGCCTTGGCGCGCCGCACGAGCTCGATGCCCGCGGCGCTGGAGAGCCGGCACAGGTGCACGCGCGCCTGCGTGTCGCGCACGAGCTCGAAGATGGTGTTGAGCGCGATGGTCTCGGCGATCACCGGCACGCCCGTGAGGCCCATGCGCGTGGCGAGCGGCCCCTTGGCCGCCACGCCGTTGCCGAGGAACGGGTCCTGCGGGCGCAGCCACGTCGTGTAGCCGAAGGTCGCCGCGTAGAGCAGCGCGCGGTGCAGCACCAGCGTGTCCTTGACGGGCACCTCGGCCTGCGAGAAGCCGACGCAGCCCGACTCGGTGAGCTCGGCCATCTCGGTGAGCACCTCGCCCGCGAGGCCGCGCGTGAGCGCGCCCAGCGGGTACACGTGCGCCTGGTTCAGGTTGCGCGCGCGGAACTTGAGCATCTCGACCAGGCCCGGCTCGTCCAGCGGCGGGTCGGTGTCCGGCAGGCACACGAGGCTGGTGACGCCGCCCGCGACCGCCGCGGCCATCTCGCTTTCCAGCATGCCCTCGTGCTCGTGGCCCGGCTCGCGCAGGCGCACGGCGAGGTCCACGAGGCCCGGCGCGACGACCAGCCCCTGCGCGTCGAGCGTGCGGTTGGCATGGAAGTCCGCGCTGGCGGCGCCGATGGCCACGATGCGCCCGGCCGCGATGGCGATGTCGGTCACTTCGTCGCGGCCGGTGGCGGGGTCCACCACGCGGCCCTGTCGGATCAGGATCTTCATGCTGTGTTGCCCGCGATGGTGGACATGACGGCCATGCGCACGGCGATGCCGAAGGTGACCTGCGGCAGGATCACGCTCTGCCGGCCGTCGGCGACCGCCGAGTCGATCTCCACGCCGCGGTTGATCGGCCCCGGGTGCATCACGATCGCGTCCGGCTTCGCGAGCGCGAGCTTGTCCGGCGTGAGCCCGTAGTTCTTGAAGAACTCGCCCGCGCTCGGCAGCAGCGCGCCGCTCATGCGCTCGTTCTGCAGGCGCAGCATGATGATCACGTCGGCGCCGCGGATGCCTTCGGCCATGTCGTGGCACACGCGCACGCCCATTTCCCGCAGGTCGCCGGGGACGAGCGTCTTGGGGCCGACCGCGCGCACCTCCGGCACGCCGAGCGTGGTGAGCGCATGGATGTCCGAGCGCGCCACGCGCGAATGCACGATGTCGCCCACGATCGCCACCGTGAGCCGGGTGAAGTCCTGCTTGAAGTGGCGGATCGTGTACATGTCGAGCAGGCCCTGCGTCGGGTGCGCGTGGCGGCCGTCGCCGGCGTTGACCACGTGCACGTGCGGCGCGCAGTGCTGCGCGATGAGGTAGGGCGCCCCGCTCTCGCCGTGGCGCACGACGAACATGTCGGCGTGCATGGCCGACAGGTTGGCGATGGTGTCGAGCAGGCTCTCGCCCTTCGCGGTGGACGAGCGCGCGATGTCGAGGTTGATCACGTCCGCCGAGAGCCGCTTGGCCGCGATCTCGAACGTGGTGCGCGTGCGCGTGCTGTTCTCGAAGAACAGGTTGAACACGCTCTTGCCGCGCAGCAGGGGCACCTTCTTCACCTCGCGGTCGTTCACGCTCAGGAAGGTGCCCGCGGTGTCGAGGATCTGGTGGATCACGGCGCGCGGCAGTCCCTCGATGGACAGCAGGTGCACGAGCTCGCCGTGCGCGTTGAGCTGCGGATTGCGTCGCGGCAGCATCATGGCGCGGCGCCTTCCTCGCGGATGGCGAAGCTGAAGTGCCCGGCGGCATTGCGGGCGAGGGCCAGCCGCCGCTCGGGCGGCAGCGTGACGCGCGCGGCCGAGTAGGCCGGCTGGATCGGCAGCTCGCGCCCGCCGCGGTCCACCAGCACCGCGAGCGTGACGCTGGCGGGCCGGCCGAAGTCGAACAGCTCGTTGATCACGGCGCGCGTGGTGCGGCCGGTGTAGAGCACGTCGTCGATCAGCACGATGTGCCGGCCCTCCACCTCGAACGGCAGGCGCGTCTGCCCGGCATCGGCGGCCATGCCGCGCTTGTCGAAGTCGTCGCGGTGCAGCGCGCTCGTGATGACGCCGGGCTCGCCGGCCAGGCCGAGGTCGCGCTGCAGCCGCTCGGCCAGCCATGCGCCGCCGGACCAGATGCCGACCAGCGCCGCGCCCGGCTGCAGCAGGCCGCGCACGCCGCCCGCGAGGTCGCGGTACAGCGCTTCGGCGTCGAGATGGAGCGTGCTCATCGGAAATCCTCCCTGCTGCGCACTGCGCAATTCGACTCGCGAGCGGCCCGTCGCCTCATGCCAGGCCCCTCAGGAACTGCTCCAGGATGATCGCGGCCGAGCGCGCGTCCACGTCGCCCCCGCCCGCGGCCCGGGCCTCGGTCGTGCTGTAGCGCTCGTCCACCTCGTGCACCGGCAGCCCGAAGCGCCCGTGCAGCTGGCGCCCGAAGCGGCGCGCACGCGCCGTATTGTCGTGGGGCGCGCCGTCGGGATGGAACGGCACGCCGACCACCAGCGCATCGGGCTGCCACTCGGCCACCAGGCGGCCGATGGCGTCGAAGCGCGCGGGCCCGGTGGCATCGATGGTGCGCAGCGGCTGCGCGGTGCGCGTCACGGTGTTGCCCGACGCCACGCCGACACGCTGCGTGCCGAAGTCGAAAGCGAGGAAGGCGCGGGCGGCGGGCGACGCGGCGCTCACGCGTGCCCCGCCTCCTGGCTCAGCATGCGCGAATCGATGCCGAGCAGCGACAGCGCCTTGTCGTAGCGCTGCTCGACGGGCGTGTCGAAGATGATCTCGGGCTGCGCGGTGACGTTGATCCAGCTGTTGCGCTTCAGCTCGTCCTCGAGCTGGCCCGCGCCCCAGCCGCTGTAGCCCAGCGTGACCAGCACCTTCTTGGGCCCGGCGCCATGGGACAGCGCCTCCAGCACGTCCTTGCTGGTGGTCATCTCCAGGCCGCCCGGGATCTGCAGCGACGAGTTGTAGCGCGCGCCGTCGCCGTCGAGCTGCTCGTGGAGCACGAAGCCGCGCTCGGTCTGCACCGGGCCGCCGAAGTACACCGGCTCGTCGACCAGGTCGTCGCGCTCCAGCGTGAGCTCGACCTTCTCGAACAGGTTCTTCAGCTTGATGTCGATCGGCTTGTTGATCACCAGCCCGAGCGCGCCCTTCTCCGTGTGCTCGCACAGGTAGATCACCGTGCCCGCGAAGGTGTCCCCCGCCATGCCGGGCATGGCGATGAGGAAATGGTTGGTGAGGTTCATGCCGCCGGAAGACATGGCGGGGATTTTATGCCTGCGGCAGACTGGCGGCGTCATGGCGGAAAAGCAACTGGACGCGGCGCTCGCGTGGTTCCGGCGCGACCTTCGCGCCGACGACCACGCCGCCTTGCACCACGCGCTCGCGGCGGCGCGGCGCGTTTGGTGCGTCTTCCTGCTGGACCGCGAGATCCTCGATCCGCTGCTCGAACGGGGGCTGGCGGCCGACCGGCGCGTCGAGTTCATCGTCGACAGCCTGCACGAGCTGCACGCCCGGCTGCAGCAGCTGGGCGAGCGCGCCGGCCGGCCGGGCGCAGGCCTCGTCGTGCGGCACGGCGTGGCGCACGAGGAGATCCCGCGCCTCGCGCGCGAGCTGCACGTGCAGGCGGTCTACGCCAACCACGACGACGACCCGGCCGCGCTGGCGCGCGACGCGCGCGTGCGCGGCGCGCTCGCGCACGACGGCATCGCCTTGCACACCGGCAAGGACCACGTGGTGTTCGAGCGCGGGGAGATCCTGACCGCCGGCGGCCGACCCTACAGCGTGTTCACGCCGTACCGCCGCGCCTGGCTGAAGGCGGCGGCGGACCCGTACGAATTGCGCGAGCACCCGGTGGAGCGGCATGCCGCGGCGCTGGCGCCGCTGGCGTCCGGCGTCGCCCACGCCATCCCGGCGCTCGAGGCGATCGGCTTTCGCCGCACCAACCTGCATGCGCTGAAGCTGCCCGTGGGCAGCGCGGGCGCGCAGGCGCTGTTCGCCGACTTCCTGCAGCGCATCGACGACTACGCGGTCACGCGAGACTACCCGGCGGTGAAGGGCCCGAGCTACCTCTCGGTGCACCTGCGCTTCGGCACGATCTCGGTGCGGCAGCTCGCGCGCGCGGCGCTCGAGCGCATGCACGCCGGCTCGCACGGCGCGGCGGCGTGGCTGTCGGAGCTGGTCTGGCGCGAGTTCTACCACCAGCTGCTGCACCATCACCCGCACGTGGTCGGGCACGCGTTCAAGCCGGCCTTCGACGCCCTGCGCTGGGAGCACGGCAGGCACGCCGACGCGCAGTTCGACGCCTGGTGCGGCGCGCGCACCGGCTATCCGCTGGTGGACGCCGCGATGGCGCAGATCCGCGAGACCGGCTACATGCACAACCGGCTGCGCATGCTGACCGCGGGCTTCCTGGTGAAGGACCTCGGCATCGACTGGCGGCGCGGGGAGCGGTTCTTCGCGGAGCACCTGATCGACTACGACCTCGCCTCGAACAACGGCGGCTGGCAATGGGCCGCCTCGACCGGCTGCGACGCGTCCCCCTGGTTCCGCATCTTCAACCCGGTGACGCAGAGCCGCCGCTTCGATCCGCACGGCCGCTTCATCCGCCGCTACGTGCCGGCGCTCGCCGGCCTGCCCGACGCGTACATCCACGCGCCGTGGGAAGCGCCGGAGCCGGAACTGGCGGCGGCAAAGCTCGCGCTGGGCAAGGACTATCCGCGGCCCATCGTCGCGCACGCGCAGGCGCGCCAGCGCACGCTGGAGCGTTACGCCGCCGTGAAGTAGGCGATCGCCCAATACCCGCGGGACGGGATCGGCCAGCGGCGCTGGCGACATCCAGGTCGCGCGCAGTCACACGCAGCGCGACCTCCCTTCGACAAGCTCAGGACAGGCCCTTGCGAGGAGGAGCCGGCTTTGCCGGGCCTCCTCGCACCGATCGAAAACCACGGAAAGATTGCGTCAGCAATCTTTCCGTGCCTCCCTAGAACAGCTCCACGTCCCCCGCGACGTGCGCCCCTTCCACCTCGCCGCGCGCCAGCAGGTCCGAATGGCTTTGCACCTGGTTGCGGCCGTGCGACTTGGCGTAGTAGACGGCCTGGTCCGCGCGCTCGATGGCCGCGCTCGGCGCGTCGCCGAACATGACCTCGGTGAAGCCCACGCTGATCGTGATCTGGCCCACCTGGGGGAACGCGTAGGCCAGCGTGTTCAGGCGCAGGCGCTCGAAGGCGCCGCGCGCGTCCTCGTCGCTGTCGCAGCGCATCAGCACGACGAACTCCTCGCCGCCGAAGCGGTAGAGCCGGTCGTGGAAGCGGAAGCTGTTGCGCATGATGCGCGACATCAGCAGCAGCACCTCGTCGCCGATCAGGTGGCCGAACCGGTCGTTCACCAGCTTGAAGTGGTCGATGTCGATCATGCCGAGCCACCAGCGGCTGCCCGCGACGCTGGCGCGCCGCCCCATCCCCGGCGTGCCCGCCGGCGGCAGCGAGGCGGACACCTTCATGAAGCTCTCGTCGAAGGTCTTGCGGTTGAGCAGCCCGGTGAGCGTGTCGCGCTCGCTGTAGTCCAGCAGGCCCTCGAAGTTGCGGTACACGCGCAGGACGCTGCACACCATGCGCTGCTCCGTCGCCAGCAGCGGGCCGTCGGTGACGAGCTCCAGCACCCCCACCACCTCGCGGTCGGTGGTCAACGGGAACACCGACAGGCCGCGCGGGCCGTCCTGCGTGATGACCGTCTGCCCCGCGAGCGCCGCGCAGCGTGCCGGATGCTCGTCGAGCCGCGGCAGATGGCAGGGCTCCACCCACGCCGAGTCGGCGGTGGCGACGGCGTCGGTGCGCGACAGCCGCGCCCGCGTCAGCCAGCGCAGGTTGTCGCCCTCGCCGACGACCCGGTAGATCGCCACCGAGCTCGGGTGCAGCAGGTCGCGGAACGCCCCGGCGAGCGTCACGTCCAGGATGTCGCGATCCCGGTAGCCGGTCAGTTCGGCGAGGTGGTCGACCAGTTCCGACATGATGCGCGCCTTGCGCCGCGGGCCGGCGTCAGCCCGCCTCGGCCATCGCCGTGTAGCGGCCGATGAGCGCGAGCAGGTCTTCTTCCGAGTAGGGCTTGCCGAGGTAGTGGTCGACCCCGAGCTCGGCCGCGTAGTCGCGGTGCTTCTGCGCGATGCGCGAGGTGATCATGATCACCGGCAGGTCGCGCAGGCGCGCGTCGCTGCGCATGTTGCGCACCAGGTCGAAGCCGTCCATGCGCGGCATCTCGATGTCCGACAGCACGATCGCCGGCCGTTCCTGCGCCAGGCGCTCCAGCGCGTCGAGGCCGTCCTTCGCGAGCGTCACGCGGTAGCCCTCGCGCACCAGCAGGCGCTGCGTGACGCGGCGCACCGTGAGCGAGTCGTCCACCACCATCACCAGCGGCGCCTGCGCGCGCGCGCGTTCCACCGCGGCGAGCGGCGTCTCGACCTCGCTGTGCGGCACCTCGAGCGACGCGACCGTGGCCGCGCGCGCCTCCACGCCGTACAGCGTGGCCAGCGCCACCGGGTTGTAGATGAGCGCGACCGCGCCCGACGCGAGCAGCGTCATGCCGGCCAGGCCGGGCATGCGCGACAGCTGCGGGCCCAGGTTCTTCACCACCACTTCCTGGTTGCCCAGCACTTCGTCGATGTGGATCGCGATGCGCTGCTGCGCGCTGCGGATGATGACCACCTGGCGCGTGCGCGCGGCCGCCTCCTTGCTGCGCGGGCCGAGCTGCAGCAGCGAGCCCAGCCAGAAGAACGGCAGCGTGCGGTCGCCCACGGCGAACGTGCCGCTGCGGTAGGCCGCCTCGATCTCGTCGGCCTTCGCGCGCCGCACGATCTCGACGAGCGTCGAGGGCACCGCGACCGTCGCCTCGCCCACGCGCAGCATCACCACCTGCGTCACCGCGGTGGTGAGCGGCAGCACGAGCCTGAAGCTCGTGCCCTGGCCGCGCGCCGTGGCCGTCTCGATGCGCCCGCCCATGGCGTTCACTTCCGAGCGCACGACGTCCATGCCGACGCCGCGGCCGGCGAGCTCGGTCACGCGATCGGCGGTGGAGAAGCCGGGGTGGAAGATGAGGTTGGCGAGCTCGGCGTCGCCGTAGGACTGGTCGGCCTCCAGCATGCCGAGCGCCAGGCCCTTCTCGCGGATGCGGCCGAGGTCGAGGCCCGCGCCGTCGTCGCGGAACTCGACGCCGACTTCGTTGCCTTCATGGCTGAGCGAGACCGTCACCGAACCGGCGGCGCCCTTGCCCGCGGCGGTGCGTTCCTCGGGGGACTCGATGCCGTGCGAGACGGCGTTGCGCAGCAGGTGCTCGAAGGAGCCGGTCATGCGGTCCAGCACGCCGCGGTCCACTTCGATGCTGCCGCCGACGATGTCGAGGCGAACCTGCTTGCCGGTCTCCTTGGCCGCCTGGCGCACCACGCGGTACAGGCGGTCGGACAGGCCGTCGAACTCGACCATGCGCGTGCGCAGCAGGTCGTCCTGCAGCTCGCGGGTGAGGCGCGCCTGCGCGGCCAGCTCGTCCTCGCAGCTCTCCAGCGCGCGCTGCAGCGTGCGCTGGACGGTGGCCACGTCGTTCACCGACTCGGCCATCATGCGCGTCAGCTCCTGGAAGCGCGTGAAGCGGTCGAACTCCAGCGGGTCGAAGGACTGCGCCGCGGCCTTGGCGGCCTCCAGGCGCGAGCTCATCTGCGTCTCGGCCTGCAGCTCGATGTCGCGCAACTGCTGGCGCAGCCGCTCGAGGTTGTCGGTGAGGTCGCCCAGCGAACCCTTGATCTGCACCACCTCGGCCTCGATGCGCGAACGCGCGATGGACACCTCGCCCGCATGGTTCACCAGCCGGTCGAGCAGCGGCGCGCGCACGCGCACCGCGGACTGCGACGCGGCGGCACGGTCGGCCGGCGCGACGCGCGGCGCGACGGTGCGGCCGGTGAAGCGCGACCAGTCGATCTCGGGCAGGCTGACGGGCGCGAGGGGCGCGGGCGCGGCGGCCGGCAGCGGCTCGGCCGCCTCGGCCGGTGCGGCGCGCTCGACCGGCGGCGCCGCGGCGGGCTCCTCGGCCGGGGACGCGGATACGCCGGCGGCCGGCGCGCCGGTCGCGGCATCGGACGGCGCCACGGCCGGCGTCGCGCTTTCGGCGGGCAGCTCGGCCGCCGACGGCGGCTCGGCCTGCGCCGGCGCTTCGGCAGCGGTCGCGATCGCGACGGCCTGCGGCGCGTTCGCGGCCGCCTCGGTGTGCGCCACCGCCGCGGCGTACGCCGCGGCGTCGCGCGAGCGCAGGGCCTCGAAGGTCTGCGACAGCGCGTCGGAGCGGTTGTGCAGCGCCTCGATGTCGTCCGCGCTCGGCGACTCCTGGCGCAGCAGTTCCTCGATCGCGGTTTCCAGCCGGTGCGCCATCTCGCCCAGGCGCATCGCGCCGGCCAGGCGCGCGCCGCCCTTCAGCGTGTGCAGCGTGCGCATGCACGCGGAGGCGTGGCTCGTGTCCGCGGGATGGCGCGACCAGTCGCGCAGCTGCGATTCGAACTTCGGCAGCAGCTCCTGGCCTTCCTCCTCGAAGATCGGGAACAGCTCGGCATCCACGGCGTCGACCGCGTCGATGTCGTCGTCGCCGGCGGGCTCGCGGCTCGCCTGGACCGGCACGGCGGCGTCGGCGCGACGCTCGGTGAAGGGCTTGAAGGTGGCGGCGCCGAGCGGCGCGGGCGCGACCGGTTCCGCGGCGACGGGCCCCACGGCAACGGGCTTCGCGGCCACGGGCTCTGCCGCGACAGGCTCGACGGCCAACGGTTCCGCGGGGGGCTCGGCCGCGACAGGCTCGACGGCCACGGCTTCCGCGGCCACGGGCTCGGCCGCGACAGGCTCGACGGCGACAGGCTCCGCCGCCACCGGCTCGACGGCGACAGGCCCGGCGGCAACGACCTTCGCCCGCAGCACCGCGGGCACGTCCTGCGGATCGAGGGACTCGATCGCCGCGCCGGCCTGGGCGGCCTCGGCGGTCTGCCCGTCCTCGTCCGAAGCCTCGGCCCGGCTCTGCTCGGCGCGCACCGCCTCCAGGCGGCGCGCGGAGGTGAGCTCGTGGTCGTTCAGCTGCTCCAGCAACGCGGGGCGCGGCTCCTTGAGGAAGCCGGCGGCGAACTGGTGCAGCAGGCGGCGGATCTCCTCGGCGGTCTCGACGAAGAGCTGCGCCTCGTCGCGCGTGCCGCGCCCGATGGTCTCGGTGCGCATGAGCGCATGCTCGAGCGTGCGGGCCAGCTGCGACAGGTCCGCGAAGCCCACGGTGGCCGAGCTGCCCGCCAGCGAGTGCGCCAGCGCGATCGGCATCTCGCCCACGGGGCGATGCAGCTCCATCGCCCATTCGGCGAGCTCGGTGGTGAGGCGGCGCGACAGCTCGTCGGCCTCGTTGAGGAAGATGTTGAACAGCGGGATCGAGATGCGCAGCGGCCCGACGATGCGGACCTGCTCGTCCTCGACCGGCGCCTCGAGCGGCTGCGGCTCGGCGACCGCCGCGGGCTCCACCGCCGCCGTGGCCGGCGCGGGCGCCAGCGCCTCGATGGCGGGCGCGTCGGGCTCGCCGCCCAGGTCCAGGTCGACGAGCTCGATGGCCTCGCCCACCTCCACCGCTTCAGGCACCGCGAGCTCGAACGAGAGCGGCGCCGGCTCGGTGGGCGCGCCCTCGAACGCCGTCGGATCGAGGTGCAGCGCGGGCAGATCGAGCGCGGACGCGCCGGCGGCCGGCGTCGGCTCGAATGCCGGCAGCGGCTCGAACGCCGTCGCCTCGGCCGTCGGCAGCGGCACGCCTGCCGGCGACGGATCGAGGTCGAGGTCGAGGTCGAACGGGAACGCCGGCCCGGCCTGCGCCGACTCGGCCGCCACGGGCGCGGCCGCCTCGAACCCGGCCGCGTCGACCGGCTCCATCGATTCCACCACCTCGGGCAGCGCCGGGGCGAGGTCTCCCACCCCCTGCGGCGCCTCGATCACCTCGACCGCCGGCAGGCACGCCGGCGCCGTGGCGAGGCTGGCCGGGGGCACGAATGCGCCCGGCGCGCGCAGCGACTGCACGGCGTCCTGCATGACCCGCGGATCGCGGCCGCCGTCGCGGCGCTCGGCGATCTCGTCGACCCACGCGCCGAAGTACCCGAGCGCCCAGCCGGTGAACTGCAGCAGCGCCGGATCGGCGGGGAGGTGGTCGGCGAGCCGGGTGTTGTAGAGCTGCTCGCAGGCCCAGGCGGCATCGCCGTAGGCCTGCAGGCCCACCATGCGCGAGCTGCCCTTGAGGGTGTGGAAGGCGCGGCGCACGGCCGTCATCTGCGCGACGTCGGTCGGCGTGTCGGCCAGCTCGCGGCACGCGGCGCCCGCGTTCTCCACGACCTCGCGCGCTTCCTCGAGGAAGATCTCGCGCATCTCGTCGTCCTCGGCGAGATCCACGGTGGCCGGCGCGGGCGCAGGCGCCGGCGCGGCCAACGGTGCGGCGGGCGCGCCCTCGGCGGCGGCCAGGTTGCCCGACGCGGTGGAGACGAAATCCACCAGCGCCTCGGACAGCTCGCCGCGCAGCGACACGATCTGGTCGGCGTCGCCGTGCGCCTGCTCCAGCGCTTCCTGCGCCTGGCTCACCGCGGCCACGAGCGCCGGCTGGTCGGCCGCGTGCAACTCGTGCGAGAGCTGCTCCAGGCCGCGCGCCACGTCCTCCACCGGCACGTCGCCGCGCGCCGCGCTGAAGGCGAGCTGCTGCGCCTGCTCGATGAGGCGCGGCTCCACCGGCGCCGCGGCAGGCATGGTGTGCGGCGTCGGCACCTGCGGCGCGGCGCGTCCCATCAGCGGGTTCAGCGTGCCGGCCTGGGCGTCGTACACGAAGAGCGACTTGGCGAGCTGCGGCTGCACGCTCAGCATGTCGATCAGGAAGCCGAGCGCGCCGAGGTTGCCGGCCAGCCGGTCGAAGATGCCGGGCTCGGCCGCGCGCTCGGCACGCAGCTCGGTCTGCACCAGGCCGTCGACGTCGTCGCGCATGCGCACGAGCGCCGTGGACGCCTGCTCCATGCCGAGCACCGACAGCACGCCGCGCATCGCAGAGAGCTGGTTCGGCACCGGGATCAGCACGTTGCGGTCGGCCGGGTTGCGGAAGAACTGGTCGATCAGCTTCTCCGCCTCGCAGAGCGATGCGCGCAGCTCCTGCACCACGCTGCCCATCGTCTGGCGGTCGGAGACGCGGCGGTACAGCTCCTCCATCCAGCCTTCGAGCGGCTCGGGCGCGGCGCCCCGGCGCATGGCGTGGATGCGGTGCGCGAGGCGCGCGACGCGCTGGCCCTGCTCGGGCGTGTCGAAATCGGCGTCCTCGAGCGCGGCCTCCAGGTAGAGCAGGCCGGTCGCCACTTCCATCGCGAGCGTGGTGCCGGGCGCGGCCTGGCTCTGCTGGGTGAGCGCGACGGCGTGCTGCAGCTCGGTGGCCATCGACTCGCCCTGCGGGAACAGGCGGCGCAGCGAGTCGCCGACGAGCGAGAACTGCTCGGCCAGCCCGCTCACGCGGTGCATCTCGCCGCCGGCCACCGCCGACCACGATTCCTTCGCGGCGGCGACGCGCTTGCGCGCCTGCGCGACCCACGCCGGGTCGTACTGGCCGAGATGGCTGGTCGCGTAGTCGACCGGCTGGTGCGATTGCAGGCGATACGCCTCGCGCACCGACGCCAGCCGGGGCGCCGCCGCGCGTCCGGGGGCGGCGGCCTGCGCGCAGAAGAACAGCAGGTCCTGCGCGAGGCGCTCGGAGACGTCGCCCTCGCCGCGCTCGACGATGCGCAGCTGCGCGAGCAGGCGCGACGCCACGCGCTTGACGAACACGTCGGCCGGCAGCAAGCCGGCGCCCTGCGCCTCGAACACGGCGGCCGCGAGCTTCCACATCGTCGCCGACGTGGGCTGCGTCGCGCCGGCGCCCAGGCTCGCGCACAGGTCGCTCATGCGCGCGCACGCGGCCGGCGTCGGGCCGCGCATCATCGCGAGCATCTGCTGCTCGAGCGCGGTGCGCATGGCAGCGTCGGGTTGCGCCGGCACGACCTCGCCGGTGTCCGGCAGGTCGCGCCAGCGCCAGTCCGTCGCCCACAGGTCGGCCGGGTGGACGCGCTCCGCGCCCGCGTCTTCCTGCACCTTGCGGTACTGCGGGAACATCGCGAGCGGCGGGACCGGGCGGCCCGCCAGCATGCGCGCCACGTAGTCGAGCAGCGCGAACGAGGCATGCTCGAGGTCGTCGACGATCGCGTGGGTGAGCTTGTGCGGCTTGGCGACGTAGCGCTGCACCGCCGCCTCGCAGGCGCGCAGCACGGTGGCCGCGGCGGGCAGGCCGACGAGCTCGAGCGCGCCGACGCCCTGGTGGATCTGCTGGCGCGCGGTGCGCAGCACCGAGGGGTCGACCACGTCGACGTCGGAGCCCGCCAGCGCCTCGGCTTCCTTGACGAAGCGGCGCAGCGCCTTGTGGGCGGCGTCCAGCGAACGGCGCAGCTCCTCCTGCACCCAGGCCAGGGCGCTCAGGTCTTGCCCGACCTCGCCGGTCGCTTCGGTGTTGCGCGAGTGGTCCATCAGTGCCCTTGTGTTCTGCGGTCAACGTGCGGCAGGGCACCGTCCGTCCTCGGACACCCCGCGGCGGAACGTCAGTCGATCTTGAATCGCGCCACCGACTGCTTCAGCTCTTCGGCGGTGCGCGACAGCTCGCGCACCATCTGCGCGGTCGAGCGCGTGCCCTCGCCGGTCTGCTCGGTCACCGCGAAGATGTGCTGGATGTTGGCGGCCACCACGTTGGCGGACTGCGCTTCCTGCGACGCCTGCTGCGAGATGCGCTCGATGAGGTCGGCGAGCTGGCGCGACACGCGGTCGATGTCGCCGAGCGCCGTGCCGGCCGCGTCGGTCAGCTTGGTGCCCTCCACCACGCCCTGGGTCGAGCGCTCCATGGCGGCCACCGCGTCCTGCGTGTCGGTCTGAATGGTCTTGACCAGCGCCGCGATCTGGCGCGTCGCGTCGCCGGAGCGTTCCGCAAGGCGCTGCACTTCCTCGGCCACGACCGAGAAGCCGCGGCCCGCTTCGCCGGCCGAGGCGGCCTGGATGGCCGCGTTCAGCGCCAGCACGTTGGTCTGCTCGGTGATGTCCGAGATCAGCTCGGTGATCTCGCCGATCTCCTGCGACGACTCGCCCAGCCGCTTGATGCGCTTCGACGTTTCCTGGATGTGGTCGCGGATCGAGTTCATGCCCGCGATCGTGTTCTGCACGGCGCGCAGGCCGCTTTCGGCGGCGTCCAGCGACAGGCTCGCGACCTGCGCCGTCTCCTGCGCCTTCGACGACACCTCGTTGATGCGCCCGGCCATCTGCAGCACCGACTCGCCGGTGTCGCGGATCTCGCGCAGCTGCTCGGTGGACGCGGCCAGCAGCTCGGTGGAGGTGGCCTCCACCTGCTGCGTCGTGTCGGTCACGCGGCCCACCGTGCCCTGCACCTGCGACACCAGCGTGCGCAGCTCCTCCACCGTGTAGTTCACCGAGTCGGCGATCGCGCCCGTGATGTCTTCCGTCACGGTCGCCTGCTGCGTCAGGTCGCCCTCCGCGACGGTCTGCAGCTCGTTCATCAGCCGCAGAATGGCCGCCTGGTTGGCGTCGTTCACGCGCTTGGCCTCCTGCTCCTGGCGCTCGGCCTCGACGCGGTGGTGCTCGGCGAGCTGCGCGCGTTGCGCCTGGTCGCGCACGTACAGGCGCAGGAAGCCGAAGCCGCCCGCGGCCACCAGCGTCGCGAAGAGCATCACGGCGAGCAGCGCGGGGCCGTTGAAGCCCGTGGTCTGGCCCAGCCGGGCCTGCACCTGCTCGAGGCCCTGGCGCAGCTTCTCGCTGTCCGCGATGATCGCCGCCTGCGCGTCGCGCGCCGACACCAGGCCCTGCAGGTTCCCCAGGATGGCGCTGGCCTGCGTGCGCGTGTCTTCGTATTGCTTGAGCAGCAGCGCGAGGCGCTCCCGGGTCTGCGGGTCGCGCGTGGGCGGCAGGCGCAGCTCCTGGCTGCCCTCCTGCAGGCCGTGGGCGATCTCGCGGAACGAGTTCAGGTCCTTGCCCAGCAGGAACACGGCCTCGGGGCTCACGCCTTCCATGGTCAGGAACTCGTTGGCCGACTTGCCGATGCGCTGCGTCAGCATGACGAGCTGGCCCACGGCCGACAGCTCGGCGAGGGTCGCTTCCTGCTGCAGCTTCAGCGACGAGATGGTCTCGGCGGTCTCGAGCAGGTCCGACGACTGGCGGTTGATGATGCGCAGCGCCTGGCCCACCTGCGTCAGGATCTTCTGCTGGCCGAGCACGGTCTGCGCGTTCTTCTCGGCGCGGTCCACCAGCGGCAGCGTCGGCTCGATCGCCTCCTGCACGAGGGCGGGGGCGGCGACGAGCGTCTCGTCGCCGTTGCGCAGGCCGCGCACGTTGCGCGCGAGCACCTCGGAGCTCTCGCGCACCTCGGGGAACGCCTGCGGCGAGCCGATCAGCGCCTGCGACACCGACTTGGCGAGCCGCTGCGACTGCATCAGCGCCTGGCCGGAGGCGGCCACCTGCTTGGAGCCGCGGGTGGCGGCGGTGAGCAGCATGGCGGTGAGGATGACGACGCCCAGCACGCCCACGACCACCAGGCCGCCGAGCACCTTCTGCTGGTCGCCCACGGGGCGGTGCCCGATGAGGGGCAGGCCGCTGCCGGTGTCGTTGGCGGCGTCGCCGGCCTGGATGCGCGTCTCGCTGAAGTCCGCGATTTCCGAGGGGGCCGCCTCGGTGATGATCGACGAGTCCTGCGCGCGCGTCGTGTCGTGCGCGCGCGAGAGCTGCTGGGTGATCGTGGTCTCGAGCGGCCGGGTGCCGGGGCCTTCGGCCACCGTCACGTCGTGATGAGCGTCGGCGGCGTGCCCGTCGCGCTTGCGTGCCGGCTGCATCCGGGCGCGGGCCGACCCGCGGTCGTTGCCCCAACCCTTGATCTTGTTCAGGAAGCTCATCGTGTTTCCTAGTTCGCTTGATCCGTTGTCCGGCCGCGGAGGAGCCCTGCCGGGTGTCGCCTCGCGCTCAGCCGACGATGCGCAGGAAGGCCTCGTCCGCGGCCAGCGCGGCGAGGTTCAGCTCCTGCCACGCGCGCCCGGTGTCGTCGGTGAAGCGCGTGCCGACGAAGGGAGGGCGCGGGCCGTCCGCCAGTGCGGCGTGCGCATGCAGCTGCTTCTCGCTGCGCAGGCCCGCCAGGCGGTCCACCAGCAGCGCGCAGTTGATCTCGAGGGCGCCGTTGAAGGCGATGAGCCGCGACGGGTCGCGCAGCGGCTCGCCGCCCTTGATGCCGAGGAAGCCGGCGAGGTCGACCACGCCGTGCAGATGGCCGCGCAGGTTGGCCACGCCCAGGAACCAGGCGTGCGCATGCGGCACCGCAACGATGGGCGACAGCGCGAAGATCTCGCCCGCCTCCTTGAGGGGGAAGAGGAAGCCCCGCCCGCTGCACTCGACGGCCAGCCACGACTTGCCGCGTTCCTGGGTGCGTGCCGCCTGCAGCCGCTCGGCGAGGCGGCTCTGGAGTTCACGCAGCGCTTCCTTGTTGGCCATGGCCTCGTCCGGTGCGGGTCGGGATCGCGCTGCGTCAGTCGAACGCCTTGATCTTCGCGACGAGCTCGTCCGCGTCGACCGGCTTGACGATGTAGTCGGCCGCGCCCTGGCGCATGCCCCACACCTTGTCGGTTTCCTGGTTCTTGCTGGTGCACATGATCACGGGCACCTTCTCGAAGCGCGGATCGCGCGTGATGGCGCGCGTGAGCTGGAAGCCGTTCTGGCCCGGCATCACCACGTCCATGAGGATGAGGTCGGGCTTCGCCTCGCCCAGGCGGCGCATCGCCTCTTCGCCGTTCTCCGCGGTGCGCACGTGGTAGCCACGCTTGCCCAGCAGGTCGGACATGAAATGCAGTTCCGTCTTGGAATCGTCCACCAGCAGGATGTTCTTGATCGCCATGGTTGTCCTTCAAACTCGCCGCTCTACAGCGGCGACGAGTGTCACATGTCCGGTGGGCGAGCAAGGGCCAACTATTGCCTCGCCGCACTCGACGCGTCGTCTCACGTGCAATCGGTCACGCGGCGCGTCGATGCTGTTCGACGGCCTGCAACAGCTGGTCCTTGGTGAACGGCTTGGTGAGGTAGTCCTGCGAGCCCACCATGCGGCCGCGCGCCTTGTCGAACAGCCCGTCCTTGGAGGACAGCATGATCACGGGCACGTCGGCGAACTTGTCGTTGCGCTTGATGATGGCGCACGTCTGGTAGCCGTCCAGGCGCGGCATGAGGATGTCGCAGAAGATCAGGTCGGGCTGATGGTCGTTGACCTTGGCGAGGGCGTCGAAGCCGTCTTCGGCCAGCAGCACCTGGTAGCCGCCCTGCTTGAGGAAGATCTCGGCGCTGCGCCGGATCGTGTTGCTGTCGTCGATGACCAGCACCTTGACGCCCGGGGCGTCGACTGCGGCTTCAATGCTCACCGAGGTTCTCTCCTGTCGGCTCGTGTACGCCGAGCGTGCGCCGGTTGCGCGCGCTCAGATCTGCACCATCTCGAAATCTTCCTTGCGGGCGCCGCATTCCGGACACGTCCAGTTCATGGGCACGGACTCCCACGGCGTTCCCGGAGCGATACCATGCTCCGGGTCCCCGGCGGCCTCGTCGTAGATCCATCCACAGATCAGGCACATCCAGGTCCGCGTTTCAGTCAGCGTTTCAGCCACCTTGTTAGTCAAGCTTCACTAAAATGGTGGCGAATTGTAGCGACGCCAAAACACAAAAAACCGAAGCCCCGCCGGCACCTACGCCACATACCTCACACTTTTCTGGAAGTCGCCGACGGCCGTGAGAGCACGCTTTGCCGCCTTCGCCGACCCCGGGCCGAAACCCCCTTGCCCCCCATGAGCGCAGACACTCCTTCCGCAGCCGACGACGGCAACGAGCCGCAGCAGGAGGCGCCCGCGCCCGCCTGCGTGATGAGCTTCAACGCGAGCGACGCGAGCGGTGCAGGCGGCATCGCCGGCGACGTGTCGACGATCGCCGCAATGGGCGCGCATGCCCTGCCGGTCGTCACCGCCATCCTCATGCGCGACACCGCCGAGGTGTTCGACCACCACGCGCTCGACCCCGAGGTCATCGTGGAGCAGGCGCGCAGCGTGCTCGAGGACGTGACCATCGCCGCGTGGAAGGTCGGCTACCTTGGCTCGGCCGAGGCGGTGAGCGCGGTGGCCGAGGTGCTCTCCGACTATCCCGACGTGCCGCTCGTGGCGTACATGCCCAACCTCTCGTGGCTCGAGGAAGACGACCAGCAGGCGTACGTCGACGCGTTTCGCGAGCTGGTGCTGCCGCAGACCGAGGTGCTGATGGGCAGCCACCAGACCCTCACCGATTTCCTTCTGCCCGAATGGGATGCCGACCGCCCGGCCTCGCCGCGCGAGCTCGCGGTGGCCGCGTCCGAGCACGGCGCGCGCTTCGTGCTCGTCACCAGCGTGCCGCTGCCCGACCAGTACGTCGACAACGTGCTCGCCTCGGCGCAGGGCGCGATCACCGGCGAGAAGTTCGAGCGCTTCGAGGTGAGCTTCGTGGGCGCGGGCGACACGCTGTCGGCGGCGCTCGCCGCGCTGCTCGCGGCCGGCAGCGAGCTTCACCTCGCGGTGGGCGAGTCGCTCGCCTTCCTCGACCAGGCGCTCGACGCGGGCTTCCGGCCCGGCATGGGCAACGTCATCCCCGACCGCTTCTTCTGGGCGCTGCCGCCCGAGGACGAGCAGGAGCCGGGCGCCGACGGCGGCCCGGAAGAAGGCGAATCGCCCGGCACCCGTCACATCCACTGAGAAGACTTCCATGAGCAACCAGAGCCTGTTCGAGCGCGCGCAGCGCGTGATCCCCGGCGGCGTCAACTCGCCCGTGCGCGCCTTCCGCGCCGTCGGCGGCACGCCGCGCTTCATCGCGCGCGCCGAAGGCGCCTTCATGACCGACAGCGAGGGCCGCCGCTACATCGACTACATCGGCTCGTGGGGCCCGATGATCCTCGGCCACGGACACCCCGCGGTGCTCGAGGCGGTGACGCGCGCGGCCCGCGAGGGCCTCTCGTTCGGCGCGCCCACCGAGCGCGAGATCGAGCTCGCCGAGGAGATCCTCAAGCTCGTGCCGAGCATCGACCAGGTGCGCCTCGTGAGCTCGGGCACGGAGGCCGCGATGAGCGCGCTGCGGCTCGCGCGCGGCGCCACCGGCCGCAACAAGATCGTCAAGTTCGAAGGCTGCTACCACGGCCATGCGGACGCGCTGCTGGTCAAGGCCGGCTCGGGGCTCGCGACCTTCGGCAACCCGACGTCCGCCGGCGTGCCGGCCGACGTCGTGCACCACACCCTCGTGCTCGAGTACAACAACCTCGAGCAGGTCGACGAGGCCTTCGCGCTGCACGGCAAGGACATCGCCTGCATGATCGTCGAGCCCATCGCCGGCAACATGAACTTCGTGCGCGCGTCGGTGCCGTTCATGAAGCGGCTGCGCGAACGGTGCAGCGAGCACGGCGCGCTGCTCGTCTTCGACGAGGTCATGACGGGCTTTCGCGTGGCGCTGGGCGGCGCGCAGTCGGTGTACGCGAAGGCCCTCCCCGGCTTCGAGCCCGACGTGAGCGTGTTCGGCAAGGTGATCGGCGGCGGCATGCCGCTGGCGGCGTTCGGCGCCAGGCGCGCCGTGATGCAGCAGCTCGCCCCGCTCGGGCCGGTCTACCAGGCGGGCACGCTCTCGGGCAATCCGGTCGCCACCGCCTGCGGCCTGGCCACGCTGAAGGAAGTGCAGAAGCCCGGCTTCTACGAGGCGCTCGCCGAGCGCACGCGCACGCTGGTCGACGGGCTGCTCGGCGTCGCGCGCGACGCCGGCGTGCCGATGGTGGGCGACAGCGAGGGCGGCATGTTCGGCTTCTTCTTCGCGCGCGAGCTGCCTCGCAGCTACGGCCCCGTGATGGCCACCGACCGCGACCGCTTCAACCGCTTCTTCCACGGCATGCTGGAGCGCGGCGTGTACTTCGCGCCGGCGCTGTACGAAGCCGGCTTCGTGAGCGCCGCGCACACCCAGGCCGACATCGACGCGACCCTCGCCGCGGCGCGCGAAGCGCTGCGCTGAAGGGGCGCGCCGCCATGCACATCCACATCCTCGGCATCTGCGGCACCTTCATGGGCGGCCTCGCCGCCCTCGCGCGCGAGGCCGGGCACCGGGTGACCGGCTGCGACGCGAACGTCTATCCCCCGATGAGCGACCAGCTGCGCGCGCTGGGCGTCGACCTCATCGAAGGCTACGGCGCCGACCAGCTCGCGCTGAAGCCGGACCTGTTCGTGATCGGCAACGTCGTCTCGCGCGGCAACCCGCTGATGGAGGCCATCCTCGACGCGGGCGAGCGCTACGCGAGCGGCCCGCAGTGGCTGGCCGAGCACGTGCTGCAGGGGCGCCACGTGCTGGCGGTGGCGGGCACCCACGGCAAGACCACCACCACCGCGATGCTCACCTGGATCCTCGAGCACGCGGGCCTCGCGCCGGGCTTCCTGGTGGGCGGCGTGCCGATGAACTTCAGCGTGTCGGCGCGCCTCGGCGGCGGCCGCATCTTCGCCATCGAGGCCGACGAGTACGACACCGCCTTCTTCGACAAGCGCAGCAAGTTCGTCCACTACCGGCCGCGCACCGCGGTGCTGAACAACCTCGAGTTCGACCACGCCGACATCTTCGACGACGTGGCCGCCATCGAGCGCCAGTTCCACCACCTGGTGCGCACGGTGCCGGCCAGCGGGCGGCTGGTGGTCAACGCGCGCGAGGAGTCGCTGCAGCGCGTGCTGTCGATGGGCTGCTGGAGCGAGGTGGTGCGCTTCGGCGGGCGCAAGGAGGCCCCCGGCGAGCTGCGCGCGCGCGGCGAGCCGCACGCGTTCGACGTGCTGCGCGGCAGCCTGAAGATCGCGCGCGTGGAGTGGCCGCTGCTCGGCGAGCACAACCAGATGAACGCGCTGGCCGCGATCGCCGCGGCCGAGCACGTCGGCGTCGCGCCCGACGCCGCGGCGCGCGCGCTCGCGTCGTTCGAGAACGTGCGTCGCCGCCTGGAGCTGCGCGGCACGGTGGCGCTGGCGGGCGGCGCGGTGAAGGTCTACGACGACTTCGCGCACCACCCCACCGCGATGCGCACGACGATCAACGGCCTGAAGCGCCGCATCGGGGCGCACGAGCGCATCCTCGCGGTGTTCGAGCCGCGCTCGAACACCATGAAGCTGGGCGCGATGAAGGCGCAGCTGCCCTGGTCGCTCGAGGAGGCCGACCTCGCCTTCTGCCACAGCGGCGGGCTCGGCTGGGACGCGCAGCAGGCGCTCGCCCCGATGGGCCGGCAGGCGGTGGTGGCCGACACCGTCGACAAGCTCGTGCCGCTCGTCGTGGCCGCCGCACGGTCCGGCGACCACATCCTGTGCATGAGCAACGGCGGCTTCGGCGGCATCCACGCCAGGCTGCTCGACGCGCTCGCGCAGCGCGCCTGACGATGGATCCCGTCACCCACCTGCTGTACCTGCACGGCTTCCGCTCCTCGCCGCAATCGGCCAAGGCACGCCAGACGCACGCGTGGCTGCAGGCGAATCGCCCCGAGGTGCACTGGTGGTGCCCGCAGCTGCCGCCGTCGCCGTGGGACGCGGTGCAGCTCGTGGCGGAGGGCACTTCGGGCTGGCCGCGGGACCGCATGGCGGTGATCGGCAGCTCGCTCGGCGGCTTCTACGCCACCGTGCTGGCCGAGCGCACCGGCTGCCGCGCGGTGCTGCTGAACCCGGCCATCGAGCCGGCGCGCGACCTGGCCGGCGCCATCGGCGAGAACACCGCGTGGCACGGCGAGGACCGCTTCTTCTTCCAGCCCCGCTTCATCGACGAGCTGGTCACGCTGCGCCCGGGCGCCGTCACGCGGCCCGAGCGCTATTTCGCGGTCATCGCGAAGGGCGACGAGGTGCTCGACTGGCGCGAGATGAGCGCGCGCTACGCGGGCTGCCGCGTGAAGCTGATCGACGGCGGGGACCACGGCCTCACCGACTTCGCCCGCTCGCACCTGCCGGACGTCGTGGCGTTCCTCGGCCTCACCAGTTGACGATGACCAGCGCCACGCGGCGCCAGATCTCGACGTTGAACCAGATCAGCGCCGAGGCCCAGGCGAGCCGCCGCCAATGGCGCGTGCGCTTCATCCACAGCTTCTCGCCGCTCGCCATGTAGACGAGGAACATGCCGAGCGAGCCGGCCGCGAACAGCCCGCCCACGACGGCGATGATCCAGCGGAAGACCGTCATGCGCGACTAGGCCGCCATGCGCTCGAGCACGAGCACGGCGAAGAAGGCCAGGCCCGCGAACACCACGCCCTTCACGAGCCGCACGCCGTACGTGCGCCAGCGCCGCTCGCCCGTGCCGACGTAGAGCGCGAAGCACAGCAGCGCGGCGAGGAGCAGGAGCAGGAGCAGCCAGCGGAAGACGAGCATCATCCGGCGCCGGGCCGCCGCGAGCCGGAGGCTCCCCCTCGGGGGGACCGGGCCGCAGGCGCGTAGGGGGCACGCATCACCGACGGGTGCGCCGCGATCACCAGGCCGGCGCCAGGTCCGCCAGGCCGGCGGGGGCGCGGGACTCGTCGTCGAAGGTGACGATGTCGTACGCGCCCGGGTCGGCGAGCACCGCGCGCACGAGCTTGTTGTTGAGGGCGTGACCGGACTTGAACCCGGTGTACGCGGCGATCAGCGGATGGCCGATCACGTACATGTCGCCGATCGCGTCGAGGATCTTGTGCTTCACGAACTCGTCGTCGTAGCGCAGCCCGTCCATGTTGAGCACCTTCTGGTCGTCGACCACGATGGCGTTGTCCATGCTGCCGCCCAGGCCCAGGCCGCGCGAGCGCATCGTCTCCACGTCCTTCGTGAAGCCGAAGGTGCGCGCGCGCGCGATCTCGCGCTTGTAGCTGCCCGAGCCCATGTCGAACACCACGCGCTGACCGGTCTGGTTCACCGCGGGATGGTGGAACTCGATCTCGAACGTGAGCCGGTAGCCCTCGTGCGGCTCCAGCCGCGCCCACTTGAGCGACGGGCCCTCGCCCTCGCGCAGCTCGACCGCCTTCTTCACGCGCAGGAAGCGCCGCGGCGCGTCCTGCAGCTCGATGCCGGCGCTTTGCAGCAGGAACACGAAGGAGGCGGCCGAGCCGTCGAGGATCGGCATCTCCTCGGCGGTGATGTCGACCGCGAGGTTGTCGATGCCCAGGCCCGCGCAGGCCGACAGGAAATGCTCCACCGTCTTCACGGCCGGGCCGCCGGGATCGCCGCGCGGCGTGAGCGTGGTGGCCAGGCGCGTGTCGGTGACGGCGAAGGCGTCGACGTGGATCTCCACCGGGGAGGGCAGGTCGACGCGGCGGAACACGATGCCGGTGTCGGGCGGCGCCGGCCGCAGCGTGAGCTCGACCTTCTGCCCGCCATGCACGCCCAGGCCCACGGCGCGGGTGAGGGACTTGAGGGTGCGCTGCTTGACCATAGACGCGGATTCTAGGAGCTCGCGTGTGGCGCAGCGCCCACGCCGGACGACGGCCGTGCAACGCGGCGTGTCGCAGGTCGCAGGCGGCGCGGGCACGACAGGCAACGATCCCCTCCACGGGGAGAGGGGACCGGGACCCGGGCCCCTGCCCCGCCGGCGGCGCACCGGGGCGCGCCGCTTTCAGTCCGCCTGCTTGCGCAGGAACGCCGGGATCTCGATCTCGTCCATCCCGTTGCTCGCCAGCGCATCCACCTTCGCCGCCGCCGTGCGCCCCGTGCGCCACACGCTCGGCGTGCTGAGCCCGCTGTAGTCGTGCGCCGCCGCGGCCGCGGCCACCGGCTGGGTGAGGATCGGCATGTTGTCGGTGCCGGTGCGCCTCACCGCCACGGGCTCGCTCTGCACCAGCGTGATGGGCGGCTCCTGGCGCTTCTTCTGCGGCGACAGGCCGGTGGCGATCACCGTCACGCGCAGCGCGTCGCCCAGGCCCTCGTCGTAGGCCGTGCCGTAGATGACGTGCGCGTCTTCCGCGGCGTAGCGGCGGATGCAGTTCATCGCGTTGCGGCTCTCGGAGAGCTTGAAGGTGCTGCGGTTGGCCGCGATCAGCACCAGCACGCCGCGCGCGCCGGACAGGTTGATGCCTTCCAGCAGCGGGCACGCCACCGCGAGCTCGGCCGCCTTGTTCGCGCGATCGGGGCCCAGCGCCACCGCGGTGCCCATCATCGCCTTGCCCGGCTCGCTCATCACGGTCTTCACGTCCTCGAAGTCGACGTTCACCAGCCCCGGCACGTGGATGATGTCGCTGATGCCGCCCACGGCGTTCTTCAGCACGTCGTTGGCGTGCGCGAACGCCTGGTCCTGGGTGACGTCGTCGCCCAGCACGTCGAGCAGCTTCTCGTTCAGGATGACGATGAGCGAGTCGACGTTGGCCTCGAGCTCCGCCACGCCCGCGTCCGCGGCCTTCATGCGGCGCCCGCCCTCGAACTCGAACGGCTTCGTGACGACGCCGACCGTGAGGATGCCCATCTCCTTGGCGACCTTGGCGATGATCGGCGCGGCGCCGGTGCCGGTGCCGCCGCCCATGCCGGCGGTGATGAACAGCATGTTGGCGCCGTCGATGGCGCCGCGGATGCGGTCGACCGCCTCCTCCGCCGCCGCGCGGCCCGCCTCCGGCTTCGCGCCGGCGCCGAGCCCGGTCGTGCCGAGCTGGATCAGCGAATGCGCGGCCGAGCGGTTGAGCGCCTGCGCGTCCGTGTTCGCGACGATGAACTCGACGCCCTGGACGCCCTGGCCGATCATGTGGTCGACGGCGTTGCCGCCGCCGCCGCCGACGCCGATGACCTTGATCTGCGTGCCGAGGTCGAACTCTTCGATCAATTCGATAGCCATTTTCCAAGCTCCTTCAAAGCAGTTGCCATGTGGGTGGTAAGCCTTCCCGCCGATGGTGTTGTTCGCCGCGGTGAGCCGCCCGGAGGCGGCGTCCGCAGTCGTTGGGTTGTGGATGGGTCCGGGTGGGTCGTGCATCGTCGATTCCCCCTCAGAAATTGCCCAGGAACCAGTCCTTCGCGCGCCCGAACAGCGTCTTCACCGAGCCGGCCTGCTGCGCCGCGCGCATGCCGCGCGAGCGCGCGAGCCGCGCCTCCTCGAGCAGGCCCATCACGGTCGCCGAGCGCGGGTTGGCGACCATGTCGTACAGCGCGCCGTGGTACGTCGGCACGCCCTTGCGCACGGGCTTGAGGAAGATGTCCTCGCCCAGCTCGACCATGCCCGGCATCACCGCCGCGCCGCCCGTCACGACGATGCCCGACGAGAGCAGCTCCTCGTAGCCGCTCTCGCGGATCACCTGGTGCACGAGCGAGTAGATCTCCTCGACGCGCGGCTCGATCACGCCGGCCAGCGCCTGGCGCGACAGCATGCGCGGCGCGCGGTCGCCGAGCCCGGGCACCTCGAGCTGCTCGCCCGGGTCGGCGAGCAGCTGCTTGGCCACGCCGTACTCCACCTTGATCTCCTCGGCGTCCTTGGTCGGCGTGCGCAGCGCCATCGCGATGTCGCTGGTGACGAGGTCGCCGGCGATCGGGATGACCGCGGTGTGCCGGATCGCCCCGTCGGTGAAGATGGCGACGTCGGTGGTGCCCGCGCCGATGTCGACCATCGCCACGCCCAGATCCTTCTCGTCGTCGGTCAGCACCGCGTGGCTCGACGCGCTCGGGTTCAGCACCAGCTGGTCCACTTCCAGCCCGCAGCGGCGCACGCACTTCACGATGTTCTCCGCCGCGCTCTGCGCGCCGGTCACGATGTGCACCTTGACCTCGAGGCGCCCGCCGCTCATGCCGATCGGCTCCTTCACCTCGTGGCCGTCGATCACGAACTCCTGCGGCTCGACCAGCAGCAGCCGCTGGTCGTTGGGGATGTTGATCGCCTTGGCGGTCTCGACCACGCGCGCCACGTCGACGGGCGTGACTTCCTTGTCGCGCACGATCACCATGCCGGTCGAGTTCTGCCCGCGGATGTGGCTGCCGGTGATGCCGGTGTAGACGCGCGTGATCTTGCAGTCGGCCATCATCTCGGCCTCCTTCAGCGCCTGCTGGATGGACTGCACCGTCGCGTCGATATTCACCACCACGCCGCGCTTGAGCCCGTGCGTGGCCGACACGCCCAGCCCGGCCAGGCGCAGCTCGCCGTTCGGCAGCACCTCGGCCACCACCGCCATCACCTTCGCGGTGCCGATGTCCAGCCCGACCACGAGATCCTTGTATTCCTTGGCCATGACTCGGCTCAGTTCCTCTTGTCCTTGGGGTTCGCGAGCACGGTGGAGACGCCCTTCAGCCTCACCGCATAGCCGTCGTGGTGCCGCAGGTCGGCGTATTCGAGCGGGCGCTGGTAGCGCGACGTGACCTGCGCGAGCGTGGCGAGGAAGCGCTGCGTGCGCGCGAGCACCTCCTCGTCGCCGCCGCGCCCCAGCTCGACCTGCGCGCCGGTGTCCAGCGCCACCCGCCACGCGCCGCGCCCCGACAGCGCGAGCGCCTCGATCTCCGCGTCCATGCGCCGGAACAGCGGCTGCAGCTGCTGGAGCATGGACAGCATGCGCGTCGAGCTGCCGTCCGGGCCGGTGAGGGTGGGCAGCGCGTCGTCCTCGACATCGCCGAGGTTGGCCTGGAACACCTCGCCATGGGTGTTGACCAGCTTGTCGCCGGAGGCGTCCTTGCCGCCCCACACCGCCGCCGGCCGGTGCTCCTCGAGCGCCACCGCGAGCCGGTTGGGCCAGACGCGCTTGACGATCGCCTGGCGCACCCACGGCACCGACTCGAAGGCCAGCCTGCCGCGCGCCAGGTCGGTGGTGAAGAAGTTGCCGGCCAGCTGCGGCGCCGCGTTGGCGCGGATCGTCGACACGCTGTTGCGCGTCACGTCGCCCTCGACGCGGATGCCGTGCAGCCCGAACGCCGGCAGGCGCGCCAGCGCGTTCACCAGCAGCGCGGCCAGCAGCAGCCCCGCCACCACGTACAGGACGTTGGCGGTGACGTGCATCAGGCGCACGTCGCCGGGCAGGGGCGATGGGGTGGCGCGAAGCGCTGCGGCGAAGGCCATGGGTGCGGGGGGCGGGGCGGGGTCGGGTCAGGGCGCCGGCGTGTCGAGCGCCGCGTGCGCGAGCAGGTGCATGCACAGCTGCGGGTAGCTCATCCCGGCCGCCTTGGCCGACATCGGCACCAGCGAATGCGACGTCATGCCGGGCGAGGTGTTGATCTCCAGCAGGAACGGCTTGCGGTCGCGCGCGCGGATCATCAGGTCGGCGCGGCCCCAGCCGCGGCAGCCGAGCGTGGCGTAGGCGGCGACGACGATGCGCTGGATCTCGCGCTCCTCGGCCTCGGGCAGCCCGCTCGGGCACAGGTACTTCACCTCGTCTGTGAAGTACTTGTTCCGGTAGTCGTACCCCGCCTCGGGCGGCACGATGCGGATCACCGGCAGCGCGCGCGCCTGCGCGCCCTGGCCGAGCACCGGGCAGGTCACTTCCTCGCCCTCGATGAACTCCTCGCACAGCACGTCGGGGTCGTACTTCGCGGCCAGCGTGACCGCGTCCTGCATCTGGGCGGCGCCGGTGACCTTGGTGACGCCGATCGACGAGCCCTCGCGCGGCGGCTTCACGATGAGCGGCAGGCCCAGCTCGCCGGGTATCGTCGCCACGCGCTCGCGCGCCTGGTTGTCCGGCGCCAGCCACACGTGCTTCGGCGTGGGCAGGCCCTCGGCGATCCACACGCGCTTGGTCATCACCTTGTCCATGGCGATGGCCGACGCCATCACGCCCGAGCCGGTGTACGGGATGCCCAGCAGCTCGAGCGCGCCCTGCACCGTGCCGTCCTCGCCGTGGCGGCCGTGCAGCGCGATGAAGCAGCGCGCCGCGCCGTCGCGCTTCAGCTCGCCGAGGTCGCGCCCCGCCGGGTCGAAGGCGTACGCGTCCACGCCCTGCGACTGCAGCGCCTCGAGCACGCCGGTGCCCGACATGATCGAGATCTCGCGCTCGGCCGACGTCCCGCCGAACAGCACGGCCACCTTGCCGAGCGCCTGGGCATCGATGTTCATGGGGTACTTCCTTTCAGCGTATCGACGAGCTGCCCGGGGACGTTGCCGATCGTCCCGGCGCCCATCGTGATCACCACGTCGCCGTCGCGCGCGTGCTCGGCGATGACCTGCGGCATGGCGTCGATCTCGTCGACGAACACCGGGTCGACCTTGCCCGCCAGGCGCAGCGCGCGCGCCAGCGCGCGGCCGTCGGCCGCGGGGATGGGCGACTCGCCGGCGGCGTACACGTCGGCCAGCAGCACGTGGTCGGCGGTGCCGATCACCTTCACGAAGTCCTCGAAGCAGTCGCGCGTGCGCGTGTAGCGGTGCGGCTGGAACGCGAGCACGAGGCGCCGGCCCGGGAACGCGCCGCGCGCGGCCGCCAGGGTGGCGGCCATCTCGACCGGGTGGTGCCCGTAGTCGTCGATCAGCGTGAAGCTGCCGCCCTCCCTGGCCGGCAGCTCGCCGCAGCGCTGGAAGCGCCGGCCCACGCCGCGGAACTCGGCGAGCGCCTGCACCATCGGCGTGTCGGGCAGCTCCAGCTCGGTGGCCACCGCGATCGTCGCGAGCGCGTTGAGCACGTTGTGCTCGCCCGGCAGGTTCAGCGTGACCTCCATGTCCGGCATGCGCGCGCCGTTGCGGCGCACGACGCGAAAGCGCATCTGGCCTTCGCGCGCCTGCACGTCCACCGCGCGCACCATCGCGTCCTCGCGGAAGCCGTAGGACACCATCGGGCGCGAGACCAGCGGCACGATCGAGCGCACGCCGGGGTCGTCGATGCACAGGATGGCCGCGCCGTAGAACGGCATGCGGTGCAGGAAGTCCACGAACGCGTGCTTGAGCCGCGCGTAGTCGTGGCCGTAGGTGTCCATGTGGTCGGCGTCGATGTTCGTCACCACCGACATCACCGGCGTGAGGTTGAGGAACGACGCGTCGGACTCGTCCGCCTCGACCACGATGTAGTCGCCCGAGCCGAGGCGCGAGTTGGCGCCGGCGGCGTTCAGCTTGCCGCCGATCACGAACGTGGGGTCCACGCCCGCCTCGGCGAGCACGCTGGTGACCAGGCTGGTGGTGGTGGTCTTGCCGTGCGTGCCCGCGATGGCGATGCCCTGCTTCAGGCGCATCAGCTCGGCGAGCATCACCGCGCGCGGCACCACCGGCACGTGCTTCGCGCGCGCGGCGATCACCTCGGGGTTGTCGCCCTTCACCGCGGTGGACACCACCACCGCGCCGGCGCCCGCGATGTGCGCCGCGTCGTGCCCGATCTTCACCTGGATGCCGAGCGACGCGAGGCGGCGCGTGGTCGCGCTGTCGCTCTGGTCCGATCCCGACACGGCGTAGCCGAGGTTGTGCATGATCTCGGCGATGCCGCTCATGCCGGCACCGCCGATGCCCACGAAGTGGATGTGCTTGACGGCGTGCTTCATGGAACCAGCCTTTCGATCTCGTCCGCGACGCGCGCGGCGGCCTTCGGCTTGGCGAGGGCGCGTGCCCGGGTGGCCATGGCCTGCAGCGATTCGCGCGTCAGTGCGCCGAGCAGCGCCGCGAGCTTCGGCGGCGTGAGCTCGGACTGCGGCAGGTGGATGCCGGCGCCGTGCGCCGCGAGCCACTCGGCGTTGTCGCGCTGGTGCGAGGTGGTGCTCACCACCAGCGGCACCAGCACCGCAGCCACGCCGGCGGCGCACAGTTCGCTCACCGTGATGGCGCCGGCGCGGCACACGATGACGTCGCAGTCGGCCAGGCGCTGCGCCATGTCGTCGATGAACGGCAGCACCTCGGCGCCGACCTTCGCCTGCTCGTAGGCGGCCTGCACCGCCGCGTGGTGGGCCTGCCCGGTCTGGTGCGTGACGTGCGGGCGCACCCCCGGGTCCATGAGCGCGAGCGCCTGCGGCAGGCAGTCGTTGAGCGCCTTCGCGCCCAGGCTGCCGCCCACCACGAGCAGCCGCAGCGGGCCGGCGCGGCCGGCGCAGCGCTCGGCGGGCGGCGGCAGCGACTCGATCTCCGCGCGCACCGGGTTGCCCGTGACCACGGCCTGGCGGATCTTCGCGGTGGCCGGCCCGTCGAAGCCGAACGCGATGCGATCGGCCACCGGCAGCAGCGCCTTGTTGCTCATCAGCAGCGCGGCGTCGGCGTTCACCAGCAGCAGCGGCCGCTGCAGCAGCGCGGCCATCATGCCGCCGGGGAACGTGACGTAGCCGCCCATGCCGAGCACGGCGCTCGGGCCGCGCCGCCGCAGGATCTGCAGGCAGCTCCAGAACGCGCCCAGCAGCCGCATGCCGCCGGTCATCGTGTGCACCAGGCCCTTGCCGCGCAGGCCGCTGAACCCGATGGTGTCCATCGGGATGCCCGACGGCGGCACGAGCCGGTTCTCCATGCCGGTGCGCGTGCCGAGCCAGCTCACCGACCAGCCGCGCCCCTGCATCTCGCGCGCGACCGCGAGGCCCGGAATGACGTGGCCGCCGGTGCCGGCGGCCATGACGACGAGGTGGCGCGCGGTCACGGCGCCCCCGGGGCGGCCCGGCGCGCTCATGACGCCCCCTCGGCGCTTCGCGCCGTCCCCCCGAGGGGGAATTCGCGCTTGGGGCGGCCCGGCGCGCTCATGCCCGCCCTCCGCGCATGAGCTGCCGGTTCTCGATGTCCACGCGCAGCACGATCGCGAGCGCGACGAGGTTCATCACGATCGCCGAGCCGCCGTAGCTCATCAGCGGCAGCGTGAGGCCCTTGGTGGGCAGCACGCCGAGGTTCACGCCCATGTTGATGAACGCCTGGCCGCCGAGCCAGATGCCCACGCCCTGCGCGAACAGGCCGGCGAACACGCGGTCGAGCGCGATCGCCTGGCGGCCGATGTGGAACACCCGGCGCGAGAGCCAGAAGAAGGCCGCGATCACGCAGGCCACGCCGACGAAGCCCAGCTCCTCCCCGATCACCGCGAGCAGGAAGTCGGTGTGCGCCTCCGGCAGGTAGTGCAGCTTCTCGACGCTCGCGCCGAGCCCCTGCCCGAAGACCTCGCCCCGGCCGAAGGCGATCAGCGAATGCGAGAGCTGGTAGGCCTTGCCGAGCGTGTACTTCTCGTCCCACGGGCTCAGGTACGCGAAGATGCGCTCGCGCCGCCACTCGCTGAAGGTGATCATCATCACGAAGGCGCCGATCAGCACCGCGGTGATGAGCAGGAACATGCGCCCGTTCACGCCGCCCAGGAAGAGAATGCCCATCGCGATGGCGGCGATGATGATGAAGGCGCCCATGTCGGGCTCGGCCAGCAGCAGCAGGCCCACGACCGCGAGCGACACGGCCATCGGCAGCACGGCGCGGCCGAAGTTCTCCTTCACTTCCATCTTGCGCACCATGTAGCCGGCCGCGTACATCGCGATCGCCAGCTTGGCGAGCTCCGACGGCTGGAAGTTCATGATGCCGATCGGGATCCAGCGGCGCGCGCCGTACACGACCTTGCCCACGTGCGGGATCAGCACGATCACCAGCAGCAGCAGCGCGACGACGAACAGCCACGGCGACCAGCGCTCCCAGGCCGACATCGGCACCTGCACCGCGACCAGTGCCGCCAGCGCGGCCACGCCGATGGCGAATGCATGGCGCGTGAGGAAGTACGTGGACGTGTAGCGGGCGAACCTCGGGTTGTCGGGCAGCGCCACCGACGCGCTGTACACCATCACCAGCCCGAGCGCGAGCAGCGCCACCACCACCCACACCAGCGCCTGGTCGAAGCCCAGCACGCGCGTGGACCGGCCGGCCGACACGTCGATCCAGTCGCGCACCGGCAGCGCCGATGCGTCGCGCGCGCCGCGGCCGGGCGCGCCGCCGGCGCGGCGACGCAGCGCGTCGGCGAAGCGGCGCGGCAGCGCGGCGGCCAAGGCGAATGCGGACGCCGCCGTCATGCCAGCGCCTCCCCGCGTTCGCTCGCGAGCGCGTGCACCGCGGCGACGAACACCTCGGCGCGATGGCCGTAGTTGCGGAACATGTCGAGGCTCGCGCAGGCCGGGCTCAGCAGCACGGCATCGCCCGCGTGGGCGCGCTCGAAGGCCCAGCGCGTGGCGGCCTCCAGCGTGTCGTGGCGCTGCAGCGGCACGCCCGTCGGCGCCAGCGCCGCTTCCACCGCCGGCGCGTCGCGGCCGATCGTCGCCGCCGCGCGCACGTGGCGCGCCACCGGCTCGGCGAGCGGCGCGAAGTCCTGGCCCTTGCCGTCGCCGCCGAGGATCACCACCAGCTTCGCGGGCGCCTTGTCGGCGCCGAGGCCGTTCAGCGCGGCCACCGTGGCGCCGACGTTGGTGCCCTTGCTGTCGTCGAACGCGTCGATGCCGCCCACGGTCGCGACGAAGGCCACGCGGTGCGGCTCGCCCGCGTATTCGCGCAGCCCGTGCAGCATGGGCGCGAGCGGGCAGCCGATGGCGGTGGCCAGCGCCAGCGCGGCGAGCGCGTTGGCCGCGTTGTGGCGGCCGCGCACGCGCAGCGCGTCGGCCGGCATGAGGCGCTGGATGTGCAGTTCCTCGTCCTCGGCGGCGGCGCCGCCGCGCCGGCCGCGCCGCTGCGTCTCGTCGGCCTCCATCGCCCGCACGAGCCACGCCATGCCGTTCTCCACGACCAGGCCGAAGTCGCCGGGACGCCGCGGCGCGTCCAGGCCGAAGCGCACGATGCAGCGCTCGACGGGCCTGGCCGCCTTCGCCTTGGGGCCCGGCTTCGGCGCGGGTGGCGCGGTGAGATCGGCCACCAGCCGCTCGACGAGCGGGTCGTCCCGATTGACCACCATCACGGCGCGCCGGCCGAACACGCGGCCCTTGTCGGCGATGTACCCGGCCATCGAGCCGTGCCAGTCGAGGTGATCCTGCGTGATGTTGAGCACCGTGCCGGCCGCGGGCTCGAAGCCCTTCGCGTCGTGCAGCTGGAAGCTGGAGAGCTCGAGGACCCAGACGTCGGGGAGGTGGGCGAAACGCGGCCCGGGCGGCGGCGCCGCGACGGTGGCGGAGACCCCTTCGTCGTCGACGGTCACGACGTCTTCCGCGCTTTCCCCCGGGGGGACGGGGTCGCCCTCGCGATCCAGCGCCTGCGCGAGCGTCTGCAGCATCGTCGGCCCGATGTTGCCCGCCATCGCCACGCGCCGCCCCGCGCGCTCGACGAGCAGCGCGGCCATCGACGTGGTGGTGGTCTTGCCGTTGGTGCCGGTGATCGCGAGCACCTGCGGCGCATAGCCGCGGTCGGCCTGCAGGTCGTCCAGCGCCCTGGCGAACAGCTCCAGCTCGTTTTGCAGCAGCACGCCGCGGTCCGCGGCATGCGCCAGCGCACCCGCGATGCGCGGGTCGTTCGGCGCGAGGCCGGGGCTCTTCAGCACGAGGCGCACGCCGTCCAACGCCGCATCGGCCAGCTCGCCAGTGATCAGCGTTGCGCCGGGCACGTGCTCGCGCAGCGCCGTCGCCTGGGGCGGCGATTCGCGCGAGTCCCACACGCGCACGGCCGCGCCGCAGCGCGCGCACCAGCGCGCCATCGCCAGGCCGGAGTCGCCGAGCCCGAGCACGAGGACCGTGATGTCGCGCAGGTGCTTCATCGGATCTTGAGGCTCGCGAGCCCGATGAGGCACAGCAGCATGGTGATGATCCAGAAGCGCACCACCACCTGCGTCTCCTTCCACCCCGACTTCTCGAAGTGGTGGTGCAGCGGCGCCATCTTCAGGATGCGGCGCCCGGTGCCGTAGCGCTTCTTGGTGAACTTGAACCAGGCCACCTGCATCATGACCGAGAGCGCCTCGGCCACGAAGACGCCGCCCATGATGCCGAGCACGATCTCCTGGCGCGTGATGACGGCGATGGTGCCGAGCGCGCCGCCCAGCGAGAGCGCGCCCACGTCGCCCATGAACACCTGCGCGGGGTGCGTGTTGTACCAGAGGAAGGCGAGGCCGGCGCCCGCCATCGCGGCGCAGAAGATGAGCAGCTCGCCCGCACCGGGGATGTACGGGAAGAGCAGGTAGCGGCTGTACACCGAGCTGCCCACCACGTAGGCGAACACGCCGAGCGCGGAGCCCACCATCACGACCGGCATGATCGCCAGGCCGTCGAGCCCGTCGGTGAGGTTCACCGCATTGCTCGCGCCCACGATCACGAAGTAGGTGAGGATGATGAAGCCGAACACGCCGAGCGGGTAGCTGATGGTCTTCACGAACGGCACCATCAGGTCGGCCTTCGGCGGCAGCTCGTTCGAGAAGCCGCTCTGCACCCAGCGGATGAAGAGCTCGAGCACGCGCAGGTTGGACGTCTCCGACACGCTGAACGCCAGGTACAGCGCCGCCACCAGCCCGATCAGCGACTGCCAGAAGTACTTCTCCCTCGAGCTCATGCCCTCCGGGTTCTTGTGCACGACCTTGCGCCAGTCGTCGACCCAGCCGATCGCGCCGAAGCCCACCGTCACCACCATCACGATCCAGACGAAGCGGTTGCTCCAGTCGAACCAGAGCAGCGTCGACACGCCGATGCCGATGAGGATCAGCACGCCGCCCATGGTGGGCGTGCCGCTCTTGGCGATGTGCTCCTTCACGCCGTACTCGCGGATCGGCTGGCCGATCTTCAGCTCGGCGAGCCGGTTGATGACCCACGGGCCGAAGGCGAGTCCGATCAGCAGCGCCGTCATCGCCGCCATCACGGCGCGGAAGGTGATGTACTGGAAGACGCGGAAGAAGCCGAGCTCCGGCGACACCGTCTGCAGCCAGCCCGCGAGGCTAAACAGCATGCGCGCCTCCCGCGGCCAGCAGCGCCGCCACGACCTGCTCCATGCGCATGAAGCGCGAGCCCTTGACCACGATGGACGCCGCGGACGGGGCATCGGCCAGCGCGGCGACCAGCGCGGCCACGTCGTCGAAGTGGCGCGCGCCGTGGACCGCCGCGCTGGCGTGCGTGCTGAGCGCGCCCGCGGTCCACAGGTGCTCGATGCCGCGCTCGACGGCGTACCGCCCCACCTCCTGGTGGAACGCGGGCCCGTGCGCGCCCACCTCGCCCATGTCGCCCAGCACCAGCCAGCGCGGGCCGGGCAGGCCGGCGAGCACGTCGATCGCGGCGCGCACGGAGTCCGGGTTGGCGTTGTAGGTGTCGTCGACCAGCGTCACGTCGCGCCCGTCGCGCCGCAGGCGCGTGACCTGCGAGCGTCCCTTCACCGGCGCGAACGCCTCGAGACCGCGCACGACCGCCTCGAGCGGGCAGCCCGCCGCGAGCGCGCACGCCGCGGCGGCGAGCGCGTTCTTCACGTTGTGCCGTCCGGCCGCGGCCAGCGTCGCCGCGGCGGCGCCCGCGGGGGTCTTCAGCATCACCGACCAGCGCTCGCCCGTCCAGGCCGCCTCGGCGGTCAGGTCCGCCGCGCCTTCCAGCGCGAAGGTCAGCACCGGGCGTGCGCCGGCCATGCGGCGCCACAGCGGCGCGAACGCGTCGTCGGCCGGGAACACCGCGACGCCGAGCGGGCCGAGCGACTCGAGCGCCGCGCCGTTCTCGCGCGCCACCGCCTCGACGGTGGCCATGAACTCCTGGTGCTCGCGCTGCGCGTTGTTCACCAGCGCCACCGTGGGCGCCGCGATGGCCGCCAGCTGCGCGATCTCGCCCGGGTGGTTCATGCCCAGCTCGACCACGCCGGCGCGGTGCCAGGCCTCGTCGTCCTGGCGCAGGCGCAGCAGGGTGAGCGGCACGCCGATGTCGTTGTTGAGGTTGCCCTGCGTCGAGAACGCGGCGTCGGCGACCCACGCGCCGAGGATCGACGCGATCATCTGGGTGACCGTCGTCTTGCCGTTGCTGCCGGTCACCGCGATGAGCGGCAGGTGGCAGCGGCGCCGCCATGCGGCGGCGAGATCGCCGAGCGCGCGCCGCGTGTCGGGCACCTGCAGGCCGGGCAGGCAGGCCTGCGCGAGGCCGCCCTCGGCGATCGCGGCGACCGCGCCCGCCGCCCTGGCCTGCGCGAGGAACTCGTGCGCGTCGAAGCGCTCGCCGCGCAGCGCGACGAACAGGTCGCCCGGACGCAGGGTGCGCGTGTCGCTATGCACGCGGCGGATCGCGACCGCGCCGTCGCCCACCAGCGCGGAGGCCGGCAGCAGCGCATGCGCCTGGGCGAGCGTCATCATGGATGGACCCTCCGCAGGCCGGTCTTGCGCACGAGCCACGCGTGGGCCTCGGTCACGTCGGAGAAGGGGTGCTTCACGCCAGCAACATCTTGATAGTCCTCGTGTCCCTTGCCGGCGATCAGGATGACGTCGCTCGCGTCGGCGAGGCGGATCGCCTGGCCGATGGCGGCGCGGCGGTCCTCGATGATCATCGGCTTCGATGTGCCGGTCATGCCGGCGGCGATCTGCTCCAGGATGGTCGACGGCGGCTCGAGCCGCGGGTTGTCGCTCGTCACCACCACGCGGTCGGCGAGGCGCTGCGCGATGCCGCCCATCAGGGGCCGCTTCGTCGCGTCGCGGTTGCCGCCGCAGCCGAACACGCACCACAGCTCGCCGCCGCGCGCCTGCGCGAACGGGCGCAGCGCGTGCAGCGCCTTCTCCAGCGCGTCGGGGGTGTGGGCGTAGTCGACCACCACCTCGGGCGCGCCGGCGGCGCGCGGCGCCTCGTCGTCGTACGCGGCCTTCGGCACGACGCGCTGCATGCGGCCGGGCACCGGCGTGAGCCGGCGGCACGCCTGCGCCGCGTCCTGCAGCGGCACGGCGAGCGCGCGCAGCGCGCCGATCACCGCGAGCAGGTTGGAGACGTTGTAGTCGCCGATGAGCTCGGTGCGCACCTGCGCCTGCGCGTCGCCTTCCCACAGCTCGAACGCGAGCCCGCCGTCGAGGTACGCCACCTCGTGCGCGTAGAGCCGGGCGTCCTCGCGCGCCGAATAGGTCCACACGTCGACCGGTCCGCCCTGCATGCGGCGCGCGAGCTCCGCGCCCGTGGGGTCGTCGAGGTTGATCACGGCATGCGCGAGTCCCGGCCAGGCGAACAGCTGTGCCTTCGCCTGCCAGTAGGACTCCATCGTGCCGTGGTAGTCGAGATGGTCCTGCGTGAAGTTGGTGAACAGCGCCACCGCGATGCGCGTGCCGGCGAGGCGCTGCTCGACGATGCCGATGGACGAGGCCTCGATGGCGCAGGCGACGAAACCCGCCTCGACGAAGCCCTTGAACGCCGCGTGCAGCGTGACGGGGTCCGGCGTGGTGAGGCCGGTCTGCGCGATGGTTCCCGGGTCGTCGCCGACCGGCGGCTCGCCGATGCCCAGCGTGCCGATCACGCCGCTGCGCCGGCCGAGCGCCGCGAGCGCCTGCGCGGTCCACCAGGTGGTGGAGGTCTTGCCGTTGGTGCCGGTGCTCGCGACGACGTCGAGGCGGCCGCTCGGCTCGCCGAGGAAGCCGCTCGCGAGCGGGCCGGTGGCGGCCTTCAGGCCGCGCAGCGCGGCGATGCGGTCGTCCTCGGGCAGCTCGAAGGCCTGCAGGCCGTCGGCTTCCACGATGCAGGCGGTGGCGCCGGCGGACAGCGCCGCGCCCACGTAGCGGCGCGCGTCGGTGGTCGCCCCCGGCCACGCGATGAAGGCGTCGCCGTGCGCGACCTGCCGGCTGTCGGTGGTGAGGCCGACGACGCGTCGCGCGGCCAGCCAGTCGAGCGCCTCGCGCACCGAGTGCAGCGGATGCGCCATCAGAAGCTCTCCTCCGCGGCCGGGATGTCGTGCGCCACGATCTGCGGGCGCACTTCCAGGTCGGGCGGCACGCCGAGGGTGCGCAGCGTCTGCTGCACGAGGTCGCGGAACACGGGCGCGGCCACCACGCCGCCGAAGTGGCCGCCGCTGGTCGGCTCGTCGACCATCACCGCCACCACGATGCGCGGCTTGGCGATCGGCGCCATGCCGACGAACCACGCGCGGTACTTGCGGTCCGCGTAGCCCTTACCTTCCTGCTTGTGCGCGGTGCCGGTCTTGCCGCCCACCGAATAGCCGATGGCCTGCGCGGCCGGCGCGGTGCCGCCGGGGCCCGCGGCGAGGTGGAGCATCTCGCGCACCGCCTGGGACGTGCGCGGCGACAGCACGCGCCTGCCCGCCGGCGGCTGCGCGGCGCGCGTGATCGACATGGGGATCAGCTCGCCGTCGCGCGCGAACACGCTGTACGCGTGCGCGATCTGGAACAGCGACGCGGACAGGCCGTAGCCGTAGCTCATGGTGGCGTGCTCGATCGGTCGCCAGGTCTTGTACGGGCGCAGGCGGCCGGTGACGGCGCCGGGGAACGCGAGCTGCGGCTTCTGCCCGAAGCCGGCCTGCGAGTAGAGCTCCCACAGCTCGCGCGACTGCATCTGCATCGCCATCTTCACGGTGCCGACGTTGCTCGACTTCTG
>Ga0075429_100000201_pt1 | contig 39566 bp, 62 predicted proteins | sample RhiMetdeltSRZDD3_FD_75295 | JGI IMG/M metagenome (GOLD analysis project Ga0075429, IMG submission 75295) | Populus rhizosphere microbial communities from Tennessee, USA - Rhizosphere MetaG P. deltoides SRZDD3 | ecosystem: Host-associated > Plants > Roots > Rhizosphere > Soil | place: USA...
CCCCGCCCTGACGTAACTCCGCGCAGTTCTTGACCCTAAGGCCCCACGCAAGTCATCGCGATCGCTTGCGTATCATCTGCGGCACCGTTTTCTCGACCGCGGCGCGGACCTCGGGCGCTGTCGTCGGGTCGCGAGCCGCCAGCACGAGCTCGCGGAGCTTCTCGAGCGTAGCGCCGTACGTGGATGGGTCGCGTAGCCCCGGCGGCGCGACGATGTTCCAGCTGCCGTCAGCTGCTGGCGTCGCGGCGAGCTCGCGAACCAGGCGCCCGGTGTCGTTGAGCAGGCGCGTCGAGCCGCTTTGACGCTTCGCCACCGTCGCCGGCGACGCGGCCGCGGTGACCGCCCTGATCTGCCGCGCGATCGCGTCGCGGATGGCCTCCGCCGGACCCTCGCCGAGTGCCTGTTCGTCGAACGTGTGCTCGATGCGTTCGCTCTGCACCGTCACCGACGCGAGCTCGCCGGGGACCTGGAACGGCTCGTTGAGGACGACGCGTTTCATGCCTCAAAGATGCACACGTCTGCACGCCGGGCTCCAACGTGGTGCCGTGACGACCCCGTACGAGCGGCACGGCGACCAGCTGTACTGCCGCGTGCACGACCAGCATTACGAGCTGACCGACAGCTGCCCCGGCTGCGACGCCGATCCGTCCGCGGCCGCGCTCGACCCGCACGACGCGGAGCCGCTCCCCGAGCCGCCCGAGGGCTGCAAGTCGACGCTGGCGCTCGAGCGCGAGCTCGTGGTCGAGACCGAGAACATCAAACAGGCCGCCATCAAGATCGGCGCGAGCGGTGAGAGCCACATGACGAGCTCGGCGGCCGCGCGGCACTGGTCCAATTACTTGAACGCGTTCCGGCAGCTGACCGCGCTGGCGCAGCGCCGCGAAGACGCCGCGATCGTCGCCGAGCGTGAGCGGAAGGATGCCGAGCGCAACGCGGGGACCAGCCATTGAGGCGCGCGCTCGTCCTGCTCGCGATCGCGGCGCTCGGGGTCGCGATGTATAGCGAGATCGGCTGGGCGAAGCGCCAGTACGAACGCGCCCTGCGCGAGCGCGTGAAGAGCGTCGACGACTACGTCGACATCGGCATCGAGCTGCACGTCGTGGAGCGTGACGACGGCGGCGCCGAGCTGCTCCGCGGCAAGCCGAAGATCCGGATCGTCCACACGCACCGCGCCGGCGGCATCGTCGACACGCGAAAGAGGGCGCTGATCGCGCGTTCGCGGAACCCGGTGCAGTGGTACTGCAGCGAGGCGCAGTACCCGATCATCCGCCACGCGAACGACGCGAAGCTCGGCGTCCAGGTCGTGGGCTCGGAGGGCTCCGGCAAGACCACGCTGCTGCCGATGTGGTTCTACTTCCGCATCCTCGAGGCCCTCGGCGAGGGTCGCGAGGGCGGGCTCGTGGCTCCGACGAACCGCAAGCTGCGTGGCTTCCTGTCCGAGTGGAACAGGCTGCATCCACCGCACTGGTTCAACTACGTCAAGTCGGAAGACGTCATCACGTTCTGCGAGGGCACGCGCATCCAGCTGGTATCGGCGCACCAGCGGAGCAAGGATGAGGGCTCGCCCGTACAGATGTACTCGTGGTCGTTCGCCGCAGCCGATGAGGTGCAGGACCAGGTCGAGCGACACGAGGACATCGAGGCGCGCGGTCGATCGGCGAAGGAGGTCACGCTCGCTGACGGCAGCAAGCTCGTGCGCTACAAGCAGTGCCGCACGTGCACGCCGAAAGACTCGACCAAGTTCCGCGAGTACCTCTCGAAGCTCGACGCGAGCAAGGAGTGGTGGGAGCGCAAGCAGCTGTTCGGGCCCGACTCGCCCTTCGTGGGTCCGCAGCACTGGGAGCGCCTCAAGAGCACGATGTCGAAGCGCGACTACGAGCGACGTGTGCTCGCGCTCGACCTGCCGCCCGAGCTCGCCGTGTACTACGGCTGGGATCGGAAGCGGAACCTGGTGCCGCAGCCACGGATCGCCACCGACGTCACCGCGGAGGTCCTGTCCGATTTCGCTTCCTACGTGCTGCCCGGCGCGCGGTTCACGCACCTCGGCGGCCACGATCCCGGGAACATTTTCAACACGACCGAGATCGCGCGGCTGCTCATGTTCGACAACGTACCGACGTGGGTTGTCGTCGGCGAATACGAGACGAAGCAGACGAGCGCCCGCGAGCACGCGATGAAGCTGCGCGAGTACCTGCAGCGCAAACACGGCATCGAGCTCGACGACTACGACCTCCGCACGAAGCAGCCGCGGCCGGATCCCGAGAGCGCGAAGGCGGCGATCATCTGCGATCCGCACGGCAAGGGCCAAAGCGAGACCGACTACCAGACGGTCTACATGGCGATGCAGCGGTACTGGCTTGACGTGTTCAGCCCGTCGCGCAAGCGCATCAAGCGCTCGGCTCGCGTCGCGATGATCAACCGCCTCCTGTGCGATGCGAACGGCGTCGCCCGCCTCGTGATCGCATGCGACGAACAGGGCAAGCCGGTGGCGCCGCGGCTCGTCGAGGCCTTCGAGTCGCTCGAGAAGCGGCCCGGCGACGACGACCCCGAGGGCAGCCAGAGCAAGGACGAAGACGACAAGACCCACGCGCCGGCGGCGCTGGGCTACATGCTCTGGCTCTTCGAGCAGGAGGCCTTCACATTCGAGACGATTCGCCGCGCGCGAGAGGCCGCGGCACGGAGGCGAGCATGACGGCCCTCATCGAACTCTACGGCGCACCGACCCATCGCGACCTGGTCGCGTGGATCGCGAAGGAGTACGGCCTCGGGCTGGCGAAGCAGGGCCTCAACAAGCACGTGCATCGCCGCGAGGAGATCGCGCGTCGGGTACGCCTGTACCGCGACGACGCCGACGCCGACTTCGAGGCGGTCATCCGGCTGATCTTCGAGGACGGCCAGGTGCAGCAGGACCGCATCAAGCTGATCGCCGTCGCGAAGGAGCGCAACGTCACCGGCCGCATCATCAACGAGGTCGGCAGCCTCTACGATAAGCCGGCGCTGCGCACGCTGGCGAACAAGGCAGAGGACGCGCGTTTTCACCTCGAGGAAAAGCGGCTGAAGCTTCACGAGGTGATGCAGGAGACCCACCGCCTCCTGCAGCTCTGCAACGAGGTCCTCGTGTGGCAGTTCCTCGGCGTCGACGGGAAGCCCAAGCTTCGGATCGTCACACCGGACACGTTCGACGCGCTGCCGGATCCGCGCGACAAGAACGAGATGGCGGGCGTCATCATCAACGTCGAGCCGATCTCAATTCTGCCGAACCGCGAGATGTTGCCGTACTTCGAGATCTGGGATGACACGTTCAGGTATCAGCTGAACTCCGCCGGGCAGCTCATCGACGAGCCAGTGCCGCACGAGCTGGGGCGGATCCCGGGCGTGCTGCTGCACAAGCGCGAGCCCATCGATCGGCTGATGGACGAACGACCAGGACGGGACATCACGTCGGCTCACCTCGGCGATGCGCTGCTCGCGGTGATGACGATGCGGCTCTCAAAGGCGCAGGGCGAGCGGCAGCCGATCCTGAAGGGCCCGCTCGCGAACGTCGCGAAGAACCAGCGCATGGACGGCGAGTCGCCGATCGCGCTGCCGCCCGAGGTCGAGGCGCTGATGCTCGACACGAAGACGGACCCCGACCACTACATCCTGGTCCGCAAGGAGCGGCTGTCCGCGTGCGCGGCGACGTACGGCCTGTCGTACGAGCAGCTCGCGAACCAGGAGACGAGCGACACCGCAAGCGGCAAGGTCTACCAGCTCCGGCGCGAGAAGCTGATCGAGCTCCGAGGCGAGCAGCGGCGGCGCGCGCTCGTCAACGAGACCGAGATCGTGAAGCTGCTCGGCTTCGAGACCGAGGGCATGAAGGTCGACCACCAGGAGCAGGCGATCCCGCAGGACGCCGTCGAGGAGGTCGACCTGCTCGAGAAGAAGATGAAGCTCGGGCTCGACAACCCGGTGGCGTACCTGCAGCGCAAGGATCCAGACCTCGACGAGAACGCGGCGACGGCGCTGCTGCTCAAGAACCTGTCGGTGTGGGCGAAGCTCGTGGTTTTGCAGCGGTCGCTGAACATGCCGGGCGACGCCAACGCAGCGAACCCAGGGCAGTCACCGCAGGAGAATGGCGCGCAGAACGGCGAACAGAACGCCGAGCAGATGCAGGAACGTCGCGATACGGGCGACCCGGTCTACGAGAGCCGGCTCGCCTCGTAACATCGGAGGGCGTTCAGTCGCGTCGCTAGCGTGAGGCCACTCGGCAACGAGGATGGCCACCGCAGCCTGACGCGGGGAGAACGAATGCCACCGGACGAGACCACAACCACCACCCCTCCAGACCCGACGACGACGGGCGATCAGGCGGCTACTCCACCGCCAGGGAATGTCGCGCCGAACGGCCAGCAGCCGCCGGCGCGCACCTTCTCGCAAGCGGAGGTCGATCGCATCGTCCAGAGCCGGCTCGCCGAGGATCGCACACGTCGCCAGCAAGCGCCGGCTCCCAAGCCGACGACGAACGGCACGCCCCAGACCACGCAGACCACGACGCCGCCGGCGGACGACCCGCATGCGGCGCGAGCTCGCGAACGAGCATTCGATCGCGCGATCGGGCCGATGCAGCTCTCCGAGCAGCAGATCGGCATCATGGAAAGCGAATCGGTCAAGCAGGGTGTGCAGCCGGGCGACATGGGCTCGTGGTGCCAGCGGTTCGCGGCCGACGTGTTCGGAAAGCAGAACGTGTCCCCCCCACCACTACCCACGACTCCGCCACCCGCATCCCCGCAGGAGCAGCTGAAGCCGCCTGCCGCAGCGCCGTCGTCGAGCCAGCCGAACGCGAGCACGCTCGTGACGACCGGCGGTCACGTCGACATCTACACGTTGACGCCCGAGCAGTTCAACGCGCTGTCGCCGCAGCAGATCCGCGAGCACCACGAGCGCAACGTCGCCGCGGCGCACGCACGGACGATGGCTCCGCCGCTTCCGAAGGTGATGCAGAAGAGGTAATCGGCCATGGCCGTCACTACCAGCACCAACGTCACCGCGACGATCTACGCGAAGATCATCGAGACCCTCATCGCGATGTACCAGTACGACGCGGTCACCGCGGCCGTGTTCTTCCGGTACAAGTCGCTGATGGACATGCCGTCCGCGACGGCGTCCTTCCCGCGCTACGTAAAGAACACGTACCCGGCGGTCGCGACCGAGACCACGTCGCTCACCCCGACCACGTTCGACCTGTCGAGCACCGTCGACATCGCGGTCTCGCGCGTCGGCATTGCGCGCGAGATCACGAACACGGCGATCGAGGACTCCGTCCTCGGCCGCGCGCTATACGTCGACGAGCTCGTGCAGGACGCGGCACGCCTCTTCGGCGAGCAGCTCGACACCGATGCGACGGCGCTGTTCCCGTCGATCACCGCGGCGGTCGGCACCACCAACGTCGCGCTCACCATCGCCGTGATGGTGCAGGCGATGTCGACGCAGCGCGCGAACAAGGCGCGCGGGGCCCAGGTCTTCCACCTGCACGACTTCCAGATCAAGGACCTGCAGACGGCGCAGATCGCGGCCACCGCGACGCCGTGGGCGACGTTCTTCGCGCCCAACGCCGACGGTACGCAGTTCGGCGGGTACTTCATGAACGCCCCGGTGTGGTCGAGCTCGAAGAACCCCACGGTGAACGCGGGCGTCGATCGTGCGGGCGCGGTGTGGTCGCAGGGCCAGGCCGCGCCGCAGTACGCGGCGTTCGCGCTCGTGATGAAGCGCAACCCGAGCTCGCTCGAGCAGACCGACATCCTGCAGGACGCGAACATCTGGGCGTCGTTCGCGCGCTACGGCGTCGGCATCCCGGCCAACTCGTTCGCGACGAAGATCATCAGCAAGAACGCCTGAGGGAGCCCCGCCATGAAGCTCGTCAACATCAGCGAGAAGCACTACGCCGGCAAGCACCTGGCGGTCCTGGTCCTCGAGCTCGACATCGAGGAGTCGCCGGGCGTGTTGTCCTCGCTCGACACCAGCGAGTGCCCGGCCTCCGCGCTTCAGGCGACGCTCGACTCCGCGGCCGCGGTCCAGAAGATCCGCGAGGTCGAGGCCGCTGCGGCGAAGAAGGACGAGCCAGCCGCGTCGAGCAAGCACTCGAAGCGGTAGGCGCAATCCTGTAGCGAGCATCGGGGCGAGCTTCATGTTGCAGGCATGCAGCACGCTCCGATGCCGCCCGGCGCCGGCAACCGCGTCTTCCAGCTTACCGATGCCAGCGTGAGCCCCACGCGTGTCGTCGGTCGGACCGAAGACGGCCTTCCAATCGAAGAGACGATCCCGCAGATCAAGCACGAGATGTTCGTCGACCCGGCGGGCAATATCTGCCCGGTCCTCCTGCGCAACGGCCGCGCCGCCGGGAATTCGCCGGCGGAGGAACGCTATGAGGACCTCACCCGGCGCGAGCTCATCAGCTCTGGCTGGTTGCCGCTCAACACGTGTCCGTACACGTCGGAGTACATGCGGCTCACCAACTCGTCGACGCTCCTCGGCGAGATCCCCGATGGCGTGAAGCCGTGCAAGGGCCACCCCGACGGCTGCGAGCACCTGCAGCCGGTGATCAAGGCGCGTCTCGCGAAGACGCGCGCGAAGTGGGAGGAGCAGCAGCACGACGAGAAGCGCGCGGTTCGGCAGGCCGAGATGATCGCGAAGGCCTCCGCGACAGCGGCCGCGGACGCTGTGAGCTCCGCGCTCGATGCGCGGAAGAATCTGCGGGCAGGCAAGGGCGAGTAGCGGACCGTGACCGCGAGTCGCGACCGCGAGCTCCGCGACGGCCTGGAGGCGATCCAGGCCGACATGGCGGAGCATCAGCGGAACTTCGCCGCCGAGGTCACCGGCGAGGCGAACCGCGAGCTCGCCGCGCAGACGTTCGCCGAGATCGATGCGCGTGGCGGCTTCGATGCGCCGCCGGCGACACCCGCGCCCGCACCCGCGCCCGAGCCGCAGCTGACGCGGCAGCAGCGCCGGCTCCTCGAGCGCCAGGAGCGCGACGTCGCCGGACGCAAGTATGTCGTCACGAAGGACGACGAGGTGGTGAGCCCCGAGCTCGCCCTGGCCGGCCTCGAGCGCGAGCACGTCGTCAAGGCGCTGCAGCGGCTGCACATGCTGCTCTCGCTCAAGGACACCGGGATCCTCGGTGCGCCGTCGTGGTCGCAACGCGCTACCGCGGTGATGGCGACCATGGTCGACCCGAAGAGCGGTGGGACCGTCGCCGAGCGCCGGGTGCGGTTCGCGCAGGAGCTCGACGCGCTGCTCGAGGACAGCAGCCGGCTGTTCGGCGACTGGCGCGCCGACCCCGACCGCAAGCTCTACGTGGGGGCCTGACGTGCGCAGCGCCGCGCAGCTCATCTACAACGTCACCGGGCAGACGCTGCCGCTGCGCGTCCCACAGGGTCGCCCGACGTCCGCCACGTTCGAGGTCTTCCGCAACTACGCGAGCGACGACGGGGCCGCCGAGTTCACCGGCACCGCGAGCGTCGACAGCGTGAACACCACGGTCAACGCCGCGTCGGGCGCGAGCCAGGCCGACCCGCAGAAGGTGTCGCTCGCGTCGACGACGGGCATCGTGCTCGGCCGCAAGTACCTGCTCTCGGAGAGCTCGCTGAGGGAGTGGGTCGAGCCGATCGAGATCCGGGCGACGTACATCCGCGTCCGCCATCCGCTGCTGAACGACTACACGACGTCGGCGACGTTCGTGTCGACCTGGCTGTCGGCCGCGGTCACCAACGCGTTCATCCAGGACCTCGGCAAGCTCAGCGATCTCTCCGACCTCGCGCCCGATTACCGAGTGCGCTGGACGATCCTGGTCGGGGGGACCACGATCGTCGCGCACTCCTACTTCGACGTGCTGCGCGCCGAGCAGCGCCACAGCGTCGACATCGACGACGTGAACGAGCGCGCGCCGGGGCTCCGCGATTCGCTGCCGAAGGAGTACCAGGCCGAGGAGGGTCGACCGCTCGTCGACGCCGCGTACCGCGCGGTGCGCGCGCACTTCTTCGCGATCAACTTCGACGTCAACGCGCTACGCGACAACGAGGCGCTCGACGAGCTCATCATCCTGCGCGCGCTGCGCATCCTCGCCGAGGGCGGGTGGCACCCGAAGGCGATCGACGCGGGGTCGTACATCCTGCAGACGACGACCAACTACGACCGCTTCTTCGAGACGCACTTCTCAGTCGTGCTGAAGCACCAGACGCAGTTCCAGCTCGGCAACGCGCTCGCGACGCAGGCGGTCGACTCGGTGCCTGCGAAGTTCTGGAGGAAGTGATGCCGCAGACCACGTATACGACGCAGCAAGCGGTGACGCTCGGGACGCGCGCCGAGGCTTACCGGCGGATCGGGGACTTCCTGCAGCACCTCGATCCGCTGAACCTCAACCTCCTGTCGATGGTGCTGAACGGGAACAACACGATCTCGTTCACCCTAAATAACCCGCTGCCAGCACAGCACGTCGACCACCTCGGCCTCGTCCTCGGATGACGACATGTTCCGCCCGCTCGTCAACGAGTTCTTGCTGACGCTCTCGAGCGCCGGCGCCGACGGGACGCGTCCGGTGTCGAACAAGGGCACCGCGGTCACGCCAGGCGCGACGAACACCTACGGCAGCTACGCGTCGCTCGGCGTCGTTAACCCGAACGACGATGCCTACTGGATCTGGATCTACGCCCACACGGTCAACGTGGTGGCCGAGAACCGGATGGTGATGATCACCGTCGGCGTCGATCCGGCGGGCGGTTCCTCGTTCACGGACACGATCAACGATCTGCTGATCGGCGCGCCCCTGGCGCTGCAGTCGACGACCGGTGGGCCCATCTACGGCTTCCCGCTGCGGATCAAGGCCGGCTCCGCGATCGGCGTCAAGGCGGCGTGCCTCAGCGCCACCACCACCGCGATTCGCGTCTACTGCGAGCTGATGTGTCAGCCGAGCCGGCCCGAGCTCGTGCGCTGCGGTTCGTTCGTGCAGACGTTCGGCGTCACGCCTCCGACGGTCGGCGGCGTCGCGGTCACGCCGGGCGGCGCGAGCGAAGGCGCCTACGCCGAAATCGGGACGCTCGACAAGCCGCTGTGGTTCTTCGACTTCGGTTACTCGATCGACGACACCACGATGACGACGGCGAGCCTCGAGGTCGACGTTGCGCTCGGCGACGCGAGCAACAAGCGCGTGATCATTCCCAACGCGCAGATCATCACGACGGCGAACGAGGTCCTGAACCGCGCGGCCGCCGGACGTTTCGCGCTCGGCGCGCCGGGCGACAAGATCTACGCGCGCTCGCAGCACAGCGGCACGGCCGACACGAACAACTCCGTCGCTGTCTACGGAGTGGGAGGCTGATCGATGGCGATCCCGTTCACCGAGCTCGCGAGCTCCGCAACGATCGGGACGACGCCGCGGTCGCTGCCGGCGGACACGACGACCGGCGTCCCGACCAGCCAAACGACGAAGGGTCGGATCACCGGCTTCGTCGACTTCATGGCGCTCGCCGCCGGCGACCAGTACAAGGTCGAGATCTACGAGAAGGTCAGCGGCGGAACGCAGCGCCTCGTCGATACGTGGTTCATCACGGGCGCGCAAAGCGGGCTGTGGCCGATCCCCGAGCTCGCGGTTAGCGAGGGCTGGGACGTCGTCTGCACGAAGATCGCCGGCACCGATCGCACGATTCGGTGGGCCATCAAGCAGGAGGTCGGCGACGTCAACCCGCTCCTCGCGAACGTGCTCACCGGCTACTCGGTGGCCCGTATGCTGAAGATCATCGCCGGCGGCGTCGGCGGCAAGGTCGCGGTCTCGGGCACCACGCGCACCTTCCGGCAGGTCGACGACAGCGCCGACGTCATCACAGGCACCGAAGACTCGAGCGGCAACCGCACCGCCGTCACGCATGGGAGCTGACCGGTGGGCTGGTGGGGCTCTTGGTTCGGCGACAGCGGATCCGGCAGCGGCACGCCGATCGTCACGAACAACGTCACGACAGCGGAGCTCATCCGGGACCGCATCATCACGCTCATCGAGGCCATCGCGCCGACGGTGCTCTCGGGCGATCGCTTCGAGCGTTACCTGAACGAGGACGACGCGGACTTCGTCGACTGGTGCGAAGCCCACCCGGAGTCGGTGTTCCGCCGCTTCCAGGTCCGTGACACCGGCGACGACCATCCGCCCGACCTCAGCAACTGCGACGTCGAAGGCCGCTTCGTGACATTCGAGATCTGCGTCGCCTACCCGCAGACCTCGAGGTACGGCAAGAACGGCGCGCTCGACCGCGACGACGCGATGAGCTCCGACCAGCACCTCATCGAGCACACGGTCGGGCTCTGCGGCTACGTCAACTTCATCGGCGCCAGCGTGCCGAACGCAGCGTGGATCGAGGGCACGACTCGACGGGACCAGAGCGGCGGGATCGACTTCCTGATCATCACGCAGACCATGCGCTTCTACCGCCGCATGGTCCCGTAAAGCCGTAGCCCGCACGGGGGCACACGCGACAACCGCGGTATGTCGCGACCTTCCAAGCTCGGTGCGATCTGCTTCGAGCCCGAGTCGGCCTGGGGCGAGGACGTCACCACGTTCGCCACGCGCCTGCAGACGATCGGTGCGATCGACGCGTCGGGGCTGACCCAGGACAAGCTCAACCCCGATCGGACCGTCCAGCTGCGGAACGAGATCACGCCGGGGGTCAACGGCGTCATCGGCGGCGAGTTCCGCACGAAGTTCATGCTCACCGGGCACGGCTCGACGACGAACACGACGATCTCGCTGTCCGCGCTCGAGACGCTGCTCGGCAAGGTGTTCGGGAACGTCGCGGCTGCGTTCACTGCCGCGAACACCACGCTCGCGGGCGCGGGATCGGCGAGCGCGCCCACCACGACAGCCGCGAACGGCGCGGTCGCCGGGTCGCTCGTGCGCATCGGCGCGATCACCGAGAGCCGCGGCAAGGGCCAGGCCTACGGCGTAGTCAGCCACAGCGCGAGCGTGTTGACGCTGATCAACGCGATGGCTGGCACCGGGAGCAACGGCGACATCGTCTACAACCCGGCGAACATCTTCCCGAGCGAGTCGCCGACGGGTACCGACATGGTCGGCCAGCGCTTCCTGTTGCAGACCGCGAACCTGTCGTTCGAGTGCCACGGCTGCTATCCCAAGTCGGTGACGTTCTCCGGCCTCGGGCCCGCCGGCGAGCCTGCGGTTGAGATCACGTGGGGCGTGTCGTGGTGGCGCTACAGCACCGCCACCTTCCCGAGCGCGGTCAGCGTGCAGACGTTTGCACACGCACCGGTCGCCGCCGGCAGCGTGTTCATGAACGCGTTCGGCACCGCTACCCGCGTTGTCCGTGACGTTCGCTCGCTCTCGGTCACCTACGCGCTCGGCATCGTCGAGCAGCGTGGCCCCGGCGGCGTCAACCAGTACCAGGTCGTGATCGGCTGCAAGCGCACGCAGGACGTGATCACGCTCGAGTGGACCGAGGAGGCCGACGCGCAGACGGCGACGCCTGACCTGGCCGGCAAGTGGGACACGAACAACCCGCTCACCGTCGTCATTACTCTCAGCGCGGCCGACGGCACGTCGGTGATGTTCATGTTCCGCTACTGCGTCCCCGACGGCCCGAAGCCGACGCAGATGGACGACTCGAACCTCAACCGCATCAGGTGGCGGATGCGCGCCGGCGCGGACAACACGAAGTCGACCGATCGCGAGCGCGCCGCGATGGTCATGGCCCTCGGGTAGGAGGCGCGATGTTTCAGCCCCCGTCGCTACAGAACGAGTTCTCGCTGGTCTTCAGCGGGGACCCGGCGCTCGCGCTTCCGGACGATCCCGACAATCGCACCGCGAAGCTTCGAGTCGCGCAGGAGACCGGCGTCTGGCGCGAGCTGCTCAAGCCGAACGAGCTACCGACCCTGTTCCGGTTCCGCTCCATCCACGGCGCGCCGCTGACGTGGCTGCAGGCCGAGACCGCGCGGAAGCAGCGCAACCAGGAGGAGGGCTTCGAGCTCGTATTCCGGCTCGCGCTGCGCGGCGTCGACAACCTCGCAAACTACCAGCCCACGTTCGTGCATCAGGACGGACAGCGGCTGCTCGACCACGAGTCGCTCGACTTCATCTACAGCCTCGGCCGCAATCTCGGCATGCCGTTGCTCGGGCGCTCCATCGTGCTCGAGCTCGCCGCGATCGTGCTCAACCGGGCGGTCTCGGGGGTGCCCCCAAAGTAATCGAGGGACTGCGGCTTCTCCCCTGGCTCCAAGAAACCGCGCGGCGCGATCGAGAAGAGGTCGGCCGCTTCTTCGACTGCAAGCGTTGCATGGAGATCACACCGCGCATCTCACGTCAGGGCATCGGCTGCGGCTACGAACCGCCGGCCCCGATCGGCGTGCCCGTTAGGCCGTGGGATCACTCGGGGCGCCATGAGGATCGCGACGTCGATCCGCCGAGCGTGTGTCCGGGCTATTCGTGCGGCCTGCCCGAAGTCATCGAGGCGAGCCACGCGCGCATGCACTGGCAGAAGGGCGAGCTCGTCTCGTTCACGCGCAAGCCGCCGCGCCCCGAGCTGATGACCGCGATCACCATCCTCGAGCTCGAGAGCAACCGCGCCGAGGGTTGGGAAGCGAGGCAGAAGCAGCGCAAGGAGCGCTCGTAGCGTGAGCCTCGACATCTTCACCAACGTCGTCACGACGTACAAGGCCAACGTCGACGACCACGTTCGCAAGCTCGAGAAGTTGACCGACGCGGAGAAAAAGCACGCGCAGGCGACCATCGACGCGCAGAAGCAGACGTCGACCTCGCTGCAGTCGCACATCGAGCTGCTCGGCAAGGTCGGGCTCGCCGTCGGCGCTGCGGCGGGTGCCGCGAAGCTCGCGTGGGACGGCTTCCAGGCAACGATGGAGCGCTCGCGCCTCGAGGCTGCAGCGGGCGCGATCGACCTCGATCGGCTGAAGGCTGCCGCGCGCGGGCTGAAGACCGAGACCGATCTCCTCAGCGACGCGGCGCGACTTCAGCACGGGCAGTTCAAGCTCAACCAGTACCAGATCGAGATGGTCGAGCAGGCGATGCTCGCGCTGAACAAGCGCGGCTTCGAGTCGCAGAAGGTCCACGAGTCGGTCCTCCAGGCCGTCACCGCGCTCAAGACCGAGGGGCTCGACGACCTCGGGCTGCACATCGACAAGGCGGGCTTGTCGATGGAGAAGGCGAGCGATCGCGCTGAGGTCTTCGAGAAGATCATGCGCGAGCTCGGCAAGGTGAGCCGCGATGTCGCGGACGGTCAGTCCACCGCGGCCGAGAAGGTGCAGGCGACCGCGGTCACCTTCCAGGACGCGATGGACACCATGTCGCGCGCGCTCGGCCAGCTCGTCATCGCGATGGCCCCGCTCCTCGAAGGCCTCGCGAAGGCGGTCTCCGACATCGCCGCGATCGCGAACGCAGCCGGCAAGGGCGTGTCGTCTGTGCCCGGCCTCGGCAAGGCCGTGTCCGCGTCGAAGTACTTCATCCCCGGCGTTGGCTGGTTCATGGGCGCGAAGGACATCTACGACGCTGCGTCCGGCGGGGGCCTGCCGGGCTCGGCGGACATCGACGCGTTCGGCGGAACGGACACCTATTCGCAGGTGCCGGACATGGCGACTGCGCCAGATACGGTGATGTCGCCGTACGAGAAGCAGCAGTGGCAGGCGCTGCTGAAGGCGCGCGAGGAGGCTGCGAAGCGCGCAGCCGAGGCGGCGAAGGCGCGCGCCGAGGCATATCGCGAGATGGTGCGGCAGCTCGCGAACGAGGGCGCCAAGCGCGCCGGCGAGAGCGTGATCGCGCAGCTCGAGGCCGAGCTCGGCACGCCGCAGTCCGTCGGCATCGGCATCTCCGACCCGGGCTACGGCGACCTGCAGGGCACGCTCAACCGGATCGACTTCGACCAGCGCCGATCCGCGCTCGGTCAACAGCGCACGAGCGCGCTCGAGGGCATCTTCGGCCCGCTCGAGCAGTTCAACGCGTACAAGGCCGCGTGGGACACGCTCTCGTCGTCGGTCAACAGCGCCTATTCGGCGATCGTCGACGGATCGATGGGGGCGGGCAAGGCGGTGAAACTCGCGATCGCGCAGGCGCTGAAGGGCGAGGGCGCGCACATGCAGGCCCTCGCGCTGAAGGAATTCGGACTCGGGCTCGCGTCGATCGCGCTCGGGCCCGTGGGTGGCGTCTCGGCGGCCGCTCACTTCCAGGCCGCGGCGTTCCTCGAGGCGGGCGCGATCGCCACCGGCGTGCTCGCGCACGAGCTCGGCGGAGGTGGTGGCGGCGCCGGCGGTGGCCGCGGCGCAGGTGCGGCGGCGCCGACTGGTCGTGTCACCGGCGTCGGCGGGCCAGACCAGGGCGGCGGCCGCGACGTCATCATCGTGTACACGGATCCGTTCGCGAACGACACGGCCCGCTCGCGACAGCTCGAGGCTGACCGGATTGTCGCGAAGGCGCTCGGCGGCAGCGGAGGGAAGAACAAGTGACGGTCGCCGGCCGCGTCGAGGCGCTGATCACCGTCCCCGCGGGCGGGCTGGCGATCTCCGCTCAGAATCTCGCCGGCGGACCCTCGACCGTCACGTTGCCCGCCGCGAGCTACTACTGGACCGCGGTCGCGGCGTATCAGGCACTCGTCGTCGAGCTCGAGACGCAGCTCAACACGTCGCGCCCGAGCGGCTGGACGGTGACGTTCAGCGCCACCACCGGCCAGGTGACGATCGACTGCTCGAGCGAACCCTGGTCGATCACCTGGACGAGCACACTCCTGCGCGACCTGCTCGGCTTCACGACGAACGGCAACATTTCGAGCGTCACCACTCCGCAAACGGGGTCGCGTCAGGTGCGCGGCCTGTGGCGTCCCGACTGCGTGCTCGACCTCGACGGCGATCCCGAGATGTGTCCGTCGATGACGGACCTGCGAGCGACGCGCTCCCCGCAGGGGCTCGTGATCTCCGCTGTCGGCAACCGGTACTTCCGCCACACCAAGCTCGTCTGGCCGGCGGTACCGCTCTACCGCTTTCGCACGGCGCAGGCGGACCTGTCGGGCGCGGCGTGGGAGACGTTCCTTCTCGACACGCAGCTGAAGCAGACGATCCCCGCCTCGAGCGTGTCGTGCGCGGCGCTGTTCTCGCCCGGCTCGCGCGTGCAGATCTACGACCACGCTGGAAAGCGCTACGGCGCCGACGCGGTCGCCGGGATGAGCGGCTGGTTCATGCAGGGACTCGCCGACCTCGAGAGCATCAAGACCACGCCGGGCTGGACGGGGCTCTTCCGCATCGAGGTCCCCGAGCTCGTGAGTGACGGGTGAGGCCATGGCGGTAGGAACCGGCGAAGACACGCTCGACTTCGGCACCACGCCGAGCGACCTCGCCACGCGCGCCATCTCGCGCACGTCGATCCTCGCGACCTCGCACGTCGAGGCGTACCTGTATCCGCGGGACACGGCGGACCACAGCATCGACGAGCATGTCGTCGATGGGCCGCACGTGTTCGCGTGCTCGCCCGTCGCCGGCGTTGGCTTCACCGTCTACGGCGTTCCCCGCTTCGGGCTCCTGAAGGGAGCCTACACGTTCCGGTGGGTCTCCACCGACTGAGAGTTTCAGATGAGCATCATCGTCGACCTCAACTCCTCGAACAGCCCGAACCTGATGGGCGACAACGGCGCCGCGCGCGTGCAGCTGTTCGACGCGAACGGCAACGCGCTGTACTACACCGACGCCGCGGCGCCGACGACGCCCAAGGGTCTGCTCGTGTTCGGCCAGGATCACGACGTCGTGCGGCCGATCGAGGTGTCGCGCTCCGGCCGACTCGAGCCGCCGAACCGCCGCGTCCTATTCGCCGACGAGATCGAGGGCACGACCCTCAACACGCAGAAGTGGACGAGCACCGCCACGACGATGACGTCGTCGCAGAACGGCACCACCGGCATCCTGCTCAACGCGAGCGCGATCACCACGATCAACACCGGCATCGCGCTGTCATCCCGCTTCTTGATCCCGCGGCTGACGGTGGCGCCGCTGCAGTGGCGCGGGCGCGTGCGCTCCACACTCGTCGCCAATCAGGAGGGCATCGCGGGGCTGTTCTGGCAGGCCACGCTGTCGGCCACCAACGTCGTGCAGAGCGCGGACTCGGGCGCCTATTTCAAGTGGAGCACCGACGGCACGCTCAAGCCGGCCTTCAACTGCAACGGCACGGAGACGCTCGGAACCGGCATCTCGCTGACGAACACCAACTACTACGACCTGCACGTCGTGCTCGACGATGACCGCGCGATCTTCCAGGTGTTCGACAGCGCGACCGGGCTCGTCATCAGCAAGCAGACGCTCAAGCTACCGCTCACCGCGCCGCGCGTGCTGACGGCCACGCACCTCTACTCGTTCCTCCGCGTGCGCAACAGCGGCTCCGCGCCGGCGAGCGCGGGCCAGATGTTCATCAACGAGGTCGAGGTCTGCCAGCTCGAGCTCAACGATGCGATGCAGGCCGACCAGCGCCTCGCCGAGCAGGGCCTCACGACGTCCTACTCGCCCACGGCGTTCACGCAGCTCGCGCAGTTCGCGAACAGCGCGGCCCCCGCGTCGGCCACGCTCTCGAACACCGCCGCGAGCTACACGACGCTCGGTGGGCTGTGGCAGTTCGTCGCGCTCGCCGGCGCCGTCACCGACTACTGCCTATTCGGCTTCACGATCCCGACGCCGTACCGGCTCAAGATCAAGGGCATCCGCATCGACGCGTGGAACACGGGCGCGGCGAACGCGGCGACGCCGGCGACCACGATGCTCTGGGGCCTCGGCCTCAACGGCGCGAGCGCGAACCTGTCCACCGGTGGCCACATCCGCCGTGCGCTCGGCGCGTGCTCGATCCCGATCTCGGCAGCGATCGGTGCGGCGTGCCAGAACCCGATCTACGAGCAGTTCATCGAGCCGCTGATCTGCGAGCCGGGTACGGTGCTCGCGATCATCCTGCGCGTCCTCGCCGGCGCTGCCACGGCGTCGCAGATCATCCAGGGCAGCGTCGACTTGCTGGGGGTCTTCGAGTGAAGCGATGTCGCTTCTCCTGGCGCTCACCTCCGACTCCTCGGTAACACCGCCGATGGGCCAGTCGCTCGCCGCCATGCAGTCCGGGTCGCTGCGCTACCAGCTGGTCGCCGCGATCGAGGGCTACGACATCATCTTCACGGACGGCTCGCCGGCGGCCGCGCTCACGGCCTGGGCGGGCACGGACTGGGCGACGACGGGCCGCGGCGCGCTCGGCGGGTTGCACGTCGAGCACCTTCCGCAACAGCGGATCGATCCGTGGGAGGCGTTCGCGAACGACGGCGGCAAGTGCATCCTGCGCATCACGCCGGACCTGAACGACACGTCGGGCACGGAGATCAGCCGCAAGACCGCCGGCGCCGAGACCATCCTGGCGGGCGGAGGCGCGTACGGGCGTAACGACACGCCGATCACGGTGAAGGACACGAGCGCGTTCGCGAGCTCGGGCGAGGCCAGCATCGGGACCGAGCGCTTCAAGTACACGAGCAAGACCGCGACGACGCTCGCGGGCTGCACGCGTGGGATCTACGCGCCACACGCAGCGGCAGGCAGCGAGACGGTGCACTTCAGCCAGCGCCACCGGGTCGGCGCCGCGGCGGTCAACGGCGTCAACCTGGCCGCGGTCGTCAGCCAGCAGCCGCGCGTGTGGATCGGCAAGTGGGTCGGCGTGTGGCTCCACGTGTTCACCGACGCGTCGACGATCTGCACGAAGGCCGAGGCGCAGCTTCTGTTCGCGGGCCGCATCGTCGGGCACGCGGACGACCCGAACACGTTCGCCGTGACGCTCGAGCTCGAGCACGTCCTCGGCGTGCTCAAGAACTCGACGCTGCTGCGCGACCAGTACACCGCGAAGGTGCAGGACGGGGTCTTCCTTCGCGCCGGGCTGACCTTCGGGATGAAGGACTGGAACAACATCGGCGCCGCGGTGCGCACAGCCAACGCGCTGACCGTGGTGTCGGGCACGCCGGCGAGCGTCAACGAGATCAAGCAGGGTCGGTACGCGCTCGAAGAGCTGATGTCGAAGATCAACGCGTGGATCATCAGCGAGCGCTCGGCCTCGAGGCTATTCGGTCAGTACACGCTCCAGCTCGTGCAGGTCGGCGGCAGCACACGCACGCGCATCGGGTGGGCCATCCAGAACGCAAGCGCGGGCGTGACGCTGCAGGTGAAGTTCAAGCTGACGCTGCCCGCGATCGTCTACACGGTCTTCGGCTTCGACGACCAGAATCCTGCCGCCGTCGACGGCACGCAGACCATTCAGGCGCAGGACACTGAGGACGAGCTTCACGAGGTCCTGAGCAAGTTCGTCCCGCTGCGCACGGTCGTGTTTCACCAGGGTCCGGGCAGCCAGGCCGCGGACCTCTTCCAGTTCGAACTGACCGACGAGCGCGGCACGTTCATCGACAACTACGCGACGATGCCGAACCCGCCACCGAGCACGCAGAGCCTCGGGTGGGGCATCTTCCTGCTCGACAACCGCTACGCGATCCTCGGCGCGTACGACGACACGGTGACGCCGCACAAGATCCGCTTCGTCACGCCGACGCTGACGATCGCCGGCGTAGCGAAGGCTCCTGGCGTTGGCTCGACCGAGGGCTACGCGGTCAACATCGACGAACAGAAGGGTCCGATCGAGGTCCGCCAGGTCCTCGTCATCAAGAGCACCTTCGCCGAGCTCCTGAAGACCATCCTCGTGTCGACCGGGACGGGCGGATACAACGATACGACCTACGACACGCTCGGCTACGGCATCGGGCTCGGCATCCCCGGCTCGATCGTCGACCTCGGGTCGCTCGAGAACGTCCCGAATCCGAACGGCGAGCTGCTCGCGGTCATCGACAAGACGAAGAAGTTCTCGGACGTATTCGGCGGCGACCTGCTCGCACGATGGGCGTTCCCGCGGTGGAAGAACGGCAAGCTCGGCTTCTCGAGCTGGACGCTGCCGGCGCTCGGCGGCGCGAACGACAGCGGCCGCGCGCTCACCGAGGCCAACAAGGCCGCACCGGTGGGCAACGTCGACAGTCACCGCACCGCGACGGTGTGGTCGGACGAGTGGCAGCGGACGATCGTGAAGATGTCCTACAACCGCTCGATCGTCGAAGGCACCGACGGCACGTTCAAGAGCACGATCACCTTCGAGGACTCGGTCGCCGTCGACGACGCAGGCGGCATCGGCAAGCCGTTCACTATCGAGCTCCACAACACGTACGAGGAGTTTGCCGGCACCGGCGCGGGCATCGAGTCGCTGGCGCCCAACTTCCTCGCCATGCTGCCGCTGTTCTCACGGCCGACGCGGCGACTCACGCGCTCGATCGACCTCCGCGACTTCGAAGGCCTCTCGGTCGGCGACGTCGTGCTGCTCGACGATGCCTTCGCCCGCGATCCAGACACCGGCCTTCGTGGCGTGCAGACGCGCGAGGCGATCATCACCCGGCACCGCTACAGCCTCGGCGGGATGATCCAGCCCGGCGCCAAGAAGCCCGCGGACATGGGCGGCGAGGTCGAGCTGATGCTGCTCGACGTGCGCCGCAACGCCGCCTACGCACCGGCGGCGATGGTCGACCACACGCAGGCGAACGGCGGCTACAACGTGGCGGGCAAGCAGCTCACGTGCTTCGCCCACAAGTACAGCAACGCGAGCGAGAACGCCGACGCGACCTACTTCCCCGCCGGCCACAAGGTGCGCGTCGTCGAGCGCGATCCGGCGAACCCAGCGAGCCCGCTGACGTGGACCGACACCGTCGCGAGCCAGAGCGGCAACACGATCACGCTGACCACCGGGCTCGGCGGCTGGGACAACACGAAGAAGTACGTCGTCATCTACGACACGTACTCCGTCGCCGTGAGCGCGCAGCGGTTGAAGACGTTCCAGGCCGACGACGCCGACGGCATGGTTGAGAACGCGCGCGCCCCCTACCAGTTCAACGCCGGCCAGCCCGACAAGGCGGGCAACTACACCGCGAACACCGCGAGCGATCCGGTGTGCCTGCCCGCCGACGTCACGTACGGCGATGGGAAGCCGCTCGACATCGCGCACGACGTCGACCTGGTGCGGCTGCTGAACAACCTCTACGACTACAAGTGCCCGCACTCGTCGCCGTTCCTCTGGAACGACATCGCCGGCGGCGACTTCAACCACGGGATGAGCGGCAGCGACATGCTACTCGTGTTCATGCAGCGGGTCTTCCTCACGCAGGAGGTCTTCGTGATCGTCGGCGCCGGCGCCGGCGGGTCGGCGTATCGCAAGCTCGACGTCTCGCCGTTCTTCCGCAGCAACGGCACGCGAGGCGCCACCGACGAGACCGTGCGCGTCACGCTCGCGCAGCAGCGACCGACCGGCACGACGCTCGTCAACGTCGACCGCGGCCTCGTCTACGCCGACGCGAGCTGGACGACGCAGAGCACGACCTGGCAGACGGGCTCGGTGTCGTCGCTGCGCGCGGACGTCAAGGGCGGTTGGTTCAACAGCGGGCTCGCGTGGCTCCTCGTCGAGTGCACCATCGGCGCCGAGACGCGCGGGCTCGCGCGCTGCCAGCTGACGAGGAGGATGCCATGACCGCGGTCCCGATCCCGCTCGTGCTGTGTCCGCAGCTGCAGGCGCTCGCGCACGCGCGTAACGTGAAGTACCCGGACGCGACGCTCTACAACCTGCTCATCTCGGACGCGAACTACCTCGAGCGGTGGCACACCAAAGAGCTCTTCCACATCGGCTGTCCGGTCACCAACAGCTCGTTCAACTCGATCCCCGCGGCGGGCAGCGGCGCGCGCACGCGTTGGAGGTTCGCCGCGCATCTCTCACCGAAGGCCCGCAACATCTACGTGCAGATGACGCTGGCGTCGGTGAACAGCACGACCGATGCGTACGGCAAGCTCATCGTGAAGAACGGAGGGGGCTCGACGCTCGGGACGGCCGAGGTGCACTTCGGCAACACGTCGCTGTTGCCGAGCGACCTGCCGGTGTGGTTCGGCGACGGCGCGACGTTCGTCGGCGACGGCACGCCGACGGGCGTCCTGCTCGTCACGCCCGACACCGACATCTTCTGCGAGCTGCAGGACGTCAACGGCAGGCTCGTGCAGGCCGTGGTGTACGAGGTCGCGCTCGATGCCGACACGGCGAACGGCTACATCAAGAGCCCGTACGCGGCAACGGCGCCGATCTTCGACGACGTGCGCCAGGCGCTCGTTCAGAACCTCCGCACGCTGTGGAAGCGCGGCGCCTCGCACCTCCTCAACTGGACGGTCGACCAGGACTCGTCAGCGAGGACGCGGACCAGCGCGACCGCGGTGAACATCATCGACAACACGAGCGGCGCGCCGAGCTCGAGCACGCCGGGCTACACACTCGACTTGCTGCAGAAGGGCAGCGAGCGGCGAGGAAACGTTCCCGTCGTACTTCAGGCCTACACGTCGCTGACGGGCACGCCGGGCCTCGACTTCGGCCACATCGAGGTCGTCGACTCCAGCAACGTCGTCGTCCTCGACCTGACGGTCACCGCGAGCGCGGGCGGCTGGGCGTCGATGACCGGCACGTTGCCCGCGTCGGTTGCGAAGTACGACCTCCGCTTCAAGTCGAACGGTACGCAGACGCTGTCGCTCTACGCGGTGTCGCTTTACCAGTACGAAGCGTAACCCCGTAGTGCCGGGCCGTGGTGAGGAGACCGTCGGACGCATGTGGGACTGGATCAAGCAGACCGACCCCAGCGTTGTTATCCCGGCCGTCATCGGCCTCGTGGGGTGGCTGTGGCACAACCGCAAGAACCTGTCGCGCGCGAACCTGCGAAGCACCGTGCTCGACGCGGTGACGTCGAAGGCGCTACGGCTCCTCGACGAGCCGCTGACGCGCGATCAGATCGCGCGGACGCTCGCCGACTCGGCGTGGCGCGCCGCCGGTCGGCTCGGCGTCGACAAGGACAAAGCGCCGGCGTGGGTGCGCGACATCGTCACCGCGATGATCGAGCGAGGCATGACGACGGTCGACGAGGAGCTGCACAAGCGCGAGCTCGCGAAGCTCGCCGCCGGCGCGACCAAGGTCGTCGCAGCGTTCACGCCGCCGGACAAGCCGACCGTGCCGAAGCTCGAGATCGAGCTGCAGCCCATCCCAGATCCGGAGCCCGCGCCGTGATGGGCTACGTTCTCATCGCGATCGCGGCCGTGCTGTGGCTCGTCACCGAACCGGTGCGGCCGTGACGTCGCCGGCGGGCGTCCCGATCACGGGCGTCGATCCGCTGCTGGTCGACGTGTACGCCGGCGACCTGAACGGCCTGCCCAACTGGCAGCATCTCGCCGAGCTCGGCGCGCCGTGGCACGGCGCGATCATCAAGGCCACCGAGGGCACGTGGTACGCACCCGGCTGGTTCGACACCAACTGGCGGCAGATCCGGCACGTCGCCGTCGAGCGCTACGGCATCGACTGGTTCCGCGGCGCGTACCACTTCCTGAAATTCGAAGCGCCTGGCATCAAGCAGGCCGAGCTGTACCTTGCGACGGTCGCGCGCGCCGGCGGCTGGGACGTCGGCGACTTCTGGCCGATCGTCGACGTGGAGCTCGGCGGCGAGCGCAACAGCAACCGCAACGCCACCGCGGCACAGGTCGTCGACTGCACGATGGGCTTCGCCGAGAAGTGCAAGCGCGAGACGGGTCGCGACGTGATGCTGTACGGCAACGGCGCGATGCGCGATCTCGGCATCCACGACCGCATGGGCTGCGACTGGCTGTGGCTACCGCGCTACACAACCAGTCTGCCGCCGTTCGTCTACGAGCGCTCCGGCTGGTCGGCGAAGGAGCTCGTGATGTGGCAGTACAGCGGCGACGGGCAGTCGGTGCTGGCCGGCTACCCGAGATCGCCACTTGGGTTCGGCAAATGCGACGTCTCGGCGCTCGTCCTCGAGGGCGGGATTCAGCGGCTGCGGTCTCTGCTGTGGGCGGAGGATCCCAAGAGCGCGGCATGACGGATGCCCAGTTCGGGATGCTCGTCAGCGCGATCGTCACCGGGTGCACGGCGGTCGGCATCGCGCTGCGCTGGTGTGTCAACCGCATCGTGAAGTCGTGGGACGACAACACCAAGGCCACGATGGATGGCTTCGAGAAGCAGCTCGAGTATGCGCGCGAGATGGCGGTCTTCAGCACCAAGCTCGACGCGGTGTCGAGCTGGGTGGTCGAAGCCGCGCAGCTTCTCGAGCGCTGGTCGCCGCAGCCCGCTCCGGTGAAGCGGCTGCCGACCCCCGTCCCCGATGAGCTCGACGATGAGGATGAGCCACCGCCACGACGCCGCGGCGGAAGCCCCATACGCGGCGTCCCGATCATCCACGATCCGCCGCGGTCGCCGATCGCTCACGAACCGCCGCAGCGCGGAGGCGGCTACGGCCCGACTCGACCGAAGAAGCCACAAGCGCCGGAGGAGTGATGGCCGTTCCCATGAAGCACAAGGACCCCGACGCCGCATTCCTCGAGGCGCTGCGGCGCTTGCGGCATGCGGCATTCGCGCTTGCGGGCTCGTCGGGCTCCCTCGTCGTCGAGGATCGCGACATGGCCGAGGTCTATCTCAAGGAGGCCGCGCGCCACTTCGTCGAGTCCGAGCTCCAGGCGGGCCGCAATCCGAAGTGAAGGGCGATGACCTTCCGAGCGCGACGCTCAAGGCGGAGGCCAAGGAGCTCGCCCGGCGGATCCTCGAGGCCGACCGCAGCGACGCGTCGATCGTGAAGGTCGTAATCACGTACCTGACGCTCACCGGGCGGGAATCATCCGACCGTCACCCGCTGCTCGACCAGGCCTTCTGGCTGCTCGCGTCGGCGCTACTCAGAAAGTGAGGACGGACATGGTCATCGCGTATCTCTCGCTTCTCGTCGCGATCATCGGGCTCGTGACGTACGCGCTCGCCAGCAACGCCAAGGTCACCGAGGTCGGCCGGCTGCTGTTCTTCGCCGGCTTGCTGGTGACCCTGTGGTCGCTGCAGGGCCACACGGTCAAGCTGTAGTGCGCGCGATCGCCACCGGCGTGCTCGCTCTCGCGCTCTGCGGCGACGTCCCGGAGTACGACCGCTCGCTGGTCGCGCTTGACGGCGCGAGCATCTCGTACCGCAGCGTGGGCGAGGCACGTCAACTCGCGGTGTCGTCCACGATCGACGCGCTCGAGGGCGAGTGCCATCGCCTCGGCTTCGACGGCGTTCACGAGGTCGGCTTCGAAGGCCCGTTCTGCCGCCGGTGGGCGGACACGCTCGTCTACGTGCCGATCAGGGGCGCGACGCTGTTCGCGGTCGTCGGCGACGGCGAGACGACCTGGCGCTGCACGACGCTCGCGATCGGGACGTGCTTCCACGGCGAACCGCCGTGACGTTGCGGTAGCCTCGTTGGATGACCGAGCGGGTGCGGAACATCGGCATCGTCGTCATCTGCACGATCGGCGGCCTCTTCTTCTGGTGGTACTACGGCTTCGGCGGCGACAAGGTCGTCGACCCGTTCGTGAACCGGCTACTGCGGTAGGACGATCCCGCAGCGGATCCAGACGCAGTCGTCACCGAGCTCGGGTTGCACGCGGATCGCCTCGCCGAGGTACATCGGGTCGACCCACATCACGGCGTCGGCCTTCCAGAAGCCATCGCCGTTCGCCTCTGACGTGTGGACGATGTTGCACCCGTCGCCGCAGCTCGGAGGCACGAGCTCGGGCGCGCCGTTGTCGGTGAGCACCACGTCCCACCCCTGCGTGCTGAAGAGGCAGGTCTGCGGCGGGGTCGCGAGCACGAAGTCGAGCTGATGCCTCAGGTACAGGCAGCTCGTCTTGCCGTCGATCGGAGGCGGAGGCGCTGCGTCGGGCTCCACCGAGCCGTGTTCCGCACATCCCACCAGTAACACCACAACGATCGGTAGACGCACCTCGCCACGATAAGGCGGATTCGCAGACTATGCAACCACGCGGATTCGCATGGGTGCGTTCGTGCTGTGATCCTGTCCGCCCTGCGGGACACGAGCGCACCCGGCGATCGGGATGTCGATCTCGAGCTCCACGTCGGTCCCATGGAAGACGACCGACCCGGGAACGACGAGCGCCGCGATCGCCGCGCGACGTAGCGCTGGGCTCGCGGAGCGCGTTGCTGTTCGCAGTTCTTCGGCGACCCCGAGCGCGGCGACGGTGCGGTCGCCGGCCGCTCCCAGCGAGGCCTGCGCGCGCACGGCGGCGTCGAGCTGTTGCTGCACGGCGTCGCGCTCGCGACCGATCGCGGCGAGCTCGGCGTCTAGGCCGCCCTCGCTGACCGCGCCGCGGCGGAAGCGGGTGAGGACGGTCGCCTCGACCCGCTCGAGCCGCGCGAGGTGACGCCGCGCGGCTGCCTCGTCCGCCTTCCAGTCGTGCCGCTCGGTGACGCGCTCGGCCTCGCGGGCCGCGAACCGCGCCGGCAGCTCGGGATCCTCGAGCTCGGTGACGACCCGCTGCCACACGCGCTCGTCCGCGTCGGCGGTCTTCACGGTGGGCGCGGTGCAGCGCGGCCGCACGCCGTCGATCCGCGTCGCGCACACGTAGTGCGAGATCGTCGCGCCGCTCTGCCACCGGATCTTCATCTGCCCGCCGCACGCGCCGCACCGCGCGATCCGCTCGAGCAGGTAGACATGCGTCGCGCGCGCGAGCCCGCGGACCTTCGCCTTGCGCATCGCGGTCTGGGCGCGCTGCCAGAGCTCGTGCGTGACGATCGGCGGGACCTTGACGACGATCCCGCGCTCGCGATCCGCGAGCCATTCGCCGCGCGGATAGGTCGCGCGAACGATCTCCCACACGCGGTTGCGCGTCCAGCGGCCGCCGCGGCTCGACACGAGCCCGCGCGTCTCGAGGTCGATGCCGATCTCGTAGCAGCTCTCGCCGGCGGCGACGCGCTCGAACATCTCGCGGACGATCGCGGCGCGCTCGGGATGCAGCGACCACGCTTCCGGGCCCTCGACCTTGCGGTCGAACGTCAGCCCGAACAGCCCGGCGCCGCTGCCCTTGCGGCCGCGCCGGATCGAGGTGAGCCGGCCGGCCTTGATCCGCTCGCCGCGCTTGCGGTTCTCCTCGGCTGCGACGAGCGCCTGCATCGTCACGTAGAGCTCGCCGAGGAACGTGCGGACGTCGAGACGCCCGAAGCTCGGCGTCACGATGTCGATGCCGAGGCGTTGGAACGGGCCGATGATCAGCGCCCGCTCCTCCATCGAATTCGTGCGCGTGAGCCGATCGATGTCGACCACGACCAGGACGTCGAACCGCTTCGCCTCCGCGTCGCGCAGGAGACGTGCGAAGCCGTCGCGCGCGTCGAGCTTCCCCGTCTTCGCCGATCGCCCGTCGTCGACGTAGGTCTCGACGAGCTGCCAGCCCTGCGAGCGCACGTAGTCGGGCAGCAGCGTGAGCTGCGACTCGATCGTGTGGCGCTCGCGCTGGCCGGCGGACGAGACTCGAGCGTAGACCGCTGCCCTCATGCGGCAATCAGACAGCCGAGCTTTTCGTCGACTGGAACGGGATACCACCAGTCGACGACGTCGAGCCACGAGCGCTGGCCGATGAAATCGGCGCGGTCGCCGCGGCACGAATGCCACGTGCATCGCGTCAGACCCTCGACGTGCTTGTACGGTCGGTGATAGCAGCGGTGCTCGTGCTCGACGCGGAAGATGAGATGGAACGCGAAGACGATCGCCTCCACGGCCATGATCATTTCCTCGGTTGCCGACACTGGTCGCCTCTCGACGAGAACGTGCACGTGGCGATCGCGACCATGCCATGCGTTGAGGCAGCGACCGCACTGGCGCTCCTTGGGGAGCCACACGAACTGTTGCCACGTGAGCCCCGGCTCGTCGTTGTGGTAGTAGCCCTCGCCGCACGCGAACGTCCACAGCCCAAGCCTCCGCTTAGGCTTGGTGCGCCGCAGGTGCACCTTAGGATGCGGGGTGGCACTGGCCATCTCGGTCACCTTCCTCCGGAGCGCTGCCGGGCCTCAAGCGCCAGGGCCCCGCAGTAGGCGAGCCAGGCGCGCCGACACGTGGGCGTGCACCACGGCAGGTACTGATAGCTCGGCCTGCCATGGCATGACGCGGCCGAATATGCAGCGAGGGCGTCGGCGGTTCTAGTCGTCATAGTCGACGTACTCCTTCGCCACGTGGATGCTTCGGCAGTGCTCAGCGTGGTCGCTGTAGCCGTAGCTGTAGCCGCAGGTGCAGCGAGCGGTCTGCATTGCCGCGACTCGCTCAAGCAGCTCGACTAGATGTGCCACGCTCTCCATCTGGGTATCGATGCCGCTCGTGATGTCGAGCTTGCGCTTCCGATCGCGACCCACCACGCGCTTCACGCTCACGTACGTGCGACGACCCTTGACGGTGGCGTTGATCATCAGCTCGACGCCGTTGACTTCGATCTTCACCGCTACCTCCCTGTTCTCCGTCGCTCGTCCACCATCGCCCGCAAGATGTCGAGCAGCTTGGCCAGCCGCTCGGGATCCTCGCTGCGACGCGCGTGCAGCGTCACGCCATCCTGCGTCGATTGGCATGCGCGATCGCGACGCGCGGCGAGCTCGCGCCTCATCCCGTCACGTCCTCCACGATCCGCCGCGGGCAGTCCATCGCGTCGCCGACCGCGTCGAGCGAGTCGCCGTGGAACATCTTCGCCTGCTCGCGCAGCAGCCCGACCGCACGCGGGTGGCGCACGAGCCGCAGGCGATACTCGCCGTCGCGCTCGAGGCGACGAAGGGTCGCGAAGGCGCGGCGTGCGACGGCCACTAGTCGACCTCCACCATGCGACCGTCGATCTCGATCTCGAACGATCCGCCGAGCTTCGGCACGTCGAAGGCGACATCGCTCTCGGAGTAGCTCGGCCACTCGTTCATGAGCTCGCAGCCGAGCAGCTGCTCCATCCACAGCCGGCAGAGGCGAGCGCCGATGTCGAGCGCCTCGTCGGTCATGCGGAGGATCGTGACGGGGAACGGGGACGACTTCTCCACCGCGACGATGAAGCACTCCTTCAGCGCGCCCGTGCCGAACACCTCGTCGAAGCACGTGCGGTAGAGCGCCGACTGCGCGTGATAGAAGAGCCGCAGTCCCTGGCGCACGAACACGTCGGGCTTCGCGCTCTGCGTGGTCTTGAGGTCGACAATCCGTGTCGGCGCCACCGCGTCGGGCGTCGACCGGATGGCACGACCGAGCCACGACCAGTCGATGCGCTGCTCGACGATCGTGCCGTCGAAGAGCAGCTCCATCGCGCGTGCGTTGCCACGGATCGCGGCGGCAACCATCGTCGCGCGCGCATGCTCCTTCTCGTTCAGGATGACCGCGGCGCTCGCCTCCGCCGCGCCGCGCTGGAAGTCGTCCCAGGCCTTGCCCGCGCGACGACCACAGAAGCGCGCGACCTTCGCCTGCTCGCCGAGCAGCATCAGGTGCACGGCGGTTCCGAACCGCAGCGCCTCCTTGCGATCGGTGGTGAACGCACCGAGCCGCGACGCGAGGCTGTCATCCTGCGGGAGCTGGCAGCCGTGGGCGTAGTGCGCCGGCGACAGCGCCATCAGCTTCAGCAGCGAGAAGCGCGTCGGGATCGAGCGCGGGTCGACGAACGCGCGGGCGACCTGGTCGTCGGCGTCGTTCGCCGCGAGGTCAACGCCGAGCTCGTAGGAGATGTCCAGCGTCATGCCGAGCGCATCCACTCCAGGCGATCGCGCCGGATGCCGGTGGCGCTGGCGAGCTTGTCGAGATCCGCGGGGCCCTCGCGCAAAGCGGCCAGCATCATTGCAGCGCAAGCGTTGGCATCGCTCTCTGGATCGTCGTCACCGTTCATGCGCATCGCCTCGTAACGGAAGTCGTCGGGCGTCCAGTACTCGACGGTCTTTCGCAGCGGCTTAAGCTTCGGTTTCTTGGCGGTCTTCGTCATCGTCCTGCCTCCAGTAGGGCCATCGGCTTCCACGACCGCAGGTGCGCGAGCATCGCGGCGACGATCGCGTCGACGTCGTGCGGGGCGGTCTTCTCGAGCTCGGCGAGCAGCTCGAAGTTCCGGCGAACAGCACCGAGCAGCGTCACGCCGCGAGCGGTGAGGTCGGTCGTCATCTCCCGCCTCCGAGACGTGTCTTCAGCAGCTCCGCGCGCTTCGCCCACGCCTCCATCATCCGCTCTGCGGTCGCGTATTCGTCCGTGACACGCTCAGCCGGCAACGTCAGCGCGTCCTGGGGCACCTGCGCCTCGAGGTACAACGCGCGAGAGATGATCGACAGCTCCTCGCAGATCGCGACCGCGCGCTGATGGTGCAGGTCCATGGCTTCCGGCGGGCAGAAGCTCGCCAACTCGGCGTGCTTCGCAATTCTGGTCGCCGCATCCTCGACCCGCTCCCAGTCGAGCTCGGTCCCTGACGTGAGCTTCACCGTCCTGCCTCCTCGCGCTCGGCCAGCTCGATCGCGCGCCGCTCCTCGGCCGACAGCGGCGCGTCGGGTTCGGCGCTGGCGTCGAGCTGCTCGTTCGACTTCGCGGCGGCAGCGGTCTGCTGCGCGCTCGGCAGCCGGTTCTTCACCCGGATGCACTCCCACTCCTCGCCGAACGCGCGCGTCGTGGTCGGGTAGATGATGATCGCCTTGCCGATCCACTGCTCGACGACGGGCGAGCCGAGCAGCTTGGCGATCTGCCGCGCGTTCGTGCTGTTCAGCCCGAGCGGCTTCTTCTTCCCCTTGAACCAGATGACCGGCTTGCGCTTCTTGGCCTTCGGGTCCTCGAAGTCGGGGAACGTTCCCTGCGTGATCTTCTCGATCACGACGACACGCTCCTGATCGCGGAGGTCCGCGGCATGGAGGTACGTGTCGTCCATCATGTGGCGCCAGTGCGTCATGCCGCCCTCGCTACCCGCCGATGCGGACCGAACACGTACACCACGACGTGCTCGGCATCGACGTGGCGGATGCAGCTCAACCACTCCCACTCGATCCCGTCCTTACCGAACGTGACGGTCTCGACGGTCGCTTCGATCGACGCTGCGTAGGCGCGCACGTCGTCATCACTGCCGACCTGGACCTGGACGATCGCGTTCGCTCCGACGTGGATCGGAGCGTTGAAAGTGACCGCGCGCGCGGCAGGCAGATACGAGGCGGCCTCGGCGAGGTGCTTCAGCGCGGTCGTCATGTCGTGCATGTTCATGGCGTCCCTTTCAGTCGATGGGCATCACGGTGTCGAAGTTGAGCGGCTGCGGCTCGCCGACCCGCCCCTGCGTGCGTAACCGGCGCTCGAGGGCTGATTGCTCGATGCGCGCGAACCGATCGGCGCGCGGCACGACGTCGCGGTTCACCGGAACCAGCGTGTCGTGATCGTCGGAGTCGGCCTGCTCCTGGTCGTCGTCGGGCTCGCGCTGCGAGGGCGTCTTCTGCGAGCGCTCGTGACGGCGGATGTCGGCGAAGGCGCCCTTGCTTGCTTCGTCCGGATCGGCAGACCTCTTCACCGCGGCGAGCTTCGCGATGCGCTCGCGGCGGATCTCGGCGAGTGCCTTCTCGCGTGGAACGGTCTTGCGCGGCTTTAGCGCCGGTTCACGAAGTCGCGAAGTCGCCGCGACCTGCTTGGCCTCGGAACACGTGCGCGAGTTGTGGCCTGGCTGTCCGCATCGCGAACAGCGCGGCCCCACAGCTCGGTCACGCGCCGGCGCTCGGCCGTTCGCACGCGCCGCATCAGCAGCGCGACCTGATCGACGAGCCACGCGTACGTGTTTGGATGGTTCGGGACGGCCGCGGCGCGCAGGCGCTCGACGAGCTCGAACGCCGTTGCTCGGTCGGTCTTCTTCGGCGACTTCTTCGGCATGCTTCCCCGTGAATGACGCGGCGAGTTTCGAGCTGGCGAGCTTCAGCGCGGCGCAAAGGTGCTGATCGGCGTGCTTCGCGGCGCTGTCGCGGATCGCCGCCGTGATCTCGCCGACCGGGAGCGCCTCGATGATCTGCTCGGCGATCGACTCCGCCGGCACGATGCCGTTGCGCTGCAGAACGTCGACCAGCCAGGCTGGGATCACGACGTCCTCCGCCGGCGGTTGTGCGCCATCCGGTGGCCATGGCAGAACGCGTAACCGAGCTCGGCGGGCTGGTCGCAGAAGCCGCACAGCCCGGCCGCTCGTCGACGAGCGTACTGCGCGCGCATCCACGAGTTTCGCTTCTCCCTGCCGCCCCTCGCGAGCCACCGGCGATTGTGCTCGCGCGCTGCCTCCGCGCATCCATCGCAGCGCGTGGAGTCGTCAGGGAGGAGCTTCGCGCCGCAGTCACGACAGCGCTGCTCGATCTTGTAGCGCTCGCGTCGAGCTCGCAGGGTCTCGCGCTTTGCCCGCGGCGCGTCGAAGGCGATCACGGCTGCCTCCGCGCGTCGAGGAGCACGAAGGCGATGATCGCGATCGCCAGGTAGCCGCCCATGATGCCGGCGATCACGAGCCGACCCTCGCGATCTCGGCCTGGACGCAGCTGTCGAAGCCCTGTGAGACGGTATCCATCATCGTCTGCTTGTCGATGCCGATCGCGTGACCGGCTGCCGTCGCAGCGCTCATCAGCGTCGACGCGGCAAACGTCGGACCCTTGCCGCGGGCGAGCGCCTCTGCGAGAAGCAGCATCGCCCGGATCTCGTTGCCGGGCGTCTCGTCGGCCGTGGCGATGCCGACGGCCATGATGTGAATGGCGTCGCGCGTGGTCATCGCGACCTCCGCGCGAGCGCAGCGCTGAGGTCGGCGCGCTGTCGGCGCAGACGGCGGATGTGCGCGCGCGGCAGCTTCGGCACCGGCGGACGCGCCGCTCTGAACACGATCATGTCGTGGACAGAGATCCCGACGATCACCGTGACGATGCCGCAGAACCAGCCGAAGACGACCAGGAGCGCGGCCATCACAGCAGACCCGCCCGGCGAAGGACGTCCAGCGCCTCGCGCGTGCGCGGTGGCGGCTGCTCGCCGGTGACGCGCTTCAGCAGCTCGTACTTGTACGCCGCGACCTCGCCGCGGAGCTCCTTCGCTTCCTTCTGGTAGCGGAAGGCCTCGTGCTTCGCGCGATCGAGCGCGTTGTTGAGCGTCTCGATGGAGGCGTCGCGCGAGCGAATCTGCGCCTCGAGGAGTGCGATCTTCATCTGGTCGGTCACGCCGCGACCTCCTCGACTTGCTTCAGCTGCCACTCGTCGACGCGCTTCTCGCCGTCGAGCCGCACACCGACCCAACCGTCGTAAGTGACGTACCGGACCCAGCCTTTCTCGCCGGTCCACACGCGGACGCGCTGGCCGCGCCGCAGCACCCGATTCGTTTCCCGCATGGTTGAGATTTAATCTACCGCGCGAGAACGGTCAAGTCTTCGATGAATTTTTCTCAACCAACCGAGCGATCAGAAGCAGAAGCGCCTGATACGCCTTGGAATCCTTTGCGGCGATCTGCTCGATGCGTTCGAGCAGATTCCGCTCCCGCTGTGCCGTCCTGTTCCGTCCGTACTTCTTCATCGGTATCGCCTCTCGTCGTCGGCTACGCCGTTGTTTCGAACGTCATAGCAGGGCGATCCGACAGCGATCGTCGTCGGAAACCACTCCCGTTGTCGTCGGAAGAGGTTACCGCTACCGACGACGTTGCTCGAGCAACTCGATGTAGCGTTCGACGAGCTCGAAGTCGGCGTCGTCGAGGTTGCGAATCCGGTGGAGCGTTTCGCTTCGCTTTCCATTCTCGCTCACCGTCGCCTGCATTGGCGGTGGCAATCCCAAGATGAGACAGATCGGGTCGACGTACGAGCTCGTCGACGCGGCGAACATGCGGTTGATCGCGCTCTTGTCGACGTCCTTCCCGAGGAGCTCAGCGACCGCGTCCGCGAGCTCCTTCTGATTCGCAGGGTACTTCCCGTCCTTCTCGTTCTGCGCGAGGAGATCCTTGACGCTCTGCTTCCAAGCCGGGGTCATCTGTTGACGCGAACCCTTGGTATACGAGCGCTTGTGCCTCGCGTCTGCCATCCGCGCCGAACGTCGCACTGTTCGCGGTAGATTTGTTCTCATCCAGGGCTTGACCTACGGTTGAGAAACTGTCATCTCAGGTGGGTGAAGCGAAAGCGGAAGCAGGTGAGAGCGATCCACGCGCGCATTGCGCAGCTGCGCGCGGAGGCCGGGCTTTCGCAGGAGCAGCTCGCGGAGAAGCTCGGCGTCGACAAGACAGCCATCTCGCATTGGGAGCAGGGCAAGGCCGCGCCGCGGATGTCTCGCATCGCTGAGGTCGCAGAGGCGCTCGGCGTGTCCATCGATGCGCTCTTCGCCGAGGCGGCATGACGAAAAGCCTAAGTCGGAGATTCTCGCGCGTCTGCATTTCCGCGCATGCGTTTCCAAACGCATGCGAACGCGCTGCAACCACGGGGGGTTTTCGTGGCTGCCGCTAGCCGCCCGCAGCTCGCGATGGTCGGTCTCGACGATCCCGCGGAGGCTGCGCGCGCCGGCGATGAGCAAGCGCTGCTCTACGAACGGCTGATGGTCGCGTGCCGCGCCGTAGCGCGCGAGCTGACGTTCGAGCGTTGTGCGGCCGCGCTCGATGCGATCTGGGGAGATCGCGGTCGACCGGTTTCGGCGGCTGTTCTTCGCGCGGCGCTATCGGGCACGGAGCGCAACTACTTCCGCGTCGAGTGGGCGATCTGGTTCGCGCGCCACAGCGAGGACGTCGCCGACGTGCTGCTCGAGATCGCCGGGCGCGGCAAGCCGAAGAAGACGCCCGAGGAAGAGCTGCGCGACCTGAAGGAGATCGTCCGCCGCGAGCTCGGCGCGACGGGCAACAAGCTCATCCGAAAAGCCGAGGCGCCGTGAGGGAGGCGGCGCACTGCATCGCCTGACGTTCGGGCCCGCACAGGGACGCTGAATCAACCGCGCCGCTTCCCTTGGAGCGCGGTCCCCGCATGCCATTCGGTTCAGCTGCTGGTTCGATTCCAGCCGGGTCCACGAAAACAAGCGACTTCGATGCCGAGCCGGGTGGCTCGGATTCCGTGCATCTCCTCCGACCGCTCGCATCAAGGCCGCACCAATGCCCGACGACACACGCACCATCTGGGCGCATCACGAGAGCGACACGCGGTGGCACGCGCTGCGGGAATGGGTGGACGGTCGGAGCGCTGTCACGTTCTGCAACGGACGTTGGCCGACGAGCGAGACCGTCGCGCTCGACGTCGATCCGGCGCCCGAGCAGCGCTGCGGCCGCTGCGACGTGCTCGTGTACGCGAAGGACCTCGGCGTTCCGCGCGAAGGAGACGCGCGCTGATGTCGGTCGCCGCGAAGACGCTGCCGCACAACCACGACGCCGAGCAGTCGATCTTGGGCGGTGTGCTGATCAAGCCGGAGCTCGTCGACCGGCTCGACGCGCTAGAGGTGGACGACTTCTACGACCTCCGACACAAGGTCGTGTGGACTGCGATCCTCAACGTGATCTCGTCGGGCACGCCGCTCGACATCGTGACGCTGCAGACGGAGATCGAGCGCATCGGGAAGCTCGACGCGCTGGGCGGGGTCGCGTACCTCGGCGAGCTCGTTGTGCGCGTGCCGACGCCCGACAACGTCGTCGAGTACGCCAAGGTCGTGCGCAGCGCAGCGCTCGTGCGCCGCGTTGCGATCGCGGCCGATGACCTCGTCGCCCGCGCGCGGAAATGGACCGACGAGCCCGACGAGCTCATCGCCCAAGCGCAGCGGACGTTCGAGGATCTCGGCAAGCGGCACGTCGAGGCACAGCAGTCGGTTCGGCTCATCGATGTCGGGCGCGCACTCGAGGACCTCGAGCAGCTCGCTCGCGCTCCGGTGTACCCGACACCGTTCGAGACCCTGAACAACGCGCTCGGCTTCGGTGGCCTCCTCGGCACGCAGGTCTACACCGTCGCTGCGGGCACGGGGCGCGGAAAGACGTCATGGGTCGGCGAGGTCGCCTCGTTCCAGGCGCTCAAGACCGAGGTGATCGTGGCGACGTACGAGATGACGCCCGGCTACATCGTGGCGCGCGTTGCCGGCGGGAGGCTCGGCCTGCACTCGAACGCGATCATTCGCGGCGAGGTGGCGATGTCGAAGGTGATGGCGACGGTCCCCTATGCGCGGTTGTTCTTCATGCACCGTCCGACGCTGAAGGACATCCGCATCGCCGCGCTGCGATCGCGTGCGAAACGCGGCGTCGCTCCGCTGATCGTCGTCGACTACATCCAGAAGCTCGCGGAGGAGATCATGCGCACGCAGACGCGCCCAGACTCGCGGCTCGCCACGGCGGAGGCGAGTGCGTCGCTGTGCGAGATTGCCGAGGAGAGCGGCGCCGCGATCTTGTCGGTCTCGGCGACGTCGCGCATGTCGAGTCGGCGCACGCTCGATCCGCGGAAGCTGAAGCCGTACGAGCTCGTCGATGTCGCGAAGGAGAGCGGTGCTGTCGAGTACGACGGCGCCGGCCTGATCGTGCTGTCGCTCTCCGACCAGGTCGATGGCGACGAGCGCATCGCCACGATGACGGTCGCGAAGGCGCGCTTCGGAGAAGAGATGCACATCGACGCGCGATTCAACGGTCGACGCGGCATGTGGCGAGACCTCGGCCAGGTCGGAGAGCCGATCACGCCGATCGAGAGCGCGAGTGACCTGCGAGCGAAGATCCTGCGTGCGGTCACCAACAACCCGGCCAAGAGCAAGACCGATATCTTCAGGCGGGTCGGAGGCCAGAAGCAGCGGGTCTTCGAAGAGGTTGACGCACTGCTTCAGGAGGCGGTTCTCGCGCACACGAGCGCGGGTCTAGCCATCGTTGGAGGCGAACCTTGATTTGCGGAAGCATTTCAGCCGGTCCCACCGGTTCTGAACCGGTTCCCGAACCGGTTCCGGAACCGATCGCCGAATTCCTTAATGATTCAAGGCGGTCCCGAGTCACCCCTTACAGGGGGAAAGAACTCCGGAACCGGTACCGCTCGCGCTTCTACACCAGGACCCCAATCTCCTCGCTGAAGCTGCGGGGAATTGGGGGCCCCCCTGGTAGAAGCGGGCCCGGAACCAGAACCGGTTCTCCGGAGAACCGATCCGGAACTGAACCGCAGAAGAGCGCGGGCTCAGATCGGGGTACGCGGTGAGCGGCGAACCGACGCTCCGCCCGTATCAGGAGCTCGCGATCGCTGCCGTGCTGCGCGAATTCGAGGCGGGTCGGCGCTCGACCCTTCTCGTGCTTCCCACCGGCACAGGAAAAACGGTGGCGTTCGCCGAGCTCGCACGCCGCGAGGTGGCGGATGGACGTCGCGCGCTCGTGCTTGCGCATCGCAACGAGCTGCTCGAGCAAGCAGCGTCGAAGCTCGAAGCGGTCGGTGTGTGGGCACAGCTCGAGCGTGGATCGCTGCGGGCTGGAAGCATGTCGCAGGTCGTGGTCGCGTCGGTGCAGACGCTGCACGAAAAGCGGCTCGCTCGGTTTCATCCCGAGACCTTCGGACTGGTCGTGGTCGACGAAGCGCATCACGCGCCGGCGAAGACGTACAAGAACATCCTTGCGCGCTTCTCGAGCGCACGTGTGCTGGGTGTGACGGCAACCCCAGATCGCGCGGATGGCTCGGCGCTCGGCGAGGTCTTCGAGTCAGTCGCCTTCCGCTACGAGCTCCGTCAGGCCATCACCGATGGCTGGCTCGCGCCGATCCGCGCTCGCCGCATCGAGGTTGAGGGGCTGGATCTGTCGAACGTGCACACGCGCGCCGGTGACCTCGCAGCGAACGAGCTCGCGGAGGTCATGCTCGCCGAGCAGGTGCTGCACGGCATTGCGGCGCCGCTCGTCGAGCAGGCCGGATCGCGGCGGACCATCGTCTTCGCGGTCGACGTTGCTACCGCGCATGCGCTCGCCGACGTCATCAACCGCTACAAGCCAGGCAGTGCACGTGCTGTCGATGGCAGCGCCGATGAGCTGACGCGTCGCACGACGTTGCACGAGTTTCGCCTCGGTCGATTCCAGTACCTGGTCAACTGCGCGCTGTTCACCGAGGGCTTCGACGAGCCTTCGATCGCGTGCGTCGCGATGTGCCGTCCCACGAAGAGCCGCGCGCTGTTCACGCAGTGCGTGGGTCGTGGCACGCGGCTCGCCGAGGGCAAGGTCGATTGCCTCGTGCTCGACTTCGCGGGCAACGCGGGGCGCCATCGCCTCGTCGGACCCGCTGACTGCCTCGCCGGACGTGACCTGTCGGATGCCGAGCGTGCCGAGGTGGATCGCATGCTCGCCGACGAGCAGCTGGCGCTCGAGGATGTGCTGCGCGCAGCGGACGACGAGCTCGCCCAGAAGCGTGCGAGCTCGAAGGTCGTCGCGATCGCCCACTACCGTGCGACCGAGATCGACCCGTTCCTCGGCGGCTTCATGCCAGCTGCGCCGACCGGCTCGTGGGTCAACGATCAGCCGAGCGAGGCGCAGCTCGCGGCGATCGAGAAGGCAGGGCTCGGCAAGCCGCCCGCAGGTTTCACGAAGGGCGAAGCCTCGGCATTGCTCGATGCGGTCGCTGCGCGCCGGGCGTCGGGATTGGCCACGATCCCGATGTGCCGGCTGCTCGAGAAGCTCGGCGTCAACACGACCGAGATGACGTTCGAGCGCGCCGGGCAGCTCATCGGCATGTGCCGAGCGAAGGGCTTCAAACCGTTCGTCCTCGCAGGCGAACCGGAATTCCGCAGGAGGAGAGCGTGATCACGCAGAAGGAATTGATCCGTCGAGCGACGCGCGTCGTGAAGGTCATCCCGGACGACATCGACGCGATGCTCGTTTTGCTCGCAGCCGAGCGCCTGCTCGTGCAGCGAACCCACGAGCGGTACCGCCGCGAAGATGCCGCTCGTCGTCGGGCCGAGCGTGCAGCACGAAGGAGAAAGGCAGCATGAGCAAACGAAAGCAGATGCAGATCCCCGGCACCGAGCGCAAGGAGGTGCCCGAGATCGAGACCGCAGCCGAGGCCTACCGCGAGGTCCGAGACGAGCGCGCTGCGCTCTCGAAGCGCGAGTCGATGAAGCGCATGGAGCTCCTCGCGATCATGCGAGCGCACGGCGTCAAGCTCTACCGCTACCTCGACAACGAGGGACTCGAGCTCGAGGTCATCGTCGATGACGAACCGACGGTGCGGGTGCGCAAGACCGGCGAAGAGGGAGGCTCGGACGAGGGCGTGGTCGCCGAGCCTGACAGCGTGCATCCGGGGCTCATCGAGCAGGCGATGAAGGCGCAGGCCGAGGCGGGCGTCGTCGAGACCCCCGAAGGCGACGTCGTCGGGCCCGAGACGAACGGCGAGAAGAAGAAGCGGAAGGGCAAGGCGGGTAAGGGCAAGTGATCCTCGCTGTCGATCCGGGGCTTGCCACCTGCGGGTGGGCGGTCGTTCGTCCCGGAACGGCGCGCGTGATCGCGCTCGGCGTCATCACCACCGAGCGAGACGCCGACATCGGAAAGAACACCGATCGCCTGCAGCGCACCGCGCATCAGGCGTCGGTGTTGGCCGACCTGGTCGAGGAGCATGATGTCGACGTGATCGCTGCCGAGGCGCTCTCGTTCCCCCCGAAGGCGCGCGTAGCGGGCGTGTCGTCGCTGTGCCTGTCGTGGGGGGTGCTCGCAGGCATCTCGCGCTCGTGCGGCACCGAGCTCATCGAGGTCCCTCCGAAGCAGTGGCAACACGCGGTCATGCCGGGCGTCGAGCGCATCGACTACGCCATGCTGTTCGTGAAGCTGACGCGATTCGCTGAGAGCCAAGGTGCTGCCAGGCTGCTGGCGATCAACAAGGGCGACCGCTCGCATGCGCTGGATGCGATGGGCGTGGGGATCTATGCAGCGCTGCGATCGGAGGCGCGTCGCGTGGAGGCGATCGCCTGATGGCGCGCTCGCTGTTGTTCAGGCCGCGGAACGACGTGCCGGCGACACGTGGGGACTGCAGGTACGGGCCACGTCCGTGTCCACATGTGCGCTGTCGTCAGCATCTGTGGCGTGACGATGGCGAGGAGCGGCCGGGCAACCGCGTCGCGATGCGCGGCGAACCCCCGACGACGCTTGCCGCGCGATGGCTGCTGTACCCGCTGCAGGAGAGCTGCGCGCTGGACATCGCCGAGCGGGTCGAGCGCGGCGACCGCGAGTACACGGTGCAGGAGATCGCTGCGCTGATGGGGATCAGCGTGTCGAGGCTGCACGACATCCGTCGGGCCGCGCTCGAGAAGCTGCGCGCGCTCGGCATCAACATCGTCGACCTGGAGGCGTAGCGTGGCGCAGTCGCTTGCACCGCTGCTCGAGCAGCTCTTCACCATCACGTGCGACGTGGGGCTGCAGCTGCGCGCCCCGCCGTCCTACGACGCGCTACGCGACGTGTTCGTGCTGCAGTTCGTCGACGACACGACGTGCGAGATCCCGTGGGACGTCACACAGCGCAAGGGCTGGCACTACGCAGTCCGACACCAGCTTCTCGAGATGCATCGACCCCCGGAGCACAAGGCGTGAGCGGCAACACTCAGCCTCCGACGCCAAACACGCCGCCCGTCGAGTACTCCGTCGTCGAGCTCGGTCTGCGCCTCAACGCATGGCTGAACGTTGCACGACAGCTTCAGCGCGCCCTACGACCCTCTCCCTAAGTACGTTCCGGGATTGAGGAAAAGTGCGGAGCCC